>Ga0255338_1005837_pt1 | contig 10969 bp, 1 predicted proteins | sample MeOH1_35cm_T4_19_FD_203715 | JGI IMG/M metagenome (GOLD analysis project Ga0255338, IMG submission 203715) | Sandy soil microbial communities from University of British Columbia, Vancouver, Canada - MeOH1_35cm_T4_195 | ecosystem: Engineered > Artificial ecosystem > Sand microcosm > Unclassified ... | reverse complement strand
GCCTCCGATTCACTTGTCTGCCCTGGTGATTCAGTAACATTCACGGGCAATGGAGCGGTCTCCTACACATGGAATAACGGAGTAACAGACGGAATGCCTTACCCGGTGATGGCTACTGATACATTCATAGTTACAGGAACAGACGCAAACGGTTGTATGGACACTGCATCTGTAATGGTGAACGTGAACGCTCTGCCGAATGTGACTCTTACATTGCCGTTGGATACTGCGTGTCTGCTGCTCGGACCTGTAACCCTTGGTGGTGAATCACCTGCAGGCGGAACATGGAGTGGACCTGGTGTTACCGGTAACTCATTCAACCCTGGTGCGGCCGGAAACGGTATGCACGGTATCCTGTACACCTACATGGATTCTGTTACGGGATGTTCGGCAACTGCTGTTGACAGCATGCTTGTTGATATCTGTAATGATGTGGATGGCATGAACAACGGAATGGTTCAGTTGTATCCAAACCCGAACAATGGCGAGTTCACACTTATCCCTGCCGGTTCCGGTGTTGTTGATGTAATGATCTACAGCGCAACCGGACAGCTCGTTCAGTCTCAGAAAGCAAACGGCGGTCAGATGAACCCTATCCGCATCGATGCTTCAGGAATGTACAGTATCGTGATCGTTAATGCAGATGGTGCTCGTATAGTGCAGCGTGTGATCGTTAACAGATAATCATTTGATCATTTCATACGGATCCCGGCTCAGAGAACTGAGCCGGGATTTTTTGTTATACCTCCAGCGTATTGTATGAACCTGCGAATTCAGGCTAAAATGCAGGCTGGTGTGTGCAAATTTTACGAGGAAAAACGCTCGGAATTTCCGATTTTCGTGTCCCGTGAAATTTCGGTTTCCCGGCTATATAGCCCCATATAAATCAACCTTATCGTGATGAGAAAAGCAGTACTCCTTCTGTTGTTATCAGTTATTGGATTCGCCGGAAATGTGTCGGCACAATTAACCGGAGTCAAGACCATTCCGGGGAACTATGCCACACTCGCACTGGCAATTGCCGATCTTAACGCACAAGGGGTTGGTGCAGGAGGAGTAATCATTCAATTGCTGGCGGGCAATCCGGAAACGGCTCCCGCAGGAGGATACCAGATCACAACGATTACGGGATCAGCGGCGAATCCGATTCTGATTTCCGGAAACGGGAATACAATTACGGCTTCACCGGCGCTTACAGCAGGTGCGCTCAACGATGGAATTTTCAAAATTATCGGAGCTGATTTTGTCGGCATTACTGGTTTTGTGATGCTGGAAAATCCTGCGAATACTGTGAACACACCTGAGGGCAGTAATAATATGACCGAGTGGGGAGTTGCATTACTTCACGCGAGTGCAACAGACGGAGCACAGAACAATACGATATACGGTAATACCATCAGCCTTGATAAAAACTATCTGAATACGTGGGGGATTTACAGTAACGTTTGCCATACACCTGCCGTGGTAACTGTTGTGTCTGACATTACGGCAACTACGGGAGCTAACAGCAATAACACGATTATCTCCAATACGATCAGCAACGTGAATATGGGTATCGCATTCATCGGTTCGGGTGTTGCAGCGAATCAGGACGTAAACAACGTAATCGGAACTGTTGCTTTTCCAAATACAATTACGAACTGGGGTGGAGCAGCACCATTGAGCGGGTATGTTTCCAATACCGGAACAAGCTATTGCATTTACATGAATCACCAGCAGAACTTTTCAGTGCGGGGTAACACGCTTTCAACTACAGTAAATCCAGCGGCTCCTGTAACATTTCGCGGAATCTACCAGGATTATTCGGCCACCACACCAACATCAGGTACCACTAATCATATCAGCCAGAATACCATCTCGATGGTTTCATCACAAACTACATCCACTTTTCAACCCATCGGCGTTGGTGGAGGCAGCAATTTTGTACAGGAGTTTCTCGACTCTAATCTCATTCAGAATTGCGCAATTACCGGGGTTGGTTCAAATGCAACACTTACCGGAATCGTTGTCAACCCTCCTTTGGGTGGACTCTTTGTGAGGTACAACAGAATCCTGAACAATACCTCGACGGCAACTGGCGGAGGCTTCTTCGGCATTGCAATTACATCGGCAATGGGAGGCAATTTCGATATTAATCACAATGACATCGGGAACCCTTCGAACAATGCGATTACTTTCTCAGCTGCACAAAGCGGTTCGGCTGTCGGGATCAGTTTTACAGGAAGTGGTGGAGCGGGTGCGGGTCTTGGGATTAATGATAACAGATTTCATGGATTTGTATTCAACGTAACATCTTCAGCGAATGTTGAAATGATTCAGCAGGTTGGATCAATGGGTTTCTGTTTTCTGAACAATAATATATTCGACAACCTTTCTTTGAACACCACAGGCCAGGTGAAACTGATCAACAACACAATGGCCGGAACTGCTACCAGTAATGTGTCGGTTACCGGAAATTCTATTGTTGGAAATTTTGCAGTAACCGCTGCTGGTGCTGCAACAACAATCATGATCGATGGTTCAGGAAGTAATGCTGTTGGTGCAACGCGGGTTGTTCAGAACAATAACTTTTCCAATGTTTCGAGTACCGGGTCTGTGTACGGATTGAACGAAGCAGGTTCAGGATCGCCCAACGCTGTTGTAGAGACAATCGCAGGAAATACGTTTTCGAACTGGACGGTGGGTGGAGCTGCTATTGTAATTCAGGCACTATCCAGTACCAGCGGATCCACAATTTCTGCCAACACAATCACCAACATCTCCAGTGGCAGTAATTTCGAAGGCATCAATTTCGGCAGCATCTGCAGTGGGACTCAAACCTGTTTCACGAACGTTATTTCTTCAATCAATTCTTCCAGCGGCTCACTCAACCTCATAACCATTACAGGTGGTGCAACATTTACGTCGATGGAGATTGCAGGCAACGTGTTGAATACTACAACTTCAGGCGGGACCAACTCGAGGGGAATTGAATTAATCGGGGGATCCGGATTCATCGTTCACGACAATACCATTTTTGACCTGAATTCTACGAGTGCGTTTGCCGGTTTTGCTTCTGCGATTCACCTGCAATTAAGCAGCGGAGCGAGTTCTGTATACTCGAACAAGATTTACGATATTGAAAATGTGAATCCGGCTGCGGGTGTTGCCGGGATTTCTATTGCCAATTGCGCGACACTGGACGTTTACAACAATTACATTGGTGATCTGCGCGCCCCTTCAACTGACGGAAATGATGCAGTGATCGGTATCGACGTTACAGCCGGAATTACGCTGAATGTTTCCTACAACACGATTTATCTTGCAAATACCGCAGGTGGATCTAACTCCGGTGCGTCCTGCATCCGTGCTGCATCTGCAACGAATTTTACGCAACGCAACAACCTTTACATCAACTTATCTACAACAACCGGTACAGGTGTGGCAGTTGCGTATACGCGTACCACCACTTCACTGGCTTCCTATAACGCAGCATCCAATTATAACTCTTACTACGCAGGAACGCCTTCAGCTGCACGCCTGATTTTTTCTGACGGTACAAACTCCGATCAGACACTCGCTGCATTCCAGGCACGCGTGGGTCCTGCGCGCGATGCAAATTCTCTTTCCGAGAACCCGGTTTTCTCCAGCATCATAGGAAACGATCCCGACTTCCTGCACATTCCGGCTGCAACCGTTTCCCTGCTGGAAAGCGGAGGAACTGCTGTTGCCGGTATCACTGCAGATTGGGACACTGATGTACGTCCGGGTCCTGCAGGATCTGTTAATGGCGGTGCACTTGCGCCCGATATCGGTGCAGATGAATTCGATGGAATTCTTGCAACTTGTTCGGGAACACCAACCGGCGGTACGGCCATCACAACTTCACCGGCATCACAGTGTCCGGGAAATACATTCGACCTGCAACTTACCGGACATTCTACCGGAACTGCGTTCACTTACCAGTGGCAGGAGTCAACCATCAACGGTGGTCCTTACACAAACATTGCCGGCGCAACTTCCGACATGTACACAACTCCTGCTTTGTCATCAACCATGTACTATGTGTGTGTGGTGACGTGTACCGTGAGTGGATTGTCGGCAACATCAACACAGCAGGCAGCTACGGTTTACCCCGGACCGGTTCTTTCATTCAATCCGGCTGCACCGGAGTTATGCTCGGGAGGTTCACCGGTGAATGTTGTTGTCAGCGGAGCCAATACATATGCGTGGTCACCGGGAACCGGATTGAATTCAACAACCATTAACAATCCGGATGCAAATCCGGCTTCGACAACAACCTACACCGTAATCGGAACTTCTATCGATGGATGTACTTCGTCGGAAACCGTTACGGTAACTGTACATCCGTTGCCGACCATAACTGCATCTGCCACGCCTTCGAACGTCTGTATCGGAAGCAGCACCACACTTACTGCATCAGGTGCGAGCACTTACGTTTGGCAACCGATGTTCATCTCAGGCAGCACTGTGACCGATTCACCGGTTACGCCAACAACATACACGGTTGTTGGAACTGACGCCTTCGGTTGCACGAATAGCCAAACTGTTTCTGTAACTGTGAGTCCATCTCCGACAGTAACTGCAACGGCCGACTTCACATCCGTATGCGGAGGCTCACCGGTTACACTTACCGGTTCGGGTGCGAATACTTATGTCTGGAATCCCGGATCGCTCACGTCGAATCCACAGGTCGTAAATCCTGCATCCACAACAACGTATACAGTTACAGGAACCGACCTCAGCGGTTGCACAGGAACAGACATGATCACCATCAACGTAACTCCTGCGCCTGCGGTTTCTGCTACAGCAAGTCCCGCAACTATCTGCGCCGGCGATCTTGTTACTCTCGATGGTTTTGGCGCATCTACCTATACATGGATGCCTGGATCGCTCACCGGAAATTCAGTGAACGACAATCCGTCTGTTACTACCACCTATACCGTCACAGGTGATGATGGAACGGGATGCACAGCAACAGCAACTGTTCTTGTTACAGTAAATCCTTTACCTGTTATCACCGCAACTGCAACACCGGCTGCTATCTGCACCGGCGATGCATCTTCACTTGCTGCAAGCGGTGCAAGTACTTATTTCTGGTTCCCGGGATTCCTGACAGGCTCACCGGTTTCGGTTTCACCGGCAGCAACCACCACTTATACAGTTGTCGGAACGGATGTCAACGGTTGCTCTTCACAGTCAACTGTTGGTGTTACGGTAAATCCATTACCATCGGTTACTGCGTCATCAGCGCCTTCAACAATTTGTGAAGGCGATAACACCACGCTTACCGGCAACGGAGCTTCAACATATCTCTGGATGCCGGGCTCGCTCACAGGCTCCAGTGTAATGGATGCACCGGTAACAACAACAACCTATACAGTTACCGGAACTGATGTTAACGGCTGCACAGGAACCGACGTGACAACTGTTACAGTCAATCCGGCCCCTGCAGTCAGTGTTTCTGCTACTGCAACAACAATCTGTGACGGATCGTTTACAATGATGACCGCGTCGGGTGCAAGTTCTTATACCTGGATGCCGGGATCGCTCAGCGGAACGAGTGTTGTCGTTTCTCCGGTTACTACAACAACCTACACTGTTACCGGAACTGACGGAATAGGTTGTTCATCTACTGCAACAATCACGATTATTGTTAATCCACGTCCTGTGGTCAGCATCAGTGGTGCAACCGCATATTGCCAGGGCGGATCTGCGGTTCTTACTTCTACCGCAGGGGCAACGTACCAATGGTTTCTCAATGGCGTACAGGTGATCGGCGAAACCGCACAGACCATTGCAGCCGGTGCACCGGGAGTTTACAACTGTATGGTCGCAAGCCCTGCCGGTTGTTCTGATTCTGCAGCAACAGGTCTTACGCTGATTGAAAATCCTTCACCTACCGTTACATTCTCCGCAACACCTTCGCTCACCGTGTGCGCGGGCACTGCAATAACCCTTTCCGGATCCGGTGCAACTTCGTATGCATGGTCGGGCGGAATCACAGACGCAACACCTTTCACTCCGGTAACATCCGGAACTTATACTGTAACAGGAACAGACGTGAATGGTTGTACCGACACCGATGTGGCCTCCGTTATTGTGAATCCGTTACCGACTGTTACTTCATCAGCAAGCCCTTCAGCTTCAATTTGCATTGGTTCGGGTGTAACACTCAGCGGATCTGGTGCAACTTCTTATGTATGGACCGGTGGCGTAACCGATGGTGTTCCTTTCACACCACCGTCAACCGCAACTTATACGGTTACCGGAACAGATGGTAACGGTTGTACATCTACAAGTACAATTACCGTAACAGTAAATCCACTTCCGTCAGTCGGAACCGTTGCTTCTCCGGGAACAACCATCTGTGCCGGATCAAGCGTAACGCTCAATGGTACAAATGCTTCAGGTTACGTATGGACCGGTGGTGTGGTGGACGGTGTGCCTTTCACTCCTGCGATCACCAATACATATACTGTAACCGGAACGGATGTAAACGGATGCACGAACTCAGCAACGATTGCTGTAACTGTGAATCCCGTACCAACTGTTTCTTTTACCGCTTCACCCGCTACAACAGTTTGTGCGGGAACACCCGTTACACTGAGTGGAACAGGAGCAACAGCTTATACGTGGACGGGAGGCGTAACAGACGGTGTTGCGTTCACTCCGGCTTCAACTTTGACATACACGGTAACAGGAACAGATGCGGGTGGATGTACCGGTACTGCAACAGTAACCGTTACTGTGAATCCGGGTCCGGCGGTTGGAACAACGGCTACGCCTTCGTCTTCCGTTTGCAACGGTTCGCCGGTTACACTGAATGGAACAGGCGCTGCATCTTACACCTGGAGTGGTGGAGTTACTGATGGAGTTTCATTTGTTCCTCCATCAACTGCAACATACACTGTCACCGGAACGGATGGAAGCGGATGTACGAATACCGCCACCATCCTGGTAACAGTGAATCCTTTACCAACGGTTGGTGCAGGCGCATCACCGTCTGCAAGTATCTGTAACGGAAGCAGCGTAACGCTGAATGGTACCGGTGCAGTTTCATACGCGTGGAGTGGAGGAGTAGTAGATGGGGTCGCATTTGTTCCTCCTGCAACAAGTTCATACGTCGTTACAGGAACGGATGCATCGGGTTGCACGAACTCTTCAACGATCACGATCACAGTGAATCCATTGCCAACTGTTTCCTCTTCTGCATCACCTTCGGGTGCAGTTTGTCCGGGAACAATGGTTACGCTTACCGGTAACGGCGCCACAAGTTATTCATGGACAGGTGGAGTAACGGATGGAGTTCCATTCGCTGCTGCATCAACAGCAACATACACCGTAACAGGAACCGATGTCAACGGGTGTACAAACACTTCCACACAAACGGTGACAGTGAATCCTGCTCCAACGGTGGGAGCAAGTGCATCACCTGCAACTTCAGTTTGTACCGGAACAATGGTTACGCTTTCAGGAAGCGGTGCAACAACCTATACGTGGACCGGCGGTGTATCCGATGGAGTTCCGTTCTCTGCAGTTACAACATCCAACTATACGGTCACAGGAACTGACGCTATTGGTTGCAGCAACACAGCGACGATTGCAATCACCGTGAATCCGATTCCGGCAGTTGGTTCAACCGCAGCACCGGGAACCACTGTGTGCGCAGGAACTGCTGTAACACTGAATGGTACCGGCGCAACTTCTTATGTGTGGACGGGTGGAGTAACCGATGGTGTTCCATTCACGCCGGTATCGACATCAACCTATACCGTAACCGGAACCGATGGAAATGGATGTACAAACACTGCAACCACTGCTATTACGGTTAATCCGGCTCCGACAATTACCGCTGCAGTATCACCTTCCTCGACTGTCTGCCAGGGCGCAATGGTTACATTGAACGGGTTTGGCGGTTCGTCGTACGCATGGTCTGGGGGAGTAACGGACAACGTTCCTTTCGCGGCATCATCAACTATAACTTATACTGTTACAGGAACTGATGGCAGCGGATGCACCGGAACAGCAACAATTACGCTCACTGTAAATCCTTCGCCAAACATTAACTCAGTGCAGTCGCCTGCGGGACCTGTCTGTGCAGGAAACTCAGTTACCCTGAATGGAATCGGTGGAATAAGTTACACGTGGTCTGGTGGCATTACGGATGGAGTTTCATTCGTGCCGGTGTCAACCGCAACCTATACTGTAACCGGAACAGGATCTACCGGTTGTACGAACACCAACACCATTACCGTAACGGTAAATCCGTTGCCAACTGTTTCTTCAACGGCATCACCTGCAACTACTGTTTGCGCAGGCACACCTGTAACGCTGAACGGAACAGGCGCAATGTTTTATTCGTGGACGGGAGGAGTATCCAACGGTGTTCCGTTTACGCCGGTATCAACACAAACTTATACGGTAACAGGTACGGATGGAAATGGCTGCTTCAGCACTGCCACTACAACCATCACAGTTAATCCGGCTCCGGTGGTTTCTTCCGCAACATCTCCTGCTTCTGCGGTTTGCGCAGGAACGGCAGTTACATTGACCGGCTCGGGCGCGGTATCCTATACGTGGAGCGGCGGTGTAACAGATGGAGTAGCGTTTACTCCGGTGTCAACAACCACCTATACTGTAACAGGTACCGGTGCAAATGGTTGTACTGCAACGGCAGTGACCACCGTAACAGTGAATCCACTTCCTGCCGTTGGTACTTCTGTATCGCCGGCGCCGAACGTTTGTTCAGGTACAATGGTAACATTGAGCGGAACCGGAGCAGCCTCTTATGTGTGGACCGGCGGCGTTACAGACAACGTTCCGTTCACAGCAGTAACAACAACATCTTATACGGTTACAGGAACAGATGCAAACGGTTGTGTGAATACAGCAACAACCACTGTGAATGTTACAACCTCTCCAACGGTAGGTTATTCGGCTTCTCCGGGAATTACCGTTTGTTACGGAACGGAGATCACACTCGATGGAACAGGTGCAACCACTTACGCCTGGTCTGATGGAATCGCTGATGGAAGTCCGTTCACACCTTTGATGTCAGATACAGTGTCGGTTGTTGGTACAGACGGAAACGGCTGTACTGATTCGGCTACGGTGATCATCACAGTGAACACTCCACCGGTGATCAGCACCAACGCGTCGCCGAATGATACGGTGTGTGAAAATGCAATGATTACGTTAAGCGGAACCGGAGCGACGTCGTACACATGGTCTCACGGGGTTACTGACAACGTTGCATTTGGCGCAACTGTAACTACTACATATACGGTAATCGGTACCGACGGTGCGGGTTGCGCAGATACAACCACGCAGACAGTTGCCGTTATTGCAGCACCGGTTGTGTCCATCACTGGCAACGCATCATTCTGCGCAGGTGGCAGTACAGTACTCACCACTTCCGGCGGAACAACTTACCAGTGGTTCATGAATGGAATTCCGGTTACAGGTGCAACGTCATCAGGTTATACTGTAACAACAGCCGGTGTATATAACGTTTGGGTAACCAATTCATCCGGGTGCGGAGATTCTTCTGCTTCAGGAGTGAACATACTGATCAACACCGTTCCAACGGTTGCTGCCAATTCAACCGCAACTGCAATCTGCAGCGGATCTTCGGTAACACTTACAGGCAGTGGGGCTGCAACGTATGCATGGTCGGGAGGTGCGAACAATGGTGTTGCATTCTCACCATTGAGCACACTGACTTACACGGTTGTGGGAACCGCTTCAAACGGTTGTACGGATACGGATACCATTACAGTTGTGGTGAACGCACTTCCTGTTGTTTCAACCTCCGGATTTCCTGCCTATATCGTGTGTGAGAATACTTCGGTAACACTGAACGGAAACGGAGCCGCAACGTATGTGTGGACAGGAGGCATCATGGATGGAGTTCCGTTCACGGCGGTGGCGACAAATACTTACACGGTAACCGGAACAGATATGAACGGATGTTCGAATACAGCCAGCGTCACAGTTACGGTTAATACGTTACCTGTTGTCAACCTCGGACCGGATTCAACCCGGTGCGGTTCAATTATGCTTGATGCGGGCAACGCGGGTTCAACATACCTGTGGAGTACCAGCGCAACTACGCAAACGATCAATGCTGTTGTTTCGGGAACATATATGGTTAACGTAACAAACGCATCAGGTTGCACGGCATCTGATACAGTTGTTCTTACGATCAATACACAACCGGTTGTAGCACTTGGTGCTGATGATACATTGTGTTCTGCTTCAGTAACGCTCGATGCAATGAATCCCGGAGCAACGTATCTATGGAATGATATGTCGACTGGGCAGACGCTGAATGCAACAGGTTCCGGTCAATACTATGTGACTGCAACAATGCCTGGCGGATGCTTATCTTCAGATACAATCAATCTTGTGCTGAACACCCCTCCGAACGTTACGGTGGCATTGCCGATTGATACAGCTTGTCTCAACATGGGGTCAGTTGTCCTTGGCGGCGAATCTCCTACAGGTGGAACGTGGAGCGGACCGGCAGTTACCGGTAACACATTCGATCCGATGATTGCAGGTATCGGAACATTCGGAATCACGTACATGTACACCGATACAAACGGTTGCAGCGGATCAGCAGTGGACAGTATTCTCGTGGATGCGTGTCTTGCAGTGGATGCTGCGGTTGCAGTTATTGACTTCAGCATGTATCCGAATCCGAACAACGGGGATTTCAATATTCTCTTGAGTGGTAATGAATCAGCAGACGTCTTCATCTACAATGCGGCTGGCCAGATCGTATTCTCGGAGCAGGTGAGTGGAGGAGTAGTAACTCCGGTCTCTCTCGAAGCTTCGGGAATATATATGGTGACGGTGGTGATGAGCGACGGAACACAGATGACGCAGAGAGTGATTGTGAACAGATAAACTATTCGACTTTTCGAAAATCTGAAGATTTGAAAACTCCTCCGAGAAATTGGGG
>Ga0255338_1005836_pt1 | contig 10969 bp, 10 predicted proteins | sample MeOH1_35cm_T4_19_FD_203715 | JGI IMG/M metagenome (GOLD analysis project Ga0255338, IMG submission 203715) | Sandy soil microbial communities from University of British Columbia, Vancouver, Canada - MeOH1_35cm_T4_195 | ecosystem: Engineered > Artificial ecosystem > Sand microcosm > Unclassified ... | reverse complement strand
AGCCCGGAATCCATAATCCGCAGCGCTGCGGCGTATGGATTCCGGGCCCGGCCCTTCGGGCCGTCCCGGAATGACGGAGGAGAAGTGCATGCCTGAGCCCCTCCTCCAGGTGAACGCCATCGACGCTTTCTACGGCGATTTCCAAGCCTTGTTCGGCGTGTCGCTGACGGTCGACGCGGGACAGGTGGTGGCCGTGATCGGCGCCAATGGTGCCGGCAAGAGCACGCTCCTGAAAAGCATCGCAGGCCTCATGCCGCCACGACGCGGCGAGATCGTCTTCGATGGACAGAACATCGCCGGCACGCCCGCTTTCGATGTCGTCAAGCGCGGTATCGCCTTGGTGCCCGAAGGACGCCGGCTGTTTCCCTCGCTCAGCGTCGAAGAGAACCTGTTGATCGGCGGCCAATCGGAACGGTCGGGGCCTTGGACCTTGGAGCGCGTCTACACGCTCTTTCCCGTGCTCGCCGAGCGGCGGCACCTGCCCGCAACCTCGCTCTCCGGCGGCCAGCAGCAGATGTGCGCCATCGGCCGCGCGCTGATGTCCAATCCGCGCCTCTTGTTATGCGATGAAATCAGCCTCGGCCTCGCGCCGATCATCGTGCGCGACATCTATGCGCGACTGCCGGACATCGTCGGCGAAGGCCTCTCTGTCGTCATTGTCGAGCAGGACATCGTGCAGGCTTTGCGCGCGGCGTCGCACGTCTACTGTCTGCAGGAAGGCCGCGTGGCGCTTGAAGGCGCGGCAAAATCGTTGACGCGCGAAAATATCTCAGCCGCGTATTTCGGGGTGTGAGGGGATGATGAAACACATTCATGCCTATCCGCCGTCATGGCCGGGCTTGTCCCGGCCATCCACGCCTTGCTTCATGGGCGGATCGAAGGACGTGGATGCCCGGCACAAGGCCGGGCATGACGGAGCAAGCGGCATCGCATCGACATGACCCTCTGGCTCAACATCATCCTGCAGGGGGTGCTGGTCGGCGGGCTCTACGCCATGTTCGCCGCCGGCCTGTCGCTCATCTTTGGCGTCATGCGTCTCGTCAACATCGCCCATGGCGACCTGATCGTGCTCGCCGCCTATATCGCGCTGATGGTGACGACCGGGCTCGGCATCAATCCCCTCCTCGCTCTCCTCATCGTCGTGCCGGTGATGGCGCTGATCGGCTACGCACTCCAACGAGGCCTTCTCAACCGAACCCTCGGCGATGACCTGTTGCCACCCTTGCTCGTTACGTTCGGCTTGTCGATCATCATCCAGAACGGGCTCCTGGAGCTGTTCACCGCCGACAGCCGCAAGCTGCAGGCCGGCGCCATTGAAGTCCAAGCCTTCCAAGCGCTGCCCGGCGTCTGGATTGGCGCGCTGCCGCTGATCCAGTTCGTCCTCGCCATCGCGGTGATCGCCAGCCTGCAATGGCTGTTCTACCGCACGGCGCTCGGTCGCGCCTTCCGCGCCACCTCCGACGACCAGTCGGTGGCGCAGCTCATGGGCCTCGATACGCGCCACGTCTTCGCCATGGCCATGGCGCTGTCGCTCGCGGTCGTCGCCATCGCCGGCGTGTTCCTCGCCGTGCGCGCCAACTTCGATCCGTCGATCGGCCCGGCGCGGCTGATCTTCGGCTTCGAAGCGGTGATCATCGGCGGCCTCGGCAGCCTGTGGGGCACTTTAATCGGCGGCATCATTCTCGGCGTCGCGCAGGCGATCGGCGCGCAGATCGATCCCGGCTGGCAATTGCTCGCCGGTCACATCGCCTTCCTTGCCATCCTGGCCTTCCGACCGCAGGGCTTCTTTCCGAAGGTGTCGCATTGACCAAGGTCCAACACGCCACCCGCTCGAGCCATATCGGCGTTGCGCTGATTGCGATCGCGCTCGTGGTGCTGGCCGCCGCGCCGGCCTGGGGCGATCGCAACACGCTGCGCCTGCTCGCCGAGATGTTCACTTATCTGGCGCTGGCGAGCCTGTGGAACCTGCTTGCCGGCTATGCGGGCCTCGTCTCGGTCGGCCAGCAAGCCTTCGTCGGCTTCGGCGGTTATCTCCTGTTCGCGCTGGCGATGCTGTTCGGCATGCATCCGATCCTCGCCATCTTCATCGCCGGCCCGGCCGCCGCGCTGATCGCCGTGCCGTTGGCGCTGCTGATCTTCCGCCTGCGCGGCGCCTATTTCGCCATCGGCACCTGGGTCGTGGCGGAAGTGTTCCGCCTGCTTGCCTCCCAAATATCGGTGCTCGGCGGCGGCTCCGGCATCAGCCTGCCCGCTTCGGTCGTCCTATCGATCGCGCCGACACGACAGATGCGCGAGTTCGAGATCTATTGGCTGGCGCTCGGCCTCGCCGTCGTGGTGCTGGCCGTCATGGTGGCGCTGCTGCGCTCGCGCCACGGGCTTGCCCTCACCGCCGTTCGCGACAACGAGCTCGCCGCGCGCAGCAACGGCATCGACGTCGGACGCCTCAAGCTCGCCGTCTACGTGCTGACGGCGGCCGGCACCGCCATGACCGGCGCGCTGATCTTCCTGATGAAGCTGCGCGTCTCGCCGGATACTGCTTTCAGCGTCAACGACTGGACGGCCTTCGTCATCTTCATCGTCGTGATCGGCGGCGTCGGCCGCATCGAAGGGCCGGTCATCGGCGCCGTCATCTTCTTCCTGATGCGGCAGACCTTGGCCGATCTCGGCAGCGTCTACCTGCTCATCATGGGCGCGGTCGCGATTGTCGTCATGCTGGCGGCGCCGAAGGGCCTGTGGGGCTTGGTCGCCGAACGCTTCGGCTGGCAGGCCTTACCCTTGCAACGGCGTCTGATCCTCACGCCCGACAAGTTGGAGGCGAAATCATGAGCCCGATCATCGATATTTATTGCCACATCTACCCGGACCGCTTCTTCCAGGAGATGACCAGGGTCGCGCCGAATCTCACCAATATCGGCAAAAGGCTGCGCGGCATCACCAAACTGTTCGACCTCGACGCCCGCTTCAAGGAAATGGACCAGCTCGGTGATTATCGCGAGATCATCTCTTTGCCCAATCCGGCGATCGAGGACATCGCGCCGCCGGACGTCGGCATGAACCTCGCACGCATCGCCAATGACGCGATGGCCGAGCTATGCCGCAAACATCCGGAGCGCTTTCCGACCTTCGCCGCGGCGCTCTGCCTGACCGACATCGAAGGCTCCGTCGTCGAGGCAAAACGCGCCATCAACGATCTCGGGGCGCGCGGCGTGTTGATCTATACCAACATCGCCGGCGAACCGCTCGACGATCCGAAGTTCGATCCGATCTTCAAGGTAATCGCCGAGCTCGACGCCGTGGTGTGGCTGCACCCGGTCGGCACGGCCTCCATGCCGGACTATCCGGCGGAAAGGAAATCGCGCTTCGAGATGTGGTGGTGCTTCCATTGGCCGTATGAGACATCGGTCGCGATGGTGCGGATGGTGTTCTGTGGCCTGCTCGACCGCTATCCCAAGCTCAAGATCGTCACCCACCATCTCGGCGGCATGATCCCTTATTACGACGGCCGCGTCGGCAGGGGTCTGGAAGTGCTGGGCCAACGCACATCGGATGAGGACTATTCGAAAATCCTGCCGTCGCTGAAGCGGCCGCATATGGACTATCTGCACGACTTCTACGCCGACACCGCGATGTTCGGCGGCGGCGTGCATGCGACGCGCTGCGGTTATGAGTTCTTCGGCGCCGACAAGGTCGTGTTCGCGACGGATACGCCGCTCGGCCCCATCGCGCCGACGATCGAAACGGTCAAGAAGCTCGGATTGACAGCAACCGACGAACGCAAACTGTTCTGCGGCAATGCGGAGAAGCTATTAAATATGAAGTTCGCCTAGCCCCATCCGTCGCGCTCGTCCCCGCGGACGCGGGGACCCAACGCTGGCTCGCGCGTAGCCGGACGGAGAAGGCAGTTAATGCTTCTTCTTCGCATCCCGCTTCACATCATGCGCGCCGGTCACGCCCGGATTGAAGGACGGCGGATCACTTGCCGGGAAGCTCTCGTCCGACGACACGTCGACTGCGTCCTCGTGCTTCTCGATGCGCTCACGCTCTTTCTCGGCCCTCTTCACCATCGGCCTGTCCTTGACCGCCGACTCTTCACGATGGCCGCCCATATGCAACTCCTGGTTCGTACAGCAGAGCCGTTCGCCGTTTGGCTCATTGTTAGAAAAACGCGCCGCACGTGCGGATGTTCCGCGTCCGGAACTCACGCTGCCGGGAGCATTTTGACGCAGACTTTCAAATCGGCGACGAAATGCCGGTACTGTGCGCGCTTGTCGGCCTCGTCCTCGATCCGCAGGATGTAAGACGGGTGGATGGTCGCGAGCATGCGACCGCCGTCGTCGAGATCGATCACGCGTCCGCGGATCTTGTTGATGGCGAGCGGGCGGCCGGACACGCTGCGCACCGCGGTGACACCGAGCGCCACCATGATCCGAGGCTTCACCAGCTTGCGTTCGACATCGAGCCACCAATGGCAACGGTCGATCTCGTAGGCATTGGGCCGCCTGTGCAGGCGGCGCTGGACGATGCCGGCCGGTCCGACGAAGGGATGCCCCTGTTTGTCTTCCTGGTCGCCCGGCTGCTCGCCCACCATCAGGATGCGCGCCCGCGCAGGTCCCTCGCCCGGCACCACCTGAATGGCGTTCTTGTAAAGCGGGCAGCGCGTGCAGGCCGCCTCCGCCGCGCGCAGCGCTTTTAAAGATCGGATATCGGGCGCCTGCTCGTCCATATCTCAGCAACGGATCGGCCTGGCCCGGTGTTCCTTCGATCAGAGATCCTGCCTGATCCACTCGTCCTGCACGTCGGCGCACCAGTTGCCGACATTCCATTGACCCCAGGCGCCCAACCCCGCGCGTTCGTCCGGGCCGCTGTAGACCTTCACATGTACGACCGAAAGGCCGTCGTGATCGCGCGCCGCCTTGAGCGCGGTGCGCAGACTGTCGGCGTTGCTGCCACCGCATACCGCCAGAACGCCGGAGACTGCGGCGGCGAGTTGCACGTAGTTCACGGCAACACTGTCGTTGGTGCGGAATTCGGCATCGTATTGCGCGCGTTGCAGGCCGGTGATCGCCGCCATGCGGCGGTTGTCGAAGATGACGATCATGCCGCGCGCACGGTGCTCGACGGCGTCGATGAGCACTTGCGGATTCATCATGAAGGAGCCGTCGCCGGTGAAGGCGATTACATAGCGCGGCTTGTCGGCCAAGGCCGAGCCGACGAGCGCGCTCACCGCGAAACCCATGTAAGACGCGCCCGTTTCCGTGAAGGTATCGCCGGTCCTGTCGTCCTCGACGATCTGGAAGCCGTTGGCCTGCACGTCGCCGGCATCGAAGTATTTGGCGGCGCCGATCGCCTTGGCGAAATCGGCCACGATCTTGATCGCCGCCGGCTGCGTCAGCACCGGCTTCTGCCAGACCTCGTCGCGCAGCGGCGGACATTCGAAGCGTATGCGCTTGTACACGGCCCATTCCTGCTTCTTGGCGGCGCAGGCCTCGAGCCAAGCGTCCTTGTTCTTGTTGGCTTTGAGCGTCTCGAGCTTCGCCGTCAGACGTTTCACCACCGCACCGATGTCGCCGACAAGGGCGACCGTGTTGTTGTAGTGCAGCGCGTCGGCGAGATCGCCGTTGATATTGACGACGGCCTTGGCCTTCTTGTAGCCGATGCCGGAGCAGTCGGCCTGACACACCGCCCGCGAGCCGATGACGATCAGCAGTTCGGCCTCGTTCATCGCGTAGTTGCCGCTGATCGAACCCTTCGAGCCGCCGACATGCATGTTCTGCGGATGCGCGTCGGGCAGCACGCCGGTCGAACCGGGCGACAGCACGACGGCCGCACCGGTCGCTTCCGCGAGCCGCGTCACGGCGGCATCATGACCGCGTGTGCCGCCGCCCGCCTTGATTGCGACCTTCTCGGCCCTTGCAATCATGGCAGCCGCCTCGTCGAGTGCGGCGTCATCCGCCGGCGCGAGCTTGGGTATCTCGGGCCGCCCCGGCAGCGCGGCAAGATTGACCGTGTGCTCAGCCGGCTGTGTGTTCAGCGGCAGCAGCAGATAGAATGGGCCCGCACGATAAGGATGGTTGACGCAGGTTGCGCCGCGCCGCAGCGCGTCGCGCAGGCCTTCCGGCGTGTGCAGCACATAAGATTGGCCGAGCACCGCGGTGAGCCGGCCGAACAGGCCCTGCTCCTCCTTCGGCACTTGCTGCATGTTGTAACCTTCGCCGTAGGTCGTCTCGTCACCATAGATGTGATAGACGCCGACGCCGTTCGATGCCGCCGCCAGCGAGCCGGCGAAAGCCTGCAACGCGCCCGGACCGATCGACGTCACCACCGCGGAGAGTTCGCCGTATTGCCAGCGCAGCGCCGTGGCGGCATGCGCCATCTCCACCTCGTTGCGGCAGTTGACAGTGCGGGTGACACCCTCCTCCTCATAGATGCGCAGCACGTTGCCGAGATCGGTCGAGCCATGACCGAAGATCGCGAAATATTTGGAGACGCCCTGCTTCAAGAGCCCGAGCACCAGCGCTTCCGACAACGTCGTCTCGACCAGTTTCGAGATCGCGCCATCGGCCAATGCCCGCTCGATGCTGCCGGCCGCACGCAGCGCCCGCGCGCGTTCGCGCATCTGACGTTCGATCTCGCTTCTCGGGCTGCGCGTCAGCATGGCGTCTCCTTAAGCCTCAGTTCAGTTTCGCCGCTGCCGTTTTCAGGATCGGATCCCAACGGCCGATGTCATTCTTGAGCCGTTCGGCGAGCGGCGCCGGACCGCGGTCGGCCTTGGGCGGCACTGTGCCGCCGAGTTCTTCCAGGCGCTTGGCCACGGCCGGATCGTCGAGCGCCTTGTCGAGCGCGGCGACGAGCTTGTCGGCGACCGGCTTCGGCAAACCCTTCGGCGCGAACACGCCACTCCAGATGTTGATGCTGTAATCGGCAATGCCCGCTTCCTTGGCCGACGGCACGTCCGGAAGCGCCGGCGAGCGCGTATCGCCGGATACGACGAAGCCCTTGAGCGAGCCGCCCTTGACGGCGCCCATGACGCTGACGACCTGCTCGCAGAAGAAGTCGACATGGCCACCGATGACATCGTTGAGCGCCGGCCCGGTGCCACGATAGGCGACTTGGCTCGGCTTCGCGCCGACCACCGAATTGAACAGCACGCAGGCCATATGCGAGGAGGCACCGACGCCGCCATGGGCCTGTTTCACGCTCTCGCCGTTCTTCTTCAGGTAGTCGACGAACTCCTTCAGGTTGTTCGCGGGAAAGTCTTTCTTCGCGACGATGGCGGCCGGCGCGAATGCCGTCAGGCCGATCGGCGTGAAATCCTTGGTCGATTCGTATTTCAGATTGGGATAGAGCGCCGGCGCGGAGACATGCGAGCCCATGCTGGCCGCGAGCAATGTGTAGCCGTCGGCGTGGGCTTCGGCGACGCGAGCGGTGCCGATGGTGCCGCCGGCGCCGCCGACGTTCTCGACCACGATCGATTGGCCGAGCGCACGGCTCATGCCGTCCGCGATGATGCGCGCCACCACGTCGCTCGGGCCCCCGGCCGGATAAGGCACGACCATCATGATCGAACGCGTCGGATAATCCTGGGCCATCGCCGGCGCGACGGCGAGCGCGAGACCGGTCAACAGCGCCGCAGCGTAGGTCTTCATGGCATCCTCCCGAATGTTTGTTGTGATTTTAGGTCGTCCACTCCGAACTAAGACTTCTCCGATTGTGCGGCTTACTTACTCGGCCGCTTGCATTTGCGCTTCGCGCTTCTCCTTCTCGCGGATAGCGGCCAGCACCTTCTCCGGCGTCGCCGGCAGCGCGGTGATGCGCACGCCAACGGCGTCGTAGATCGCGTTCATGATGGCGGGGATCGTCGGCACCATCGCCGGCTCGCCAATGCCTTTGACGCCGAGCGGCCCGATCGGGTCCGGTTCCTCGACGATGATGGAATTGACGCGCGGCACGTCGAGCGACGTCGGCAAGATATATTTGGCGAAACCCGGCGTGGTCGTGCGGCCTTTGTCGAGCTGATAGTCCTCCATCAGCCCCTGGCCCAGCGCCTGCACCACACCGCCTTCGATCTGACCCTCGACGCCTTGCGGATTGACGGCGCGGCCGACATCATGCGCCGCCCACACACCGAGCACCTGCACCTCGCCGGTGATGGTGTCGACCTCAACCTCGGCGACCTGCGCGCCGAACACATAAGCCTGCCACGGCCGGCCGGAGCCATCGCCGCCTTTCCCGTCGGCAATGCCGGTCGTATCGGTGCCGAAGGTGGCGGAACCGACGGGCACGACGCCTTTGCCCTTGGCCCTGTGCACCGCCTCGCCCATGCTAATGCGGTGATTGGTGTTCTCGGCCCAGATCTCGCCATTGCCGGTGCGGATCGTGTCGGACGGCACATCCCAGATATCGGCCACCACGTCGACCAGACGCTTCTTCGCCTCGCGCGAAGCCAGCGCGACCGCATTACCGATCATGTAGGTCTGGCGCGTCGCGCCGGCGTGCGCCGCTTCGGGCGCACGCGCCGTGTCGTTGTCGCCGATCACTACGTGCTCGGGCTTCACGCCCATCTCCTGCGCGGCGATCTGCGCCAGCACGGTGAGGATGCCTTCGCCGATCTCGGTAACGCCGGTGACGATCTTGGCCGAGCCGCCGTCGTCGATCTCGGCCCAGGCGGCGGCACGGTCTACCGTCGCCGTGCGCGCGATGCCGTACCAGCAGGCGGCCATGCCTCGTCCGCGCTTACGGGCCATAACTAGTTCTCCGTCATTCCGGGGCGCGAGCGCAGCGAGCGAACCCGGAATCCATAACCCCCGACGCTACGGAGTATGGATTCCGGGCCCGCCACTTCGTGGCGTCCCGGAATGACAAAAGATGTGGAAATACGATCCATCATCCTCACTCCGCCGCCTCTTGCTTGTCGTCCGCGGCGAATCGCGCACCGAGCGATACCGGCGGACGGACATCGCTGCGGCCAAGATCGCCACGCGTCGCGCCGCGCACCGTCGGCGCGCCTTGCTCCCAGCCGCTGCCCTTCTCCAGCGCATCGAGCACGCGCGTGAGGCTCACCTTGCCGAGCTTCTGCTTGGTATGCGTCGTGGCGCCGTCCTGAAACGCATTGATACGACGGATCGCGAATGGATCGAGCCCGAGCCGCTCCGCGGCCATATCGAGCGTGCTTTCGGTGGCGAACTGCGTCTGCAAGGCGCCGAAGGAGCGGAAGGCCCCGGACGGCGTGTTGTTGGTGTAGATGCCATAAGTGTCGACGCGGACGTTCGGGATCGCGTAGGGGCCGGCCCCGAGGATCGCCGCCTTGCGCATCACGCCCTCGGTCGACAGGCCATAGGCGCCGCCGTCGCAGATCATCGTGAGATGTGATGCGAGGATGCGGCCCTCGCGTGTGAAGCCCATGCGTAGCGTTGTCCGCGAGGGATGGCGCTTGGCGGTCGCGGCGATCGATTCCTCGCGCGTGAACACCAACCGCACCGGGCGGTCGGTCTTCATCGCCAGCAGCGCCAGCATGCCCTGGTAGATCATGTCCTCCTTGCCGCCGAAGCCGCCGCCCACCGGGCTCATGATGAAGCGGACCTTGGAGATCGGCTTGGCGATGATCTTCGCGAGCATGTGGCGGTGATGCGTGATGTTCTGGCTTGGCGAAACGACCGTCACCACACCGTCGTGATCGACATAGGCAAGTCCTGCCTCGGGTTCGAGATACGCATGCTCGATCGCCTGGGTGGAGAACGTCTCTTCCAGCACCATATCGGAGGCCGCGAAACCGGCTTCGATGTCGCCGACACGGATAGGGATGTGCTTGGTGACGTTGTCCGGCGCGTAGTCGTGCAGCACCGGCGCGCCCGGCCGCATCGCCTCTTCCGCGTCGAACACGGCCGGCAAAAGTTCATAGACGACCTTGATTGCCGACAGCGCGCGCCGCGCCGTGAGCGGATCTTCCGCTGCGACCGCCGCCACCGCCTCACCGACATAGCGCACCTTGCCCCGCGCCATGATCGGCTGATCGTGCACGAAGACGCCGAAGCCGTCCTCGCCGGGCACATCGGCGCAGGTGATGGCTCCTTCGACGCCCTCCATGGCCTCGGCCGCCGACGTGTCGATCGACACGATACGCGCATGCGCATGCGGCGAACGCAGCACCTGGACATGCAGCATGCCCGGCATGGTCATGTCGCCGGCATATCTGAGCTTACCCGACACCTTGCTCGGGGCATCGATGCGGCGCACGTTCTTGCCGATGAAATCGCCTTCGGCGTGCTCCTGCTCAAAGAGCGCCGTGGCCGGCAGGCGGCCGTTCTGCACGTCACGCGCCAGCTCGACAGCGTCGAAGATCTTCTGATATCCGGTGCAGCGGCAGATATTGCCGCCAAGCCGCTCTTTGATCTCCTCACGATCGGCAAACGGATTGGCGCGCAGCGCCGCCGTCGCCGCCATCACCATCCCCGGGATGCAGTAGCCGCACTGGCTCGCGCCGGCTTTGTGGAACGCCTTTTGTAGCACGCTCAATTCGCCACCGCGCGCAAGGCCTTCCACCGTCTCGATCGTCGTGCCTTGCGCCTTGGCCACCGGCAGCAGACAGGATTTCATCAGCACGCCGTCGACGAACACCGAGCACGTGCCACACTCGCCGGCGCCGCAGCCTTCCTTGTTGCCGGTGAGGTTCAGATCGTCGCGCAGGAAGTCGAGCAACCGCTGATGCGGCTTGGCGTCGCGCGCCACTTTGCGGCCGTTGATCGTCGCCTTGATTTGGAGGTCAGGCATAAGCCGCCTCCAGCGCTTGCGGCACCATGGCCGGGTCGGCACCCGCGCGCTTGGCGGCGTTGATGAGCCCGCGGAGCAGGAAGCCGCGCACAACATCGCGACGATACTGCCGTCGCGTGCGCGACCGAACGATGTCGAGCGGCATGTCCGCGACCTCTTCTAGCTTATCTGCAGACAGCCGCGCACCGCGCAGCGCCTGCTC
>Ga0255338_1005835_pt1 | contig 10971 bp, 7 predicted proteins | sample MeOH1_35cm_T4_19_FD_203715 | JGI IMG/M metagenome (GOLD analysis project Ga0255338, IMG submission 203715) | Sandy soil microbial communities from University of British Columbia, Vancouver, Canada - MeOH1_35cm_T4_195 | ecosystem: Engineered > Artificial ecosystem > Sand microcosm > Unclassified ... | reverse complement strand
TGCGACATGGTGGGCTCCTAGAATGAAAAAAGGGAGTCCACACATCCCGGCGGGAGTGTTAGAACCCCCAGCTGGGACAATCAATCAGATTTTCATCACATCAAGATCCCGGAGGGATCCGTTGCCATTTCATGGACCGAGCAACGTTCAAGGGCGTCAGGTGAACTGACAGGGATTGATCCGATAACCGAGATCAGACGGGGCCGAGGCCAGCTAAAACAGGTTCTATTCAACGCGAAGATTTGAGAGATGTCAAGCACCTCTGGATGCCGTCAATCTCACAAGACAGAGGATTGGTCGTGATTCGTAAAAAATCCGCCATATCTTCGCTAAATCGCTGATTTTTTTGGAAACATGCGGCGGAAACATGCCCTCGCGATTCAATATGACTCGGACGCCAGTTGTCCGGCGGCCTGCACGGTCTCGTGTCGTTCACGCTGCGCATCGGCCGCGCTGCCGGGCCGGATCCTGAACCAGATGGAATACATGGCCGGCAGGAACACCAGAGTCAAGATCGTCCCGGCAAATGTCCCGCCGATGAGCGTATAGGCGAGCGCGCCCCAGAACACCGAATGGGTCAGCGGAATGAAGGCCAGGATGGCGGCCAACGCGGTAAGGATCACCGGCCGCGCACGCTGGACCGTGGCTTCCACAACGGCCCTGAACGGATCCAACCCTTCGTCTTTGTTGTGCTGAATCTGCCCGATCAGGATCAGCGTGTTGCGCATCAAGATGCCCGACAACGCAATCAGGCCAACCAGCGCGTTGATGCCGAACGGTTGCCCGAACAGAATCAGCGTTGGCACCACGCCAATCAGGCCGAGGGGGCTGGTCAGGAACACCATGACCATCGCCGGAATGGACCGCACCTGGAAGATGAGAATCAGCAGGGTGACTGCCAGCATGATCGGGAACAGCGGCAGCATGGCCTTCGTCGCCTTGCCCGATTCTTCAATGGAACCCGCTTGTTCAATGCGGTATCCGTTGGGCAGTTTCTCGATGATTGGCTGAAGCTGTGCGCTGATGGCTGTCGAAACGTCGGGCGGTTGCAGGCCATCGGCGATATCGCCTCGCACCGTGACCGTCGGCATGCGATCGCGCCGCCGAATGATGGGCTCTTCCATGCGCACATCGATCTTGCCCACCTGCGAGAGCGGAATGCGTTGCCCGCTGGCGCCTGCCAGCGTGAAGTCGCCGATCTTGGTCGGATCCAGTCGGATGTCGCCGGCCGAGCGGGCGGTCACCTGCACCGTGCGGATGTCCTCGCGCACCGCCGTCACTGGAATGCCGTTGAGTAGGAATTGCAGTTGTTGCGCGACGGCGCTGGAGGTCAGCCCTACGGCCTGCAAGCGGTCCTGCTGCAAGGTGAAGTGCAGCGTCGGTACGCGCATCCCCCAATCGGTATTGACCGTGCGCATCATCGGGCTGGCGTCCATGACTTGCCGAACATCGGCCGCGATGCTGCGCAACGTCTCCGCATCGGGGCCGGTCACGCGATAGGCAACCGGGAACGGAGAGTACGGACCGAACACGAGCTGCGTGACCCGTACGCGCGCCTCGGGGGCGAGGCCGTCGGCAATCGCCCGGCGCAGGCGCTGCTTCAACGCGTCACGCTCTTCCTGGCTGTCGGTGCGGATCACGATCTTGGCGAACGACGGATCCGGTAGTTCCGGCCCCATCGCCAAATAGAAGCGCGGCGCACCCTGGCCAACGTAAGCCGTCACAATCTTGGCTTCCTTCTGTTTGGCGAGCCAAGCCTCCAGCTTTGCGGTGGCCGCGCTGGTCTGGTTGATCGATGTTCCATAGGGCATCTGCACCTCGACCAGCACTTCAGGCCGATCCGAAATTGGGAAGAACTGCTTCTTGACCACCGCCATACCGAGGATGGCCAAGGCAAAGAGCCCGACGACCGAACCCGCGACCAGCCATTTACGCGCAATCACACGCCCGAGCAGCGCACGGAAGCGGTTGTAACGCAGGGTGTCGTAAATCGCATCGTGGCCGCCTTCGACCTTCTTGAAGTCGGGCAGCATCTTTACGCCTAGGTAAGGCGTGAACACCACTGCGACCACCCAGGACGTGATCAGCGCAATGCCAACGATCCAGAACATGTTGCTGGTGTATTCGCCCGCGGTGGATCGCGCAAAGCCATTGGGCATGAAGCCAACGGCCGTCACCAGCGTGCCCGACAGCATGGGTGCCGCAGTGTGGCTCCATGCATATGCCGAAGCGGCGACGCGGCTGTAGCCTTCTTCCATCTTCACCACCATCATTTCGATGGCGATGATGGCGTCGTCCACCAGCAAGCCGAGCGCCAGAATCAAAGATCCAAGTGTGATGCGGTCGAAGTTCTTGCCTGTCGCAGCCATCACCACGAAGACGACCGCCAGTGTCAACGGCACGGCCGCGGCCACCACCAGGCCCGCGCGCCAACCCATGCTGATGAAGCTCACCAGCATGACCACCAGCAGCGCGGCGAAGAACTTGAGCATGAACTCATCGACGGCAGCGGCGATGTTGACTGCCTGGTCGGTCACCTTGGTCAAGCTCATGCCGAGCGGCATGTCAGCGTTGATGGCGCCCACCTCCTTGTCGAGCGCCTTGCCCAGGTCCAGCCCGTTCCAGCCTTCGCGCATGACGATGCCCAGCAGCAAGGCAGGCTGGCCACCATTGCGCACCATGAACGTGGCAGGATCCTCGTAGCCGCGCTTGACCGTGGCAATGTCCGACAGCTTCAACGTTCGGCCCTGCGATACAACCGGCGTATCGCGAATCTTCTGCAGCTCGTCGAACGCGCCGTCCAGACGGATGAATACCTGCGGCCCCTTCGTTTCCACCGAGCCGGCTGCCGTCAGCGCATTCTGGCTGTTGAGCGCGGCAAAAACCTCTTGCGGACTCACGCCCAGCGTCGCCAGCCGGTCATGGGAAAACTCGACATAGATGCGCTCCGACTGCTCGCCGATGATGTTGACCTTCTTCACGCCGGGCACGTGCAGCAAGCGCTGACGCAGCGTCTCCGCATCTCGCACGAGCACACGTTGCGGTTCGCCCTGCGCCTTGAGCGCAAACAACGCAAAGGTCACGTCCGCATACTCGTCGTTGACCATCGGCCCGATCACGCCGGGCGGGAGGTTGGCCACCTCGTCGCTGACTTTCTTGCGCGCTTGGTAAAACTCCTCCTGCACTTCCGACGGCGGCGTGCTGTCGAGCAGGGTCAACGTGGTGAACGCCAGGCCCGGCCGCGTGTACGTTTCCGTGCGGTCATACCAGCGCAGCTCCTGCATGCGCTTTTCGATCTTCTCGGCCACCTGGTCTTGCATTTCCTGCGCCGTCGCGCCGGGCCACGCGGTGATGATGGTCATCACCTTGACCGTAAACGCAGGGTCTTCCGCGCGGCCCAGCTTGAAGAAGGAAATGAGACCCGCCAGAGAGATCAGGCAGATAAGGAACAACGTGATGGCGCGCTCGCGCACGGCGAGCGCCGATAGATTGAAACGACCTTGGCTCACAGGCGCACCCCCGTGATGACAGTGCTGGCACCTTGCCCTGCCACACGGACTTGCTGTCCTTCACGCAGCAGTTGTGCGCCAAGCGCGACGATCCGGTCCCCTTGCTTGACTTGGCCAGCAACCCGAGCGCTTTCGTCGCCGAGGCGCACGATGGTGACGGATCGCCACGACACCTTCGCCGGATCACCCTGGATGACCCACACACCCGGGCCCTTGCCGGCGTCGAACACGGCACCAAGCGGCACCTGCAGATCGCCTTGCACGGTGGTAAGCCGATCGGGAATCTGGATCGTCACGGTGGCGCCCAGCGGCGCATTGGCCAGTTCCCCATCCAGCACATAGCGCGCTTCGAACGTGCGGGTAAGCCGATCGGCAGCATCCGACAGTTGCCGCAGCTTGGCAGGTACACCGGCGCTTTCCTTACCGAAAAGCGTGGCTTGTGCGACAGAGTCGATCGCTGGCCGCAACGTTTCCGGCAACTGGACCACCGCTTCACGTCGGCCAGCGTGGGCCAGCCGTACGACGGCTTGCCCTGCGTTGACGACCTGGCCGGGCTCGGCCAGCGTCTCCATGACCACGCCTTCACCATCGGCAACAAGCTCTGCGTAGCGGCTGGCGTTACGCGCAACATCGGCCTGCGCTTCCGCTGCGCTCAGCTGGGCTTTGGCGGCGTCCGCTGCAGCCTTGGCTTGGTCATAGGCCGAGGCGGAAATGGCGCCAGTTCCGCGCAGATCGCGGTAGCGGGCTTCGTCTTCCGCCGTCTGGTGCGCGCGCGCTCGCGCGGCGCTCACGGCTTCTTGCTGTGCGTGCGCGGCGAGCTTCAGATCGACAGGGTCGATGCGCATGAGCGGTTGCCCGCGCTTAACGGTCTGCCCGGCATCCACAAGCCGCTCCAACACCTTGCCGGGCACGCGGAACCCGAGATCACTCTGTACCCGGGCAGCGACGACCCCCGTGAATGAACGCGACGCGGAAGCGACGGGTTGAACGAACGCGGCACGCACCAACGGTGCCTCGGTGCGCGGATCGGCAGAGGCCTTTTCGCCGCAAGCGCTCAAAGCGAGCGGCAACGCACCAATAACGATAGAGGTAACAAAGCAACGAGAAAGCATGAAAGCCCCATCGACAAGATGATCTGGGCTTTCATTCTGGTTCGAGTGACCAATTTAGTCAATGGTCACTCACAAAAAATCTGCACGTCAGGGGGAAAGACTCCGAAGCACGAGGCTGGAGAGCAGCCCGGGCGCACTTTCCGTGTAGTCAAAGCCGTACTGCAAAAGCAACGGATTCATGTAAGGGCGCATGACCAGGTAGATGGCCGTCGTGGCCTCGTCCAACGGCGTCTTGCGCTCGAAGTCTCCGGTCTCCCGGCCCTCCTGCAGCACATCGCGCAGCAACCTCTGGATGCGGTCCTCATAGGCGATCACCGCTTGCCAGCGTTCAGTCGCTGCCGAGGCCGCGATCTCGTACAGCTTGCGGTCGTGGGAAAACAACCGAAGGCTGGCCTCAGTCAAGGCTTTGAACATCCGCCGGAGCTTCTCCGGCGGGGAGTCGGCGTCGGCCAGGGCGGCATTCACGTCGGCCTCGATGTCGCGCAGGCAGTTGGCGCAGATCATCTCGCCAATGGCCTGCTTGGACTCGAAGAACTTGTAGATGTAGGCCTTGGAAAAACCGATGGCCTTGGCCAGATCGGAAACGGCGGTCTTCTCGTAGCCGTAGCGGCTGAAGTGCTCGGTGGCGGCGGCAACGATCTGGTCTCGCACGTCATGGTCCGCCGGGCCACGGGCGGAAACGGGGTAGGTGGTGGTCTTCATAGGCTCCAGCTTACGCGAGTCGCGATAATTGAACAACTTGTGACCATTTTTGTACTATAGTCACAAAAAACCGATGGAAGACATCCATGTTGCCAAAACACTCCCTGATGGCCCTCTTCGCTGCCAGCCTGGCGACCGGTTGCGCCGTCGGCCCCGATTATGTGAAGCCAGATGTGCCGCTTCCCCGACAATTCCAGGACCAGACAGCAGTGGAGCAGCGGACAGCCAATGCCGAAACCGATCTGCCTGCGTGGTGGGCTGGCTTTGGCGATCCGCAACTCACGCGGTTCGTGCAGCTCGCGCTGGAACAGAACCTGGACCTTGCTCAGGCCTTCGCCCGCGTCACGCAGGCCCGTGCGGGGCTTGGCACTGCCAATGCTGCGTTACTGCCCTCCGGCAATGTCACGGGCCAGGCCGCGCGTGCGTACCGGTCCGTCGAAACCCCTTTGGGCCGCGTCTTGAATTCGCAGCCCGGCTTCGACCGCTACGGCAACGCTTTTGAGGCCGATGTCGGTGCAAGCTGGGAATTGGACGTGTTCGGCGGCCTGCGCCGTGGCCGCGAAGGGGCACTTGCCGACTACCAGGCCTCCCAGGCGGGCGCAGTCGCCACACGGCTGGCCGTGGCCGCACAGACTGCCGATATCTACATCACCATCCGCGGCTTACAGACGCGCTTGAAAGTGGCCCGCCACCAGGTACAGACGCAAGAAGAATTGCTCTCCACCATCAACCTGCTGTACGGCAAGGGACTGGCGGCCGAGCTTCAAGTTCGACAGGCCGAAGGCGCACTCGCTCAGGTTCGCGCTTCCATCCCTCCGATTGAGACTGGCCTCGATGCAGCGATGAACGCGCTGGATGTGATGCTCGGCTCGCTGCCGGGCACGCACCGGGCGGAGCTTGCGCAAGGCGGCGACATCCCGGCCGCTCCGCAAATTGCGATCAGCGGATCGCCGAGCGAATTGCTGAGGCGCCGCCCCGACCTCATCGTCGCCGAGCGCCGCCTAGCGGCTTCCAACGCGCGCATCGGTGTCGCCATAGCCGAGTACTACCCGAAGTTCTCGCTCAGTGGCCTGCTCGGCAGCGCTACATCGGTGGGTGCCGGCAGCCTGTTCGGTAGCGGTGCCAGTCAATTTGCCGGCGTGCTCGGTCTGCGCTGGCGCCTGTTCGACTTCGGCCGTATCAACGCGCAGATCGATCAGGCCAAGGGGCAAGAGGCGGAGATGCTGGCCGCGTACCGGCTCGCCGTGCTGCGCGCCACGGAGGATGTGGAAGACGCCTTCTCTGCCCTCGTCAAGCGCGAGGAGCAAGCGGCCGTGCTCACACAAGGCGTGGATTCGCTTGGCCGCGCGCGAAATGCATCATTTGCTGCGTATCAAAGAGGCGTAGTCAGCCTGATCGAAGTCCTGCAAGCCGACGAAAGCCTGTTACGTACATCAGACGCGCGCGCGCAGGCGCAAACCGAATCAGCGCGCGCTGCCGTCGCGGCATTCAAGGCGCTGGGCGGTGGGTGGCAGCCCGACGAATCGGCCGCCATTGCTAGCAAATAGTTACTCCGCGACTGAGGCTGCGCATTCAGCACGGCTCATCGTTCGAACCTTTACCGCAGCATCGACCCACTCATACCGAAAGAGACTGCCATGTCGAGTTCCAAAGTTGTCGTCGTTACAGGCGTGTCCTCGGGCATCGGCCGTGCCACCGCCGCGAAGTTTGCGCTGCGGGGCTGCCGGGTATTCGGCACCGTGCGCAACATCGCAAAAGCGCAGCCGCTACCGGGCGTTGAGCTGGTCGAGATGGATATCCGCGATGAAGCCTCGGTTCAGCGGGGGATCCAGGCCATCATCGCGCAGGCCAAGCGCATCGATGTGCTCGTCAACAGTGCTGGCGTGACGCTGCTCGGCGCGACCGAAGAGACGTCGATTGCCGAAGCGCAGGCGCTGTTCGACACCAACGTGTTTGGCATCTTGCGTACCACACGAGCCGTATTGCCGCACATGCGTGCGCAACGTTCGGGAAGAATCGTCAACATCAGCTCCGTGCTCGGCTTTCTGCCGGCGCCGTACATGGGTCTCTATTCGGCATCCAAACACGCTGTGGAGGGGATGTCCGAGACGTTGGACCACGAGGTGCGCAAGTTCGGCCTCCGTGTGGTGCTTGTCGAGCCCTCATTTACCAAGACCAGCCTGGATACCAACGCCCCCCACGCATCTTCCAAGTTATCTGCCTACGACAACGAGCGCAGCGTCGTTTCGCAGGCGATTCAAAGAAGTGTCCAAAAAGCACCGGACCCCGATGGCGTCGCGAGCACGGTCGTCGATGCCGCTCTCGGCGCGTGGAAGATGCGCCGTACCCCCAAAGGCGAGGCCTCCCTTCTGAGCAAGCTGCGCCGCTTCATGCCGGCAGGACCGGTCGGTGCGAGTCTGCGCAAGACGTTCGGACTCTCCTGAAGCGCGTTACCGGAAACAGATTTGGCACACATCATCGGAAGAGTCCTATGACAAATCCAGACAGCTCAGCAACCGGAGCCATTGGCAGGCCTTGCATCACCCCGGGGCCGCTGCTGGTGATTTCCAGTGGCCACCCTCTCAGGCCGAATCGCCAGTCGGCATGGCCATCGCCGAAATGGGGTCCGTTCCGCAAAATCGGACTTGTCTGATTGCGGGAGCGCTCATATCGCTGCCAAACTAGATCCGTCGGCAGCGCATCACTCCCACGTGATGACGCATTGCGGACAATTTTGCAGCAGCAAGAATGGATTCCCTCGAGACAATCCACGATGATGGAGCCAGCAATGCCTTCGCTACGGAGATTTCTGCTTTCGACCTCACTGCTTCTGACCGCTACTGACGTTTTCGCCTATCGGTCGTTCCTGCCCCCACCGCAGTGCGTTGTATCGCCAGGAGGTGTATTTTTCTGCACGCAACAGCAAGATATGGTCAAGCTGGCTCGGGAGCGCGTTGGTGACGGGAACCTCAGATTTGTACAACTTGCCTATGAGAGCCCCGCCAGCAGCGTCGGACCGATCGACCACCAGGGTCTCGCTACGGTTCGCTTCTCCTTGTATCAAGGATTCGATCCGGCCACGAAACTTCGCGATGCCGAGGCAGTGAAAAGAACTAGCATAGACTGGACCTTTGCATTCTGCGCTGCAATTGATGGAAAGATGGTGCGCTACCCAGTCAATGGCATTAGCGAAGGCATTGCTCCCGTGGAGCGCTGGGCCTGTCACTCCAGCGACGAGAACATGCCCCAGTTCGGGGTCGAGGCGTCCAGCGTTGCTCAACCAGGTCAGCCGCGTTACGTTGAAGTTCTTCACTACAGCGATGGCCAGGCAATCCGAAATCTCTGGGGAACCGGGCGGAAATTCAGGGTTGGGGAGCGGACAAACTTGGGGATGGTGATTGAAGTCAAGCCGCCTCTTGTCAAGATTCAGACTGAGTCTTCCGGAAGCCCGACTGAGAAATGGGTGCGAGAAGCAGATCTGTCGCCCCCGCCTCAACCTGTGATTCAATGAGTTCGCGAAGCCACCGATTGCCACGCGGAGAAACACATGAAACTCACTCGCTATGGGATGGCGACGCTGCTCGTCGCCTTCGCATCGGTCTATTTGATCTGGCAGGGTTACCTGATTCCGGTGGCGGTAGCGCTCGCCTTCATGCTGGCCTGGCTGCACTGGCTTGCGGCCGTGGAAGCCGAGCGGACCGGCGAACCGCCGCATGGACCACATGGCATGTTGACGGTGGCCGCCATTGCCGGCATCACCTTGATTTCCACGGTGACGGTTGGCCAGGGTGCCTTCTGGCTTGGCATCGGCACACTCGTGCTGTATGCGGTCGTTCAAAAATGGCGCTCAGCAAAATATGGGGCAAGACGCGCCTCCGTCGTGCATCCCAGGCTGGACAAACAGGCTCCGCGACAAGTTGAATGCAGGAACGATGAAGATGAACACTGGGATCGGTTTTGGAAGGACATTAGGGATGATCAAGACAGACAATTCTGGGATGACTACAGTCGTAGGTAGCTCTTAACTGCCATTCTTGTCGCCAAACCAGAGGCTCCTTAGCTTCCGCGCCCCTTTCAAGGCGAGCGGCTCAGCCTTCTCCAACTGCTCCTTCGCAGAATCCCGAACCTCCGCCGCTTCGGTAGTCACCCGATCCTTGCCCGCATCCACAGAGGCCTGAGACGCATTGAGCCACTGCGCGGCCTCACCTGTCACCCTAGCTGCATCGGCATTTGCCGGCATAGATGGTGCTGACGGCATCGACAAAGAGTCCGCGCTCCCGGTCGAATGGGGGCCAAGGCGCGGCCGATTCGCTGGCCTCACAGGGAACCCGCGACGACCACGGCCGTTGTCGAAGAGCCCGCGGGGTGCCTCTCCCCCGGCCCCACCAGCTGCATTGCTGACACCTCCGGCGCCGGGCAGCATGCTGCCCAGCCCACCGGCACGCCCCTGCACATCGCCCACCGCGTCGGCAAGATGCGCTTGGACCGCACCGCTATCCATCCCTTGCGTCGAGCTGCCCGCCGCGGTCTGCGCTGTGAGCGCATTGTGCGTACCGGACAATACTTGGGCCGCGAAGGCCGCTTTCTGTGCATCACTCATGCTGTTCCAACCGGCCAGGCCCACGCCGCCAACAATGGCGTCGTTGAGCGCCTTCGTCGTGTTGACCGACATTGCGCCCGAGGCGGACTCCAGCCGCTCCTTCGCCTGCTGTAACTGCTGCGTGTTCGACAAGGAAGCCGAGAACTTCTGCGCGAGCCCCTGGGCCTTGCGCAACTCATTGGCTTCGCCACTGTATGACTCCGAAGCATTGCCTGATTGAATCTGGTTCAGACGACCCTGAATGGCCGATTCGAGCATACGGGCCGTCGACTTCATTTCATCGCTGACGCCAACACTACCTTCAGAGCTGGTTTGCGCACCGTCCTTCGAGGCGACATTGCGTTCCTGAGTCGACGACACCCCGACTTGCGACCTCCCTCCGTTTGGACTCCGCTGCATGCGTCCTTTTCCATCTTCGGCCGCCCCATTTGCAAGCGATCCCCTCAGCGCTCCAGCGAGAGCACCAATATCTGTGCTCAGTCCGAGATTGGAATCCTGCCTAACTGCCGAACGGCCATTACTCTCAACGTTGGCATTAGACCCCGCATTGGTCTTCGTCCCGGTCGATTCCGAATGGCTGCCATCGCGACCGACACCCTGACTCTGCTGCCAGCTATTCGTGGCCGAGCTGGAACTACGCAAGGAACTCGACTGCCGCCACCCATCGCTGCGGCTCCAGCTGTTCTGCACGGACTGCGCCAGCTCCAGTCCGCTCTGCCGCGTGGACTGCTCGCTCTCCATGAGCGCCTTGCGCACCGATGCCGAAGCCTGGCTCGTGAAATTCCCTGAAATCCCGCCCAGGTTAGGCACCCGTGCCGACTGGTCGATCACCGCGCCCCCGCGGCCGCCACCCAGACTGCCACCCCCACCAGCGCTGCTGCCGTAGGCACTGCTGGTCATGGTATCGAAGCCATCGGCCGAGCTCATCGAGACTAGCCCCTGTGCCGAACGGACCTGCCGGTCCAGCTTCCCTGAGTTGCTGGTGTACTGGGACACATTCCCCCACTGCACATTGCCCGCGGACAGGTTGCCTGCCGCGGTCTGCTGC
>Ga0255338_1005834_pt1 | contig 10972 bp, 10 predicted proteins | sample MeOH1_35cm_T4_19_FD_203715 | JGI IMG/M metagenome (GOLD analysis project Ga0255338, IMG submission 203715) | Sandy soil microbial communities from University of British Columbia, Vancouver, Canada - MeOH1_35cm_T4_195 | ecosystem: Engineered > Artificial ecosystem > Sand microcosm > Unclassified ... | reverse complement strand
GGAAAAGGGGGTGGCCACCGAGATCATCGCCGTCTCCTGCGGGCCCACGCAGTGCCAGGAGACGCTGCGCACGGCCATGGCCATCGGCGCGGACCGCGCCATTTTGGTGGAAACGACCGAAGAACTGCAGCCCCTGTCGGTGGCCAAGCTGCTCAGGGCGCTGGTCGACAAGGAGCAGCCCGGGCTGGTGATCCTGGGCAAGCAGGCCATCGATGACGACTGCAACCAGGTCGGCCAGATGCTCGCTGCCCTGGCCGACCTGCCGCAGGCCACATTCGCCTCCAAGGTGGAAATTGCCGACGGCCAGGCCAAGGTCACGCGCGAAGTCGATGGCGGCATGGAGACGGTGTCCATGGGCCTGCCGGCCGTGATCACGGCCGACCTGCGCCTGAACGAGCCGCGCTACGTCACGCTGCCCAACATCATGAAGGCCAAGAAGAAGTTGCTGGAGAACTTCAAGCCGGCCGACCTGGGCGTGGAGATCAAGCCGCACCTGAAAACGCTCAAAGTCACCGAGCCGCCCAAGCGCTCGGCCGGCATAAAGGTGCCCGACGTTGCCACGCTGGTGGCCAAGCTGAAGAACGAAGCTAAGGTGATCTAAATGACTTCTCTCGTAATCGCAGAACACGACAACGCCTCCATCAAGGGAGCGACCCTCCACACAGTCACCGCCGCCGTCCAGTGCGGGGGCGAAGTGCACGTGCTGGTGGCCGGCCACAACGCGGGCGGCGCAGCCAAGGCGGCCAGCCAGATCGCCGGGGTGGCCAAGGTCATCCACGCCGAAGGCGAACACCTGGCGCACGGCTTGGCCGAGAACATGTCCGCGCAGGTGCTGTCCATCGCGGGCGCCTACAGCCACATCCTGTTTCCGGCCACCGCCAGCGGCAAAAACATCGCCCCGCGCGTTGCCGCCAAGCTGGACGCGGGGCAGATCTCGGATGTGACCCGCGTCGACAGCCCCGACACCTTCGAGCGGTCGATCTACGCGGGCAACGCCATCGCGGTAATGCAAAGCCTGGACCAAAAGAAGGTGATCACGGTGCGCATCACCGGGTTCGACGCCGCAGCAGCGTCGGGCGGCTCGGCAGCCATCGAGACCATCAACGCCGGCCCCGACAGCGGCAAGGCGCAGTTCCTGGGCAACGAGATCACCAAGAACGATCGGCCCGATTTGACTGCGGCGAAGGTCATCGTTTCCGGCGGACGCGCGCTTGGCTCGGCCGAGAAGTTCAATGAAGTGATGACCCCGCTGGCCGACAAGCTGGGGGCCGCGCTGGGGGCGAGCCGCGCCGCGGTGGATGCGGGCTACGCGCCCAACGACTGGCAGGTCGGCCAGACCGGCAAGATCGTCGCGCCGCAGCTGTATATCGCAGCGGGGATCAGCGGGGCGATCCAGCACCTGGCCGGCATGAAGGATTCGAAGGTGATCGTGGCGATCAACAAAGACCCGGAGGCGCCCATCTTTTCCGTGGCGGATTATGGGCTGGAAGCGGATCTGTTCGTGGCGGTGCCGCAACTGATCGATGCGCTGTAGCGCGTCGAACCTACGGGAGAAAGTTCCATGGCCCTGCTGCGTCAGTGCTTGAATGAATTGCGCGCAAGACGCCGAGAGTTCGACCTTGCAACAAAAGAGCATTCAGAAGTCGTTGGGCCCGAAGAGGTTCCAAGCTGCGAGATGGTCGTACTTTCGGTGCGGAATGACACGGTAGTGCCCTTTAAATCAAAGACTTACGAATTCAGTTCGTGCGCAGACAGTTCAAGTTCGTAAGTCCTTGTCGCACAACTTTTCTACCCCAAAGCGTACCGATTTACTGAGATGGACCCGACGCCACCTCTTCGGGGAGACTGCGCGTCTCATCAACGTTCTCATGCGAGGTCCACCATGGAAATCGACATCCTCGGCATCGACCTGGCCAAGCGGGTGTTTCAACTTCACGGTGCCGGTCGACGCGGCCAGGCATTGCATCGCTCCAAGGTCATGCGCGCGGGTTTGCTGGAGGCGGTGCGGATACTGCATCCGCGAATCATTGGCATGGAAGCCTGCAGCTCGGCGCTCCACTGGGCTCGGCGCTTCCAGGAGTTGGGCATCGAAGTGCGCCTGATCAGCCCGCAGTACGTCATCCCGTTCGTCAAGACCAACAAGAACGATCGCAACGACGCGGAGCCCATCGCCGAGGCCGCCGGCCGACCGACAATGCGCTTCGTCACCGTGAAGTCGGTCGAGCAGCAGGACATGCAGGCAGTCCATCGCGTGCGCGAATTGCTGGTTGCGCAGCGCACGGCGTCCTGCCTCGAGGTACGCGCAACGCCCGCCCGGTGCGCAGGCAGTGCACCAGCTCGCGCTTGAGAGCACCACGATCCTGAATGTAGAGGGCCTGGTAGATGGCTTCGTGAGAGATACGCATGGATTTGTCATCCAGGAAGTCGACGCGCAGCCGGTTGGCAATCTGTTCGGGCGACCAGCCATTGACCCATTTTCGGTCACCTCGATGAGGTTTGTTGCGACCCTGGAACGATGCCTGTCGAGGGCCCGCAACCTCACGGCCACCATCATCATGAACCTTGCCTTCCAAGCGGCCTTGGACGTAGTGGTGCAGTCGCGGGTTAGTCACCAGTTTCGCCGGCTTCGACCTTCTGGCAACCAGCTCTGCCTTCCACTGCGCAACAGATGCCCGATACTCGAGCTTGCCTCCACGAGTTGCAGCGTTGCGTGTCAGCTCTCGTGAGACCGTAGAAGGGCTTCGCCCAATGCGGCGCGCGATCTCCCGTACACCAACGTCTTGGGCTCGCAGCAGTCCAATTTCTTCTCGCTCCGCGAACGACAAATATCTTCCGAACACAGGTTTCGACATAAACAATGGCATGCCGCCACGATGACGGAACCAACGAGTGCCTACCGCCTGCGACACGCCGACCACTTCGGCCGCCCTCTCGCTCGTCATCCCGGTCGCAATCTGCTCCCAGAACTGTCGCTCCACTTCTCGCCGAAGCGACGGTGCACCCGGCGAACGCATCGCTCCTCGCCCCGTCAACTTCTGCATCCACCCTGCGGGTCGCCCCATAAACACCTCCATGATTAAGGTGTTGCAACGACCCTGGTCGATGCGGCGCATCGGTGCCAGATCGGCCTCGCTCACCGGCCGCGGCACTCGGAAGAGTGTGGGTGGTTTGTAGGCAATTTACAGCTTCGGCAGCTGCGTCGTATACAGCAGATCCAGGCCGATATCGGAATGATCGAGAGCCGCTTGGCGCATCAGCTGCACCAGAGTCCTGCTTGCAAGGTGGTGGCCGAGATCCCCGGCGTAGGCCTCATGACTGCCACGGCAGTGGTCTCCAGCATGGAGCCACCAACAGCCTTCAAGGACAACTCCAATAGGGAACCTGAGCCTCCAGCCCTCCAGCTCGTTTCCAGATGGGAATGTCGTCAGCAAATCCCATCAGGGTCAGCAGGCTTGCCACCTGCAAAACTGGCCGGATATAAGGCGGCAGCCCAGCCTTCTGTTCATCACGTAAATTCGTCCTTGTAATCCGGGAGGCGCCCATATCAGACTTTCCCTAAAACCCGACTGAGAGTCCACCGCATACAAATAATGTTTGCCCCGTCACAAAACTAGCCCCCGGCGAGGCGAAGAACGTGATGGCATCTGCGACCTCTTCGGCCGTGCCGGCTCGCTTCATTGGGGTTCGTTCAATGCCGTCCTTCTGATATTCCTCAGGGACGCGAAGGAACATGCCGGCAGCGATCAAGCCTGGCGCGACGCAGTTGACAGTAATGCCGTGCGGCGCCCACTCGATTGCTGCTGCACGCGAGAGGCTCTCAATTGCCCCTTTGGCCGCACCGTACGCGCCACCACCAACTGTGCCCAACGCGGCCACTGAGCTTATGTTGATGACTCGGCCGTACTTGCGGCGGCGCATTGACGCTGCCACAGCCTGCATACAGTTCAGGGTTCCGTTCACATGAGTTCGGATCGTGAGATTGAAGTCCGCTTCACTGATCTTGGCTAAAGAGGCGTTGCGTACTACTCCTGCCATGTTTACCAACACGTCGATGCCCCCGTACTGTTCAGATAGTGAGTCCATCAGTGTTGCGGCTGCGGTGGCGTCGGTGACGTCGAGGGCGCGCGCTTGTACGCTTAAGCCTTGCTCGGCCAACTTGCCAGCCGCAGCTGCAGCTCGGTCACCATCTGCATCTAGCAGATAGGTCACGTTACCGCGCCGCGCCAGAAATTCCCCGGTTACCGCCCCAAGGGCGCCTGCACCGCCTGTTACCAAAGCTAATCGACTCTGCTCATCCATTCTGAAATCCTTTTCAATGTTACATCTCGCCAGCTGCTGCGCATAGCGGGCCTATCGTCAAGCGGTGCTGACGCCGCCGTCGATCGCCAAGCACTGCCCGGTGATGTGCCTGGCCGCGGAAGAGACCAGAAATGCAGCCGCGCCCTTGAGGTCCTCGTCACCGCCGAGCCGTCCCAGCGGCGTTGCGGCACGGATTTGCTCCCCGGTCCTGTCCACGAAGTCGCGCGCCATTCTGGTCGGGAAGAATCCTGGACACAGTGCGTTGACGTTGATGTTATAGCGCCCCCATTCGGCAGCTAGGGTGCGGGTAAAGTTCAGCAGCGCGCCCTTGCTGGTGTTGTAGGCGATGGTGTACATCGCCTGCCCCGGTGGGTTGCCGGCCAGACCGGCGATCGAGCCAATGTTCAGGATCTTGCCGGCTTGTCGTGGAATGAATAGCCGCCGCCCGACCTCCTGCGTCAGGAAGAACACTGCATCGATGTTCATCCCCATCACTTTGTGCCAAGCTGTTGCCGGATAGTCCTCTGCCGGGGCACCCCAAGTAACGCCTGCGTTGTTGACCAAGATGTCGATCGTCCCGAAGCGATCCACCACCCGGTCAACCAGCGCCGGGATGGCGTTTGTCGCCGAGAGGTCGGTCTGCACAGCGATCGCCTGGATGCCTAGCTTGCCGAGATGGGCCACAGCGCGCTCCAGCTCGTCGGCATGACGAGCCGTGATCGCAACCGTCGCGCCCATCTCGCCCAAGCCCTCCGCGATCTGCAGCCCAAGCCCGCGCGATCCGCCGGTTACGAGTGCCACCTGGCCAGCCAGGCTCAGCAAATCCTTCAGTGCCATTTGGGTCTCTTGTCCTCGCGCCGCGCGGCGCGTCTTGCTTCTTGACCAGCCGGACAGTTCGACTCCGATAGTGGCCAGAATGCCTTTTCGGCCGAAATCCTCGCGAGCACGCTGTAGTCGTTCCAGGGTTGCTTGGGCTCAGCCGGTTTCTTCACTTGGTCAGGTACATGTCGTGCATCATGAGCCCGTTCTCTCGGATCCAGCCGTTCTCCGCGAACATGTCGCTGACCGGCAACTCGCGTCGCCTTTTTGCGACCGCATCGGGCCTCCACGGTGCCGCCCGCCTGCACGGCCTCCAGGTAATGGGGGCCTCTTAAGTAGGTGCAGGCCTGCACCATTAAGTAGGTGCCGGCCTGCACCATTGCCGGCATCGCGCCATGCACCTTGGAAAAGCGCTCCGTCCAGGCTCGCGTCTCGGCGTTCCGGTTCCAGTAGAACGTGGTAGTCAACAGCAGGCCCTGCGCCTGGTCTAATCCGACGCTCTGAACGTCAGTGATAAAGGTCAGTAGCGCAGCCAGCCTCTTGCCAAATTTGGTGATGCCGAACTCGTAGGCCTGCTTGACGTTGCTCATGTCTCCGCCCGCGTTTGCCAACGCGACCACATCAGCGCTCGAGTTCAGTGCCTGTAACAAGAGAGACGAGAAATCAGGGGTGTTCGGGGGGTGGTGGGGCGAACCGATTACGGTCCTATCACCTACATCGGCGGCGTCTTTCCCCAGCGCATGGCCGAAGGCGCACTCGGCCGTGACGAACAACCAGTTCTTAGAGCCGCCCTGCTCTGCCACGGTGTTCGCGGAGCCGGTGGCCGCCGAGTAGGTGTTCCAGGCCCACAAAACGCCCACTGGCGAGCATTGCTGGTCGGCGAGCGGCCGAGCGCCGGCACCCGCGCCGGCAATCGGTACCACCGCTCGCTGCTGCTCGCGCTCGAGGGTTTGCACCGCTAGGGCGGTCGATGAGGTAGCGATGTTCGCGAAAGCCGTGACGCCGTCAACGTCCACCCAACGGTGCGCTATCGATGAGGCGATGTCGAACTTGTTCTGGCGGTCAGGGACGACATACTCGATCGGCATGCCTAACACTTTGCCGCCGTAGTCGTGTCCCGCCATGCGGGCGGCTACCGCCGATCCCTCTCCACTGATTGCGGTGTACAGGCTGGATGGATGGGTTATCATGCCGAACTTCACCGGGCGTTAGATCGGGGTCTGCGCCAAAATGGGCTGCAAACCAGCGGCCAGCAGGGCGGCAGTGAATGTTGCGATTCGTAGAATTCTCATCGGTTGTCTCTTTAAAATAAAAACCGCCGTGCGTTCGATCAATGTCGTCTCCGGCCTGACTGCGCGAGAACACTGGCGCGGACAGCTTGTTGCCATCTACGGCACGACTACAGGTGCATACCCCCGTCGATCACCAGCGTGTTGCCAGTGATATAGCTTGACTCGCGCGAGACTAGGAAGCGCACAGCTTGGGCTACATCGCTTGCCTCACCAAAGCGCCGCATCGGCACCTTCTTGCGGATGGCCTCCCACGTCTCTGGCGCGTGTAGTTTCTTCTGAAACTCGGCGCCTAGCCCGGCGTTAATGATCCCCGGCGCGACGCAGTTCGCCCGGATGCCGTAGCGGCCCTCTTCCAGAGCAATCGAGCGCACCATTGACTCCATGCCAGCCTTCGGCACGCTCGAAAGCGCATCGCCGATTTGGTAGGTAAAATTCGCGAAGGTCGAGACGCAGACGAAGACGCCCCCGCCTTGTTGCCGGAACAGCGGGATGAAGTTGTGCGCCAGCGATGCAAAACCGAGCAACTCGATGGCCAGAACCTCGCGCCATTGCGCCATCCCGATATCAGCCACCCAGGGCTGTTTAATGTGGGCGCCCGAAGCGAACACAAGACCGTGCAGGGAGATGCCGGCGGCTTCCACATGACGGCGAACAGCCGCTACCGACGCCTCGTCCGTCAGGTCGAGCGCGATGCCGGAGACGGCAACACGCAACGCCAGGCGCTGCTCGAGTGCCTGCACCGCCTCCGGCTTCGAGTGGTAGGTCAGCAGCAGGTCATAACCGTCGTCGGCCAGGCGCTCGCAGATCGACTGGCCGAGCGCACCGCTGGCGCCGACCACGAGGATGGTATTGGCAGGGCCGGCGGCGCGGTCGGGGGGAAAGGGATAATTCACAGAACGGATGAGGGTTGCGGGTGATCGGGGGGCGCTCAGCGCGTCGACGTGTACTGCTTGCGCAGGTCGGTTTTCTGCACCTTGCCGGAGGCCGTTTTCGGCAGGCTGTCGATGAGCGCTATCTGCTTTGGCAGTTTAAAGCCGGCCAAGCGCTCGCGCGCGAAATCCAGCAGTTCCTTCTCGCAGGCATTCATGCCCGGCTTCAGAACGATGGCGGCGGCCAGCGCCTCGCCCCAGTGCGGATCGGGCACACCGTAGACGGCAGCCTCCGCCACTGCCGGATGGCGCGCCAGCACCTCCTCGACCTCGCGTGGGTAGATGTTGACTCCCCCGCTGATCACCATGTCCTTCTTGCGGTCCACGATGTAGACGTAGCCGCGGCTGTCGACGCGTGCCAGATCGCCGGTGTACAGCCAGCCGTTGCGCAGCGTAGCGGCGGTCTCCTCGGTCCTCTCCCAATAACCGCGCATCACGTTGTCACCGCACACGACAATCTCGCCCACCGTGTCGGGTGCCGCGTCTGCACCAGCCTCGTCGATAACCCGAAGCGTTGTACCAGGCAGCCCACGACCAATTGAACCCGCAGCCACGAGATGGTCCTGTGGACTCAACACCGAGGCATGCGATGTGGTTTCGGTCATTCCGTAGGCATGCAGCAGCTTGCTGCCGAACACCGCCAGCGCCTGCTGCAACCGTGCGCCGGTGATGGCCGCAGCGCCGTAGGAGATGGTCTGCAGCGAAGCAAGGTCGTAGCGAGCCACCTCGGGATGATCCAGCAACTGGTACAGCATCGTCGGGACCGCGAAAAAGTAGCTGACGCGCCGGCTCTCGATCTGTTCCAGCACCCAGGCCGCATCGAAGCGCGGCGCCAGCACGGTCGTCCCGCCGGCCATTAGGTGCACCAGTGTATGCACCGCTGCAGCGTGGTAAAGCGGACTCAGTTGCAGGTTGACGCTGTCGGGCGTCAGACCAATCGCGGCGGCGACATGCGCGAAGTCCGCCAGGTAGTTGCGGTGCGTGAGCATCACCCCCTTGGGCGCCGAGGTGGTGCCGCTGGTGTAGAGAATTGCCGCCGTCTCCTCGCCGGTCAGCGCCACCGCCGGCAAGGCGTCGGCTTCGCCGCGCCAGCGCTGGTACCCGTGTTCACCGGCGGTCGGCGTACCGCCGACCCGCACCACGGCCTCCAGCGCGGGCGTCGCAGCGGTGATCGCGGCGATTGATACCGCGTAATCGTCGTGCGCCAGCAGCAGCCTCGGCCGGCAGTCTTGCAGCAACCGTACCTGCTCGGTCGGATGCAGCCGCGTGTTCAGCGGGACTGCAACCGCGCCGATCGCGACGATGCCGAAGAAAGCTTCAAGGTACTCGGGGCAGTTGGGAAGCAGCACGGCGACGCGGTCGCCGCGGACAATGCCATGATGGGCAAGCACGTGGGCGACACCCGCGATGCGACCGCACAACTGCCGATAGGTGATCGTCTCGTCACCAACGAGCAGCGCTACGCGCTGCGGATCGGCGTGGCGATGAACTTCGATCACATCGCGCAGGGTGCGCCTTGCGCCCGTTTCGGTGCCGGTCGACATGATGGTCCCTTGCTCAGGCGTAGCGCCGAAGCGCCTCGCGCGAGATGATCACCTTCATGATTTCACTGGTGCCGGCGCCGATCTCGTGGTGCTTTGCATCACGATAGAAGCGGGCGACCTTGTTTTCCTCGACATAGCCGTAGCCGCCAAGGATCTGCACCGCGTCCGAGGCCGCTTGCACGGCCATTTGCGATGAGTACAGCTTCAGGATGGCCGCTTCGCGCGTGACCTTCTCGCCGCGATCGACCGCTCGCAGCAACCGGTAGAGCATGGTGCGCGACATCTCGATGCCCGACTCCATGGCCGCGATCTTTTCCTGGATCAGCTGGTACTGCGCGATCCGCTTGCCGAAGACCTCGCGCTCGAGCGCATACTTGCCTGCCGCATCGAGGCAGGCCTGAGCAATACCGACGGTTGAGGCGCCTTCGAGCACACGCTCGACGTCCAGCGCGCGCAGCATGTAATGGAAACCCTGGCCGACCTCACCGAGCACCTGCTCCGGACCTACCCGGACATCGGCAAGGAAGACCTCGGCGGTCGGTGAACTCTTCATGCCCAGCTTGTCGAAAGGCTTGCCCGTGGCCAGCCCCGGTGTGCCGCGCTCGACGATGAACCAGGTGCCCCCATCGACTTCGCGCTCTTCGCCGCTGGTGCGGGTCAGGACCAGGATGAAATCGGCGATAGGTGCATTGGTGATGAAAGTCTTTGTGCCATTGATCACGTAGTCTTCGCCGGCTCGCCGCGCGGTCGTACGCGCACCCAATGCGTTGGAGCCGCCTTTGGTTTCGGTGATCGCCATTGAACCGATGCAGTCGCCGCGAAGCACCGGCACGAGGTACTTCATTTTCTGGTCATGGGTGCCGTAGGTGGCCAGCGCGCGCGCGAACAGGATGATGTCTGCGAACAGTGAAATGTCCAGCCCGGCGTTCACCCGCGCGGTCTCCTCGCTGATAATTGCCCGGGTGGCGATAGAGGCGCCGCCGCCGCCGTATTCCTCCGGCAGGAAGGAGCCCAGAAAACCCATTTCGCCGAGCTTGCGAAACAGTTCGCGCGAAGGCTGGCCGTTGCGCTCCATATCGGCCGACATTGGCTCGACCTCCTGCAACATGAAGCGGCGAACCGCATCCTGCAGCGCCAATTCTTCCTCGTTGAGCAGCGACTCGATCTGTTTGAGCACGGACATGCGGTTTTCCTTGTCTGGGAGTTTCTCAGGCTTTGCCGGACAACTCGAAGAGCTTGCGAAGCCGTGAAACATCGGCCTCCGGCAGGCGCTCGCCCCAGCCGATGGCGCTGTGTGATGGCAGGCCCATTTTGCGTTGCATTTGCGACCGCAACTCTGCCGTCTTGAATCCCACGCTCAGACAGTCGAAGATGGGCACCTCGAGATCAGGAACCTTGGCCAGGCCGGCGGCGCTGGCCATCACGCTCAACCCGGCACTTCCAATCACCACCGAGTCCGCGCCGGCGTCGACCAGCGCCCGGGCGTTGGCAGCGATTTCCTGGGCAATCAATGCGGGCCTGGTGAAGCCTTCGGTGAACGCCGTGGCTGATGGCGTCTGGATTGGCCGAACCCCCACAAGGCGGCTGCTCAGGCCGCAGGAATCGGCCAGCATCTCGCAGTACTCCATCCACGAACGGTCTTGCACAGTCACAATCCCGATCTTGCGGCCATAGGTACAGGCCAGGTGCAATGCGGCTTCCATCGGCCCGACAACGGGGATGGACAGCAGCGTGCGCGCCTCGGCCACGCCAGGGTCGCCCGAACACGCGACCATGACCGCGTCAGCACCTTCGTCCTGCGCTGCCAGTGCCTGCTCGACGACGTCGACCTTGTTCAACAGCGTCGGATAGGCGAACACCGTATCAGTGGCCCGACGCAGCCTGCGCACGTACTTGTGCATGATTTGCGTGTCGTCTGCCATCACGCGGCGGAAGTTTCCATCGATCAGTTCGGTGTAGAGGCCGGAGTATTTCTCGGCGTTGACATGGATGACGGCTAGTTTCATGGGGTAGTCAGGATGGTTGGGTGCAGGAAATCGACGGAAACTGCTCAGCGGCCCTTGAAGTCCGGGCGTCGCTTTGTGAGGAA
>Ga0255338_1005833_pt1 | contig 10976 bp, 5 predicted proteins | sample MeOH1_35cm_T4_19_FD_203715 | JGI IMG/M metagenome (GOLD analysis project Ga0255338, IMG submission 203715) | Sandy soil microbial communities from University of British Columbia, Vancouver, Canada - MeOH1_35cm_T4_195 | ecosystem: Engineered > Artificial ecosystem > Sand microcosm > Unclassified ... | reverse complement strand
TCCAGGTATTGCCGGATCAGCTCCCGGCGGTCCGCGGGAAAGTCGCTTAGCCGGGCGAGGTCACGGGTCACGGTGGCTTCCACCTTGCTGGTGAACTCGGGCCCCGGCTTCAGTAGGATGGGCCGCTCCCGTGTCCAGACGGGCGTGCCGGAACCGGAGTAGTGCTCCGACACCTTGCTCATCAGCAACGCGGTGTGCCATTCGTTGGCGACAATGACCGGCCAGAACAACTGCAGCCGGCGCTTCGAATCAACGATCAGGCAGGGATTGCAGTCCGGGAAGCCGGGCGTGTCCGCCATCACAAACGGCTCGCTCCACGACTTCGCCCCCTGGCGTTTGCGGGCGCCGAGCACCGCCACGTCATCCGCCTTCCGCTCTCCGGACCCGCGGTACCAGCACGTAAGCAGATCTCCGTCCGGCAGCTCAACGATGCAGCTTCCGTGATTGTGCTGCGCGTCCAGCGGGAACACGGCTTCCGCGCGGTGGCAAGGGCGCTTGGTATCTGCCAGCGCGGCCGTAAGCAGCACACTCGAGGCAAAGGCCAGCGTGGGCGTGATCCGCCGAAGGGTTGAACGAGGCAATTTGGGAGGCTCTCCGAAGGTGGGGCTGGAGTGAGGCGGACGCGGCGAATCGATCCAAGTTGAAAACGCAGCAATAAGCCGCAATTACGGTTCCGGAGACTCGCCGGCTTAGAGACGGTGTGAGAAGTCACTTAGGTGGACGAGAGCGAGCGAGCCGGGTCCAGGCTACGAGGTCGAGGCAGTTCGATATGGAATTTATCGGGCCGCCTCGGCCGACGACGCCTGTGCCCAACGCAGCCGCTCGCAGCCGGGGTGCCCCGGGTACCCGCGAGCGGGTGGCCGGGACTTTTCACACCGTCTCTTAGCTGAACAACTCTTGAATTGGCGCGGCCGACTCGTCGGCGAGGTAGACCGGGCGAGAGCCGACGGTATACGTCTTCCTCGGATCGATACCCAGCGCACGGTAATAAGTGTGGTGGAGATCGGCCGGGGTAACCATCCGCTCGGAGACGGCGGTTCCATCCTCGTTCGTCGCGCCCACTACGGCGCCTCCAGCGATCCCGCAGCCGGCCAGGGTTACCGACCAGGCATTCGGCCAGTGATCCCGGCCCAACTCGCTGCTGATCGTGGGCGTGCGTCCGAACTCGCTGGTGGTCAACACCAGCGTGTCCTTGAGCAGTCCCCGATCGTGGAGATCGGCCAACAGCAAGCTAAGCGCGTGATCGAGGTCCTGGGTGAGCACCCGGTGCCCTTCGAAGTTATCCGCGTGGGTGTCCCACCAGGTATGGCGAACCTTCACAACGCTCACGCCCGCCTCGATCAAGCGACGGGCCAGCAGGCAGTGGCGGGCGAGGTTTCCGGGGCCATACCGCTCCAGGTCTCGGGCGGGGCTCTTGTCCACGTCGAATAACTCGTCGCAGCTCATGAGCCCGCGCAGACGCTGGAAGGTCTGGTCGTATCCCTGGCTCGTGGATACCTGGCGCTCGCGCTGAAACCGCTTTCCTACCAGCTCTCGCAGCGCCTCCCGATCCGCGTGGTCCACGCCGGACACCTCCGCGAGGCGGTCCAGGTTCGCCGGGCGCTTGCCGCCCGTAAGCGTCACCGGTTGTACTCCGGTGCCGAGAAAGCTGGCGGGGACTTTCGACTCGTAGCGGAAGACGTCCGTCATCTGGAGCTCGACGTGGTCCGGAATCTTGGCATCCTGGCGTCCCAGCTCTTTAGTGGCGATTTCGGCAAAGCTGGGGTAGTTGACGAACGGGTCCTTGCGCCGGCCGATCGACATCCCCGTGCCGTCATGGTCCGCACCCATCGCCGCATTGTTCACGCTGCGCACGAGGGCCATGTGGTGCATCTGCTTTGCCAGCTTTGGCAGCAACTCGCTGATCTGCACGCCCGGCGCCGACGTCTCGATGGCGCCGAACGGCCCGCCGGTAGCGCGGCCGGGCTTGGGGTCCCACGTCTCCATCTGGCTGGCGCCGCCACCGAGATAGAGAATGATTACCCGCTTGCCGCTCTTTTTTACCTCGGCGGCCTGCGCCTCGGACATCAACACGTTATCGGAGGCGAGCGCCGGCCCCCAGAACATCACGCTCGCCAGGCCACCCAGAAGCTGTCGCCGGGTGACGGCGTGCTCCGGCGATCCGCAATAGCGATGCTGTTTGGGTTTCATGCTGTATTTCCCGCGGTCCCCGGTCGCTCCGGGTATCAGTGAATGAAGCGGAACTCGGACGAGGTAACCAGGGCCCACACAATCTGCGAGACGGCAGCGGCGCGGCGATCCGCCCGCATGGCGAGATGGCGCCGGAACGCCGCCTCTTCCTCGCCGTCCGGCAGGCGAGAAAGCACCGCAAGGTAGGCTTGTCGAACGACCTCGCCGTCGTCCGAAAGCTTGGCCAGCCTCGCGCCGAGCCCGCCGCGCTCCAGCAGCGACTGGAACGGACCGTTGTTGGCCAGGTAGAGCGCCTGAGCCACGTTCGGCTGAAACGTATCCGTGCCGCTGTCCAGGTTCTTCCGCACGTCCGCGATCTGTGCGGCAAGCTCCGTTTCGAACTTCGCCCGCAGTTTACCTGTGTCCTGCGCTAACTCCGCATTTGTGTCCGCCAGTTGCTCCCGGTATCCCGAAGCCACCAGCACGCTGTGCGCCAACTGCTGCATCGAGAGTGGCCTGATTGCCGCCACGGCATAGAGCTCCGCTCCCGGACGCTCCGAGAGTTGCTTTCCTGTGGGCTTCCATTCGCTGCCGAGGGAATACGCCTGGCTGGTGACGACGGTCCGGATCAGTTTCCGCAGGCTGAAGCCGTCGCGCGCGAACTCGTCCGACAGCTCTTCCAGCAGCTTCGGATGGCTGGGTGGGTTGCCCAGGTGCATCTGATCGACCGGCTCTACCAGTCCCCGTCCCATCAGCGTGGCCCAGACCCAGTTGACGATCGCTCGCTTGAAATAGGGGTTCTCCCCATTCACGGCGAGCTCCACCAGTCGCTGTCGCCGGCTGTATTTCGGTACCGGTACCCGCGTCTTCTCCTTGGCTTCCTCGGGGGCGACGATGTAAAGATCGGCACTCTCCGCAGGCGTCGCCGATTCCGGAGCGGTCGCTCCCGTCAGGAAGACCGGGACCGCCGGCCGCTGGTTCTTGTCCGCGCCGAAGTACTGAACCTCTCCGGTCGCCTTTTCACCCAGGTAGAAGGCTCCCTTTACCTGCACCCGGTGGCTCCTACCGAAGAACGCGGCGATGCCCCAGTAAGCATTCTGCTGCCACGCCGCCACGTCGGGATGGGTGTGACAGCGGGCGCACTGGATATCCACGCCGAAGAAGATGCGGCTCACGTCGCGGGTTACGGTATCGAGGCCGGTTTCGCCCTGGGCGAAGCGCGTGTCCAGGAAGTAGAGCGAGCCATTCTCTTCCGGTTTTTCAGGGCGGGCCAGCAGGAGGGCGCGGGTGATGCGGTCCCAGCCCCGGTCCTCCGTCAGCGCGTTCTCAAGCCACGCTGACCAGACGGGTGCGGGCGGAAACGCCGCTCGCCCCATGAGCAGGCCGTTCAGATTGTCCCGCCAGTGCTTCGGAAACTCCGGCCCGTTCAACAGCGCCTCAATCAGCGCCATGCGTTTCCCGGGCTCCGTGCTGGCGCAATAACGCTCGGTCTCCGCCGTGGTCGGTATGCGCCCCACCAGATCCAGGTAGAGCCGGCGCACCCACTCGTGATCGGGAGCTGGGTCGGCGGGCGGAACGCGGAGCCGCCTCAACCTGCCGAAGACCTCCCGGTCCACGACTTGTGAGGACGCATACGCGGGGAAGGCGCGGAGAGCGGGCAGGGTCGTGGCGGTAAAGTTCGCCGCGGCCACCTGCCCGCCGTAGCGAGCCTGGACCGTCGCTTCCCCCAGGCCAGTAGCCAGCGCGCGGCTTCCGTCTACCTGCACCCCCTTGCCGTTCTTCGACTCGATGGACGCCTGCTCGGTGACGTCTTCCCGGGTCCCATCGCCGTAGAACGCGGTCACCAGGAGCCGCTGCGCTTCTCCGGCGCGCGTCAGGAGTCGCTCGCCCGGCAGCAGTTCCAATCGCTCCACGTTCACGGGGTCTCCGCCCCGGGGTGCCCCGCTGGCGATCCAGCGCGCGAGGAACCGGTAATCCGGAGAGCCCGCCTTGAACCGTACCCCGCCCCCGTGGGGTAACGTAGCCGTCGCCTTCAGCAGGATCAGGCTGGCGCCCGGGTGTTGCCGGTTCACCCGACGCCCGCCCGCGCTCTGGACCAGCGTCTCGTAGTCGAGCGATGGGTCCTGCCCGAAGAGCGAGAGCTTGAACCCGCCTCGTCCCATGGAGGCGCCGTGGCAATTCGCGCCGAAGCAACCCCCGCGGGCCAGCACCGGCGCAACCTGGCGCGCGTAATCCCAGCGATAGGCGCCACCCGCATTGCGGATGGTCACCGGAAGGGTTGCGCGCAGCGCCGGCATCGACGGGATGTCGATCGCTACCCGGCCAGCTCCGTTCCGGGCGGGAAGGACGACGCCGTTCGGAGAGACCGAAGCTGCGGAGGAGCCCGCCGACTTGAACCGCGCCTGTGCGGTGAGATCGGTAGTCGTGCCGTCAGCGCGATGTCCCAGCACGAGCAACTGCTGGCTGGCGCCGGGCCGGTCGATCACAACCTCCCGCGGCAGCATTTCCAGTGAGACAATACGCGATCCGGGAGGCGACTGGAGCGCGACCGTCCGCGATGCTCCGGCCGCCTGGCCCGAGCGCGCCAATATGAGAAGGCTGACCGATGCGAGCGCGCAGTAACGCATGGCTGGAGACGTAAGAATACTTCGGCTAACGGACTGTTCGAGTCGGACACGAACCCGCCGGGGAAGTTTCGGCGCGGCCATAGGGGACATCAGCAGCTGGCTCTCCACACCCCGAATGTCATCGGCCGCCTTCGAGAGAAATACAACGCGATGCAGGCTTTGCGGCCGGGGTTGCCCAAGTGGTGTCCGGCAGCACTTCGGAGTTCGGCTCTCGCAGTTTTTCCGGGATCGGTTCGGCAAATCGCGAACAGGGGGACAAGATGCAAGACGCACGTTGGGTGAAGGGGCTGGTCGGGGCACTCTTGGGAGTCAGCCTCGCTGCCGGCATGGCGTCGGCCGCGAAGCCCGAGGTCATCTGGGCCACGAGCGTCGGGGGTCCCGCCCATGACAAGGCGCGCGGCATCGGTACCGACCCGGACGGTAACGTCTATGTGACCGGGGAGTTCTCCCAGACGGCCCAGTTCGGTAAGCACACGATCACCACCCACGGGGACCTCGACTTCTTCGTCGCCAAGTTCGATCGGAAGGGCGAATGCCTCTGGGCGCGCGCCGGCGGGGGAACGAAAGTGGATCGCGGCTATGCGGTCGCGGCGGATAAAGACCAGAACTGCTACGTCACGGGACATTTCGAAAGCACGGACGCCCATTTCGAGGGCGAAGGCCCGCTGCCAAACCGCGGTCAATACGACGTGTTCGTAGCCAAGTACGACCGTTCCGGTGCTTTGCAGTGGATCCGCACCGGCGGCGGTGCGGGCAGCGACGTGGGTCATGGGTTGGCTCTGGACGGACCCGGCAACTGCTACATCACCGGGAGCATTTCGGGAAGCGGCGAGTTCGGGGCGTTGAAGACGGAAGGCGAGCGCGGCGGGCACATGCTCCTGGTGAAGCTCGCGCCGGACGGCCGCCAGCTCTGGGGGAAGGCGAGCACCGGCGGGAGCAGCAGCGGCCAGGGAATGACCGCGGATAAAGCCGGAAACACCTGGGTTACGGGCAACGTGGCCGGAGAGGTGGACTATGGCGGCGCGAAGCGTACCGTGGCCGGCGACGACATGGTCTTGGTGAAGTTCAACCCGGAGGGCCGCGCGCTGTGGGCCGCGGGAGGCGCCGGCGAGAGCGGCGGCATCGGCACCGGCGTCTCCGTCGACGCCACGGGCGCCGCCTACGTGGGCGCCTGGTTCAAAACGACAGAAACCGTGGGCAGCGAGGTCATGCGCACGTTTGGCATGTACGACGTGTTCACCGCGAAGTTCGACGCCGACGGGAAGCCGGTCTGGGCCCGGCAGGCGGGCGGTCCCGGCATCGACTACTGCGAGGGCACCATACCGGACCACAGCGGAGGCTGCTACGCCGTCGGCTGCTACCACGATGCGGCCCTCTTCGCCGGCACCGCTCGCCACAGCGAAGGCAACTTCGACCTCTACATGGCTCACTACGACCGCGACGGGAATCTGGCCGACTTCTACCAGACCGGCGGCCCGGGACTCGACGAAGCGTACTGCATCGCTCGCACCGGTAAGGATGACGCCGTCATGTCAGGTGCCTATTCCGGCACGTCGCCCTACGGCTCTTCGACCCTGACCAGCGCCGGCTCGAACGACGTGGTAGTGCTGAAGGTGCGATTGAAGTAGGAGGCTGCGGCAGATGGCGGCAGGTATCCGTGCTTCCGCGCTTGGCGATTGAGCCACCGGCTCTACTGCCGCCGGGCGCTGCGCCTATCGGCCGGGAACGCCCTGGCGACCAACTCGCCGCGATCGAAGGTAAACTGGTCCAGCACCGCGCGGCAATGCCCTCAGCCCGGGAAAGGGGCTGAGGGCATTGCCGCACATCGCTCGCGGCTACTCCCTTTTCCAGGCGCCGCCCGCGGCACCGATCGAGCTGACCGGTGCCCGCACCGCAGTCACCCCCAACGCATGAATTCGTCACTACTCCGCATCACCTTACTGCTCCTGGGGGCAGTCCTGGGCGGCCTGGGCGCTGCCCTTTTGCCGCGGGTGCTGCGGGTGTTGGGTCTCGAGCGGACTAACTATCAGGGTCAACCGATTGCCGCCGGAGGCGGGCTCCTCTTTGTGATCTCAGCACTCCCGTGGCTGGCGTTCGGCAGCCACTCTGACCTCCGGGTTACGCTGGCAGTTGTGGGATTCGGGGTGCTGGGGTTTGTCGATGACCGGTGGGGCACGGCAGAGTTCAAGGGGCTGCGTGGCCACCTGCGAGCCCTCCGCGGCGGACGGTTAACGACCGGCGCAGTGAAAGCCCTTGGAGGCGTACTGCTGGCGTCCGGGTTGGCGCTGTGGAACGCCCCCAAGCCGGGCGCAGTTGCCGGCGCGCTGCTGATCGCCCTTTCTGCGAACCTGCTGAACCTGCTCGATCTCCGGCCACTTCGCACCCTCAAAGGGTTCTGGCTACTATCGGCGGGGCTTCTCTGGGCCGCCCCGCCACTGCTGGCCCAGTTGTGGGGCATGTCGCTGCCTTACGCCCGCCTGGAAGCACGGCGGCGCGTGATGCTGGGCGATACGGGCGCGAACGCGCTCGGCGGCGCGCTGGGAACCGCGGCGGTCTTGCTGCTTCCTTTGTGGGCGCAGGTCGTCGCCGTGCTGCTCTTGCTCGCGTTCCATCTCTGGGCGGAGAAACACTCACTATCGGCCTGGATCGAGACCCGCGCGTGGGCCCGGCGCCTCGATGGCTGGGGCTGGCGGACCGAGTAGCGGCGTGGCGATGCAGGTTTCGGCGCGGGTCGGCCGGAACCCATTCTTAGAACTGCGCCTCGCACCCTTGCACGCATGATGCCGAATACACCACCCCCGCAAGGCCCCTACGAAGTGGATTGGATCCGGAACGTCCGCATTCCCATGCCGGACGGGATCACCCTGGCTGCCGACCTCCATCGCCCGCGCACCGGCAACGACCCTTCGGCACGGTACCCGGCGATCATCGAGTACACGCCGTACCACAAGAACAACAACGCGGCGTATGGACCGCGCGCCTCTCGCTATCCCTACTTCGCGTCGCACGGCTATGTCTTCGTCAATGCGGACATCCGCGGAACAGGCGACTCGGACGGCTGCAACACCTCCCCCACCAGCCCGGAAGAGGTGCGCGACAACCTGGAGGTGATCCGCTGGTGCGCGCGCCAGCCCTGGTGCGATGGCAGCGTGGGGATGATCGGCATCTCCTATACGGCTGGAGTCTGCTACGATGCAGCCCGCCTCGCGCCGGAGGAACTGAAGGCGATCATCGTTTGCCAGATGTGCTCGGATTGGTACGACGGCATGGCCTGTCCCGGCGGGAGCCCGCGCCCGTTTGCGTATGAGAACTATGCGCCGTTGATGGCCGCCTACAACTTCGCGCCGCCAGACCTGGAACTCGTAGGAGCGGACTGGGAGGCGATCTGGCATCACCGGCTGGAAGGATCACGCCCGTGGAGCCTGGCCTACCTGGAGAACCTGCGGGACGGCCCGTTCTGGGAGTCGCGGTTACTGCGGGGCCACGAGGATCAGGTGCGCGCCGCCACGTTCCTCATTGGCGGCTGGTGCGATTGGTATCCTGATGACATGCTCCGGGTATACAGCCGCCTCCGGTGCCCGAAGCGCGTGCTGATCGGACCGTGGACCCACAACTACCCGGAGAACGGCTGGCCGCTGCCGCGCATCAACGACCGCTTCGAGTGCCTCCGCTGGTTCGACAGGCACCTCAAGGGGATCGACACCGATCCCGAGCGCCCGCTCGACGACGAGCACCCGGTCAGCCTGTTCGTCCGTGAGCACGCGCGGCCTGACCTGCTCCGGCGGGAGGATCCCGGGCACTTCCGCCATGAAATGCAGTGGCCCCCGCCGCAGATGCAAGCGCTCACGGTGTTCCTCACTCACCCGGACCGGTCACTCCGGCCTATCGAGAGCCCGGCGGATCTAGAAGGGCAAGCGGTGGTCCCCTATCGCCCGGACGTCGGCGTGGCTGCGGGCCGGTACGCCATCGGTCAACTGCTGCCCGGCTGGGGCATGGCGGATGACCAGCGACTGGATGAGCCGTTTTCCATCGTGTACACGGGGGACGTGTTGACGGACGGGATGGAGTTGTGCGGAGTTCCGTCCGTGGAGCTGTACCTCTCCAGCACTGCTGAGGTTGCCTTCCTCTCGGCAAAGCTCTGCGATGTTGCGCCGGACGGCACCAGTGTGCTGATCACCAAAGGCGTCCTGAACTTAGCCCACCGGGATTCGTCCACCAATCCGGCGCCGCTCGTCCCCGGCGAGGTCTATCCGGTGCGGCTTTCACTTCTCGCCGCGGCCTATCGCCTGCGACCGGGTCACCGCTTCCGGCTCATGCTTGCGGCGGCGGATTTCCAGAACGCCTGGCCCACGCCGCAGCCCCATCACCTTACCGTGCACTATGGCTCGAAACGAGCGGTTAGACTGAGCCTCCCGCGCGTCTTCGAAGAGCATTCGGCGTCAGCACTCACGGAGCCCCACTTCCAGCCTTCGTACTTCCCGCCCCTTCCTCCCGCGGATATTCCCGTTCCGGAATACCGGATCGAACACGATCTGGTGCGGCGCGCCACCGCAGTGGCCTACAGCACCCGCTCTGGGGTGGGCACCAACGAATCACGCTACACGGTGAGCCTGAACACCCCGGCCGATGCGTCGGTCGTATCGAGCTTCGAGTACCCGTTCGACCGGCCAGGCGTTGCCGTGCGGGTACACTCACACTGCGTGACCCGCAGCGACGCGGAGCAGTTTCATCACACCGCGCACGTAAAGATCACGCTAAACGGTGAGCCCTACTGGGAAAAGACCTGGGTGACCAGCGTCCCGCGGGAGTTGTGCTAGCGCTTCTCACTCACTCGTTCCTTCGCCGTGACTCCGTGTCTCAGTGGTTAAGCTCAAGCGAGCAGCTTCCGCACCACTTCGCCGTGTACGTCCGTCAGGCGGAAGTCGCGGCCGGCATACCGGTAGGTGAGGCGAGTGTGATCAAAGCCGAGGAGGTGGAGCATTGTCGCGTGCAGGTCGTGGACGTGCACGCGGTCCTCGACGGCATTGAAGCCCAGGTCGTCCGTAGCGCCCAGCGTGATGCCTGGCTTCACACCGCCTCCGGCCAGCCACATCGTGAAGGCGTTCGGGTGGTGGTCGCGGCCGTCATTGCCGCCCTGGACCATCGGCGTGCGGCCGAACTCACCGCCCCAGACCACCAGTGTATCGTCCAGCATGCCGCGCTGCTTGAGGTCCTTGATCAGCGCGGCGCAGGCCTGATCGGTGTTCTGGCAGTTCTTCTTCAGGTCGGCGGTCAGGTTGCCGTGCTGGTCCCACGCCTCGTGGAACACCTGTACAAACCGCACCCCGCTCTCCGCCAAGCGGCGCGCCAGTAGGCACGTGTTCGCGAACGATGACTTGCCCGGCTCCGCGCCGTACATCTCGAGGATATGCTTCGGCTCGCGGGCGATGTCCATCACCTCGGGGGCGGCCATCTGCATCCGCATCGCCATCTCAAACGAGTTGATGCGGGTGGCGATCTCCGGGTCGCCCACCTGCCCCAGGCGCAGCCGGTTGAGCTGGTTGATCGCCTGCAGCGAGTCCTGCTGGGTGCCCGTATCCACGCCCGGCGGGTTGGAGAGGTAGAGTACCGGGTCTCCGCCCGTACGGAACTGCACGCCCTGGTACGTGGACGGCAGGAAACCGCTGCCCCAGTTGGAACTGCCGCCACTGGGTCCCTTGGTGCCGGTGCTGAATACCACGAACCCGGGGAGGTTCTGGGACTCGCTGCCCAGCCCATAGGTGGTCCAGGCGCCCGTACTGGGCCGTCCGAACTGCTGCGAGCCGGTGCTCATCAGCATCTGTCCGGGCGCGTGATTGAACGCGTCAGTGACCATCGACTTCACGATCGCGATGTCGTCCACTACGCTCGCCAGGTGCGGAAGCAGCTCCGAAAGCTGAGCTCCGCTTTGGCCGTACCGGTTGAACGTGAATTTCGGCCCCAGCAGCTTGGAGTTGGGATTGATGAACGCGGCACGGTAGTCCTTGAGCAGCCCCGGCGGAGGGAGTTGCCCGTCGTGCTTCGTCAACTCCGGCTTCGGGTCGAACAACTCCAACTGGCTGGGAGCGCCGGCCATGAACAGGTAGATGACGCGCTTCGCCTTACCGGTGAAGTGCGCTTTGCGCGGGGCGAGCGGATTCGTTCCGGTCATCGCGGCGGGTG
>Ga0255338_1005831_pt1 | contig 10979 bp, 14 predicted proteins | sample MeOH1_35cm_T4_19_FD_203715 | JGI IMG/M metagenome (GOLD analysis project Ga0255338, IMG submission 203715) | Sandy soil microbial communities from University of British Columbia, Vancouver, Canada - MeOH1_35cm_T4_195 | ecosystem: Engineered > Artificial ecosystem > Sand microcosm > Unclassified ... | reverse complement strand
ATATGAATCTCAACGACATGAAAATCTCAACCAGACTCGAGCTCGGGTTTGGCATCCTGACACTACTGATCATCCTGATGGGCGGTGTCTCACTATTCAAGGCCAATCATGTAGACGCCACCTTCGACACGGTGGTGCACGACCGTTATGTGAAAATCGCTGCGCTCAACAATGCCAAGGACGGTTTGAATCAGATTGCTCGTTACCTGCGTAACACGCTGCTCATGGATGACCCTGCGGATATCAGGGAGCAACTCAAGCAGGTCGAGTTGGCCCACAAGGGCATCACCGAGCAGTGGGGAGTGCTTGAGCCGCGAGTTCGAACTGAAAAAGGGAAGGCATTGCTTGCCAACTCCGCGGACAAAAGCCGCAAGTTCGTGGCATTGGAAGCTAAATTCGTTGGCCTGATTGTCGATGGAAAGATCGATGAGGCTAAGGGAGTGTTGTTGGGCGAGGTGCGCCCAGCCCAACTAGCTTACCTAGCGACGCTGGATGACCTGATCGCTTTTCAGAACAATGCGATGGAGGAGTCTGCGAATCAGGCGTTCGGCGAGATTGCCAGCATGAAAGCCATCATCTGGCTGTGTGGTATCGCCGCAGTGGTGATCGCTGTATTCATGGCTATATGGATCATCCGCTCCGTTACTCGTCCGCTAAGCAAGGCTGTGGAGATCTCGCGCTCGGTGGCCAATGGGGATTTGAGTCTGCAGTTCGATGCCTGTGGTGAGAATGAGACTGCCGAACTGCTGCGAGCCCTGAAGGACATGCAGGCGAGCCTGGTCAAGGTTGTGTCTAGTGTTCGCCAGAATGCGGAGGCAGTGGCGTCTGCAAGTGAGCAGATTGCGCATGGCAATACTGATCTGTCCCAGCGCACGGAGGAGCAAGCTGCCTCGCTGCAGGAAACGGCTTCGAGCATGGAGGAATTGATTAGCACGGTTCACCACAATACCGATAATGCGAAGCAGGCGACTGCGCTGGCCATTTCCGCTTCGGATATCGCGCAGCGTGGTGGCGAGGTGGTTGGTCGGGTCGTTGAGACCATGCAAGGGATCTCGAACAGCTCGACCAAAGTGACCGAAATCATCAGCGTAATTGAGGGTATTGCGTTCCAGACCAACATCCTGGCGCTCAATGCGGCTGTTGAGGCGGCACGTGCGGGTGAGCATGGGCGCGGTTTTGCCGTGGTGGCTGGAGAGATCCGCACCCTTGCCCAGCGTAGCGCAGCCGCGGCCAAGGAGATTAATGACCTGATTCACGAGTCGGTATCGCGAGTTGGTGTCGGCTCGAAGCTCGTCGAGGAGGCGGGTAGCACGATCGGCGAGGCTGTTGAGGCGGTGAAGCGTGTGACTGACCTCATGCGAGAGATTGCAGCCGCATCGGAAGAGCAGAGTTCCGGCATTGGTCAAATCAATACGGCGGTGGTCCAGCTGGATCAGGTGACGCATCAGAATGCTGTTCTGGTCGAAGAAGCTTCGACAGCATCACAATCATTGGTTCAGCAGGCGGGAGAGTTGCGTGCTGCAGTTGCGGTCTTCAAGGTCGGCGGCAGCGAATCGTACCGCCCATCTATGGCGATTGCTGCTCCAACGAGGCCGACCACTGCGAAGGCCAAACTGGTGGCTGCACCGGTTGCCGCAGAGTCGGACTGGGAGACGTTCTAACAACGGTCGAGGCATGCCAGCCGCGCTGCGAATACGGGCTCGCCTGCCTCGATGTATCCAAGCCTCAGGTGGTACGAATGCCGACAGCCGCAATGGCATCGCGGCATTCGTCGATTCCGTTGCTTCGCTCGAGACTCAGATCATCGTCTGGCAGCTCAATAATGAGCGTTGCACGGGAGGCTTGCCAGGCATCGAAAAGTAGCGATCCACATTCGCTCCGCACTTTTTCGATATTTACGCCAAAGCGCTGCTCCATCCAGGCTTCGAACTCTTCGCGCATCTTTTTATGATTGACCATCTGCGTGCCTCCTATCTGAGCCGTGCTTCAGAGGGCTCTTTCACCTCATAGTTTCATCTTCGCTTCCTTCACAACCCCGATCAGTCGGCAATTTCCGTCGATTGGAATCACTCGATAAGCAGGATTCAGCGGCTTGAGATAGAGCTGGCCGGCATCGGAAACTAGCTTCTTGAAAGTGGCTTTCTCTTCCGTATCCAGCTTGGCCACTACCAGATCGCCTGGCTGTGCGGTTAGGCCGGTATCGACCAGCACGAAGCATCCCTCTGGAATGCTGGGCGGCGTGAGAGAGGTCATCGAATCGCCGTTGACCCTCAGCCAGAAGGCAGGACCTCGGGCCTGGTAATCGGTCAGTTCAAATTGATCTTCTGCACCCGGCTCATAGGGCTGAACGGCATCAGTCCACGCGCCGGCCTGCACTTCGCTGACAACTGGGTAGCGATAGAGGCGCTCTGGTTGAGTCACAGGCAGGACGTTGCTGGGCTCTTCAGCACTCCTGAAAGGAGGCTCGCCCTCTCCCGATAGGAGCCAATCAACAGTCGTGTCATAGCCTGCAGCGATGGCGAGCAGGTTCTCGTTCTTGATATTTCCAGTATCCCCTGCAAACCACTGGCGCACCGCTTCGTAGCTGATACCGCAGGTCTTAGAGATATCCCGCTTTACGCCGCGGACCCCGATTTGGGGCCTTCTAGCGAGTACGAGCTTTTCAATTCGTTCAGTGATGTTCATTGGCTCAATGTACAAGGAAGCTTGCAAAGCATGCTTGCTTAATAAATACAAGCATGCTTGAATTTAGCTTGTGAGTATTGGAGATCCTTTATGAAACGCCAGACGGCAATTGATTACTTCGGCTCCATCCCAGCGCTGGCCCGCGCTCTTGGCATCACTTATGAAGCTGTGCGGCAGTGGGGGGAGGAGGTACCTGAGCTCCGACAGTACCAACTGGAAAAAATCACGAATGGAAAGCTGAAGCCAGGAATCAGCCCTGATGCTCAGGCTGAGCCAACTCAATCAGTTGCCTGACCCCTTGCCGCGCCATCTGGCGCCACCTCCACAGGAGACAAACCATGAGCGGATTAAGCCCCGAGCAGGATGCAAGGGCACGGGATTCCGAAGCCCTGACGTTGAAGCGACTTTTATCGGTAGGGCAAAAGACCGTGGCCGATGCAATCGGCGTGAGTGAGTCGACGGTGAGCCGCTGGAAGGAGGGTGAGATCGAGCGTTGGTGCAGGGTGCTTGCGCTGCTCGGCCTGCGCATCGTTCCAAGCGATGTTCAGTGCCATCCGCCGCAGTACATCCAGGCGCTGAAGACGCTGGCCGAGCTGGGCCTGCAGGCAGAGAAGAAGCGCCCGGGACCGTTGGGGTGGGACTGATTCGTGCCGGGCTTCCTGATCAATGACGCCGAGTGGAATGCACTCTTCGATGAGCCGCATCACCTGCTGAAAGTCTATTGCGGCATTCGCCGCTGCATGGACTTCAAGACGGGTATCGCTGGTCTGGAGAGGCGCCTGAGTGAGCAGATGCTTCGAGAGCTCCTGAGTACACCCGCGTCCCCTGGAAGGCCTGCCCATAAGGCAAGCAGGAAGGAATGCCGTTACGCGATCGACTACCTGATTCGGATTGGGATGCTGATCGCTTGCCCGGAGATAAGTCCCTTCGTTTTCAGACTCCCCCTCGCATCGTCGGACAAATCCGTCTCGGGGAGGTGGGGCCAGAGGTTGGCACCAGGAGGGGCCATAGGTGGGGCCTTAGAGGAAATGCCAGAAGCCCTGGATTTACAGGCTTTCAGCGGAGTTGACGAAGAAGCTGAGGCCGCAGGTTTTCCGGAGGTGGGGCCAGAGGTGGGGCCCACCTCCGGTCTTCCTCCTAATCCTCCTACTTCTTCTTCGCGCGTGAGAGCTGAAACCGATCTGCGCTTCCCGATGCACGACGACTGGACACCAAGTCCGCGAGGCTGGAAGGCAACGATCACTCGCAACGGCATCAGCCCAGGCGACCTGACCGATGAGCGCCTGATGGAGTTTCGGTCGTACTGGGTCAACCGTCCTGACAAACACCAATCCCAAGGCCAGTGGGAGCACGAGCTGGCACAGACGATCAAGCGTGCCACGCGTTACGAACAAGCCGGTCGGAGCACAAGCCATGGACCAAGAACCGAACAACCCGAGCATAGCCAGGCCCATCGGGGACCTAATCAGCGAGGCTCTCTTTCCGCCGTTGACCGAGTCAAAGCCGACATCGCCCGCCGAGAAGCTGCCCGACAAGCTGCTGGAGCGCCTATGGCTGAAGATGACGGAGCTCTACGGCCACCGCTGGACGTCGAGTTTTGGCGCATCAGCTGACCCCGCTAGCGCCTGGGCTTCGGCTCTGAGGGGGATCAACGGTCGGCAGATTGCGCACGGACTGAACATGCTCGTCGCGCTGACGTACAAATGGCCGCCGTCTGCGCCTGAATTCCGAGGGCTGTGCTTGAACGTCCAGCCCGAGGCCATTGGCTTGCCCGATATCGAAAGCGCATTTCATCAGGCCTTGGCACGGCGCTATAGGCACTTGGTCGTGAAGGCCGCAGCAGCTGCGACTGGGCTGTATGACCTGCACCGCGGAGAGCTGACCGACGAGAGTCTGCGCAAGCGCTTTGCATTCCAGTACCTGACCATGGCTCGTCGCTATGCCAATGGTGAGCCGCTGGACGCCCCGGTTGTGTGTGCCCTCGAGCATGACCTTGGCAGGAGTATTCGCGAGCTGGCTGACGAGTTCGCCGAACGCAAGATGCGTGAGCGTCTGGAGCGGCAGGGTCTCGTCGATGTCACCGCAGTTCAGGCCCGCAACCAGCTGCTGGACAGCCTGCGGATCCATCGGGAGGTGCGGGCTGTATGAGCATGACACCGATCAGTTTCGTGGTTCCTGGCGAGCCTGTCGGGAAGGGGCGGCCCAGGGTCAGTGCTCGGAATGGCTTTGCGTGCATGTACACGCCGGGGAAAACCGCCAACTACGAGGGCCTGATTGCCCTGGCAGGCAAGGAGGCCATGGGCGAGCGCGCATTGCTCGAAGGGCCTGTCCTGGTCGAGCTGCGCATCCTGCTTAGCATCCCTCAATCCATGTCGAAAAAACGGAAGTTCATGGCGCTTGCCGGCGAGCTGCTTCCGGCGAAGAAGCCCGATGCGGACAACGTGACCAAGGCCATTTTCGACGGCCTCAACGGGGTGGTCTGGAAGGACGACGTGCAGGTAGTCGATGCGCATATCTCCAAGCGATACGCCGAGACGCCCTGTGTGCGTGTTCGGATCGTGCCGCTCCAGGTGTTGAAAGTGGGGAGCCGATGATGTTGTGGAGGGGGAAGGGGATGAGTAACACGATTTGCGCAACCAACACGTTGGTGACCTTGGGTGGGGTGACCAAGACAGCAATCGATTGGGCTGAGAAGCGAGGTCTGAAGTGGCAGACGGTCCGCATGCGCCGTTACCGGGGTTCGAGTTGGGAAGAGGCGTTGCGCCCGGGGCTTCGCAGGGTTCGGTGGATGGACAACTGGTGCCGGGATGGATACCGCCAGGCCTGCAGTCTGTGAGGCCCGGGGGAGCGGTGCGGCGATCAGGGAGCTGTCTCCCGCTGGCTTTCCCGATGTGTTGAAGAGGGTTGTCTGGCCCATGCAGTCACATAGCGTCCGCCGTGGCACTGCATGGGCTCCTATGCGGAGCCGATCATCGACCCCAGCATAGGCTGTACCCCATGAGCGATAACACCAGCACCACGAATGTCCTGATCGAGGCGGGCAAATCCGCACCGGCCGTTGCCGCCAGCGGCGTTGTTCTTACCAGCGGACCGAGCCTGGCGGACCAGGCCAGCATCATCGTCAGCGTCCTGACCGCGCTTTATGTGCTGATGCAGATGGCATTCCTGCTGCGCCGCGAACTTCGCGTCCGTAAAGCAGCGCGCTTGCAGGAGGCGATAAGCCAGCAGGAGGTCGGCACGAAATGAAGGGTCGAATCGCCATTACCGCGCTGACCCTCAGTGCAGCGGCCTTCGCCGGTATCCTGACCCGCGAGGGCTTTAGCCCCGAGGCCTACCCGGACCCGACCCGAGGTACGGAGCTGCCGACCATCGGCTTTGGCTCGACTTCCGGCGTGCGGATGGGAGACACCATCACGCCGGTCGCTGCCATCAACCGCAGCCTGCGCGAGGTGACGGAGTTCGAGGGGGCAATCAAGCAGTGCGTCCACGTCCCGCTCTACCAGGCCGAGTACGACGCCTACCTGGCCCTGGCGCACAACATCGGTTCGGGGCGCTTCTGCGGCTCCACCATCGTCAAGCGCCTGAACGCTGAGGACTACCGAGGCGCCTGCCAGGCGATCCTGCTGTTCAAGTTCTCGAATGGCTACGACTGCTCCAAGCCTGGCAACCGGATCTGCCCCGGACTGTGGGCTGACCGTCAGCGCGTCTACCAGCAGTGCATGAGTGCGCAGCAATGATCTTCCCCGTGGATGGACTGCGCCTGCTGGCCTATGCGGGCTTGGCCGGCGCCGGATTCGCCTGCGGCTGGCAGATCCGCGACTGGCAGGCCGACAGCGCGGAGCTCGTCACGATCCAGCAGCAGGAACACCAGCGCGCCCTGGTCGCCGACGTAACTCGGCAGACGCTGAGCGCCATTGGAAATATCCGCATCGAGCAGCGGACCATCTACCAGAAGGCCGAAAAGGAGATTGTCCGTGATCCGGTTTATATCAATTGCCGTGTGCCTGCTGATGGTGTGCAGCTGCTCAACGCAGCGCGGAGCGGAGCAGGTGGACGAGGGGCTGCTGCAGGAGTGCCCGCCGATGGAGGCGATTCCGGCCGCTGAGGACGGTACCGCCCCTATGGGGGACGTGGTGAAAGCCGACATCGCCCTTGCCGGCCAGTACGAGGAGTGCCGGACACTGCATAACGGGCTGGTCAAAGCACTGAGGCAAGGGGGCGGCAAGTAGCGGGCTCTCTCCAGCGCGTCCGCTGTAAGCCATGGCCTACAGGAGATCGAGAGCTTTCCCAATGTGCTCGAGGCGGGCTCTTGGATATAGTGAATCCCATAAAGCGTCGAAGGAACGATGCGGGCTGACCAAGGATGGCGGCCGTGGAAAGTCGCAGGATAAGCGGCTGCTCGTCAGGATGATGAGCAAAAGGAAAACAGGGAAAAATGAACGGCGAGGCTAATACCCTCGCCGTTTTTGTTTGTGCCGGAAAAAGTTTCACCCCGCCTGATGCAGGCCACTTCCGCAGTATCAATTCTTCTCCAGAGCTATAGCGCTTAACGTTGCGCCAAGTCAGAATCGCCATTGCCCTAGCATGATGTTATTGAGACATCAGTGAGCTCGTTCACAATATGGGAATCAGACAGGCCGCAAAGTAGCGGTAGCTGGAGCAGTATCTTGATCACGGAAGCAGTACTTTTGCCCTTATGGATGGGATTGATGTTGCCGGTGGCTGTGTGGCTCATCTGCGGTGCGATTGATCGGTATCGCTGGAGGAATAAGCCATTCAGCCCGACGACAACGGATAGCTGCCTCGGGCGTCGTCTGAATGAATGGGTTGTCATGCATCCCGCCATGGTCATCATCGGCTCATGGTGCGCCCTTTTCGCCTTTTACATGCTCGATTGCTGGGTATGTGCCTGACAGGCGCCGGAATCGCACCCAGTTTTTACTAAGGTCGCGAGCGCCAACCCGCCCGAGCCTCTCTCCTTGCGCTCTCTGCGCAGTCACATAGCGTCCGCGGCATTCCTACCGGAGTGCCAGCATGACCGTTCCCACCTTCGACCTGACCATTACCAAGGGTAAGACCCTGGCGCAGTCGTTCGGCTACCACGACGAGCAGTTGGTCTACCGCAACATCACCGCCATGCCGAGCAAGGCCCCGGTACGCCTGACCGTGGCTGGCCATGGCGTGCCGGATAATTGGGCCGTGCGCATCGAGCGCACCCGCGCGCCGGCCGAGCTCAACACGCTCGAGGGCGAATACTGGACGCCCCTCATCGTTGACGCCGATACCCTGGAGTTCGACCAGCTGGACATGGTGGGCGCCAGGGCTTTCGCGCCGCCGAGCGTGTTGGTCTACCCCAGGCCGGCCGATCTGGAGGGCTGGAAGGCCCGCATGCAGATCCGCGACCGCATCGGCGGCGCTGTTCTGCTGTCGTTTAGCTCCGACCCGGCCGACCAGGCGGATGGCACGATCGAGGTGGACGTGGCCAACAGCGCCTTCGTCATCGGCCTGGATGCGGGCCAGACGGCGGCGATCTCCTGGAGCAGTGGCACCTACGATCTGGAGGCCATTCGGCCCGATGGAGCCGTGGTCGCCGTGATCGGCCCGAGCCGAGTGGTGATCGCCCCGGAGGTGACGGTATGGGCCTGATCGTCATCCAGCGCAACGGCGGCGTCATCGTCGGTAGCGGCGGCCTCCGGGGCCGGTCGGGCGGCGTCGAGTCGGTGAACGGCCAGACGGGCGCCGTCGTGCTCAAGGCCGCCGACGTGGGCGCTGATCCCGCGGGCACCGCCGCCGGCCTCGTTGAGGCGCTGGCCGAGACTGTCACCAGCCAGGGCCAATCCATCGCCGCCCTGCAGCAGGCGCTCACCGCACAGGCCCAGCAGCTTGCCGCCCTGCAGCAATCCGACGCCTCGCAGAACACCAAGCTCGCCAACCAGGCCGAGTCGATCGCCTCGCTGTCGTCTCGCGTCGCCGCCCTGGAGCAGGGGACTACCCCGTCTGTTCCCGCCAATGCCCTGACCGATGCCAGCGGCAACCTTCTCACCGATGGCGCCAATCAAGTTCTAACCACTGGAGCAGCAGCATGACCGTCCAGCACATCGTACAGGGAGCGGGCGCGCCCACGTCTGCGCCTCCCAGCCTCACCGCCCATTACACCGACACCGAGAGCGGCGACCAGTACATGGCGAAGGGGACCGCCTCCGCCGCTGATTGGGTGCTGGTGGAGAAGGGCGGCGCCGGAGCGGCAGCCGTCAAGGCGCACGAGCAGGCCTACAACCACGCGGAGTTCGTCACCACCCAGGCCATGACCCAGGCCCTGGCGACGAAGGTCAACGCCGTAGACGGCAAGGGCCTGTCGACCAACGACTTCACCACCGCCGAGAAAACCAAGCTCGCCGGCCTGGAGAGCAGCCGCTTCAAGGGGACGTTCGTTGACCTGGCATCCCTGCAGGCCGGCGTGGCCTCGCCGATCGCAGGCGACTATGCGGACGTGGATGCTGGTGCCGGCGCCGACGTGATGCGTTACCTATGGGACGCCAGCGATGCGGCCTGGAAGCCGCAGGCCAGCGCGACCAGCCTCACTGCCGCCCAGGTCAAGGCGCTGTACGAGGCGAACGCGGATACCAACCCCTTCACCGATGCCGAGAAGACCAAGCTGGCGGCCATTGCCGAGGGCGGCAGCAGTGGCGGCGGGGGCAACAGTGCGGTGGCCACCTCGACCGCGACTGCCGTGAGCCTGACCAGCAGCCATGACAGCAGCTATCTGGTATCCGAGACGGCAGACCCGGCGGTGCTGACCATCGCTGACCAGGCGACGGGCGGCTGGGCTGCCAATGCCGAGCTGGAGATCGAGCAGGCTGGCGCGGGCGCGGTCAAGTTCGCCGCGGGCAGTGGCGTGACGCTGCGCCTGCCCGGGGACTGCGACCCACGGATCGCGGAACGCTACGGGGTGGCCAAGCTCAAGCGCATCGCCGAGAACATCTGGACGCTCTCCGGCCGGCTGGCCGATTACAGCCTGCCGAGCGCCCTGTACGTCGGCGTCGGCGCCTCCCCGTATCTACGGGCGTTCAGCCCGAGCGACTGGAGCGAGAGCGCGCTACCGGCGCTGGTGAGCACGAAGGTACTCAAGATCGCGGTGAGCCCTGACCGGACGATGATTGCGCTGGCCCGCGAGAGTGCATCCGGCCCTCTGACCCACGTCCTATCCGTATTCCGGGTGAAGGGGTGGAAACTGCTGGCTGAGTGGGCAGGCAACGGGAGCGAAACGATCACGGACGTGGCGTTCAGCCCGAACAGTGGGCGGCTGTACGTCATTCATTCGGCCAGCCCGTACCTAACGGTGTTTGATACCGCGTCCTGGGCGGCAACGGGAGGACCTGCGCTATCGGCGGCGCCAACCGCGATTGCCGTGAACCCGGCCGGCAATACCGTCGTCCTTGGGACTGCTGAAACCCCGTACCTTGCGATCCATGACACGGCTACCTGGGCGGCCAAGCCTGCGGTGGACACGGCACTGCCTGGGTACGCCAACGCGATCGCCTTCGATCCGCACGATGAAATGTTCTCTGTAGCACACGGCGGGGCCCCGTACCTGTCGACCTACGCGCTGGACCCCAACTCGAGCGTGTACAAGTCCATGCCGTTCGATGCACTGCCCGCGTCCAACGCGGTGGCGGTCGCGTACAGCCCGAACGGTGAGCTGATGGCGGTGTCGGTGGCCTCGGCGCCGTACCTGCTGATCTACAACAACCTCACCGGCGACAAGCTCGCTGGCCCGGTTGCACTCCCGACCTATCCATACTCCAGGCTGTCGTTCAGCCAGGATGGCAAAGTCCTGACGCTCTCCGCCCCTGACATGACGCCGAGCGTGTTGAGCTACAACGTCTCCGACTGGAGCAAGCGCGCAGACGCCACCATTGCGGCGATCAGCGGCGGCCAGTGCGCCACGTTCAGCCAGGACGTGGCAGTGACCGTGACCCCGTTTCCGTCATCGTAGGGCGCGGCTGATTCATCTGCTTCGACCAGCCCGGCCACGCGCCGGGTTTCTTATGCCCGTTGCCAGGCCGTGCCAGTCACATAGCGTCGCCTTCCTATCTGATACAGGAGGGCAGGGTGAGCGAGAAGCCCGAAAACACAGCGCCGGATTGGGAGCGCATCGAGCTGGACTATCGGGCAGGCATCAAGACCTTGCGCCAGATAGCAGCCGAGCACGGCATATCCCACGGAGCCATCAACAAGCGTGCAAAGCGTGACGGATGGGAGCGCGACCTGTCCGCGAAGATCCATGCCAAGGC
>Ga0255338_1005830_pt1 | contig 10980 bp, 7 predicted proteins | sample MeOH1_35cm_T4_19_FD_203715 | JGI IMG/M metagenome (GOLD analysis project Ga0255338, IMG submission 203715) | Sandy soil microbial communities from University of British Columbia, Vancouver, Canada - MeOH1_35cm_T4_195 | ecosystem: Engineered > Artificial ecosystem > Sand microcosm > Unclassified ... | reverse complement strand
GCGCGAGCGGGGTTCCCGCCACCCGCTCGGCGAGCAGCCGGCTCAAAAGGAAGCTGCCCTGGCTGTGCGCGGCGAGGATGATCGGCCGATCCTGCGGCGCCTCCTTCAGGAACTGGTCGAACGCGGCTCGGACGTCGCGATAGGCGAGGGCGAGTGCCTGATCGGCGTCGGGCTTGTCGGTGAGGAAGGCGCCGATCGTCGCCTGGCGGTATTTGGGCGCCCAGATCGCGCCGACACCGTTGAACGCGCTCGCCTGACTGCGCACGAAGAGCCGTGCGCGGTCCTGCGAATCACGGTCGTCGAGCGGGGCATTCCAGTGCCCGCGATCGAGATAGGAGGTCGGGTGGACGAAGAAGATCGACGCACGCGGGCGCGGCGTCGGGGCAAAGCCGGGCGGCGTCCACAAGGCGGGATCGGGATCGAACCCGGGCTTGGCGATCCACATCTCGGCCCGGCGATAGTCGGGAACGCCATTGCCCTCGTCGCTGAACTTGACCGACGGGACGAAGGCGGCGCGCATCAGCTGCGGCGCGAACAGGCGATAGGCCAGCGCAGCGCCGAGCACCAGCAGGATCACGATGGTCACGATCCACAGAAACCGGCGCGCGAGCATTTCTTCTCCCTGTTTGCCGCCGATGCGCATCGGCCCGGCGACGGATCATGACCAACGTGCTTCGTCCCTGCGCGCCCAAGCGCATGCCGGCCGCGCGTGCAAGCGGTCAATGTGCGGGGCTGCTCGCAGCAACCGCCGCGGTTGAAGCGAAGAGCGCGCGATGCTAGCGGCGCGGTCATGTCAGTCGACACCGCCACCGTCCGTCATATCGCCAAGCTCGCCCGCATCGCCGTCAGCGACGCCGAGGTCGAGGCGCTGGTGCCCGAGCTCAACAACATCCTCACCTGGGTCGAGCAGCTCCAGGAGGTCGACGTGTCGGGGGTCGAGCCGATGACGGCGGTGATCCCCAACCAGCTGCGCCTGCGCGACGACATCGTCACCGACGGCGGCAAGCGCGACGACATCCTCAAGAACGCGCCGGTCGCGGAGCATGGCTTCTTCGCCGTCCCCAAGGTCATCGAATGACCGCGCTCACCGATCTTGGAGTCGCGGCGATCCGCGACGGTTTCCGCGCCGGCAGCTTCTCGGCGCGCGAAGTCGCCGATTCGTTCAACGAGGCGGTCGCCAAGGCGCGCGCGCTCAACGCGTTCATCGTCGAGACCCCGGACCATGCGATTGCCGCCGCCGAGCAGGCCGACCGCGACCGCAGCGACGGCCTGGTGAAGCCGCTTTCGGGCGTGCCGATCGGCATGAAGGATCTGTTCGCGACCCGGGACATCCAGACCACCGCCGCGAGCGGCATCCTCGAGCATTTCGAGCCGGCCTATGAATCGACCGTCAGCGCCAAATTGTTCGCCGCCGGGGCGGGGATGCTCGGCAAGCTCAACATGGACCAGTTCGCGATGGGCTCGTCGAACGAGACCAGCGCTTACGGCAACGTCGTCTCGCCGTGGCGGCGCAACGACGGCGGCAACGCGCCGCTGACTCCCGGCGGCTCGTCCGGCGGCTCGGCCGCCGCGGTCGCGGCGCGCATCGCGCCGGCGGTGACCGGCACCGATACCGGCGGCTCGATCCGCCAGCCGGCGGCGTTCACCGGCATCACCGGCATCAAGCCGACTTACGGGCGCTGCTCGCGTTGGGGCATTGTCGCCTTCGCCTCGTCGCTCGACCAGGCCGGGCCGATGGCGCGCGATGTCCGCGACTGCGCGATCATGCTCGAGGCGATGGCCGGCTTCGATCCGATGGATTCGACCTCGCTCGACCTGCCGGTTCCGCACTGGGAGGCTGCGCTTTCGAGCGACATTCGCGGCAAGAGGATCGGCATCCCCAAGGAATATCGCATCGAAGGCGTCCCGCCCGAGATCGACGCAGTGTGGGAACAGGGCATCGCCTGGATGAAGGATGCCGGCGCCGAGATCGTCGAGGTCTCGCTGCCGCACACCCGCTACGCGCTTCCCGCTTATTACATCATCGCGCCGGCCGAAGCCTCGTCGAACCTCGCCCGCTACGACGGCGTGCGCTACGGCAAGAGGGTCGATCCGGGCCAGGGCGGCCTTGCCGAAATGTACGAGGCGACCCGCTCGTCCGGGTTCGGCGCCGAGGTCAAAAGGCGGATCATGATCGGCACCTATGTGCTCTCGGCCGGCTTCTACGACGCTTATTTCAACCAGGCGCAGAAGGTGAGGGCGCTGATCGCGCGCGACTTCCAGCAGGCCTGGGAGAAATGCGACCTGCTGCTCGCGCCGACCACGCCGTCGGCGGCGTTCGGGCTCGGCGAGAAGAGCGACGATCCGATCGCCATGTATCTGAACGACGTGTTCGCGGTGCCGGCGAGCCTTGCCGGCCTGCCGGCGATGTCGGTGCCCGCCGGCCTCGACTCGAAAGGGCTTCCGCTCGGCCTCCAGATCATCGGACGGCCGCTCGACGAGCAGGGCGTGCTCAACGCCGGCCTTGCCTTCGAGGAGCGCGCCGGCTTCACCGCACGTCCGGAGCCATGGTGGTGAGCAAATATCGTATCCAGGGAGCGAGCGACGACTGGGAGGTCGTGATCGGCCTCGAGGTCCACGCGCAGGTGACGTCGAACGCCAAGCTCTTCTCCGGCGCGTCGACGGAGTTCGGCGCCGAGCCCAACACCCAGGTCAGCCTGGTCGACGCGGCGATGCCCGGCATGCTGCCGGTGCTCAACGGCGAGTGCGTCCGCCAGGCGGTTCGTACCGGCATGGCGATCGAGGCCCGGATCAACGCCTGGTCGCGGTTCGACCGCAAGAATTATTTCTACGCCGATCTGCCGCAGGGCTATCAGATCAGCCAGCTCTATCATCCGATCGTCGGCGAGGGCGCGATCGAGATCGAGACCGAGGAAGGCCGCAAGACCGTCGGCGTCGAGCGCATCCATCTCGAGCAGGACGCCGGCAAGCTGATGCACGACCAGCATCCCAATTTCTCCTATGTCGACCTCAACCGCTCGGGCGTGGCCTTGATGGAGATCGTCTCCAAGCCGGACATGCGTTCTCCCGAGGAAGCAGGCGCTTATGTGCGCAAGCTCAGGTCTATCCTGCGCTATGTCGGCAGTTGCGACGGCAATATGGAGCAGGGCTCGATGCGCGCCGACGTCAATGTCTCGGTGCGAAGGCCGGGCGATCCGTTCGGCACGCGCTGCGAGATCAAGAACGTCAATTCGGTGCGCTTCATCCAGCAGGCGATCGAATATGAAGCGCGCCGCCAGGTCGATCTGATCGAGGATGGCGGGCAGGTCGTCCAGGAGACGCGGCTGTTCGACCCCGACAAGGGCGAGACGCGCAGCCTGCGCTCGAAGGAGGATGCGCACGATTATCGCTATTTTCCGGATCCGGATCTGCTGCCGGTCGAGCTCAGCAGCGCGTTCCTCGACGAATGCCGTCACAGCCTGCCCGAGCTTCCCGATGCCAAGCGTCTCCGCTACGTCGAGCAGCTCGGCCTATCGGCCTATAACGCCGGCGTGCTGACCGCCGAAGCCGAGACCGCGCGCTGGTTCGAGGCGCTGCTCGCAGAAAGCGCGCTCAAGCAGCAGAAGCCTGAAACCCAGGTCGCAAAGCCGGCTGCCAACTGGCTGATTTCAGACCTGTTCGGGGCGCTCAATCGGCTTGGCAAGACGATCGAGCAGAGCCCGGTGAGCCCAGCCCATGGCGCCGAGCTGCTTGCGCTGGTCGCGAACGGCACCTTGTCGGGCACCCTGGCCAAGCAGGTTTTCGAGATCATGATCGAAAGCGGCGAGGATCCGGCTTCGATCGTCGCCGCGCGCGGATTGCAGCAGACCAGCGACACCGGCGCGATCGAGGCGGCGATCGCCGACGTCATGGCGTCGAACCCCGACAAGGTCGCCGAATATCGCGGCGGCAAGGACAAATTGTTCGGCTTCTTCGTCGGCCAGGTGATGCGGGCGATGGCCGGCAAGGCCAATCCCCAGGTCGTCAACGAACTGCTGAAGAAAGCGCTCGGCTGACGGCCTCCGGGGACGGGCCCGGGCAACCTGCCTTGCCAGCCCGGCAGGAGCTCGGTGAAGCCGCGCCGCGGGGAAATTGGGTGCGGGGTTGCGCCTTGCCCCGTTCGTCATCCCTGCTATAGACGCCGACCGACGGCGGCCCAGCGGGCGTGGCGGAACTGGTAGACGCGCCAGATTTAGGTTCTGGTATCGCAAGATGTGGGGGTTCGAGTCCCTTCGCCCGCACCAGCTTCGCTCCGGTGACGCAAATGCCGCAGCAGAGAAATCCTATAAACGAAGGCTTAGCTTCGAGATGCAGACTGTCGAGACGTTGAACGAGGGCCTCAAGCGCGCCTTCAAGATCACCATCCCCGCCAAGGAGATCGACGATCGCGTCGACCGCGAGCTCAAGACCGTCGCGCCGCGCATGCGCATGCCCGGTTTCCGCCCCGGCAAGGTCCCGGCCAATCTGGTCCGCAAGATGCACGGCCCGGCGATCGAGCAGGAAGCGCTCAACAACGCCGTCCAGGACAGCATCCAGCAGTTGATGACCGAGCAGAAGCTGCGGCCGGCGATGCAGCCTTCGGTCGAGCTCGAGGAAATGCACGAGTCCGGTAAGGACGTGGTCGTCAAGGTCGAGCTGGAGACGCTCCCCGACGTTCCCGCGCCGCAGATCGAAGGGCTGAAGCTCGAGCGCCTCACGGTCGAGCCGACCGACGAGGAGGTCGATGAGCGGCTCGCCCAGCTCGCGCAGGGCCAGAAGAGCTATGACGCCGCGTCCGCCGATCATGCCGCGCAGCTCGGCGACCTTGTCGTGATCGATTACGAGGGCAAGATCGACGGCGAGCCGTTCGAGGGCGGCAAGGGCGAAGGCATGTCGCTCGAGCTCGGATCGGGCCGCCTGATCCCCGGCTTCGAGGACCAGCTGGTCGGCGCCAAGGCCAACGAGCAGCGTGTGCTCAACGTCACGTTCCCGGCCGATTATAGCGTCGATTATCTGAAGGGCAGGGACGCGACCTTCGAGGTCACCGTCAACGAGGTGCGCACCGCGCGCGAGGCGAGCCTCGACGACGAGTTCGCCAAGAACCTGGGCCTCGAGAGCATCGAGCAGCTTCGCGGCCTGCTCAAGGGCCAGCTCGAGCAGGAGCTCAACGGCCTCACCCGCACCCACATGAAGCGGCGGCTGCTCGACCAGCTCGCCGAGAGCCATGATTTCCCAGTGCCGCCGTCGATGGTCGAAGCGGAGTTCGACCAGATCTGGAAGCAGCTCGAGCATGAGGCGACCCACGAAGCCGATCCCGAAGCGGCGCGCGCCGAGATGGAGAGCGAGCGCGACGAATATCGCGCGATCGCCGAGCGCCGCGTGCGCCTCGGCCTTTTGCTGTCCGAGGTCGGCCAGGCCAATGGCGTCGAAGTCAGCACGCAGGAAATGAACCAGCTGATCATGCAGGCGGCGCAGCAATATCGGCCCCAGGATCGCGAGCGCTTCGTCGAATATATCCGCAACGAACCGATGGCGGCAGCGCAGCTCCGCGCGCCCTTGTTCGAGGACAAGGTGGTCGATTTCCTGTTCGGCAAGGCGGAGATCACCGATCGCTCCGTCACCCGCGAGGCGTTGCAGGCCGAGATCGAGGCCGACGGCGGCCACGTCCACGTCCACGGCCCCGACTGCGACCACGATCATGATCATCACGGGCATGACCATCACGGGCACGATCACGCGCCCAAGCCCAAGGCGAAGGCCAAAGCCAAGAAAGCCGCCGCCGAGCCGGCGCCTGCCGCGCCCGATCCTGCTGGAGAAGCGGCGAGCGCCGAGCCGGCCAAGCCGGCCAAGAAGCCGCGTGCCGCCAAGGCCGCCGCCGCGAGCGCGGCCGAGCCCGCGGCGCTGGAAGCTGCGGTCGTGGCCCCGGCGCCCAAGCCGGCCCCCAAAGCGGCCGCGGCAAAGCCCGCAAAAAAGGCTTCCGAGGGGAAGAAGCCTGCTGCAAAGAAGCCCAAGAGCAACGACTGAGCCCCAGCCATCGTCCTTTCGGGGACGGCCGTCACCGGGCCAGACAAGGGGGAATGGCATCTTGGCTGGCGGCGTGCTGAACGAGGCCCTGCGCAACGAGGCTGATGGCCCCGCGCGGGCGCTGCGCATCGCCGTGCTGCTGCCCTGCTACAACGAGGAAGCCGCGATCGGGCAGACGATCGCGGGCTTTCGCGCCTCGCTCCCCGACGCGCGCATCTTCGTCTACGACAACAACAGCAGCGACCGGACGCGCGAGATCGCCGCCGCGGCCGGCGCGATCGTGCGCAGCGAGCGCATGCAGGGCAAGGGCCATGTCGTCCGGCGGATGTTCGCCGACGTCGAGGCCGACGTCTATGTGATGGCCGACGGCGATGCGACCTACGATGCCGCGGCCGCGCCCGACCTCGTCCGGCGGCTGATCGATGAGCGGCTCGACATGGTCGTCGGGGCGCGGCGCTCGGAAATCGAGGCCGCCTACCGGCGTGGCCATCGCCTCGGCAACCGGGTGCTGACCAGCATCCTCGCGCGCCTGTTCGGCCGGACGTTCAGCGACATATTGTCGGGCTACCGGGTCTTCTCGCGGCGCTTCGTCAAATCCTTCCCGGCGCTATCGCGCGGCTTCGAGACCGAGACGGAGATCAGCGTCCACGCGCTCGAGCTGGCCATGCCGGTCGGCGAGGTCGTCACCACCTACGGAGCGCGGCCGCACGGCTCCGAATCGAAGCTGTCGACCTGGCGGGACGGCTGGCGGATCATGCGCACCATTCTCCACCTCTTCCGCATCGAGCGGCCGGTGCTGTTCTACGGCAGCATCGGGCTTGGACTGGCGGTGCTCGCGATCGTCCTCGCGGTGCCGCTGGCGATCACCTTTGCGGAGACCGGGCTGGTGCCGCGCTTCCCGACCGCGATCCTGGTCACCGGGCTGATGATCCTGGCGTCGCTGTTCTTCTTCTGCGGCCTCATCCTCGACACGGTGGTGCGCGGCCGGCGCGAGGTCCGCCGGCTCGCCTATCTCAGCTTTCCCGCGCCGGGCGCCGAGCCCGACATAGGCGAGGGTGGGGACGAAGGCGGGCCGTCGTCTGCGACTCCCCATGGCCGCAATGCCGGCCGCCCTGCCGGCGGCAATGCGATCGGCGCGCACGACGGGGCTTGAACACGAGGCGCTTTGCTCCGATGTTCGAGGTCCTTCATACCGACAGGATCTCCAGACCATCATGGATCACGCAGACATCGTTTCAGGCCTCGTTCCCATCGTCATCGAGCAATCGAATCGGGGCGAGCGCAGCTTCGACATCTATTCACGCCTGCTGCGCGAAAGGATCGTCTTCGTCACTGGTGGGGTGGAGGATCATATGGCGACCTTGATCACCGCCCAGCTGCTGTACCTGGAGTCGGAGAATCCGAAGAAGGACATCTTCATGTACATCAACTCGCCGGGCGGCGTGGTGACCGCCGGCATGGCGATCCACGACACGATGCAATATATCCGGCCGCGGGTCGGCACGGTCTGCATCGGCCAGGCGGCGTCGATGGGCGCTTTCCTGCTCGGCGCCGGCGAGCCCGGCATGCGGGTCGCGCTCACCAACGCGCGGATCATGGTCCACCAGCCGTCGGGCGGCGCCCAGGGGCAGGCGACCGACATCGAGATCCAGGCGCGCGAGATCCTGCGCATCCGCCATCGGATGAACGAGCTGATGGCGAAATATACCGGCCAGTCGATCGAGGCGATCGAGCTTGCCGTCGAACGCGACAAGTTCCTTTCGGCGGACGAGGCGAGGCAGTTCGGCCTGGTCGACGAGGTTTTCGACAAGCGTCCGGCGACCGGCGAGGAAACCGGCCAGCATGCGACCGCGGCCTGATATGCCGGGCCGTTAATCAATAGGCCATTGTGATTGTGCAATAGTGCAGGCTAACATGGCCTTCAGCGACGGGTGCTTTCGGGAGCCCAACAAGGAAGATTATGACCAAGCTAAGCGGCAGCGACTCGAAAAGCACCCTCTACTGCTCGTTCTGCGGCAAATCGCAGCACGAGGTGAGGAAGCTCATCGCCGGCCCGACCGTCTTCATCTGCGATGAATGCGTCGAGCTCTGCAACGACATCATCCGCGAGGAGACCAAGTCCGCGCTCGTCAAGACCCGCGACGGGGTTCCGACGCCCGCCGAGATCTGCAAGGTCCTCGACGATTATGTGATCGGCCAGATGCATGCCAAGCGTGTGCTCTCGGTCGCGGTGCACAACCACTACAAGCGGCTCAACCACGGCTCCAAGGGTGCCGATGTCGAGCTCGCCAAGTCGAACATCCTGCTCGTCGGCCCGACCGGGTGCGGCAAGACGCTGCTTGCCCAGACCCTGGCGCGGATCCTCGACGTGCCGTTCACGATGGCCGATGCGACGACCCTGACCGAAGCCGGCTACGTCGGCGAGGACGTCGAGAACATCATCCTCAAGCTGCTCCAGGCGTCCGACTATAATGTCGAACGCGCGCAGCGCGGCATCGTCTACATCGACGAGATCGACAAGATCAGCCGCAAGTCCGACAATCCCTCGATCACCCGCGATGTCTCGGGCGAGGGCGTGCAGCAGGCCTTGCTCAAGCTGATGGAAGGCACGACCGCCTCGGTTCCGCCGCAGGGCGGCCGCAAGCACCCGCAGCAGGAGTTCCTCCAGGTCGACACGACCAACATCCTGTTCATCTGCGGCGGCGCCTTCTCGGGTCTCGAGAAGATCATCGCCGATCGCCTGCAGGGCAAGTCGATCGGCTTCGGCGCCTATGTGGCCGCGCCCGAGGAACGGCGCACCGGCGAGATCTTGCGCCAGGGCGAGCCCGAGGATCTCTTGAAGTTCGGGCTGATCCCCGAGTTCGTCGGTCGCCTGCCGGTGATCGCGACGCTCGAGGACCTCGACACGGATGCGCTGGTCAAGATCCTCAAGGAGCCGAAGAACGCGCTGATCAAGCAATATGCCAAGCTCTTCGAGATGGAGGACGTCAAGCTCGCCTTCACCGAGGAGGCGCTGATCGCGACCTCGAAGAAGGCGATCGAGCGCAAGACCGGCGCGCGCGGCCTCCGCTCGATCCTCGAGAATATCCTGCTCGACACGATGTTCGACCTGCCGTCGATGGACGGGGTCGACGAGGTGATGATCGACAAGGACGTCGTCGAGGGCCGCAAGGAGCCGGTGCGCATCTACGCGCAAAAGGCCGAGGACGCGGCCTGATCCACCTATCCCGCATTTGCGCGCCGCGCGGCGCGCAAATGCGCCTGTCCGCGTGCCGGCTCGCCTGAGGCCCTCTGGCCTCGCCGCCTTGATGGCGTCGGGTGGAGAACTCATATAGAAGCGAAGCGCGGTTCCCGTTCGCGCTGGTGGAGTAATATGACCCAATCCTATCCAGTTCTTCCTCTCCGCGACATCGTCGTTTTCCCGCAGATGATCGTCCCCTTGTTCGTCGGGCGCGACAAGTCGGTGGCCGCGCTCGAAAGCGCGATGGCGGCGGACAAGAGCATCTTCCTCGTTTCGCAGCTCGATCCTGCCGAAGACGATCCCGATCGCGACGCGCTCTACGACCTCGGCGTGATCGCGACCGTTCTGCAGCTGCTCAAGCTGCCCGACGGCACGGTCCGAGTGCTCGTCGAGGGCCAGCGGCGTGCGTCGCTCAAGACCCTGACCAGCGATGGCGAGCATCTCGTCGCCGAGGCCGAGCCGATCGAAGGTGTCGAGCCGGCTGGCGCCGAGGTTTCGGCGCTGATGCGCTCGGTCGTCGAGCAGTTCGAAAATTATTCGAAGTTCAACAAGAAGCTGCCGGCCGAGACGGCGGTGCAGCTCTCCCAGATCGAGGAGGCCTCGAAGCTCGCCGACGCGGTCGCCGCCAACATCAACATCAAGGTCTCGGACAAGCAGGCCCTGCTCGCCGAGCTCAACCCTGTGCGCCGGCTCGAGATGGCGTTCGCCTTCATGGAAGGCGAGCTCGGCGTGCTCCAGGTCGAGAAGAAGATCCGCAGCCGCGTCAAGCGCCAGATGGAGAAGACGCAGCGCGAATATTATCTCAATGAGCAATTGAAGGCGATCCAGCGCGAGCTGGGCAACGAGGGCGAGGACGGGGAGGGCGACGAGCTCGCCGAGCTGACCCGCAAGATCGCCAAGACCAAGCTCTCGAAGGAAGCGCGCACCAAGGCCACCCAGGAGCTCAAGAAGCTCAAGGCGATGGCGCCGATGTCGGCCGAAGCCACCGTGTCGCGCAACTATCTCGACGTGCTGCTCGGGCTGCCGTGGGGCAAGAAGACCCGCGTCAAGAAGGACATCGGCGAGGCGCAGCGCGTGCTCGACGAGGATCATTACGGGCTCGAGAAGGTCAAGGACCGGATCGTCGAATATCTCGCGGTCCAGGCGCGCACCAACAAGCTGAAGGGGCCGATCCTGTGCCTCGTCGGCCCGCCGGGCGTCGGCAAGACCTCGCTCGGCCGCTCGATCGCCAACGCCACCGGCCGCGAATTCGTGCGCCAGTCGCTGGGCGGCGTGCGCGACGAAGCCGAGATCCGCGGCCACCGGCGCACTTATATCGGCTCGCTGCCCGGCAAGATCATCTCGAACCTGCGCAAGGCCGGCACGTCGAACCCTTTGTTCCTGCTCGACGAGATCGACAAGCTCGGCCAGGATTTCCGCGGCGATCCTGCCTCGGCCTTGCTCGAGGTGCTCGATCCGGAGCAGAATTCGAAGTTCCAGGACCATTATCTCGAGATCGACTACGATCTCTCCGACGTGATGTTCGTCACCACCGCGAACACGATGGACATGCCGCAGCCGTTGCTCGACCGCATGGAGATCATCCGGCTCGAGGGCTATACGGAGGACGAGAAGGTCGAGATCGCGACCCGCCACCTCATCCCCAAGCAGATCGAGGCGCACGGCCTGAAGGAAGGCGAATTGGTCTTCACCGAGGAAGGCCTGCGCGCCCTGATCCG
>Ga0255338_1005829_pt1 | contig 10982 bp, 9 predicted proteins | sample MeOH1_35cm_T4_19_FD_203715 | JGI IMG/M metagenome (GOLD analysis project Ga0255338, IMG submission 203715) | Sandy soil microbial communities from University of British Columbia, Vancouver, Canada - MeOH1_35cm_T4_195 | ecosystem: Engineered > Artificial ecosystem > Sand microcosm > Unclassified ... | reverse complement strand
GCGCTTAGACTGGGTTTTCATTGTCTCGGTTTCACCAGTCATGCCCCGCTGCCGTTTTACCAGTCCTTTGTAATGAAGAACGAAGAACTTGAGGACTACTGCGCTTTAGTACGGGATCTTAAGCTTAAATACTGGAATAGGATAGAGCTTTATTTAGGCTTGGAAATAGACTTTATCCCCGGGATTACCGGGGTGAATTCTTTAACGTTTCAGGCATTGGGGCTTGATTATACAATCGGTTCGATTCACATATTCAAGACGGGCGATCAAGCTGAATATATCTGCTTGGATGAAAGCGATGCAGAATTTGAACGCTTGCTGCGTGACCTCTTCGGTAGAGATGTTAAACGCCTGATAAAACACTATTATTCCCTGATCCGGGACATGGTTGAACAAGGAAGACCTGATGTGATCGGGCATTTGGACGTAGTCAAGAAATTCAATTGGGGCAGCAAGTATTTTAATGAAGAGGATTCCTGGTACAGGCGGGAAGTACTTGAAACGCTTCCGGTCATCGCCTCATCAGGCGCAGTTTTAGAAGTAAATACGGGGGGGATTTCGCGGGGATACATTCAGGATCCCTATCCTAGTCAATGGATTCTGCGGGAGTGCAATAAGTTGGGAATTCCCATCATGTTGAACTCCGATGCCCATTCCCCACGTAATCTAACTACCGCTTTCACGGAAGTGATTCCTCTGTTAAAAGAGGCCGGTTACTTTGAGCAGCGAATCATGCTAAATGGAACCTGGCAGAATGTCAGTCTTGAGCAATAAAAATATCTAAATTATTGAGTTTTTTTAGCTTTTAAGCTTATACTTTATAGTGTTGGTAAGTTTATAAACGGTGGTGGCTTACACAATCTGCTTTAGGCTAGTTTTTCTGAGTTAGTCAAGGGCGCGAATTGCTGTAAGGATTTTTCTCAACAGTATGGAGAAAAAATATGAAGCTTGCAAAGTCGCAGGGGAAGAGCACACTAAAAAAATACGGCTGGATGGGTTTGATTATCACAGCTTTTATTTTATTTGTTGTTGGTTTTCTATATTTTGATCGGCGTAACCAGATTTCTGCCATGATACAGGGCCTTGGGGGATTTGGCATTGCAGTCGCGGTACTGTTAATGGCTGGTTTATGCATGACTCCAATTCCGTCGGAAGGCATCGTCGTTTTATACCTAAAGATTTACGGTGTTATTTGGGGGACTACTATAGCGTGGGTAGGGGCAAGCCTCAGTTCGCTGGTAATCTTTGTTGTTGCAAGATATTATGGACAAGGCTTTATTCAACGATTAGTGACACCCGAGCGTTTCAAACAGATAGATGACTGGGTTAAACGCAAAGGGACTTTAGGGCTGTTTATTGTACGCCTGCTTCCCATTCCGGCTTTTGCTGTAAACTACGTGGCCGGTGTAATTCCTTCAATTCGACTATGGCCATATCTATGGACCGCAGCTTTATCGATAATTCCTTACTATGTGGCTACGGCATTAGTTTTCCTGGGGGTAGCCCGTGAAATTTGGACTTGGCTGATTATTGGGGGTTTGGGGTTAATTGCGTTTTGGGGAGTCGGTTTTGCATTTAACCGACGTAGGATTATATAAAGTCTACAGGATGTGGGAGGCTTAGAGGATGGGGAACTTGCGCATTTTGGTTTTTTCTGCTTCATTTGGAGCTGGCCATATTCGTGCGGCAGACGCTGTTATTGAAGCGATCCGTCGTAAAGAACCTTCAGCTCATTTCAGCCATTTGGATTTTGTTGTACTCATAAGCAAGACCCTGAATTCCCTAATAAAGACCATTTATATTCAGCTGATTAAGTATACTCCGAAAATCTGGGGTCATCTCTATTATGGAGGAGACAAAGTTCCGCAATCCAAAGTGTTGCAACAACTCTTAACTCTAATTTCAAAAACGAGGCTCATAAAGACTATTTACTCATTGAAGCCAGATGTTATTATATGCACTCATCCAACTGTTGCCGGAATTTTATCTCAATTAAAGCTAAACAGATTATTAGGCATGCCTTTAGTAACCGTCATCACTGACTATGTTGTCCATAGACAATGGATTCATCCAGGTATCGATTTATATATTGTAGGTTCAGTAGATGTATACAAAGGCCTGGTGTCAAGAGGGGTGAAGCCTCAACGCATTAAGGTAACTGGAATTCCAGTTAGTTTAAAGTTCGAGAGCAATTTGGATCGCCCGGCAATCATTAACAAGCTTGGACTGCTGCCTGATCGCCCCACGGTTTTAATCATGGGTGGAGCGTACGGCGTTTTGAACAGTGCCAAAAGTCTCTGCGAGAACCTGGCGAAAATGGAGTTTCCGATCCAGTCCATAGTGGTCTGTGGTCAGGACGAAAAATTGTACCACTCACTTGATGGCATTGTAGATGAAGCCCGTAACCCCATTCTGCGACTCGGCTACGTTGACAACGTTGATGAGTTAATGACTGCAGCAGATCTAATAATAACTAAAGCAGGAGGGTTAACCGTTTCTGAAGCTTTGACGAAGCGGCTGCCTCTAATTATTTTCAAACCGATTCCCGGCCAAGAAGAAGAAAATACCATATTTGTGACTAAAATAGGGGCCGGACTGGTCGCCAGTACGCCTGAGGAAGTTGAAGAGATTTTAATAACCCTATGCCAACACCCTGACGAATTACATAAAATGCGTCTGGCAGCTGCACAAGCTATACCTGGTCGCGCCGCTGAGCGAGCGGCAAACTACATTTTAGAATTGGTTGAAAAAACCAGCGCAAGTAAAGTCGGTTCTATGGTTTTAAACTAATTACACCAAAACGCTATAAGGAGAAGACTTTTATGGACTGGTTGGGGTATATAGTTGGATTTAGCATCCTTGTTGTCCTTGCATACACAGTTGTTCCTGATCTTTTCTTACACCGGATGGGAATTGGAACTTGGAAACGTCAGTATAGTTCCGGCGTTGCGATAACGTTTGATGACGGGCCAGACCCAGAATATACTCCTAAAGTATTAGACATTCTTGACCGTTTCAATGCTCCGGCGACTTTTTTTGTTATCGGAGAAAAAGCCGCAGAGTATCCCAGTTTAATCCAAGAAATCCAGGGCCGCGGTCATCAACTCGGTGTTCATTGTCAACAACACGCTTATGCCTGGTTTTTAACCCCAAGCAAGACCTGGCAAAAATGGGATGAAGGGGTTGCGACCCTTGAACACCTAACCGGAGAACCAGTGGAATTTGTTCGTCCGCCTTGGGGGACTTTTAATCTTGCTCTTTGGTGGTGGTTAAAGAGCCGTAAGAAGAGAGCGGTGCTTTGGAACGCAGAAGGTCATGACTGGCAGTTCAAGCGTAACCCGGAACAGATTGCCCAAAGGGTTTTAACCAAAACAAGGGAAGGTTCCATTGTAGTTTTACATGATAGTGGAGGGGAGCAAGGGGCTCCGGCAAACACACTGCTTGCCTTGGAAACTATTTGTCACAAGGTTCTAGATGAGCAGAAATTGCCCTTAGTAAAGATAGATCTCCTGGAATGGACAATATGGCGTAGAGCCTCTTATGCTATATGGGAAAAATGGGAAAGGATGTTCGCGCATCTATATAAGGTTCAGCGCATAGGCCCAAATAACTTATTCCGATTATCTCGGGACAAATATAAAGGCCCCAATCTTTACACAGAAGACGGCCGACTTTTGGCAAAAACCGGTGATTTGGTTGCGGAAATCCATTTTGATAATGTCCGTTTGCTTAGTAGAGAATCCGATAGCAGAAGAATCGTTTTACAGGCTGTGCGCCAAGTCAAAGAATCCTTACCGGGTTTGGCAAGTTTTGTAATTGATAATTCTGACTATAACAACATTAGCGTTTTCCTGGGGTTAACATTGATTAATCGCGGAGTTAAAGGACTCGGATTTCAGGTACAGGAAGTTCCTACTACAGCCTTGACCCGGGCAGTGGGTCACCTGCAAAGAATCATCATGCGGGTATATCATCCTACTGGAGGTGCAAGAAGTTTAACTCGCTTAGGTAATCAGCCCAAGCTAGTATGGATGAGCCGGGAACAACTTTTGCAAAGATGGCTCACTCAGGAGAGTCTTTAAGAAGAGCTTCTCCTGGGTTTTTTCGGACCAGAGTACTTGCACATCAGAAATGCACAAACCCAACCACAGCATAAAGTACTGCAGAGACACCGGCAGCGACAAGCCCATAACGCAATTTCAGCTTGGCATAGTCCATGACTGGCAGTTTCATCACCGCAGCCATTGCCACTGTATTGTCGCTCAAAGGAGAAACGAACCCCCCAAACGTTCCGCTGGCAAAAACAGCGCCCGCTATCAAGGGCAGAGCGGCATGAGCATTGGAGGCCAGGGAGAAGCCGATGGGAAGCAGGATTCCCCAAGTTCCGAACGAGGAGCCGATAACGTAGGAAAGAATACAGCCAAAGATAAAGAAGACCGGAGCGATCAAGGACGGTGGAACCAGTCGGCCGATACCTTGTTCAGTGTAGGTGATAAAGCCTAAATCGGCCGAAACTGCGGACAAGGCCCAAACCAGGACTAACAGAACCACCACACCCATCATTTCGTTGCCGCCTTGCAGAAAGCCAAAGACAACCCTGCCCAGGGGTTGTCTTTGCGCTATATTTAGGGCAAACGTAATCAACAGGGTCCAAAGAAGGGCCTGAAGCATTGCTTTTGCGGCGTTCGCTTTGGCCAGAGCGGAGAGGATGGAGGGTGCCTGAAAGTGCCCGTCCCACCAGGTAAAGAACAGGGTTAGGACCAAAAGGGAGAGAAGCGGAACCACTAGGTTAAGAGAATTAGGCTTAACGTCCCTGGCACCGACTTCCAGGCAGTCGGGTGTTTCCTCCGCAGCCTTGTCTTCCTGCCTCCTTGGGGGAGGGTCTACAGCTGCAAATGCAGCTAACTCTTGTGATGCTTCAATCAAAGCCCCCTGGGCAGCAACCCCCAACCAAGCCGTTCTATTGCCAGACTTAATACCTTGGGTTCGCCCTTTCCCTATACGCCGGAAGAGGCCTGGCCAGAAGAAGGAATAGCAGAAAGCAAGGATTAACATAGCTAATGCAAAGAAATTTAGCGGTATGCTGAGCAGAAACAGGTTATAGGGTGAGATCTGTACTCCTTGACGCGAGGCAGCGATGGAGATAAGGCCCACCATATACCCGACAAAGGCTGTGCCAAACGGCATTATCGCACAAAAGGGAGTGGAGGTCGCCTCGATCACAAACGCCGCTTTATCCACGGGCACCTTTAGTCGGGTGAATACTTGTTTCATCACCGGGGCAACCGTGATTGCCCGGAAGTTAGGGGCCATAAATGTTCCAAGGGTAGAAAGCCAGGTTACCACAAAGGCTGCCCGTTCAGTCTTTATTCTCTCGATCATCCACTTGCCAAAGCCATCAATTCCTCCGGTAACGCGAATCAAGCCCACAAAAGCGCCAAAGCCATATAAAAAGGCAATTACACGCAGGTTATCCGGCAGGGCCAATTCCTTAAACAGGTATTCCAGTAAAGTGTCGACTCCCCCAAAAAAGGTTGGGTTTAGCATGTAGGCTCCTACGATTAGTCCCACCAACAAGCCTGCCAGGACTTGCCTGGTATAAACGGCAATCGGGATTACTACCAAAAACGGAAGCAGAGACCAAACCGTGCCATGCAGCATCGAGTTTCTCCTTTCCAGCAGATAGACTTTCTACATAGCTTGTCACCACACCAATCAAGCCATACTGAAAAGTATTGAATTAGCCTTCCTGCTGAAAATTCGCGACGCTATCTTCAGTTCATACCGCTTAGTCAAGACAAACAGTCATTCCATCATTGGCTGCCACGACTGTAATGCCCAAGTCGCGAGTCAGTTGGGCAGCCAATTCCCATGGCTTCCCTTCGAGCACCGGCATGCCGAAATGAGTCAAAATCGCTTTACGAGGTTTAAGTTGACCCAACAGCTCTCTGACGTCCTCGATGGACAGGTGATAAATGCGTTCATGCGATTGCCTGAGCACCACATTGATAATTAATATATCCGAGTCCTTATAGCTATCCAACAGCTCGGGAAAAAATTTGGTGTCGACCATAAATGACACTTTGCTTCCGCTCATATCAAAAATGATACCGTAAGTTTCCACCCCGTGGAGATGCCTGCAGGACGTAGAAAAGGAAATGCCGGGAACCGAATACGCTTGCTTTTCCTGTAGGATTTGAATTTCCTCCAGGAAACCTCTGAGGTACTTTAAGACAACTGCGTTTTCACCCTCGAGGCATTCACGCGGGGCAAACAGCGCCCCCTTTTTATGCAACCCTCCGTCCGTCATCCCGTCAATCAGTACATTAACATCGTTACTGTGGTCAATATGAGCATGGGTAAGAATGATGGCATCCAGCGCGTTAACATCTATCCGTGGTCTGGAATGGGCAAGCTTCACTAAGGTGCCCGGGCCAGGGTCAAGGATGATCTTTTTATTGTTGCACTGAATAAAAACCCCTGCTGAGGACCTAAGCTGCCTGGCCATAGCAAACCTGGCCCCGGCCGTGCCCAAAAACTTTATCTCTGCCGGCTGATCCAAGTGAATTTACCTCCCAGGTGAATAGTCACCTTATTCTGCAACTTTATCTGGCGTTCAACAAGATAATCTTATCAAATTGCAGGTGATATGCAAACCTGTGAGTTGTCATGCTTTGAAGGCTCCAGCATCTGACTATCTATAAGTAAGAAGGCCGTTCCTGCCGGGACGGCCTTCTTACTGTCTTGCCATATAAACCTGATATCCCTGCTTTCTCAGATCAAACCAAAGGCAAACCGCCTCATTTTGCGCTAGAGCATCGTAAATCACTCGTATTTTTCTGTCAACAGGGTCAACAATCCTGATTGTGAAAAGAGGAATCCTAAACATTAAGTTGAACCGCCTTTTCAGAACTGCACTTACTCACACTCTATTGCATCATGATAGCATATAAGTAAATCAAAGACTATAATCTTTGTAGTCTACGATAAAGGATCCTCGCAGAGATCAAACTGCGAGGATCCTTTCTCTTGCGCGTTGTTAACTACACCGCTTAATGGCTATTCTCAGCCATCTTGCTCTTTTTCCTCGAGCAGCTCTTCTTCTCCCTTTTCAATCAGCTCTTTGACCATGTTTCCGCCAATTTTACCGCATTCCCTGGCCGTAAGTTCCCCGTTGTCCCCGTGCTTCAAAGGGATATCCAGTTCATCGGCAACTTCAAATTTAAGCTCATCCAAAGCTTCTTCCGCCCCTTTAACAACCGGATCTTTTTTGTTTGTCATCTGGAATCAGCTCCTTTCAAACTGTGAAGCCACCTACTGTTAGTATTGATTTAAGCGACCAAGGTTACACATTTAAATCAAGGCACAGCATGAAGAAAAAGGATTCGGTTGTTGAGTTAAAGCATTAAGTTAAGCTGATGCCTTTGTGGTCTTTTTTGAAGATTAGTGGTGTTCTATTCTGACATTTCGTGGTATTATTAGTCTTGTGTGGAAGAATCGTGTCTAAATAGAGATAAGGGAGGGGAAAGGTGATAAGGCCATTAAAAAAGTTAATAGGCGCACTTTCAATCCTTGTGATCCTTATTTATCCCAATGTCTCATTGGCGAGTAATTTACAACAAAAACTTACGCAATCCCAGCAGAAATACAACGACTTAAATTCCCAGCTCACCCAACAACGCCAGCAGGAATCTGCTGCCGCAGCCCGGGTATCAAGTTTACAGCAAACGATCAAGAATTTGAATGCTGCCATCTCCGACCAAAAGGCGAACATCGCCCGACATGAAAAAGAGTTGCAGGCCCTCGACCAAAAACAAAAAGCCTTGGACACTCGGAAAGAGGAACTGATAGCTCAGTTGAGCGCCTATGTTCGAACCAATTATGAGCAAGGCCCGTTAACCTACCTCGATGTGCTGCTTGGGGCCAATAGTTGGACAGACCTGATGGACAAGGTGGAACAGGTAGGGTACGTAGTCAGACATTATTCTCAACTTCAGACTGATATTAAGGAAGTAACCAAACAAATTGAGGGTCAAAAAGAAGCTGTAAAACAAAAAAGCGCGGAGCTTCAGGCCGCTTTACAACAACAGCAGGTGACCCAGCAGGCAGTCCAACAGTCAGTACAAAAGGAGAATGAATCCTTATCTCAGCTTAGCGCCCAGGAGAAAGCCACTAACAGGGCGAAATCTCAGGCTCAGGCGGACATTGACTACATCCAGGTGCTGATTCGCCAGGAAGCTATCGATGCCGAAAATGCTAAAAGAGAACCAATGCCCGGAGGTTCTGGGGGAGGGGTCTCCGCTCCTGTACAGGTTAGCGCGCAAGTCTCAGAGATCCTTGCCTATGCTCAGAGCTTCATCGGCGTACCATATCGCTGGGGCGGCACTTCACCCAGCGGGTTTGACTGTTCCGGTTATGTTCAGTATGTGTTTGCGCACTTTGGGGTAAACTTAGCCAGGATATCCTTTGACCAGTTTCGGGAGGGGATTCCTGTAGCATCGTCTGATTTGCGGCCGGCAGATATAGTATTCTTCAGTACATACGCATCTGGAGCCTCCCATGTCGGGATCTATTTAGGAAATGATTACATTATTGACGCACAACCGAAAGGCATTGCTGTGGCGCGTCTGTTCGGAAATCAGTATTATGCCCCCCGCTTTGTGGGAGCAAGGCGAGTAATTAAAGGGTAAAAGTCTATAGCCTGGAAATGCTTGCGACAATCCCCTGCCTGTTAATTGGCAGGGGATTTTGTTTAGTGATAGAATTGTTAAATAGTAACCGCGTATTCTGGACCTTAATCTCAAGTAAAGCCGGTGAGAGGTTTGCAGCAAGAAATTATAGATATTTTTGACGCTGATATGAATCCCTTGGGAACAACCACCCGAAGGGAAGTGCATAAGCATGGGTATTGGCATCAAACCTTTCACTGCTGGGTTGTAAGTAGGGAAGGGGATAAGCGGCATCTGCTGTTTCAACTAAGGCATCCCGATAAGGAATTTTGTCCTAATCTACTGGATACCTCTGCTGCCGGACATCTGCTCGCCGGTGAAACGCCGCAAGACGGGGTCAGAGAACTGCAGGAGGAACTTGGACTTACTGTCCCCTTCAGCGGAAGAATATTACCAGAGTGACTCCCTGATTAATCGTGAGATATGCTACTTGTTCCTGCTCTATAGTAATTCACCCTTAATGTCCTACCATGTCCAGGTGGAAGAGGTGACAGGACTATTTAAGCTGGAAATTAGCCAATTAGCAAAGCTGCTCACGCAGGAAATTTTTTCTTTGCAGGGGACAGGGTTTGTGCTGAGTGCAGACGCTCTGCCGATTGGAAGAGAACTTAGTTTACAGAAGGCTGATCTGGTACCACACACGCAAGAGTATTGGCGGAAAGTACTGAGCAGGGCCTTGAACTTCTGATCCATGTATACCAAAGGAGTATGAAAAGCAAGAATTGAGGGAGTTTAATGAAATCGCTTGTATTAGCCGAAAAGCCCAGTGTGGCACGGGAGATTGCCCGGGTACTCAACTGCGGCGGGAAAAGCAAAGGGTACCTGGAAGGCCCAAACTACGTGGTCACCTGGGCGCTTGGGCATTTGGTCACCCTGGCTGAACCGGAGGACTATGATCTGAAATACAAGGAATGGAGACTGCAGGACCTGCCCATGCTCCCCCCAACCATGAAACTAAAGGTTATCCGCCAGACCTCAAATCAGTTTCGTACGGTGAAAGACCTTATGAAGCGGCAGGATATCAAGGAATTAATCATCGCCACTGATGCGGGACGCGAAGGAGAGCTTGTTGCCCGCTGGATCATGGCCCTGAGCAGCTGGAAAAAGCCGTTTAAACGCTTGTGGATCTCATCCCAGACCGATAAGGCTATCCGGGAGGGATTTGCCAATCTCAAACCAGGACAGTCCTATAACAACTTGTTTGACGCCGCAGTTTGCCGGGCGGAAGCGGATTGGCTGATTGGCCTTAACGTCACCCGTGCTTTAAGCTGCAAGTACAATGCCCAGCTCACCGCGGGCAGGGTGCAGACCCCAACCCTGGCGATGATTGCCAAAAGGGAGGAGGAGATCAAGCAGTTCGTCCCGGTAGATTTCTGGACCATCCGCGCGGACTTCGGTGATTACTTCGGGGACTGGCGGGGAAAGAATGGGAACAGAATCTTCGAATATGCCAAGGCGGAAGAGCTCTTGGCAAAACTTAAAGGGCAGCCCGGGGTAATCACGGACGTCCGCACGGAGACTAAAAGTGAGCCGGCTCCACTTGCATATGACTTGACAGAACTGCAGAGGGATGCGAACAGAAGGTATGGTTTCTCCGCACAGAAGACCCTTTCCGTACTGCAGAATTTGTACGAGCGGCACAAAATTGTCACTTACCCCCGCACAGACTCTCGCTATATCAGTTCGGATATTGTCCCTACTCTTCCAGCCAGATTAAAGGGGATGGGAGTTGGTCCTTACTCCGAGTCGGTAAACCAGGTACTGCAAAAACCCCTAAAGCCCACCAAGCGCTTTGTGGATGACAGCAAGGTTTCCGATCACCACGCTATTATTCCTACCGAGCAACCCTTAAAGCTGTCCGAGCTCAGCCTAGACGAAAAGAATCTTTACGATCTCATTGCCAGAAGGTTTCTCGCCCAACTTTATCCACCCTACCGCTACGACCAGCTTACCCTTACCACCCAAATCACTGGAGAGAATTTCTATTCGCGCGGCAAAACCGTTATAGATCTGGGCTGGAGAGCGGTAGCCTTTAAACTTAACGAAAAAGAAGAAACCGCGGATGATTCAGGCCCGGAACAGACCCTTGGCACCTTGCGCAAGGGGGAACAGCGCCAGGTGAAAAGCCTTAAAGAGAACAAGTCCAAGACCAAGCCGCCCGCCCGCTATACTGAGGCAACCTTATTGACGGCAATGGAGAATCCGGGTAAATTTATCGCAGACGAGGAACTGCGTGAGACCATGAAAGGGAGC
>Ga0255338_1005828_pt1 | contig 10983 bp, 9 predicted proteins | sample MeOH1_35cm_T4_19_FD_203715 | JGI IMG/M metagenome (GOLD analysis project Ga0255338, IMG submission 203715) | Sandy soil microbial communities from University of British Columbia, Vancouver, Canada - MeOH1_35cm_T4_195 | ecosystem: Engineered > Artificial ecosystem > Sand microcosm > Unclassified ... | reverse complement strand
ATCTCCACCACGTGGTCGTCGGGCAGGAAGGGCAGTGCGCCGTCGTTGCGGACGTTGACCACCTGCACGTCGCCGCGGTCGGCGGTCAACGACGCGAGCAGGTCGACGGCCGCCTCGGAGTAGAAGGCACCGCCGCGCCGGGTGAGCGCCTCGGGCTTGGTGTCCACCGCCGGGTCGGCGTAGGCGGCGAGCAGCTCGCGCTCGACGGCCGTCACCTCGTCGGCCCGCGGCACCGCTCCGGGTGCGGTCTGTTCGGCGAGGACCTCGTCGTGCGCGTAGAAGTAGCGCAGGTAGTAGGACGGCACGGCTCCCAGGGAGCCCAGCAGCGCGGGCGGCAGCTCCACCTCCTGCGCGAGCTCGGTCAAGCGGGTGGCGAGCAGGTCCGGCAGCCGGTCCACGCCGTCGACGTGCACCCCGCGCTCCCACGACAGGTGGTTGAGACCCACGTGGTCCAGCCGGACGGCGTCCGGGGCGACGCCGAGCATCGCCGCGAACCGCCGCTGGAACCCGATCGCCACGTTGCACAGCCCCACGGCACGGTGCCCCCGCGACAGCAGGGCGCGCGTGACGATGCCCACCGGGTTGGTGAAGTCGACGATCCAGGCGTCCGGTCGGGCGTGGCGGCGGACCTCCTCGGCCAGCGAGAGCACCACCGGCACCGTGCGCAGGGCCTTGGCCAGCCCGCCGGCGCCGGTGGTCTCCTGACCGATGCAGCCGCACGCGTGCGGGAACGTCTCGTCGCCGCGCCGCGCCGCCTGGCCACCCACGCGCAGCTGGAACAGCACCGCGTCCGCGTCCGCCACGCCGGCCACCACGTCGGAGGTCGCCGTCACCGTCACCGGGTAGCCGGCGTGCGCGAACATCCGGCGCGAGACCCCGGCGACCAGCTCCAGCCGGTGCGCGTCCGGGTCCACCAGGGCGAGCTCGTCGAGCGGCAGCAGGTGGCGCAGCCGCGCGAACCCGTCCACCAGCTCGGGCGTGTAGGTGGACCCGCCACCCACCACGGTCAGCTTCATCGTTACCCCTTCACACCGGTCAGAGTCACGCCCTGGACGAACGCCCGCTGCGCGACGAAGAAGAGCAGCACCACGGGGACCATGGCGATGAGCGTCGCCGCCATGGTCAGGTCCCAGTCCACCGAGCGCGCGCCGCGGAACTGCGCGAGCGCGTACGACACCGGCCACGCCGCCTCGTTCTCCGACGTGTACAGCAGCGGCCCGTAGTAGTCGTTCCACGAGTGGAAGAACATGAAGATCGCCGTCGCCGCCAGCCCCGGCTTCGCCATCGGGGCGATGACCCGCAGCAGCGTGCGCAGCTCCCCGCAGCCGTCCAGGCGCGCCGCCTCGGTGTAGTCGCGCGGGATGGTCAGCAGGAACTGGCGCAGCAGGAAGATCGAGAACGCGTCGCCCAGCAGGTTCGGCAGGATCAGCGGCCAGAGGCTGCCGGTCAGGTGCAGCTGCGCCCACATGACGTACAGCGGCACGCTGGTCACCTGCGGCGGCAGCAGCATCATCGCGATGATCGCCAGGAAGTACAGCCCGGAGCCGCGGAACCGGATGCGCGCCAGCGCGTACGCGGCGGGCACCGACGAGGCGAGCATCATCGCGGTGGCCAGCAGCGCGTAGAGCAGCGAGTTGCCGAAGTACTTGAGCATCGGCAGCTTCTCGAAGACCCGCGCGAAGTTCTCCGGGTGCCACGAGGTGGGCCACGCGAACGAGGTGCCGGCCTGCCGCCCGCTCATGAACGCCGTCAGCACGACGAAGACGAACGGGCCGACGAAGCACACCACCAGCGCCAGGGACACCGCGTGGTCCGCGACCCACACGGGCCACGTGCGCCGCCGCCGGCTCAACTGGCCACCTCCGGCGTGAACGCGCGGAACCGCCGCAGCAGCACGGCGATCACCACCGCCGTGACGACGAACAGCACCACCGCCATCGCCGACGCGTAGCCCAGCAGGTTGGAGCCGAACGCCCGGGAGTAGAGCAGCTGGCCGTACGTCAGCGTCGCCTGTCCGGGCCAGCCGAGCAGGCTGCTGGCGCCCTGGCCCACGGGGGCGCGGCCCTGGGCCGTGGCCGATGCCACCGCCGGCTCCGTGAAGTACTGCAGGGCGCCGATGATGCCCGTGATCACCGCGAACAGCAGCACCGGCACCATGTTGGGGATGGTGACGTACCGGAAGCGCTGCGCGGCGTTGGCCCCGTCCAGCTCCGCGGCCTCGTACTGCTCGGCCGGCACGTCCAGCAGCGCCGCGAGGAAGATCACCATCAGGTCGCCCAGCACCCACAGCCCGAGCAGCGTCAGCGAGGGCTTCGCCCAGGTCTCGCTGGTGAACCACCCCGGGCCGTCGATGCCCAGGGCGGCCAGCAGGGTGTTGACCGGCCCGCTGCCCGGGTTGAGCAGGAACACGAACGCGATGGTGGAGGCCACCGGCGGCACCAGCGCCGGCATGTAGTAGAGCGTGCGCAGCAGCCCCGCGCCGCGCCGGGCGCGGGTGAGCACCCACGCGACGAAGAGCGCCCCGGCCGTCCGTACAGGGACGAGGACGACGACGAACCATACGGTGTTGAGGGTCGCCTGCCCGATGAGCGGGTCCCCTCCGACGAGGTAGCGCCAGTTGGCGAACGCGTTCCACTTCGGGGGGTTCGACAGGTCGAAGGCCGTGAACGAGTAGTACACGGTCATCGCCAGCGGGAAGACGAAGAACACCAGCATGCCGAGCAGGGACGGCGCGAGGAACGCGAACGCCACCCACCCTCGTCGGCGACGGGCGACCGGGGCCACCCCTCAGCCCGCCAGCTGGACCGCGGCGTCGATCTCCTGGTCCACCTGCTTGAGCATCGCCTGGACGTCCGTCACCTTCCCGGACTGCCAGTCCTGCGTGTGGGTGTTGAGGATGGTCTGGTACTCGGCGCCGATCTTCGACGGCGGCGTCGTGACCAGGTGGGGGTTGCCGAACACGTCGAGGAACGTCTGGAACTGCTCGGGCACGTCGAGGTCGGACGAGGTGAGCGCGTCCTTCCACGTGGGCACGTTCTTCAGGCCGTTGGTCAGCTTGACCTGTGCGCCGACGTCCGTCGTCAGGTACTTGACCAGCGCCCACGCCGCCTCGGGGTTGGTGGACCCCTTGCCGATGCCGAGGATGTTGCCGGTGACGTACCCGCCGCCGTACAGGTCCTCGTGCCCGGTCCCGACGGGGATCGGCGCCGTGCCGTAGTCCAGGTCGGGTGCCTGGTCCGCGATGAACGCCGTGCGGTACTCGCCGTCGATGTTCATGGCGACGCGGCCGGTCTGGAAGTCGTTCTCAGCCGAGAACTCCTCGCCGAGGGTGGCCTGGAACGCGCTGAGCTTGTCGTAGCCGCCCAGCTTCTCGATCAGGCCCTTCTGCCACGTCAGCAGCTCGGCCCACCCGGCCGACGAGCCGACCGCCGAGGTGCCGTCCTCGTTCAGCCACGTGGCGCCCGTGGCGGGGGCCCAGTGCGCCTCGGAGTTCTCGTAGTAACCGAGCAGCGGCATGAACCCGAGCGTCTCGATGGAGCCGTCGGCAGCGAAGGTGGTCAGCTTCACCGCCATGTCGGCCAGCTCGTCGAGCGTCTTCGGCGGGTCCGTGTAGCCGGCAGCCGACAGCAGCGTCTTGTTGTAGTAGAGGCCGTACACGTCCGCGAGCGCGGGCATGGTGCAGCGCGTCCCGGCGAACTCGGTGTAACCCCGCACGGTGTCGGGGATCTGGTTGAGGTCCACGCCGTCGCGCGTGATGTACGACGAGAGGTCGACGAAGTCGCCGGACGAGCACAGCGGTCCCACCTGGTCGGTGGAGTAGGACAGGCCGACGTCCACCGGCTGGCCGGCGGAGATCGCCTGGCGCATCTTCTGGTCGTCCTGCCCGGACTTCACCTCGACCTTCACGCCGGGGTTTGCGGCCTGGAAGTCGTCGACCACCGACTGGATCACCCCGGCCTCGCGGTCGGTGAAGAAGTGCCAGAACTGGATGGTGCCCGAGACGGTCTCGGGTGCGGAGCTGGCCGCGGTGGGTCCTTCCGTCCCGCCACCGCCGGAGCAGGCGGCCAGGCCGAGCGCCGCGAGCGCGGCGACGGCGGGAGCGGCGACCGCGCGCCGCAGATGGGTGCGAGGGCTCATGACATGTCTCCGTTCTTCGTGCGGGTCAACTGCGGATGGTGCGGGGTAGGGGCCAGGGCCGGACGGCCCGGCGCTCACGGGATGCGGGAGAGCAGCCGGTCCCGGAGGTCCGCGACGGCCAGGGTGCGGGCCCCGTGGATCACCGGGTGGTCCGGCACTGCGGTGGCCGCCACGTGGGGCGACCACCGTGAGACGCGTCTGATGTGCGCGCGTACCTCGTCGGCCAGCTCCTCCCCACCGGCGGCTCCGGTGGGTCCGCCGAGGACGACGAGCGGGGGGTCCAGCACGGCGAGCACCGGGATCACGCCGAGGGCGATCCGGCGGGCGAGGTCGCGCAGCGCGTCGCGCCGGTGCGGCAGGTCGACGAGCGCTGCGAGGAGGGCGTCGAGGGTGCGGCCGCGGGCGCCGTGCGCCCGCGCGAGGCGGGACACGCCGGTGCCGCCCAGGAGGTCCTGCATGTCGACCGCCGCGGGGTCCAGCTCGACCGCCGCGCGGGGCACGGGCAGGTAGCCGATCTCGCCGGCGCCGCCACCCGCACCGCGGTGCAGCACCCCGCCCAGGTCCACCGCGACGCCGAGCCCCTCGCCCATCCACAGCAGCGCGAAGCCGCCGGCGCCCCCTGCCACGCCGGCGGCCCGCTCGGCGACGGCCGCCAGGTTGGCATCGTTGTCGATGCGGACCGTCACCCCCAGGACTTCCTCGAGGCGGGCGCGCGTCGAACGCCGCGGCCACCCGGGCAGCAGTCCTGTGAACGTCAGGTCGTCGGTGCGCGGATCCACCGCGCCCTGGAGCCCGACGACGGCCTCGACCACCGTCGCCGGGTCCACCCCGGCGGCGGCGCACGCCGCCGCGATCCCCGCCCGCACGTCGCCGGTGGCGGAGCGGTCGGCCGCGGCGCGCGGCAGCGCCACCTCGGCGACCGGGTGCTCGGCGCCGGTGGCGTCGACGAGCGTGGCCGTCACCGCCTGCGGGCGCACGTCGATCGCCACCGCGTGCTCGTCGCGGGCCCGCACGCCGTAGATGGCGGCCTGCGGGCCGCGCGCTGCGGGCTCCACGCCGACGGGACCGATCAGCCCGGCGCTCTCCAGCCGGGTCACCACCTGGGAGGCGGTCGGTTTCGACAGGCCCGTCAGCTCGCCGAGCCGTGTGCGGGTCAGCGGACCACGCTCCAGGAGCAGCGTCAGCGCGGTGCGGTCGTTGAGCGCGCGCATCAGCGCGGGCGTGCCGGGCCGGGACTGGGACTCCACGCCGCGTCCACCTCCGATCGCCATCGACCGACGGCCTCGTCGGGCCCCTCGCCCAAACTAACAGTTAACTTTCCTAACCGACAACCCTCTGTGCTCTCCCGACAGGGTCGGGAGGGCGCGGTCGTCGGCTCGGGGCTGCGCCAGCCCGGACGCCCGGCGTCGTGGCATCCTGGAAGAGTGCCGACCTGGGCCCTGGGCTTCGTGCCGCTCCTTCTCGTCGCGGCCGGGGACGCCTGGGTCTACCTGGACGCGAGCGCCCGGCGCGGCACCCGCCGGGAGGTCACTGCGACGTTCCTGTCGCTGGACGTCGAGACGCCGCGGGCCTGGCTCCTCTGGTGCCTCGTGCTGTTCGTCGTCTTCTTCCCCGCCTACCTCGTGGCTCGACGAACAGCTGCCTGACCCGACTCGTGGGGGGCGAACTAAGGCGCGGGGTCAGAGCCGGCGGCCTCACCCGCGACGATGCGACGGAACAGGCGGTCGTAGTCGTCGACCATGCGGGCGGACGAGAACCGGGCGAGCGCATCATCGCGGCAGGCCATCCGATCCAGCCCACCAGCGGCCGCGGCGGCCTCGGCCGCGGGGCCGACGCCGTGGACGAGATAGCCCGAGATGCCCGGCCGGACGATCTCCGGCATGGAGCCGCGGGCGTAGGCGATCACCGGGGTGCCGGTGGTCATCGCCTCGACGACGGACAGCCCGAACGGCTCGTCGAACGCGATGAGGTGCAACAGCGCCCGAGCCGCTCCGAGGAGGCGGTTCCGCTCGTCGGGACCGACGGGTCCCACGTATCTGACGTTCTTCCCGTCGAGGTGCGGTTGGACCCGGCGGCGGAAGTAGTCGGCGTCCTGGACCACGCCGGCGATCACCAGCGGGAGCCCGGCGCGTCGGGCGACCTCGATCGCCGGCCCGGTGCCCTTGTCCGGGTGGATGCGGCCGAGGAAGAGCAGGTACCCGCCGTCGCCGGCGCCGAGGGTGAACCGCTCGGCCTGGATCCCATGGTGGATCGTCGCGGCGTAGGTGAGGTCGGCGCGGCGGTCCGCCCGGCTGATCGCCACGTAGTGCGCGACGTCGTCGTAGGCCCGGTAGACCGGCACGATGCGCTCGGAGGAGAAGCCGTGGATCGTCGTCACCACCGGGGTGGACGTCAGGCGGCTGAAGACCAGCGGCAGGAAGTCGAACTGGTTGCTGATGACGTCGAAGTCGCCGGCGCGCTCGAAGACGGCCGCGATGTGCAACGCCTCGAAGACCTTGGCGTCCACCGACGGGTCCTCCTCGTAGCCCGCGGGTGCCTCCGCGTGCAGCCGGGCCGAGGTGAGGGAGTCGGCGGTGGCGAACAGGGTGACGTCGTGACCGCGGGCGACCAGGCCCTCGGTGAGGGTGGCCGCCACCTGTTCCCACGGCCCGTAGTGGCGCGGGGGCACCCGGTGCGCGATCGAGGCGAGCACGGCGATCTTGACGACGGCCTCCCGGGGTTGGTGCGAGGGTACGCCGGGTGCGGCCCCGGGACCTGCGGTACCCTGGCGGCGGATCATCACACAGGGCTGGACGTCATTCCCGGCCCCGGCTCCGCCCCCGCGGGGAGCACGCAGGGACGCGGCCTTCTTCCTCTCCCGCGCACGGCAGCACCTTCGCTGCGGCACCGCAACACGGAGAAGAGGCCCTCATGGGCGTCCGTCTCGGCTTCCTGTCCACCTATCCGCCCACCCAGTGCGGCATCGCGACGTTCAGCGAGGCACTCGTCTCGCACCTGGCGCAGGCCGGGGCACAGATCGGCCTGGTGCGGCTCGTGGACGAGATCCAGCCCCCCGTGCCACGGGTGGTGCATCAGTGGGTGACCGGGCGGGGCTCGGGCGCCGCGGCGGTCGCCACCGCACTGAACGGCTACGACGTCGCCGTGGTGCAGCACGAGTACGGGATCTTCGGAGGGCCGGACGGGAGCGACGTGCTCGACGTGGTGAGCAGGCTGCACGTTCCGCTCGTCGTCGTGCTGCACACGGTCCTCACCAAGCCGACGACCAACCAGCACCGCGTGCTCGCCGAGCTCGTCGACCGCGCGGCGGCGGTAGTGACCATGACCACCACGGCCCGCGACCGACTGGTGGCGGGCTGGGGCGTCGACCCGGGCCTGGTGTCTGTCATCCCGCACGGCGCCGAGGACAACCTCGCCCCCATCTCCCCGCTGCCGAACGCGCACGTTCGGCGACGTCGGGTGCTCACCTGGGGACTGCTGTCGGAAGGCAAGGGCATCGAATGGGCGCTGCTCGGCCTGGCGCAGCTGCGGCGCAGGGTTCCGCTGCCGGACTACGAGGTGGTCGGCCAGACGCACCCGCGCGTCCTGGAGCGCGACGGCGAGGCGTACCGCGACCGGCTGGTCGGCATGACCGGGAGCCTCCGGCTGACCGACCACGTGCGGTTCGACGGTCGATACCTGTCCGGACCCGAACTGCGCGACGTGGTGCGGCGAGCGGACGTGATCCTGCTGCCCTACGACTCGCCCGAGCAGGTGACGTCGGGCGTGCTGACCGAGGCCGTCGCCGCGGGCAAGCCGGTGGTATCGACCAATTTCCCGCACGCGGTCGAGCTCCTGTCCGGCGGCGCCGGGCTGCTCGTCCCGCCGCGCGACCCGCTCGCGATCGCCGACGCCCTCGAACGGGTGCTCACCGTCCACGGCCTCGCGGACAGGATGGCGTCGACCTCGCGGCAGCTCGCCGCGTCCTTGCTGTGGCCCGCCGTGGCCACGCGCTACCTCGAGCTCACCTCCGCCATGCAGACCATGTCGCTGCGCGCGGCCGTCTGATGGGCGCCACCGCGCCGGCGGATCGCTCGATCCGTTTCGACCACCTGCTGCTCCTGACGACACCGTCCGGCCTCTACGAGCACGCGCTAGGCACGGCCCCGCGAGTCGGGAACGGCATGTGCGTCGACGACGCCGCCCGGGCACTCGTCGTCCTGGCCAGGACGCCTGCCCCGACATCGGCCATCACCGCGACGACGACGACCTACCTTCGGTTCCTGCGCGGCGGGCAACGGGCCGGCGGGCTCATGCACAACCGGCGCACCGCCGACGGGGTCTGGACCGATGAGCAGAGCACCGGGGACCACTGGGGACGGGCGCTGTGGGCGTTCGGCGTCGCAGCGCACGTGGGGGACCCCGCCGTCGCCGCCGACGCCCGGCGCGGGGCGACGTGGGCGATGGCCGCACGCTCCCCGTACCCACGCGCGATGGCTTACGCCGCCCTCGGCGCCGCCGAGATCCACCGGCTCGCTCCGGATGACGAGGCGTCACGTCGCATGCTGCAGGACGCGCGTGCCGCGCTGCCCCGGCCGCGGCCCCACGCGTCATGGCCCTGGCCGGAGCCGCGCCTGAGCTACGCCAACGCCGTGCTCCCGGAGGCGATGATCACCGTCGGTGCCGCCCTGGGCGACGACGACCTCCTCGGTGACGGGCTCGGCCTGCTGCAGTGGCTCATCGACGAGCAGACCGTCGACGAGCACCTGTCGCTCGTCCCCGCCGGCGGACGCGCCCCCGGCGACGCTCGGCCCGGCTTCGACCAGCAGCCCGTCGAGGCAACCGCCCTGGCAGAGGCCGCCTCGACCGCCTTCCTGGTGACGGGAGACGATCGCTGGCAGGCGGTCGTCGAGCGGTGCGTCGCCTGGTTCGAGGGCGCCAACGACAGCCACGTCCCGGTACGGGACGCCGAGACCGGTGGCGGCTTCGACGGCCTGGAGCGAGACGGCGTCAACCAGAACCAGGGTGCCGAGTCCACTCTCGCGTGGCTCGCCTGCCTCGAGCTGGCGCAGGCGATGCCTGCCGCCGCTCGATGAAGCTCGACGACGACGGGGCACGCGACCCGGGTTGGGTGCGACGGACGGACCTCGCGCTGCGCCCGGACCCGACGCGGGTGGTCAGCACGCTGTTCCTCCCCGGTCAGGAGCTGCTGGCGTCGGGCGAGTCACGGTCGACCGCGGTGCTCTCCCGCGTGCTCGGCCTGGCGGACGGCGAGGTCGACGCCGAGCTGGAGGGGCTGTCGGCAGCTTTCGCCCACCGCCATCGCGATCTGCACGCCACGTGGGAGGCGCACTTCGCGCTGATGCGTCACCGGCTTCCCGACGCGCCCCGGCTGACGTCCGGCCGACGACGCCTGATCGGCGCGTACTTCACCCAGGAGTACGCCGTCGAGGCGGCGGCGCTGTTCAACCCGTCGATGGTGCCGCACCCCGACCAGGACGGACTCGGCGCGGGATCGACCCGATTCGTCATGACGCTGCGTGCCGTCGGCGACGGGCACCTGTCCAGCATGGAACTGCGTACGGGCGTGATCGACGCTCACGACGGCGTCACGCTCGATCCCGCCCCCTCGGTCGGCGTCCTGCCCGTAGCCCAGCCGGCCGCCTACTCGCGCGACGCCTTCGAGCACCGGCTCGACGACCTCGACGGCGACCACACCAACGTCGACTTCGTGCTCGGCACCCTTCCGCCGACCTTCGGCCGGCAGGAGCTCGACCGCGCGCTCGACGCACTGCGCGCCCAGCGGCTGACCCGTGGCGCGGCCCTGCGCACCATTGACCGGCTCGGGTGGGTCGCCGACTGCACCTACCAGGTCGAGTTCCCGGCCGGTTCCACCCTCGCCGAGAGGGTGCTCATGCCGCGCGGCCCATCGGAGAACCGGGGTCTGGAGGACGTGCGGATGGTCCGTTTCACCGCCCCCGGCGGGGACGCCGAGTACCTGGCCGTCTACACGGCGTTCGACGGACGCGACGTGTCGATGCAGCTGTTGCGCAGCCGTGACCTCGCCCGGTTCACGACGACACCGTTGTCAGGCCCGGGCGCGCGGAACAAGGGTCTGGCGCTGTTCCCCCGCCAGGTCGGCGGCCAATACCTGGCGATGTCGCGCGCCGATCGGGAGAGCAACTCGATCGCGGCGTCGTCCGACCTGCTGCGCTGGGGCGAGCCGGTCGTCGTCCAACGCCCCGAGCACGCGTGGGAGCTCGTCCAGCTCGGCAACTGCGGGGCACCGATCGAGACCGAGCGCGGCTGGGTGGTGCTGACCCACGGCGTCGGCCCCATGCGGACCTACGGCATCGGCGCGCTGCTGCTCGACCTGGAGGACCCGACCCAGGTCCTCGGGCGACTGGCGCGTCCCCTGCTCACGCCGGCGGCGGACGAGCGCTCCGGCTACGTGCCCAACGTCGTCTACTCCTGCGGAGCCATGCGTCACGGCCGCACGCTCGTGCTCCCGTACGGCTGCAGCGACTCCACCACCCGCATCGCCCTGGTCGACCTGGACGCCCTGCTCGAGGAGCTGCACCCGTGACGAGCACCCGCCCGCGGGCCAGCGTCACGCGCCCTCTCGACGTCGCCAAGCCGTGGGGGCACGAGGCCGTCTTCGCGGACGGGGAGCACGGCTACGTCGGCAAGCTCATCACCGTGCGAGGCGGCGAGGCGCTCAGCCTGCAGTCGCACGCCGAGAAGGACGAGACGATCGCCGTCGTCCACGGAAAGGCCCTGCTCGAGCACGGTCCGGACGCCGGTCACCTGGTCACCTGCACGCTGGGACCCGGCGACGTCGTCCACCTTCCGGCCACCGTCCTCCACCGC
>Ga0255338_1005827_pt1 | contig 10994 bp, 9 predicted proteins | sample MeOH1_35cm_T4_19_FD_203715 | JGI IMG/M metagenome (GOLD analysis project Ga0255338, IMG submission 203715) | Sandy soil microbial communities from University of British Columbia, Vancouver, Canada - MeOH1_35cm_T4_195 | ecosystem: Engineered > Artificial ecosystem > Sand microcosm > Unclassified ... | reverse complement strand
TGGATCAACCCGGACCATTGCGAATAGCCGTTACCGGAGTTGTTGTCGTTGTTGTAGTAGTAGGCCATCGGGAATGTATCGTCATAGTCCGTCTTGTACATCGAGATGGCAGTTCCCATTTGCTTCGAGTTACTGACGCAGGTGGTCTTCCGCGCGGCTTCACGAGCCTGTGCAAAGACCGGGAACAAGATTGCGGCCAGGATGGCGATGATCGCAATGACAACGAGAAGCTCGATCAGCGTAAAACCGCGTCGCTTGCGGGCTGCGTTCCGGGAAATCATCCAAAAACTCCTTTACTGGTGCGGAGCGACGTACCGCTTCGCGGGGCCGGAACTACTCCCGGCACCCACCAAAGCTAACCCAGCAATCTGAAAGGAGCCTGAATGTAGCCTTACCGGACTGTTAACTGAGGCTTATTTCCGGGTTGTGTTGATGCTCACCACCGCCTGGCTGGCGGCCGATAGCCAGGCGGTAGGCCAACCCCAGCGCCTTTCCAATCGGCTCCTTGCTGTGTTAAGATTCCGCGATACAGCGCAGCCGCTTCGGGAGACACCGCTTTGCAACCCCCCCGCGTGCCGGAGCACATCCGGAGCCTTCGTCCCTACGTGCCGGGCAAGCCGATCGAGGAAGTCGAGCGTGAGCTCGGCCTGACTGACATCGTGAAGCTGGCGAGCAACGAGAACCCGCTCGGACCCTCTCCCCACGTCACAGCCGCTCTCCAGAGCGCTGCCCAGAGCCTGGCCCTTTATCCGGACGGCGCCTGCTTTGCCCTCTCGAATGCGCTGGCGGAGCACTGGGACGTGCAGCCCGAGAACCTGATCATCGGGAACGGCTCGGACGAGATCATTCACTACCTGGGGCTGACCTACGTGCAGCCGGGTGACCAGGTACTCACGGGTGACCCGAGCTTCGTCCGGTACGAGGCGGCCGCGGTACTCAATAATGGCGAGTTCATCGTCACGCCGCTGCAGGATCACCGCTTCGACCTGGCCGCGATGGCGGAACGGATCACGGACCGCACCCGGCTGATCTTCATCGCAAACCCCAATAACCCGACCGGCACCATCGTGGAGCGCGGGGAAGTGGAGCGGTTCCTGGACCGTGTGCCGGAACAGGCGATCGTAGTGATGGACGAGGCCTATTACGAGTACGTGGACGACGACTCGTACCCGCAGAGCTGGAAGTACGTACAGGAGGGACGCAACGTCGTCATCCTGCGCACCTTCTCCAAGATCTACGCCCTTGCCGCACTCCGGGTGGGCTACGGGATGGCACGGCCGGAGATCATCCAGGCGCTGCACCAGGTGCGGGAGCCGTTCAATGTCAACTCGCTGGCGCAGGCAGCCGCCGTTGCCAGCTTGCGGGACCCGGACCAGGTGCGCCGCAGTTGGGTCTCCAATCGCGAGAACCGGAAGTTCCTCTACGAAGAATTCCGGCGGCTCGGGCTACCCTACGTCGAGACTCAGGCTAACTTCGTGCTGGTTGACGTGCAGCGCCCGAATAAGCCGATCTACGAAGCGCTGATGCGCCGCGGCGTGATCGTCCGCACCCTGGGCGGCCTTCCCACCTTCCTCCGCGTCACCATCGGTCGCCGTACGGACAACGAGCGGTTCATCCGCGACCTGGAAGCAGTGCTGGCGGAGAGTGGGACCGCGCCCTCTCCTGCAGGCGTTGCCTGACGGATGTTCCATACCGTCGCCATCGTCGGGGTGGGCCTCATCGGCGGCTCGCTGGGAATCGCTCTCCGCGAGCGAGGCCTGGCGTCGCGGGTGATCGGGATCCCCCGGCGAGAGGCAACCATAGCCGAAGCTCTCTCCGTGGGAGCCATTGATGAGGGTACGCTGGACCTCCGCCGGGTCTGCGAAGCGGAGTTGGTGGTGCTGGCGCCGCCGGTGCTCACCATTCCCCCACTGGTGGAGGTGATGGCTCCCTACTTGAAACCCGGTACCGTGGTCACCGACGTCGGCAGTACCAAGGGCGCCCTGATGAGTGTGCTTTCGGAGCTGCTGCCCCCACACGCGGATTTGGTGGGCGGGCACCCAATGGCTGGCTCGGAGCAAGGCGGAGTGCTGGCCAGCCGTGGGGACCTCTTCGTGGGCTCGGTCTACGTGCTGACCCGCGTTGCCCGCACCCAGTCTGAAAACGTGGAGCGGCTGGCGGCGATGGCGCGTGCCATTGGCGCCACGCCGGTGGAGATGGACTCCGACCTCCACGACGACGCGGTAGCCCGGATCAGCCACCTGCCGCACGTGGTCGCCGCCGCCTTGGCCGAGGCTACGGGTGAAAGCGCGCTCTCGCAAGAGGTGCTCCGGTTGCTGGTAGCCGGGGGGTTCAAGAGCACCACCCGGATCGCCTCCAGCTCGCCGGAGATGTGGCGCGATATCTGCCTCACGAACCGGGACGCCATCCTCGCTGCGTTGACAGACTTCGAAGACGCCCTGGGGCAATTCCGCCGGGCACTGGAGACCAATGACGGCGGCGAGCTCCTGGAAGCTTTCACGCGGGGCAAACAGGTGCGAGATTCTCTGGTGCCGGTGACCCTACCCGGGGAGCGCCCACTTTGAGCAAGCCGCTGCTGGACGTCCGCAACCTCCATAAGACGTATACGAGCCGCTCCGGCTGGCCCGCAGCCCGAGAGCACCTGGTCCGGGCAGTAAACGACGTGTCGTTCGACGTGCGGCCGGGGGAGACGTTTGGATTGGTGGGGGAGAGCGGCTGCGGGAAGTCGACCGTTGCGCGGTGTATCCTGCGCCTCATCCCACCGACTTCCGGCTCCATTCGCTTTCAGGATGAGGAGCTGCTTGACTTGAAGGCGGAGCGGCTGCGTCAGGTCCGGCGAGAGCTGCAGATCATCTTTCAAGACCCGTATTCGTCGCTGGATCCCCGGATGACCGTGCGCGGCATCTTGCTGGAGCCGTTCGAGATTCATCGGGTCGGTACGCAGGTGGAGCGGGACAAGCGGGTTAGAGAGCTGGCAGACCTGGTCGGCCTGCCGGAGTCCGCCCTCAAGAAGTACCCGCACGAGTTCTCCGGCGGCCAACGACAGCGAATTGGAATCGCGCGGGCGCTGGCGCTCTCCCCCAAGCTGGTGGTGGCGGATGAGCCGGTCTCGGCGTTGGACCTCTCGATCCGCGCGCAGGTGATCAATCTCCTGGCGGACTTGCAGCAGCAGTTCGGCCTGACCTACCTCTTCATCGCGCACGACTTGACCCTGGTACGGCACGTCTGCCACCGCGTCGCCGTGATGCGCCGTGGTCAGATCGTGGAGCTCGCGGATACGGACGAGCTGTTCTCAAACCCCCTGCATTCCTACACCCGCCGCCTGATGGAAGCCATCCCCATTCCAGATCCCCACCGCGCACGGCGGGGCGCGGCGGCGCCGATTGCGGAGGAAGCGGAGGCGGAGACGCCCGCCGAGCTCCGAGAAGTGAAGCCGGGTCACCTGGCCCGTATCTGAACCCGAATCGGGGCTCGGGTTCATCCGGAGTAACCTATTTGTGGGTCTCCAGCGTCCTAAAGAAGTTCATCGCCTGCGCGATTGAATTCGGACGAGAAAAGCGGGCACAATAGAAGCAGGTGCCTCTCTTTTCCGGAGACTACCATGCGTGCCGTCTGTTTACTCGCCGCGGTGTTTGCGGCATTCACCCTTCCCTGCCGCCCCGTTGCGGCCTCGCTGATTGATCCGTCCGCCGGGAAGGCGCCGCTAATCACCGTGGTAGACAGCCCGCTGGCCGAAAAATGGCTGGATCAGGCCGGAATCGCTTACGTCCACCGGACGGGGCAGAGCCTCGGTACGGCGCCGGTCACCGGCGCCAAGCTCTTGATTCTCCCGATGCAGTCCGTCACCACGGCGGCAGCGGTCACCAACGTGCAGGAGTACCTGTCCGGCGGTGGAAAGGTAATTGCCGTCTACTGGGGCACGGTGGCGCCGGATGGGGCCGCTAACTATCCCGCCTATCAACTCTGCCCACAACTGGGCGTTCGACCGGTCGGCTGGATGGACGGACCACCTGGGCGGCTTTCCCTCTCCAGTGGCGGTCTCGGGATGCTGCCCTATTCCGGCTCTGAAGTAGAGCTTTCCGGCAGCCCGACCGTGGTGGTGCAGCCGCTACCGGGCGCGTTGCCCGTGGGTCGCTGGACCGGCACCGGTACGGGCGATGTGCCTTCCAGCTACGTGGGAGCGGTATACTTGCGAGGCGGATCGGTTTACGTGGCTCCCAACATTCTGCGCGGCTCCAATGACGTGCCCGCTTCCCGGGATCTCCTTTTTTGGGCGATGCAGCGGGTAGCGCCGGAATTCGGACCCGCTTTCCAGGCGCGGGACCGGATTGCCGCCGCAGCAGCGGTGATGGCGACCCTGACTCCGATGCTGGATGCGTCATCCCCCGCGGAGGTCACGGCAGGGGTAAGCATCGCACAGACGGCGCTGGCCGAGGCACGAGCCCAGCTTTCAAAAGCGGTACCCGCCCGAGCGGTCGCCGCGGCGGATCGGGCGCGGCGCCTGGCCACCGATCTGATCGACCGGCTGAAGCGCGACCGGGTTCGCGGCGAGGCCGCACCACCCAACTAGAGTGTCCGGCGCCATTGTCCGCCGGACTTTGACCGGAGGAATAGCAATGGCTCGATCGGGACTTGACCTGGCTGTCGAATGGCTGCAGGGGGGACGCATCCGGAGCGAGCACCGGGACACCGCCGATCTACTGCGGAAGTCTCGTCTCGGACTGGTGACAAACCCGAGTGCGGTAACCCACGATCTGCGCGCTACACCGGACGCGCTGCGAGGGGCGGGTGCCCAGGTGAAAGCGCTCTTCGGTCCCGAGCACGGCGTCCGCGGCGAGATTGCGGATGGGGTGAAGGTACCGAACAGTACCGACGCCCGCACCGGCATTCCGGTCTGGAGCCTTTACGGCGCGGACGCCGCCCCCACCGCGCAGATGCTGGCCGGGCTCGACGCCCTCGTGTTCGACATTCAGGACGTGGGAGCCCGCTTCTATACGTTTACCAGCACCCTCTCCCACGTAATGCGCAGCGCGGCCGAGGCCAAGCTCCCGGTAATCGTGCTGGATCGCCCGAACCCGCTGGGCGGCCGTATCATCGAGGGGCCGATACTGGAGCCCGCGCATGCGTCGTTCGTGGGACTGCACCCCATTCCCATCCGGCACGGAGCCACGATGGGAGAGTTGGGGCGGCTGTGGCATCATTTCGGGATCGGCAACCCACCACTAGTCGTCCCTTGCAGCGGATGGCGGCGCAAGGACCTCTGGGATGAGACCGAGTTAGATTGGATTCCTCCCTCTCCGAATATGCCTACGCCGGAAACGGCACTCGTCTACCCTGGCACCTGCCTGTTGGAGGGGACGAACGTGTCGGAGGCCCGCGGGACCGCCTGCCCGTTCCGCACCTTCGGAGCGCCGTGGGTCGACGCCGAAGCGCTCACGGATCGGCTCAACGCACTGGAGCTGCCGGGCTGCCGGTTCCGGCCCACCCGGTTCAAGCCGACCTCTTCCAAGTTTATCGGTGACACGTGCGCCGGCTGCCAGATCCACGTGCTGGACCCGAATGCCTTCCGCCCGGTCGCAACGGGCGTGGCCATCCTCTCCGCGCTGCGACACGCGTATCCGGACCAATTCGCCTGGCGCCAGGGAGCCGGTAAGTTTTCGGTCGACCGCCTCGCCGGAACTTCGAAGCTTCGGGAAGCGGTAGATGCGGGAACTTCATGGCAGACCATTGCCCGCACCTGGAGGGACGACCAGGAGAAGCATCGCGCCCGGCTGGCATCGCTGGCAGTGTACGAGTAGCAGCCTGGGAAGTGGACGATTGACGCTTCTCAATTGCCGAGGGTCAATTCAGTAAGGCGGCTGGGAGAGGTTTACCTTAGCGGATGGGGCGCTGGATCGTTGGAGTAGATGCGGGCGGCACGAACACGCGAGCCGCGGGACTTGACCTGGATTCGGGCCGGATGAGCTTCGGAAATGCCGCCGGCGCGAATTGGACCGTACATGGTCCGGTAGTCTGTGCTGAGCAGATTGGTGGCGCTGTAGTGGAGGCGCTGGCTGGCAATCCGCCGCAGGCGCTCTGTATTACGGTTGCCGGATATTACCCGCCTGACCATCAAGCAGATGCGCAGAGGTGGGCCGACACGCTGTGGCCCGGTGTTCCGGTCCGCATCGCGCCGGACGTACTCGCGGCCTGGGCGGGCGCCCATGGTGGGGAGGCGGGCGTGGTGCTAATCAGCGGCACCGGAAGCATCTGTTATGGCCGGGCAACTTCCGGCAGCGAAGCGAGGGCTGGCGGTTGGGGTCCTCTGTTCGGGGACGAAGGCAGCGCCTACGCCGCTGGCGTGCTCGCCCTGCGGCGGCTGGCGGCCCAGGTGGACTGCATCGGCCCTGCAACTGCACTGGCGGAGCGGGTCCTGGAGCGATGGCCGGAGCTGGGCGCCGATCTTCGCAATTGGCTTCGGGGTATCTATCGGACAGGGTGGGGACGGGAGCAAGTCGCCAATCTGGCACGCGAGGTGAAAGAGGCTGCGGAAGCCGGCGATCCCGTTTGTGTCGAGATTCTGGAGCAGATAGCTCGCGATCTGGCGCTTCAGGCGGTGGGTGTTGAGAGGCAATTGCAGGAGGCACCGCTGCCGCTGGCAGTTCAAGGCGGCTTCGGCGCCACTTCGCCGCTCATCGCGCACTGCCTACGACAAACGTTGCGCGAAGCAGGCAGCGCGCTGCATCTGGTCGAAGGGCGACTGAGTCCGTTGAACGGGGCCGTATTGCTCGCGGTTGAGCTCCTGGGGGGCAAAGAGCTGGTAATGCGCGCGCGTGAGGTGTTGTTGTGAGCGATCTGCCAATCGAACTCGGAAGGCGCATTGCAGCCGAATGCCCGGAGGCGTACTTCGTGGGCGGCTGCGTGCGAGACCTGCTGCGCGGAGAGGCGATCAAAGACGTCGATTTGTCCCTGGCCGGTGACACTCACCGCATCGGGCGTGCCCTGGCCAAGGAGTTTTCCGGCCACGTGTTCTGGCTCCATCAGGAGGAGGGCGTGGTGCGGGTGGTGCTGCCGGAGCATGGCGGGCTGCAGCTCGATCTTTCTCCGCTGCGCGGCACCATTGAGCAAGACCTCCACACGCGCGACCTGACCATCAACGCGCTGGCCATTGCCGCAGCGGACGGGCTGCGGGTGGATGCACCGATCATTGATACGGAGGGCGGACAGGCAGACCTCGAAGCGCGAACTGTTCGCTTCTGCAGCCCCGAGTCGCCCGTGAAGGATCCCCTGCGTACGATGCGGGCGCTCCGTTTCCGCTGGAAACTGGACTTCCGCCTGGCCGAGGGCGCCACGGAATTGATTCGTGAATGCGTACCGCTGCTGTCGCGCGTGTCGGTGGAGCGAGTCCGCGACGAGCTGTTCCAACTCCTGGGAATTGCGCAGCCGCATCTCGCGCTAGACGAATGCCTTTCCTTTGGCATGGGCCGCTGGCTCACCGGGGTGGATGCACATGCCACACAGGGTGACGGCTGGGCCGGGCCTGCCGGTCAGGTCGAGAGCATTCTGGAGCTGCTGCGCAACACACCACCAGACCTCCATCGAGTATTGCAAACCCAGCCCACGCCGCCGAGATCCCGGCGAGAACTGTTGTTTTGGGCCGCGGCGATCCAGGGCTTCGGCGCTGCCGTAGTTCCGGATGCCGCCGCGCGCTACCTGGCTTTGAGCAACGACGAGAAGCAATTGATCGTAAAGGGGCTGTCCGGAGCCGCGCAAATCGTCAGGCTGGAGTGCTGGCCGGTCCCGGGCCGGGTACGCTACCGGCTGTTTCGCAGCGTCAGCGCGGCGGGCCCGGAAGCAGTACTGTTAGCCAGCGCCCGAGCCGGCGAATGGACAAATGCCCATGCGGAGCTGCTGGACGAAGCGCTGCGCCGCCACTTCTGGCCGGAGGCGCCCTTGCTTACGGGGCTTGAGGTCATGCAGCTTCTCAACGTAGGGCCGGGACCGCAGATCGGGCAGACCCTGGAAGAGATTGAAGAAGCACGCGCGGACGGCATACTTAGGACGAAGCCGGATGCGGTAGAGTGGCTCCGCACCCGCAATCACACCGTCGCCCCTGCCCACCGCTAGAAGCGCGTCCGCGGGTAAATGCGGAAATGAGTTAATGGGCAAATGAGATGAACAGCCTGGCAATCCCCACATTCCGGGTCGCCGTAATTTACTCATTTACCCTTTTACCCCTGAACACCGCGCCAGCCAGGCGCCGGCTTCTCTTCGAGTAGGTTGCGGCCCGGCGAACGGTCCGCCGAAGATAGAATGAGGACGGCACGCCGTCGTGTTCGCACCGCGCCCTTCGGAGAGAGTAGATGTACGTTGAAGCCGTTGCCCCCAGTCGGATTGATCTCGCGGGCGGCACCTTAGATATCTATCCGCTGTACCTGTTCGAGCCTGGCGGGATTACCGTCAACATGGGCATCGACGTCGGCAGCCGGGTGCGGATCACCCCGCGAGCGGACCGGGAGGTGCACCTCCGCTCAGTGGACACAGGCCTGGAACAATCTGCGGCGAGCATCGATGAGCTGGCGTTGGGCGGGCCGCTAGACCTCGTGGCGCGACTCCTCAAGTTTTACCCACCGGCTACGGGCGTGGACGTGGAGACGGAGAACCGCCCGCCTAAGGGCAGCGGACTGGGTGCCTCCTCCTCGCTAATCATCGCCGTCAGCGGCGCGCTGAACGAGCTGAACGGCCTGGGCCTGGACGGGGAGAGCATCATCCGCTACGCCGCGGACCTGGAGGCCCAGATCATCCGCATCCCCACTGGGAAGCAGGACTACTACGCAGCCTATTACGGAGGGGTGAACGCGATCCATTGGGGTATCCGTGAGAACCGCGTGCAGGCTTTGCTGGTCGGCGAGGAGACCATCGCCACGCTGGAGCGGCGATTGATCCTAAGCTTCACCGGCATTTCTCACTTTTCGGGTGCCACGAACTGGGACATGGTGCGCAACTACATCGAGAACACCGGCTCCACCCAGAGCGCCCTCCGCACCATCAACTCCACGGCCCACGAAATGGCGTCCGTGCTGCAGAGCGTGGACCTCGACGGCTTCGCGCGGGTGTTGGATCATGAATGGCAGCACCGCCGCAGCCTGGCTGAAGGGGTGAGTACGCCCGAGATCGATGCAATGATCGAGTCAGCCCGCGAAGCCGGCGCCCTCGCAAGCAAGATCTGCGGCGCCGGCGGCGGCGGCTGCATGGTCACCTTTGTGGAAGAGGGTGCCCAGGACGCCGTGAAGGAAGCGCTGGTGCGGCACGGCGCCCAACCCATCCCATTCCGGATCAGCCGCGAGGGAATGCAGGTGCGCCGCGTCGAGGAATAGTCACTAGCGACTTGGCAGTCCCGGACCCTGACGGCACTCGACGCATGGAAGCGCCCTTAAGAAGCCCGATGAGGAAATCCGCAGATTACACAGATAGAAGAAGATTGAATTCCAGGGTCGTAATTCGCGCCCTCTCAACATCGTGACGACGGATCTCACTTTCGAAGTCCATCAGCACTCAATCTGTGCCCCATCTGTGTAATCTGCGGACTGCTTCACCCTCCTTATCGACTTCGGGTGCCCAGAGGGCGCGGCGGTTGCCTCATTACGACGGCTTGTCGAGCTGCTCGACGATGAGCGCGCGGATGATCTCCCGGTAGGCACGGTCCATCGCCGTCTCCACGCCTCCCGCGGCCGCTGCGTCGTCCGGGAAGACGCGGATGATGGGGATGCCCTTCAAGAGCACTGCGGACTGTTCCGGGCTTTTGCGTACGTCATTGAAGGTCAGGTTGTCCGTGAACATCTGGTTCAGGCGAGCCGCGATCCGCTGCGCCCGCTCGCGGGCCGGGGCATCCCCCTCATTCGCCACCACGTTGAAAATCAGGTTTCCGTTCAGCCGGATCTCTGCGGCGTCCCGGCCGTTCACCCGCATGGGTACTACTTCGGCGCGGAAGGTTCCGCTCACCTGGCGGAGCGAGCCGGCGTCCACGCGATAGCCCCGCGTAATGAGCTCTTTCTTGATGGACGCGACGCGCTCGTTCGAGTAGGGGTGACTTTGATAGATGCCGTAATCCAGGTGACCCCGCCGGCTGTCATCCCGGGCTAACTTCTGCATGAACGTGAGCATGCCCACCGGGTTGTAACTGGTGTCCGAGAGCGCCATCACGCCAATACGGTCGGCTTCCGCTTCTAATTCCCGGCCAAAGCCCGAAAGGGTCGCAATGGAAATGTAGCTCCCGGCCATCAGGACGTTCCCCGCCGTAGCCACGGCCGCGCCTCCCCCGGCCGCTCCGGCGATGATGGCCGCCAGAAGTCCCCAGAGTTGTTTCTGACTGGCGCTCTTCTCTTTGCGAACCAGTTGCTCCACATGGTGGAAAGCGGTGTGGACACCCTCGTGTGCGAGAACGGCGGCCAGTTCATGGTCGCTCGTGGTCGTCTCCATGAGCCCACGGTTTACGTAGATGGGCCCGCCGGCCAGCGAGAAGGCGTTGACCTCTTTGGTATCGATCAGCTTGAAGCTGTACTCGAATGGCACTCGCTTGGCGGTATCGCCTGACCGCGGCAGCTTGTAGACCCGCCGGTACTCAGCGATGATGTCCGGTCGCTCAAGTGCGTCCACGATCTCCCGGGCGACGCGCTGCAGACGATCGTACATCGGCCCGGAGGTAATCAGCTTGAACTGCTTCTCTACCTGCGCGGAGTTTTCTCGACCCAGGCGGACCTCTCCCTCGGTGGGAAGGTGGACGTTCTGCGGCGTCGTGGGCACGCCCGGGGGAATCGGTGCGCGAGCTGCCTTTTCTCCGCCGATCGGGGCGGAAGGGGTGCCCGTCTGCGCGAATACCGCACCCTGTAGCGTGAGCACGAGCAGAAGTGCAGCGGTGGTCCGCCGGTGGACTCGAGATTTCATCGTCTACTGCTCCGTGTAAGCGTCCCCCGGCCCTTGCAACATGGCGGCGCGAAGCGCCTCTGCACCGCTGG
>Ga0255338_1005825_pt1 | contig 10996 bp, 5 predicted proteins | sample MeOH1_35cm_T4_19_FD_203715 | JGI IMG/M metagenome (GOLD analysis project Ga0255338, IMG submission 203715) | Sandy soil microbial communities from University of British Columbia, Vancouver, Canada - MeOH1_35cm_T4_195 | ecosystem: Engineered > Artificial ecosystem > Sand microcosm > Unclassified ... | reverse complement strand
CCGTTGTTGATCGAATCGCGACGGATCGGGTTCACGCGGCGGATGCTGTCGAGGTTGACCCGGATCTGGGCGCGTTCCTCGGGAGTCAGATCGCGCAGGCCGACTTCGATGCGCTTGATCATTTCAGCGGTCGCGTATGCGCGCGCGCTGTCGTGATCGACCGAAGCGGCGTTGAAGCCGACATGGTCGTTGTGTGCGCCGATCGCGACGTACTGGCCGCGCAGCGCAGGGTCGCTGCCGCGGATCACACCGATGACGTTGCGCGCGAACTCGGGGACCGGCGTCTGCTGGAAGTCGAGGTTCGCGCTGACTCGGCCGGCCGCCGTCATGCCGAGCGTGAGACCGTCGAATCTCCCGCCGAACAGCGTGCCCGCCGCCTCCCGGGTCAAACGCAGTGTAGCGGGCCCGGACGGCGGCGCAGGCTGCGCCGGATCCGTGAACCGGCCCGGCGGGTTGTTGATAAACGCGCGCTGGTTCGGCGTGAGGCCATCGAGGTCGACCGTCGCAACCGCGGCCGCATCGACGAAGCGCATCATCCACTGATTGCCCTGCCGCCCCCCGCGCATGACGGCGCGCTGCGGCGGCGAGAGGACGACCAGCTTGCCAGCCGCCTGCTCCCGTGTGATCAGATTCGTCGTATCGCCCGAGATGCCGCCGTAGATGACTTCGACATTGCGGATCGGCCGGGGCGCGGCGCTGCCGGGGATCGCCACGAAGTCGGTCAGCCAGCGCAGCGCGCGGCCGCCGACGGTCAGCGTCGAGCGATCGGAGTATTTCCGAACAACGAACGGGAGCGCCTGGAAGTACGTGCCATTTTCGCCGGCCGGCTCGACGCCCAGCCGCTGCAACTCACGCGCGATGTAGTCGGTGCCCTTCCGGTTCCCCTCACGCCCGGACTGTCGACCCATCATGGAGTCGTCGGCGAACGTGTAGATGCGGGTCTTCAGGTCGGCTTCCGTAATCGCGGCCGTAGTCGGGCGCGGCGCCAGCTTCAGCGGGTTGCCGTATTGGTTCACCGGCGCGGCGCCCTGGGCGGCCAGCGCCTGCGGCAGGCCCACCGCCGCCGCGATCGCCAGCACCGCCGCGCTGCGACGGATGCCTGCGTGCACGTAATCCATTGCTGTTTCCTGTTGATGTATCCGGGCTGTTACACCAGTCTGCCGCCCGGGGTTGTTCCAGCGCACGTGCGAACCCCAGCGCTGCTCGGGCGGGAGGAACCCGGGATCGGGATCCGCTGCGCTCAAATCTGCCGCGAGCGCAGCGGTTGAACCAGCGGTCAGGCCGCGGGCCGGCGGCTAATTCCTGCCGACCACGACGGTGGTGTCGAGGGTGCCGGACGTATCCTGCGGCGCCCCGGTAACGCGGCGGACTTCACGGAGATCGAAACGCACGCGGTAGCTGTGGCCGGGCACCGGCGCGTACTCGGGCGTGAACCGCAGCCGTTCCTCGATAATGGAGTAGGTGCCGCCTACGATCGGCTCCTGCGGCGCCGTGCCGGTATCGAGCTGGACCAGGAGGATCCGCTGCCATTCCGCGTTGGGGGGACGCCGCTCATCCAGATTGCGCAGGGTGCGAGCACTCAGACCGACGACATCAACGGCGCCGTACGTGCGTGACGTCGTGTCATCGTCGAACAGGATGGCGGGCACATCCGGAACCGGGTTCGGCTCGATCGTACACGCAGCCGATCGGGTTGCAATCAGCAGAACAACCAGGGTGCGGACCACGCGCTGCATGCGACCTCCGGGGCGAAGATGCGACAGCGGGCCGGTTATGCCTGACGCCAGGCTGTGCGCGTCAGGGCAGCAGGACCGCAGTATGGATCCGGTTCAGGAGCGCTGCAAGTACCGCGTCACTCGGATCGCAACGCGCTGAGCGGGTTGAGGCGGATGACCCGCACGGCCGGGATGACCGCACCGGCGAAGCCGATCGCGGCCATCATGAATGCGACAGCGGCGAGAACGAGCGGGTCGGCCGTACTCACATCGTAAAGCAGCACGGACAGCAGCCGGCCACCGATCAATGCGCCGGTGATCCCGAGTGCGATGCCGCTCATCACGGGAATCATGGCGCGCATCAGGACGCCGCGCATGACGATGCCGCGCGTCGCGCCAAGCGCCATCCGCACACCCATCTCGCGGAACCGCCGCGAGATCGCGAACGACATGACACCGTACACGCCAATGAGCGCGAGTGTAACGGCGAGAAGTCCGAAGCCGGTGAACAGACGCGCGAAGAAGCGTGTATCGCCCAACGCATCGCGCATGATTTCATCCATCGGCCGCACGTTGCGGATGGTGAGCCTCGGCTCGACCTCGCGCAGCGCAGCACGGACGGAGGTCGCGGAAGGAACGCTGTTCGTGCCTCGCACCAGAAGTTGTCCGAGCACCCAACCGGCCTGCGAGTTGTGCAGGTAGACCTCCGGCGAGCTGGCCGCGCCGATTTCCATCTGTCGGATGTCGCCGACAACCCCGGCAATCGTGCCGACCGGCTCACCCTGTGCGTTGAGCAGACGTTTGCCGATGGGATCGCCGTCGGGCCAGTGCTGCTTCGCAAACGCGGCGTTCACGAGCAGCGTGGCTTCCTCCGCATCACCAGGCTCGATCGTCGCCAGTTTGCGACCCTGCAGCAACGGGATCCGCAGCACGTCGAAGTACTCCGGCGTGACCACGCGGACGTTGACGACCTGGTACTCTGCGCCGGCCGGGACCGGTTCGCCTTCGATCGAATACGGGATACCGGTGCTGCCGGTCGTGAGCGGCAGCGTATTGATCGTGCCGGCGGCCGCAACACCCGGAAGCGCTTGCACGCGTGTGAGCGCTTGGGTGGCGAAGGCCTGCCGCTGCTCCGGCGTCGTGCCCGGCGGCAGCATCAGCTGCATCGTGAGTACGTTGTCGGCGCGGAAACCCGGGTCGATGCTGCTCAGCTTCCACAGGCTCTTCAGCATGAGGCCGGCTCCGGCCAGCAGCATCAGGGAAAGTGCAATTTCGGTGACGACCAGCAGGTCATTCACGCGCCCGGCGCGACGTCCCGGACTATGTGAACGCGAAACTTCGCGCAGCGTGCCGGTCGGCGCGTGGCGCACCGCGCGCGCCGCCGGCAGCGCGCCAAACAGCAGGCCAGCCGCAAGCGAAACCGCTACACCAAACGCGAGCACTCCGATGTCGAGACTGATGTTGCCCGTACGCGGCAACTGCTCCTGCACGTAGCCGCGGATCAGCGGCAGCGCTGCGTACGCAGTCGCGACACCCGTGAGCCCGCCGATGAGACCGAGCACTGTGCTCTCGGCGAGGACCTGCCGCACGACGCGGCCGCGCGATGAGCCGAGCGCCATCTGCAACGCGATATCGCGCTGACGCGCCGCCGACCGCGCGAGCAGCAGATTCGCGACGTTCGAGCACGCGATCAGCAGAATGAACCCAACAACACCAAGCAGCACGAGCAGTTTTGGTCGGACGTTCGAGACGATCTGCTCGAGCAGCGGCACGACATCCACCGGACTGTAGCGGATCTTCCGGAACTGCGTCGGATGCATCGGCGTCATCTCCTCGACGAGCCCCCGCAATTCCGAACGAGCCCGCTCCGCGCTAACGCCCCGCCGCAAACGACCCGTTACCGTCAAACCGTAGCTGCCGCTGTAACCGGCCACCTCCGGATCGGTGATGATCGGAACCCAGACCTGTGCATCAGCGGTCAGCCCCGTGTAGCCAGGCGGCATCACACCCACAATCGTGCGGCGTTCCGCGCCCATGCCAGCGATTTCAACGATCCTGCCAATCACGCCGCGATCGCCACCAAATGCACTCTGCCACAACTCGTAGCTCAGGATCGCGACCGCGCCGTTCGCGCCGATGCCGTCCGATTCCTCGAATCCACGCCCCACCATCGGCTTCACACCGAGCACATCCAGATGGTTGATCGTAACGTTCGAGCCCTCCAGCGGCTGTGGCTCGGACTCACCGAACAGCGTGAGAATCGTCGAACCGTGCGCAGTCACGCCGTCGTACGACTGAACGCGCTCGCGAACCTCGTTCAGCATGTTCAGCGACCACCGCTTCTCCGGCCACATCGAAACCAGCGCCTGGCCTCCCGGATACGGCAGCGGCCGTAACAGAACCGCGTTCACGATGGAAAACATCGCCGTGTTGGCGCCCACGCCGAGGGCAATCGTGACGATCGCGATCAGGAACAGACCGGGCGTTCGCGTCAGGCCGCGCAGGACGTAACGGAGATCGAGGAGAAAACCGTGCATGGGGGCTTCGCCTGAATTGCGCGTGGTAGAGGGCACTTGACGAGAAGTGAGACAGCGGATGCGGGAATTACGTTCGGTCTGGAGGTTCGGCGTCCCTCGCGAGAGCAACGGATGAACGAACGGGGACGGGGACGTTGACGTTTACGTGGACGTGAACGGGGTTCTTCCCACATCAATCGCAAGGCCAGAAGCGCCAAACCAAGCCGGGCGGCGGCACTACTCTGCCACGTCGAGGCCAGAAGCGCCAATCCAACCCGGATGCCGGCAGCAACGCTCCCCGACCTAGTGTCCGTGCGACGGATTGCTGCGGGTCTTTTCGTAGTGCTGCCGCAGGAGGTCCTTGCCGTAGTCGTTGCCGTTGGGCGTGCGTACGACCGAATGCACGTGCGCGCGTGTGGGCACGCCGCGCGGCAGCGGCAGCGCGACCGGCGTCTGGTGGTCGAACTCGATCAGGATGACCGGGCTCTGCACGCGGTAGTAGAAGACCGCGTTGTCATCATGCCCGCCAATCCAGGCGAAGTACGTGGAGTCGAGGTGCTGCCGCACTTCGGTCATGCGTACGCGCGCGTGTGCATCGCGCATGTTGCGGACGTGTTCACCGATGAGATCCAGGAGCAGTTCGCGCTGCCGCGCGTTCAGTGCGGTTGCGGGAATTCCCGCGTAGTCGAGCACGAGGTTGTCGCGGTACGCCTGTGCGAGAGCGTTGTTCTGCGTTTTGGATGTCTGGATCGTCGCGCGGGCGCGCTGCTCCGAGCTGAGCGCGTTCATGACCGCCAGACCTTGGCGCTCCTCCGCCTCGAGCACACGAGTACCGGCGTAGCGCCCGCTGTCGGCGGAAACCGGCTCGGAGCCCATGAACGTCGGCGTCATCACGACCTGATCGCCCAACACGAAGTAGTTGATGATCAGGTGATGGCCTTCGAGCTGCCAGCCCCACGGCTCACTGGCAGACGGATCACCCATGATGGCGATCCAGTACAGGTGTTCGCCGTACTCGCCATGCCGGTTCAGCAGATCAGCGAGGTAGCCGTTGAGCCGCATGATGTCGCGCGTCTGCTTCAGCCCCTTCGCACTGAGCGATGCACGAAGCAGGTCGACCGCCCGCGCGCGCTGGGCTTCGTTCATCTCCTCGAAGCTCACGCCCTCGCGCGCCGCGCGGTGCACGTTATTCCAGCGACGCCACTGATCGCCATCGACCGGGAACTTCGCTTTTGTGCGCTGCTCGGCCGTCAGTCCAGCCAGAAACGCGTCCGCGGCGGTGCGGACCGGTGCCGTCGAAACCCCGGTGGACCGGATCGGGAACAGATCGGGCCGTATCGTTCCGTTCACAGTCACGCCGCGGAATGGCTCCGCCAGCGGATCCTGCTGCGGCGGCGCCGTACGGCCGCGCAGGGCGCTGGCTGCCGCGGTCAATGCGATCAACACGGCCATTGCCGTAAAGGCACGCGGAATTCTGCGCATGACGCTTATCTCCGTGGGCGGGTCGCTGGTGGATGGCAGACAATGTAGGCTGGCCCCGGCTTCGCGGCAGGGCATGCCGGTCCCAGGGGGACCAGAAAACGCCGCCAGGCTAACAACGGTCCGCCCGCCGGTTTCTCCCTATCGCACGGCCGTATCCCCGTCGTAGCATTAGCGGCCGTCCCATCTGCCGGAAATCCGGCCCCTTCTATTACATCGCTGGAGGTCCCATGTCCCTGAGGACGCGATCCAGGCATTGCCTTTCCTGGATGCTGCCGACTCTGCTTGTCCTGGTGCAGGCGTCGGTTGCAGGCCAGGCCGCGCAGCAGAACGATGAGGAGTACACTCGCCTGATCAGGCAGCACCTGCAGGACCCGCGGATATCGACCGAACTGGTCGATCATCTGCCGGCGTCCGCGACGGTGCCGAGTCCGCTCAAGTTCCACGGCCGGATCGTCGGCACGCCGGGCGAGCTGACCTACGCGAAGGATATCCACCGTTACCTGCAGGCGGTCGATGCGGCATCGGATCGCGTGAAGGTGTGGAGCATCGGCAAGAGTGAGGAAGGTCGCGACATGTACGTCGCGGCGATCGCGGATGAAGCGACGATCCGCGACCTGGAGCGCTACAGGGGGCTGGTACACGAACTGACGGACGCGCGCAAGACGAGTGATGCACGTGCGCGTGAAATCATCGTCAACGGCAAACCGATCTACTGGATCACGAGCGGCATGCACTCGGGCGAGACCGGCGGCCCGGAAATGCTCATGGAGTTGACCTACCGCCTTGCCGTGCAGGAGACGCCGTTCATCCAGAATATCCGCAACAACGTCATCACGATGATCACACCGGTCATCGAGGTGGACGGTCGCGAGAAGATGGTTGACACGTACTACTTCAATAAGAAGCGGCCCTCGGGCGAGCAGCGGCTTCCGCTGATGTACTGGGGCAAGTACGTAGCGCACGACAACAACCGCGACGGTATGGGGCAGTTCCTGGCGCTGACAAAGAACGTCACGGCTTTTTTCAACGAGTGGAAACCGCAGGTCATGCATGACCTGCACGAGCAGCAGACGTATCTCTACTCGTCGACGGGAACGGGACCGTACAACGAGCAGCTCGATCCGATCGTGGTGGACGAGTGGTGGATGTTCGCGAAGAACGACGTGATGGAGATGACGAAGCGCGGCGTGCCGGGCGTGTGGACCTACGGGTTCTATGACGGCTGGGTGCCGAACTACATGTTCTTCATCGCGCACACGCACAACTCGATCGGCCGTTTCTACGAAGTGGCGAGCTACGGCCCGGAGAACCGGGTTCTGAACGCGGGCGCAAACGTGACCAGCCGCGAATGGTTCCGGCCGAATCCGCCGCTGCCGTCGATCAACTGGGGCCCGCGCAACAACACCAACATCCAGCAGTCGGCCGTGCTCATGTCGCTGGCGTACACGGCGACGAACAGGCAGACGTGGCTGGAGAACTACTGGCTGAAGAACAAGCGGTCGGTGCAGAAGGGCATCGACGGTCCCACACACGCGTGGCTGATTCCTGCCGGGCAGCGGCGCAAGGCGGACGCGGCGATCGCGGTGAACGACCTGCGCCGACAGGGGCTCGAAATCCATCGCGCGAACGGCGCTTTCCGCGCCGGCGACCTCGACGTTAAGGCAGGCGACTACATCGTGCGTGCAGACCAGCCTTATCGCACGCTCGCCGACATGTACTTCGCGCTCCAGAACTATCCGCCGGCGAACCCGCGCCCGTACGACGACACGGGCTGGACATTCCAGCTCATGCGCAACCTCGTCATCACTCCGGTGACTGACAAGGGTGTGCTGTCGCAGCCGATGACGCTGATCACGAGTGATGTCGTGGCGCCCGGCGGCGTGCAGGGCAACGGCAACACGATCGTCGTCGAACACACGGCCGACATGAACGTCGTCACGTTCCGGTTCCGGCATCCGCGCGTGCGGATGTACGCCGCGGAGGAGGACTTTGAGCTGGAGGGCCGCCGCCTGCGCGCGGGCGCGATCGTGATTCCGAACGCGAACCGATCAGTGCTCGAGCCGACGTTGCGCGAACTCGGCCTGACCGGCATTGCAGTTGCCAACGCGCCGACGGTACGTACGCACGAACTCGATGTCCCGCGCATCGGCTACGTGCACGCGTGGCAGCGCACGCAGGACGAGGGCTGGGTGCGCGGCGCGCTCGAGACGTACGGCGTGCCCTTCACCTACTTCGCCGACCAGAAGCTGCGTGAAGGCAACCTGCGCGCGAAGTACGATGTCATCATCTTCCCGCACGTCGGCGGCAACGCCGAATCGCAGGTCAACGGCATCGCGAAGACGGGCAGCCTGCCGCTGCCGTACAAAAAGACCGCCGAAACGCCCAACCTCGGTGCGCAGGACCAGAGTGACGACATCCGGGGCGGCATGGGCTACGAAGGCCTGATGGAGCTGTACAAGTTCGTGCAGCAGGGCGGACTGCTCATCACGGAAGGTTCGACCGCGACGATTTTCCCGGAATACAAGCTGACCAACGGCGTCAGCGTGGAAGTACCGGAGAACCTCTTCGCCCGCGGCTCGATCATGCGCGGTATCATCAGTGATCCGACCAGCCCGATCGTGTACGGCTACGAGGGATCGCAGGTGCCGGTCTACTTCAGTCAGGCACCCGTGCTGAACGCGGGCGGAACCGGCGGTGCGTTCGCAGGCGGCTTCGGCGGCGGCAACGCTGGTGCTGGTGTCGGCCAGAACACAACGCCAATGGCGAACCGACTGCAGCTTTCGGCCTGGGATTCAGTCGCCGCACGGCCGCAAGTCACACGCGGTCAGGGTGGTCAGGGCGGCGGTAACCGCGGTGGCGGCCAGGGGTTTGGCGCAGCGGATCCGAGTGGTCCGCGCGTCATCATGCGCTTCCCTGCGAACGCGAGCGACATGCTGCTGTCCGGCACCCTCGCGAACGGCCAGACGATCGCGAACCGCGCGCAGATCGTTGATGCGCCGATCGGCAACGGCCACGTCGTCATGTTCGCGATCCGGCCGTTCTGGCGCTGGCAGACGCAGGGGACGTTCACGATGGGCTTCAACGCCATCATGAACTGGAACGATCTCGACGCCGGTCGGCGACCCGCGGCGACACGCGCGAACTAGCGCGCGCGCAGAACAGAAACAGGGGTCAGGAACAGGTATTGGGGCGCTTTTTGCCGGGGGAAACGTCCGGACTTCCCTGGCAGATGCGCCCCAATACCCGTTCCTGACCCCTGTTCCTCATGACACAACCGTTTCGGCAACTTCCTCAACAGGCTGTACAACCGGCGCGTCGGCTTCGTTGCGCGTTACACGCAACGCAATCGCCAGTGCGACGAGCATGATGAGGCCGGCGAGAAGAAAAGGCGCACCGGGCATGTGAAGTTCATCCGGCCGCCGGATGAACGTCGCGAAGGTGAGTGTAAACATCGCGGGCCCGAGCATGCCGGTGATGCCCATGATGCTGCTGTTCGCCCCCTGTAGTTGGCCCTGCTCGCCCGGCGCTACGTGCCGCGTCATGAGCCCCTGAGCCGAAGGATTGAACAGGCCCATGAATGCCATGACGGGGATCGCAAGCCAGAACTGGATGCCGGTGCCGGCAAGGCCGAAACCCGCGTAACCGATCGCGCCGGCGAGAAGGCCGATGTAAAGCGCGCGACGCTCGCCAAACTTGCGCACGACGACGCGAACGATGCCGCCTTGCATGATGGCCGTCGTGACGCCGACAAACGCGAGTGTGAGGCCGACGGTGCGCTCGTCCCAGTTGTAGCGGTACGCCGTGTAAAGGACGAATACGCTCTGCAGGACCTGGTGCGCGATGAAGTAGAGGAAGCAGACGGAGGCCAGGCCGAGCAGTTCGCGATGCCGACGCAGCAGACGAAGTGAGCCGAGCGGGTTCGCCCGCGCGAGCGAAAATGCCGTGCGCCGTTCGCGCGGCAGCGATTCCGGCAGGATGAACAGGCCGTAAATCGCGTTGAGCAGTGTGAGCGCTCCGGCCACCCAGAACGGCAGTCGCAAATCGATCGAACCCAGCACACCACCCAGCGCCGGCCCAAGCACAAAACCAATCCCGAACGCCGCGCCGAGCATGCCGAAGCCGGCTGCGCGCTTTTCAGGCGGCGTGACATCGGCGATGTACGCGCCGGCCGTCGTGAAACTCGCGCCTGTGATGCCGGAGATCACGCGACCGACGAACAACCAGCCGAGCGTCGGCGCCAGGGCCATCAGGATGTAGTCGAGACCGAGGCCGAAATTCGAGAGCAGAATTACGGGTCGCCGGCCGAAGCGATCGGAAAGCGCACCCAGCAGCGGTGAGCAGATGAACTGCATCAGCGCCCACGCCGTGCCGAAAACGCCGACCCACTCGGCCGCGGTCGCCGTGTCGCCACCCACGAACGATTCGATCAGCCTCGGCGCCACCGGTATGACGATGCCGAGTGCGAACACATCGAGAACAACGGTGATGAAAATGAAAACGACGGTGGCCGTACGAACGTGCGGCCCCGTCGCAACAGCAGGTTTACGCAACGACTTTGCTCGACTGCTTCAGGTTGCCGAAGCGGGGAAATATGCGCTCCGCAACGCAGCCGGCCAGCCGTCCTGCTCCCAGCCGGTTAGCGGTGCGGGTGGCGCCCGCCCCGCCGGTCCACCTTGAACTTCGGCTTGATCACCCGTTCCCGGCCGCGCAGATCCGTCCGCGCTTCGCTGCGCTGCGCCATCGTGCCGCCGCTGCCACTCAGCGCGTACGCATCTGCCAGACCGGCGTTCGCGTTGTAGCCGAGGTCCTGCAGCGACGCAATCGTGACCGCGCTCATCGGATTGCCCGATGTGCCGATCCACCCGGTCATCAGTTCGTTGCCGAACACGGCTTCCCGCCAGTGCCCTTCGCGCGTGCCCTCTTCGCCGGTGTTCTCGACCGGCACGGCCGACGTACGACCACCCACGCCCTGATACGCTGACTGCGCCGCAACACCGGTGAACTGCGGATCCGCACTTCCCTGCCCGCTCAGCAGCCGCTTTTCGCCCCACAATGTGCCGATCCCGAGCACATGCCCGATCTCGTGCAGCACGACGTCATCGATCGTGCCGATCGCTTCCATCTGCCGAAGGTCCGCGTTGTCCAGTCGCAGGACGCCGACAATCGGCAGACCGTTGTCCGACCGCACGAAACACGGGCCGGCCTCACCCAGAACGCCGCCCGCACCATCCACGTACGTGAAGTCGATGTAGATCACCACATCGTCGACCGTCTCGTTGATCG
>Ga0255338_1005824_pt1 | contig 11000 bp, 6 predicted proteins | sample MeOH1_35cm_T4_19_FD_203715 | JGI IMG/M metagenome (GOLD analysis project Ga0255338, IMG submission 203715) | Sandy soil microbial communities from University of British Columbia, Vancouver, Canada - MeOH1_35cm_T4_195 | ecosystem: Engineered > Artificial ecosystem > Sand microcosm > Unclassified ... | reverse complement strand
CCGGCATTTCGATGGTATTGAACCCGATATAAGAGAATACAAGTACGGCGTTTTTGGACTCCACGTCGAGCGTATAGACACCCGCCGCATCGGTGGTGGTACCTAGTTGGGTGCCTTTCACAAGCACATTCACGCCGGGAATCGGCGAGCCATCGACGGCCGAGGTTACTTTACCTTTGATCCTGTCGGCAACAGGTAAGACGGCATTTTTGTCTGCTCCGCGTGCCGGTGTTCCGGCGGCCGGCGCACCGGCCGGCCGGGCTGAGATATCCGGACCGGATAGACAGAGTGCGGCCAACATACATCGTGCCGCCATTTTCAGGGTAGCTTTTGGTTTCATAGTATTAGTATTAGGCGAGTAGGTAATAAAATACAATCCTTTATACCGGTTCTAATCTGGCAGGGCGCTCTGTTTGCCGGATTCCTCTGCAAGCAGCCGATTGAAATACACTTCCAGCGCATCCGAATAGGCCTGCTGCACGGTTTCATCGTGCGCGCCGGCAAGCAATTCAGACAGTTCTTCCGCCGAAAGACGGTTGCTGACGAGCTTTTCAATCAATATTTGAGCCCTTGAAACTGACATCCTGTTTGACTGTCGCGGTATGTAGAGGATACTTTACCGCTGCCGTAACGGACTACTATGCGGATTATCTTTCGTATTAAATAAATGTTACCAACCGCTAAAAACGGACTATTTTGAAGAGTATCAGGGCCTCGGGAGGCATTACTCACGCCCCTTTTCGCCAAATCCCGCTAACCTCCGCCAAACATCTTGAAGTCGCTCCGAACAGGCGGCCCGGCGGGCGATATTCAGCTAACCCCCTCCCATTCAGCGGGAAGCACAAAACTTAGAACAATCCAATTAAATGCCATTCACTTTTTTAATCTATTACTCCGATAGATATTAATCATTTTAACTTATTTTTAATACATTTACAAAATATTTATTAATACAAACTTTACAATAGCTTCATTTTAATGGATTTAACGGAATTAAATTTCAGGAAATCCAGTTTCAGTAAAATCAATTTTAATATCAGCCAACCAAACACAAGAGAAAATTCCAAAACAACAACTCAACAAATCCTCACCAAAATACAATTCATGAAAACGAGATTTATCTACTTCATTCTGGTGACTTTACTTGCGACCGGGCTCGTGCATGCACAGCAGCGGACGATTACCGGTACTGTCACCGACGCAAACGACGCCAGCGGGCTTCCCGGGGCATCCGTCACCTTAAAAGGCTCATCGACAGGCACATTGACTGACGTAAACGGTGGTTTCAGCCTGGAAATCAACAATGACTCACCGGTACTGGTGATATCGTTCATCGGCTACGTCACCCAGGAAGTGACTTTGGGCAACAGCGACAAGATCGCCATCGCATTGAAACAGGATGCGAAGATCCTGAACGAGGTGGTGGTAACCGCATTGGGTATTTCGCGTGAAAAACGTGCCCTGGGTTATGCCGTGCAGGAAGTGAAAGGCGAGGCATTGCAGACGCGCCCTACGAATGCACTGAGCGCATTATCCGGAAAAGTAGCGGGCTTGCAGGTCGTAACCTCCGGTGGTAACATGGGCGGCTCGTCACGCGTGTTGCTGCGCGGTATCAATTCCATTTCGGGTAACAACCAACCCCTGTACGTGATCGACGGTACGCCGATCGACAATGCGGACCTCAACAGCGCGGCTACGAGCGCGGGAAGCGGAGGCAAGGACGTGGGTAATATGATCCAGGACCTGAACCCGGACGATATCGAGAACATTTCCGTCTTGAAAGGACCATCCGCCGCGGCGCTTTACGGTACCCGCGCCGCAAATGGGGTGATTTTGATCACGACCAGGAAAGGCAAGGAAAAAAGCAAGGTGAATATCACGCTGAACACCGGAGTAGAATTTGAAAATATCGTACGCCTCCCGAAACGCCAGAAATTGTACGGCGGTGGCTTTTCGAGCACGTTCCAGAAAGCCACTATCAACGGCACCGAATACAACATTGCGGAATATGCCGTAGACGAAAGCTGGGGCCCGAAACTGGACGGCACGCCGGTATTGCATTGGTACAACCTCGACCCTGAAAACACAGCCGAATACCTGAAACCGCAGCCATGGGCTTATCCCAAAAACGACGTGCATACTTTTTTCGAAACCGGTGTTTCGAATACGAACAGCCTCGCGGTGAGCGGCGGCAATGCCAACTCGACCTACCGCATTTCATTTACCAATAAGAATGTAAAAGGTACCATCCCGAACTCGTCGCTGAAACGTAACTCGATCAATTTCTCGGGCTCTACGCAGGCAGGTAAGTTCAAGTTTTACAACAATTTCAATTACATCAAAAACCAGTCGACCGGACGTCCGTGGACGGGTGCTACCAACCGGAATATCATCCTCGAAGCGTTTCAGTGGGGACAGGTGCAGGTGGATTACGAAAAACTGAAAAATTACAAGCGCGCCGACGGCAGCCAGATCCTCTGGAACCGCAGCGGCTACCAGGATACGCCCGCCGGCAAAGCTGCGAAGTTTATCGATAACCCGTACTGGTCGGCTTACCAAAGCTACCTGGAAGAAAACCGTGACCGTTTCTACGGCAACGTGGGTGTGGTTTACGACGTGAACAGCTGGTTGAAACTGAGCGGTAAAGTGAACGCGGATGTTTACCAATACCAATACCAGGACCGCATTGCCGTGTACTCGCGGACGCAGTCGCAGTACCAGGAGTACAACAACAATTTCAGCGAATTCAACTACGAATTACTCGCTTCGGCAACGAAGAGCTGGGGCGATATCTCGCTGAATGTAAACGCCGGTGGTAACATCATGAGCCAGCGCCGTCGTATCAGCGATGCCGTAACGCAGGGCGGGTTGATCATCCCCGAATATTACAATCTGAAAAACGCGAGCTCGGTGCTTGTGAACTCGAATGCTTACCGCAAACAGATCAGCTCGATCTTCGGCAGCTTCTCGCTGGGCTGGAAGAGCCTGCTGTTCCTTGACGGAACGTTGCGTAACGACTGGTCCTCTACCCTGCCGCTCAACCGCAACTCATTCGCATACCCTTCACTTACAACAAGTTTGATACTTACCGAGCTCAATGGCGTAAAGGACATCAACTGGCTCGATTTTGCCAAAGTACGCCTCGGCTGGGCGCAAGTGGGTAACGATACCGATCCCTACCAGCTGCAACGCGCCTACGAAGCAAGCCAGTCGTTCGACGGCCTTCCTTCCTACAAGCTGCCTGCGCAGCTGAACAATCAGGCGCTGAAACCCGAGATCACAAGCTCGTGGGAGGCTGGTCTGAACATCCAGGCGTTGAAAAACCGCGTAGGGCTCGACATTACCTATTATGACAATGTGAGCCGCAACCAGATCATCAACATTCCGGTGTCGTCGGCATACGGTTATGACTCTAAGGTGATCAATGCAGGCAAGATCAATAACAAAGGGATTGAGGTAACGCTTACCGGTACGCCTGTCCGCGCCAATGGTTTTGAGTGGAATTCGAGCCTGAACTGGTCGAGAAACCGCAACAAGGTGATCCAGCTTGCACCGGGCGTGAACACTTTCCAGCTTGCCAACAGCCTCGTGACGCTCGTCGCGCGCGAAGGGCAGCCGTATGGACAGATTCTGGGCAATGATTTCGTTTACGCGGCCGACGGCCAGAAGGTGATCAAAGCCGACGGTACTTACGAGCGTGCACAGCAGCTTACCCCGCTGGGAAGCGTGTTGCCGAAATACCTCTTCGGCTTTCAGAACAACTTTACTTATAAGCATTTCAACCTCGGCTTCCTCGTCGACGGACGTGTGGGCGGCAAGTTCTTCTCGCAGACCTACAAAGTGGCTATGTACGCAGGTGTTCTGGACAAAACCGCTGCGAACAATATCCGCGAAACCGGCGCGGTGCTCGACGGTGTGAAAGGCACCGTTACCTACAATGCGGACGGTACCTACCAGGTAACCAACACCACGCAGAACGATACCCGTATTACCGCACAGGCATGGTCACGCGGGGAATACAGCGGTCCTACCCCGCAGACGATTTTCGACGCAACCTTTGTGAAACTGCGCGAGATCACATTCGGATACAACCTGGCGCTGAACAGCAAGGCCGTGAAGCAGGTCTATTTCGGGGTTTACGGACGTAACCTGGCCAACATTTACACCGCCAGCAAGTACATCGACCCTGAGTTCACCAGTAGCGGCGGCAACATCCAGGGCCTCGAAGGCGGCAGCGTTCCGGTACCCGCCACTTATGGCCTGAACGTAAATGTGAAGTTCTAACCACCACATTCAAATTGAAGATCATGCAAAAGTTCCTATATCATAAAGGCATTCTGACCCTCGGCCTCGGGGCATTGCTTGCCGGCTGCTCCGACAGCCATTTCGAAGAGATCAACAAGGACCCGAACCGTCCCGAAAACGTCACCACGACCACCGTGCTGCTCTCAGCCGAAAAACAGGTGATCGACAACATCCGCAACGAGAACAGCTCCCTGCGCGGCTCTCAGCTTTTTGCACAGTATTACAGCCAGAATATTTACAGCGACCAATCGCGCTACGATATTCCCCGCTCCTATTCGGACACCTATTGGAGCAATGCGTACAAGGCGCTGAACAATCTCAATGAGATCATCAAGCTGAACAGCGATCCGGCTACCAAAGACGTGGCCGCCGCCGGAACAGCGGGCAGCAATGCCAACCAGATCGCCATTGCACGCATTCTGAAAGCATATGCGTTCCAGAACCTGACCGACGTTTTCGGGAATATCCCCTACCAGTCGTATGGTAACCAGGACCCGGAATTTCAGGCATTGCAGCAGCAACCGGAAAACCTGAGCCCGGCCTATGCCAGCCAGCAGAAGATCTATCTCGACATTCTGAATGAGCTGAAAGCCGCCGGTGATACGCTGATCAAATACAAAAGCGCCACGACTTTCGGTAATTACGATGTGATTTACAAAGGCAAGAACGACCTCTGGGCCAAGTTCGCGAATTCGCTGCGCCTGCGTATCGCGACGCGCATCCGCAAACAGCTTCCGGCCGAGTCGAAGACGCATTTTGACGATGCATTGGCAAAGGGTGTGTTCACCTCCAATGCCGATAACGCGGTGTTCAAATACCAGTCACTCGCGCCAAACGAAGCGCCGCTTTACCGCGCTACCGTTACCGCCAACCGTAAGGACTTCGCCGTTTCGCACGTGATCGTCAACGTACTGAAAGGCGACCTGGGCACTGTGAAAGTTCAAGATCCCCGCCTGCCTGTTTACGCAACCAAAAATGCGGCCGGCAACTATGTGGGACAACCATACGGGCTGCCCGTTGCAGCGGCGGGCCTGCTTACTGCTACCGATGTGAGCCTTCCGGGCACGGTTGTGAATGCGGCCAATTATGGAGAGGTTTTGCAGGAATACGCCGAAGTGGCTTTCCTGATTTCGGAATACAAAAACTGGGACCAGCAGGAGTACATCAATGGAGTGACCGCTTCTTTGCAAAAATGGGGCGTCGCGCAGGCCGATATCACTGCCTACCTCGCCGCGCTCCCGAAAGCCGACAAGGCCAATGTGCTGAACCAGAAATACCTGGCGCTTTACACGCAGGGCGACGAGGCGTGGGCGGAAATCCGCCGCACGGGCTACCCGACTTTCCTGGTGAAACCCGGTGATATTGTCTGGAGCCGCACCGTAGACGGCAAAACCACCGATTACAAGTTCCAACCCCTCTTCGGCGAGGGCGTACCGCAACGGCTGTACTACCCGCCCAAAGAACAGAGCGTGAACCTGGCCAATTACCAGAATGCCGTGAAGGCGCAAGGCAATGATGATATTACGACTGCCTTGTGGTGGAATAAGTAAAAATCATAATTCGTAAAAAAAGCTGCTCATTTAACTATGAGCAGCTTTTTTTTGTCGGGATTTAAATTTTGTTGCCCTATATTTGTGGTACAACTTTTATACTTTTGTAGAATAAGTTGTATACAAAGGCATCCTTATGAAAAACTTTACGAACGACGACATCCTGAAAATGGCCGTTTTCCTGCCGGTACTGGTGCCGATTTACCTGGCATATGCCTGTTTTAAGGCGGTGAAAGCACTGCTCGAATTTCAGGACTGATTCGCTGCGGATAGTAGCATGCGAAATTTCCAGTTCTTTGGAAATTTCTTCATAAGTCTGGCCCTCGATTTTACCCTTCCCATACACGCGCATCCGCATTTCGGGCAACCGCAAGATTTCCTTCGCCTTGTCCTCTGATCAGCATTTTTTTATCCGTTGCCCGAATCTGCATTGTTTGTCAGCATCGTATAGTCCCCGTGGATGCGCCGACAAAATCGGTAGCGCAATATATTAAGGAGCGATTGTACCGGCAGAATCCCGAGGTTAAGGCATTCCAATCCGAAAAACTGCCAGAGCCCGACCTTCCCATTAACAAGTTCCCTGAAATGCTGTTCGAGGCAGTTCGACCGGCAGGCCCACCGTTTTATACAGCTCCGGGAGGTCTTAGACGACTCAGATTGCGCGCCATGCGTCAAAAGGTAAGAAACCAATCAATAAGTTTAACTTAGATAACTGGCCAACAGGCTAGAAATGTTTGTACAACCCATAGAAATTATTGTAAAACTAAGCTATTATTGTACCCTTGATTCCGACCTTAATTTGTCACTTCAGGACAAACCCATCTTGTTGACCCGGCTATGAAAACTGCGAGGATTACTACCCTTCTCACCCTCCTCACGGTAGCCCTACACGTATCTGCACAGGAGGTTTCCGATTTCACCGAAAACCATTATACAAGTGACAACGGCCTGCCTCAGAACAGCGTAATGCAGCTTCGGATGGACAAGAACGGTTTCGTTTGGATGACTACCCAAGGTGGTGTGGTGCGGTTTGACGGCACCCATTTCGTCACCTACAACCTCAGCAATGTACCGCAGCTTACCAGCAACCGCATTATCGACCTGGATCTCACGGGCGATAGTACCATTTACTTTAAGGATACCGGCTTTAAAGTCTTTTCTTTCGATAAAAATAACCAGCCGTTTGTACTCAACCCTCGCATCCGAAACAGGATTGTGATACTTCAATCGCCCAAAGATCAGTTTGATGTCTTTCGTAACCTTGTGCCAAAAGACCGCCTCCGCATCGAATCGCTGTTCGAAGGTTTTGCGGCACAGGTTGTTTATCATCGTGTCGGAGCCCGCGGGGATGGGTTTGTGCGGGTCGGGGATGCTGTACTGGCTTACTTTTATAAGAAGAAGATAGTCCTTTTAAAGACCTTCGTTGAGCCGGCAATGGCCTACAACAATGCGGGGATGCTGAACAAGAGGGTCTATTTTTTCAATCGGCAGGGCGGGATCGACTGTATCGATTCATCGGGGCGGGAATATGCCGTTTCCCCCAAAATAGCGGGCGGCGGCACACGGGAATTCCGGGGAACATCGCGGTTTTACCAGCAAGGCGAACGCCTTTTCCTCCACAACTCCAATACCTTTTATGAGCTTCATGCCGCCACCGGTAATGAACTTATCTGCAAACCTGTCCTGGAAACAGAAGATCTTGGTAAAGTAACCTGTTATCTGAACATCCCGGAATCCGGCATTCACATGTTGGGTACCGATACGGGCGGACTATATGTTTTCAAAAAGAAGCAGTTCAAAACAATTCGGATCCCAGGTACGAACAACAATTTTTACAGCCAGCATCTATTTCAAAACAATGGCATCCTGACCGAGCTAGGCGCAATTTTGCCTACCGGGACGATTTCCGGCGCACCGTTTCCGCTCGCCTCCAGGAGTGGCATCCTGGTCGACAGGCAGGGTAACGTGTGGATGAACAGGCTGCCCAAACGCGTGGAGCAGCGCACGCCCGATTTAAAGCTGGTCCGGGAGTTTTATGCAGAACGCGAAATTGCCAAGTTTGCCCAAACACCCGACGGGAATATCTGGCTGAATACCTTCTCCGGAAGGCTGGGCAAAATATCCGGAGATTCTATTCAATGGCTGAATTTACAAAAGGGAATTAAAACTTTTTCCCCTGTAAATAATACGAGTTTCTGGGCATCGGACGGCAATGGCCTATTTCAGATAGATGTTCAAAAAGCCACATTTAAGGAAATCCATGAAATGAAGGGCCGGGAAGTCAGGGCGTTTTATTCAGATCAGAAGAAAACACTCTGGGCCGGAACCTATGGACAGGGATTCTATGCGATCCGCAATGGGAAATCCACCGCCTTACCGGTCGACCGCAATGGCTATTTGCTCGTCGTGCACACTTTTCTGGAAGATAAAAAGGGCTTCATGTGGATGAGTACCAACCATGGGCTGTTCAAATGCAGGACGCAAGACCTGTACGATTACCTCGACGGCAAAGCGAAAAGCGTTTTCTACTATTATTATGACAAAAGCAATGGCTTCGGCAACAACGAATTCAACGGCGGCTGCGATCCGTCTGCGATCGTTTTTCCGGATGGAAAGTTCTCCTTTCCGTCGATGGACGGGCTGGTGCAGATCTATCCCGACAGCATCACCGACATTCTTCCAAACGCCCGGATCCTGATCGACAAATTTATCGTCGACGGAAAAGAACAGCCATTTGCCAACGACCTGCGGCTGGAACCTTCCTTTAACCGCGTTGAGATTACGCTCGCGTCGCCCTATTTCGGGCTGCCCGACAACCAGCTTCTGGAATACAATATCAAGGGCCTCGATCACGAATGGTATCAGTTAAACAGTAGCCTGACGATCACCCTCAACCGCCTGGGCCACGGAAACTATGCGATACAGGTGAGAAAAAGGGCAGGTTTCGGCCACGATAACGTGCATGTACTGGCCAAGAACTTCACGGTAACACCATTCTGGTATCAAACCTGGTATGCTACGCTTTTCGCGCTATTCCTGCTGGCATTTTCCTTCTATCTGGTGGTGAAGCTGCGCTACCATTATCTGACACAACGAAAAAAACAGCTTGAAGCCCAGGTCCGGGAACGCACCAAACAGCTCGAATACAGCAACCGGTTGAAAGAGAAAATCACGCTGCTGCTCGCCCACGACCTGCAGTCGCCGCTGCATTTTCTGAACCTGCTGTCGGACCACGTAGCCGCTGCGCTGGAAAAGGACCGTCTCGACGATGTCAGGGCCGGAACTGCGGAGATTAAAAAGGCCGCTACCAGTATTCATGCTTTTGTGAAGGAGATCAATCTCTGGACCAAATCGCAGCAGGATGGTTTTTTCCTCAGCAAACGCCCGTTCCCGTTCGACGGGCTGGCCAATGAGTTGAGGGAGTTTTTTGAAGAAATGCTTCTTTTGAAAAACAATACGCTCGAATTCGTGAACCCCGGTAACCGGGAGCTTGTAACGAACCGCGAGATCCTGAAAGCCGTCATCCGTAACCTGATAGACAATGCCAACAAATACACTTCCGGCGGGCACATTCGGGTGGAACTTGACAAAATGGATGAACAATACCTGAAACTCACGGTATCCGACAACGGGCGTGGCATGTCGCCGGCCGATCTGAGCAAAATCAACCGGCGGATCGAAAATGTACTCACAACCGCCGGGATCGAGCAAAGCGGCCGCCTGGGCTACCAGATCATCATCGATTTTGTGGCCCGCCTCGAATGCAAGCTGGAAGTGGAAAGCACCGTCGGAAAAGGAACGTCCGTCACCATTTCCGGGCTTTTACCTGGCCAACCTGACACAACAGAAGCTATTTTGACGGATATTTATCCGCCCAATTTCACTACGTTATGAAAAAGATATTGATTGCCGACGACCATTCACTGGTTCGCTACGGGCTCAAAGCAGCATTACTCAACCATTTCCCCGACGCCCAAATCGACGAAAGCTGGGACGGCCAGTCCATCATGACCCAGCTGAAAATCAACACCTATGACCTCGTATTGCTCGATCTGAGCATGCCCGACACCGATCCGAGCACCGTACTCCACTGGATCAGGAATCATCATACCGACACCAAAGTACTGATCGTATCGATGAACAGCGAGATGATTTTTGGAAAAAGGGCGCTCCAAATGGGCGCACACGGGTATCTTGAAAAGGACGCATCGCCCGAAGAGCTGATCAGGGCTGCGAATGTGGTATTCTCGGGAAAGAAATACATGAGCGCCGACCTGGCGGAGATTATCGTAAACGACACGCTGAACCGGAAATCAATGAACCCGTTCGACGAGCTGACGCCCAGGGAATTCCAAGTTGCGATGTATATCATTCAGGATTATACCATTACTCAGATCAGCGAGCTGATGCAACTCCAATACACCTCTGTGAGCACATTCAGGCGGCGCATATTCGATAAACTGAATATCTCCGACCGCAAAGCCCTGGTACAGCTGGCGGAAGCCTACAAGCTCAGCTGATACAATGCCGGTGCCGCCGCAGGAAAATTAGACTGTCACTTGAAAATCGGTTTTCGTTGCAATTTGGGTTAAATACCAAATCCTTTAAATTTAACGCTCCCAGAATATGTCTTCCAACGCAACAAAGTCTGTATCCAAAAGCGCTTCCACTCAGGCGAAACGGCAAGGATATCAAGGTACTGAACACCCAGGCGACCCCATTGTCACGAAAACACTTCGAATGGTCGAGGTACTGAAAAAATATCCCAAGCCTACGAGATAAACCATACCTCTCTCATTCGCCGAAATCCGGCTCATTTTTCCGCATCGACAATCGTCTTCTCGTTTTCGGTTTGCCGCTTACCGGTGGCGTTCGGCTTGCCGGCACCGGTTGTGATCAGGTTGAAGAGGCTGTCTTTGATGTAAAAACTCCATGCATCGCGACAAATATTAAAGCATTCATAGGTCGGCACGAGCCCCAGGTGCGTCATTCGCAGTTGCGTCTGGTTATCAATGCGGGTGATATCGAAGATGACCTGGGTGCCTGTCCACTCCTTTTCGTCTTCTGTAAATTTGAAATAGTTGTCCAAAATGAGCCAGACAACCTTTTTCGCAGGCACAACTTCCGTCAATCGTATATGGCAGC
>Ga0255338_1005823_pt1 | contig 11000 bp, 7 predicted proteins | sample MeOH1_35cm_T4_19_FD_203715 | JGI IMG/M metagenome (GOLD analysis project Ga0255338, IMG submission 203715) | Sandy soil microbial communities from University of British Columbia, Vancouver, Canada - MeOH1_35cm_T4_195 | ecosystem: Engineered > Artificial ecosystem > Sand microcosm > Unclassified ... | reverse complement strand
GCATCCGAGTCCAGGTAGAAGTGCCAGTCGCCGCGGCCGTGCCATACATCCCAGTAGTGACTGTCGCCCCAGCCGCCGGAGTTCACCTTCCCGGCCTGCGGTCCTTCCGGAGGGATGCCGATGGGGCTGCTGGGGACGTAGGGGCGGGTGGGGTCCAGCGCTGCCAGCACCTCCGGCAGCACGCCTTCATAGAGGTGGATGCCGTAGAAGCGGGGAGGATGATCTTCCGGAATGCCCCACTTCTCCTGCCACATCTGGTGGTTCTCGTTGTTGCCGCACCAGAGGGCGAGACAGGCGCGGTCTCGCAGCCGCCGGATGTGCCACGCCGCCTCTTCCCGAGCCACCGCCTGTTCGGCCGGGCCGTCCGGATAGTAGCTGCAGGCGTACGGGAAGTCTTGCCACACGAGGATTCCCGCCGTGTCGCAGGCGTTGTAGAACGGCTCCAGTTCGTAGAGTCCGCCCCCCCACACGCGGAGCATGTTCATGCCGATCTCACGGCAGGCGGCGATCTGGGCCTGGTAGTCCGCGTCCCTAACTCGCGACGGGAAGGAGTCGTTCGGTATCCAGTTGGCCCCGCGCGCCCATAGCGGGCGGCCATTCACCACGAACTCGAAGCTCTCGCCGAACTGATCCCGCTCCCGGCGCAAGGCGACGGTGCGCAAGCCGATCCGTTTCCGGATCTCGTGACCCGTATCGAGGCGGGCGCTTGCAGCGTAGAGAAACTGCTCACCCATGCCGCTTGGCCACCAGAGGCGCGGTTCGTCGACAATCAGATCCAGTTCCTGGATGGCACCGGCACGGCTCGTGACGGAGTGCTCCCCGAAGCGAAGGACCAACACCCCGTCGCCCTCCACGTCCGTTTCGCTCCAAACGTGGTAGCGCCCGTCATCCATGCGCTCCTGGTGAACCGTGAAGGAGCGAACCCGCGCGGCATATTCCAGCAGCCGCACCGGTCGCCAGAGGCCGCAGGAGACGAGGCGCGGGCCCCAGTCCCAGGCGGACATGTACGCCGCCTTCCGCACGAAGGCGCGCTCATCGAATCGCTCCATCACGGTCGGCAGCCCTTCGGCGGCCACGTACGCGGCACGGCGCTCCTGGCCGGTGCGGACGGCGGAGCGGAAGTCGATCCGCAACTCGTTCTCACCCTCCCGGAGCCGGCTTGTGACGTCCACCTCCAGCGGCAGGTGCATGTTGTCCTGGTGCGCGATCTCCTCGTCGTTCAGGTACACCACGCAGACCGTGTCCAGCCCGTCGAACTGCAGTACGCGGCGAGGGAGTGCGGGGTCCGGCAACCACGAGAAGGTGGTACGGTAGGACCAGTCCGCCTCATCCACCCAGCGGCAGCCCAGTTCGCCCAGCCGGACGAACGGGTCCTGGATCACCCCGTTCGCCATCAGATCCAGGTGCACGTGGCCGGGGACCGTGGCGGGTAACCAGCGCTGGCGCTGGACGTTCGGCTGCGGATAGCCCGGACCGGGATCGAGGTGGAGGAACGTCCAGTTCGTGTGGAGTGGGGTGGAGCGCATAAGAGGAAGTATAGTCCACCGTTTTCGGTGTAGGGCCGTGAGTAGCGCTGTGAAGCATGTAACTTTTACAGGCGATGGCTCGCCTAACCGGCAGCTCTTTCGGCACTGCCTGAGGAAGGAAAACGGACTTGCACCGCTGGCTTGGGATGACGGTTCTGCTGGCTCTCTGGTGTAGCGCGCCGGCGGCGGCACAGGATGGCTCGCTGGGCGTGACGCTTAGTCTGGAGGCAAACCGGACCTGGAAGTCCGAGACGTGGACCTTCAACTGCCTGGTGGAGTTCCGTAACCGGCTGAAGGTGCCGCTGCGATGGCACCCCACCAACAACCTGTATGAATGCGAGTTCGGCTGGGGGCAGACGCGCCTTTGTTTTCAAAGCACCGATGGCCGCCGCTACGTCCATTACCGGATGTCCGGCTTTGGGCCGGTCGATGATCGCACCGAAGTACTCGCTCCCGGTGCCTCGAGCTACTATGGTTCCGAGCTTTGCGAGGTGATCGAGACTGACGCGGAGTGGCATGAACTGACGAATGAGGCGCGTACTGACGATCGCTATCGCGGTCCGCTGCCGGAGGGGACCTACGACGTTTGGTTGCGCTACTTCGACGGGCCGGATGGCCGCGGTGGGTTCATGGAGCGCTTTCCCGCGAAAGGGATCTACGAGAGCAACAAGGTACGCCTGACCGTGGTGCCGGACGGAACTCCGAATGTCGCTCAATCCCACGAGCTCCTGGAGTACGACGGCCCGCGGGTTCCCGCCTACCCTTTCGTCATGCACGGGCCTACTCGAATGGTCTGGGCGCGTCACCTGAAGTCATACGGGGTCCGGGCAATACCTGATGAAGAAGATCATGCCCTCACCCTCAGCCGGGTGAACCGGCGCGTGGTTTTGCCGCGACTGATCCCAATCGACAGTTGGTTTCAGAAGGACGCTCCGCCGGCCCCAGCCATCCGCACGAAGAACCGCCTGCGAAACGACGAAGAAGACTACCTGGTTCCTCTGGATTACGTTGAACAAAAGCTCGGAATTCACGTGACCACGGAAGCGCCCCGAAAGTGATAATCCGGCCTAACTCTTCAACGGCGAGTTGCATTTGAGGGTTCTCGTCGATCCGCCAGACGCCGGGGGCCGTACGCACCTCGTGCTGCCTGCTTAACGCGGCGTGCCGGAAACGGCCGAGGCAAGGGCGTTAAACAGCGTTCGACTGGACGTGCAGGACCTCGAGCGCCATCCGGAGTGGATCCGGGCCGTCAACCGGGGCATGCGGCAGTAGCGGAACTGGTGGCAAAGGCGGGAGCCCAGCCCGAGGCCGGGCCACTCTGTGGTGCCGGAGACATGCCGGCGGACGCTGCCTTGAGCCTGGCCCACTTGCCCGGGCGTCCCTTGGAAGCAGGCATTGCTGTAGGAACTCAATGTCAGGCTGCGTAACGACGGGTATCCGGAAGTGTCTTAGTGACTATAAGAAGTCGGAGCGCGAGGCATTTCCATGATCGATATCTATGGCGGCGGTCACCGGTTCTGTGATGGCATCTCCCGGCGGAGCTTCCTCCGCATCGGTGGGTTGACCATGGGCGCGTTCGGCACCCTTTCTCTTACGGACCTGATGCGCGCGGAAGCCGCTACCGGGAAGCGCTCCGGGCATAAGGCGGTCATCAACATCTTCCTCGCGGGCGGGCCGCCGCACCAGGATATGTGGGACCTCAAGATGGATGCCCCGTCCGATATCCGGGGCGAGTTCAAGCCGATCAATACCAAAGTAGACGGCATTCAGATCGGGGAAGTGTTCCCGAAGATCGCCGGCCTCGCAGACAAGTGCGCTTTCATTCGCTCCGTAGTCGGCAGCGTGGGTGACCACGACGGTTACCAGTGCATGTCTGGCTGGTCGCGGCGGGCACTTCCCAGCCAGGGCGGTTATCCGGCGATGGGTCCCGTGGCCGCGAAGGTATTGGGCCAGGTGGACCGCGCCGTGCCCGTCTCCGTGGGGCTTGCACCGCCGGCCCAGGCGAGCACCTGGTCGGAGAATGGCAGCGCGGGCTACCTGGGAGCGGGGTACGCTCCGTTCCGACCCTTCTCCGCGGGGGCAGGCAACGGAAACGGGCTGGATGTGATCAAGCTGACCGGCATCAGCCTGGAGCGCCTCCAGAACCGCCGCCGCATGCTGAACTCGCTGGATTCTTGCCGCCGCGACCTGGACAACAGCGTGAACGTGCAGGACCGGGACGCTACCACGGCTGCCGCGTTCGACTTGCTCACCTCCAGCAAGCTCGCGGATGCCCTGGACTTGAGCAAAGAAGACCCAAAGGTGCGCGAGCGCTACGGGAACGGGCAGCCGTTCAAGTTCACCTACGACGGCGTCCCCACCAATAACGAGCACCTGCTGATGGCCCGCCGATTGGTCGAGGCCGGCTGCCGGGTGGTCTCCCTTTCGTTCGGGCGCTGGGACAGCCACGGCGACAACTTCAACCTGGTGCGCGATCACGGCGGCAAGCTGGACCAGTGCGTAAGCGCACTCATTGAGGACCTGGAGGTCCGCGGGATGCTGCAAGACACCTCTGTGGTCGTTTGGGGTGAGTTCGGCCGCACGCCCAAGATCAACCCGCAGGCGGGCCGTGACCACTGGCCGCAGGTGAGCTGCGCGCTGCTGGCGGGCGGCGGGATGAAAACCGGCCAGGTGATCGGCGCCACCAACAACCTGGGAGAATATGCCACGGAGCGGCCGGTCCACTTCCAGGAAGTGGTCGCCACCCTCTACCACAACCTCGGCATCGAAGTGGAGACTACGCTGATCGAGGATCGCTCCGGACGCCCTACCCGCGCACTGGAGCAGACAAAGCCCATCGAGGAGTTGGTGGGCTAGTCTTCCCACAGCGCGCTACCAGGGGTGCTCTCACCCCCTGGTAATACGTAACGACCGGGCGCTTCCTTCCGTCTTCTGCGGCGGAGGGTTGCGACCATGGCGAGTTACACTCCGGAAGGGCAAGCGCGAAAGAAAGCCCGGCAGGAACGCCGGAAGGGCGTCGCCGCGTTGTGGGTATCCATGGCGGTTCTCGGCGCCGCGACGGCCTACGGCTCGTGGGCCAACCGTTTGCCGTCACTCCCGCCCGAGAAGCGGGTGTTTCCGGAGCCGAACGGCTTGGACCGCTTCCTGGCAGTATCCTGGAAACTGCCGCCGCGCCTCAGTCCGCGGGACCCGTTCCTGGCGGAGCCTGCAGCCCTCCGGAAAGTGGTCGACGAGAACCGGAACCTCTTGCCGAAGCTGCACGAAGCGGTAGCCCTGCCATTCATGAGCCCGCTAATCCGCAGCAACTACCGGCGCCCGTCGGATGAAGGCGATCTGTCGTCCGCAGGTTGGCTCTTCATAGCCCGGGCGCGCACGGAACTGTCCGATGGTCGAACCGCCTCGGCGATGAGTTGGGCGTTGGATGCGGTCGAGCTCGGAATCCGAGCTAGCAAAGGCAGACCTGCCACTTTTCTTCGACCGACCTGGGAGTGTAGCACATGGGGCACGGGCATGGCTGAGCAGTGTGTCCCAGCACTCACGGAATGGGAAGCCGACGCCGCAGCACAACGGGTTGACCGCCTCCTGAAGCAGCTTCCCACGTTCTCGGAAATTGTAGAGGAAGAGCGGCGCTTCCGGGTGGCAACCGCACACGAGGCGCTGACCCGGGGCGTCCCGGACGGCATGCGCAACACCGCGCCCGGAGTACTGGAACCGTGGCGTGCGTCCCTGGTCGCCCTCGGTTCTCCTAAACCAGTCCGGTTCGCGGCCGTCGAACGGGAGTACGCCGTACTTGCTGCTTACTCGCGACTGTCATGGTCGCAGCGTCACCGGGCCAGCCTGCAGGTCCAGCGATTTACCCGCGAGCGAATGGATCACGTCGGGGATGCGTGCGCCGGCAGGGAGGCCCGCCTCCGCCTCCTTCGCCTCGAATTGGCACTACACTCGCAACAGCGCCGCACGGGCACTTTCCCCGGCACGCTTCAGGAACTACAGGGCTTGCCGGACGTCACCATCTGCCAGGATCCATTTGCCGGCGGTCCGCTTCATTACCGACGAACGAAGACCGGATACCGACTCTACTCCTGCGGACGAGACGGCGCCAATCAGGGAGGCGACCCCCAACGAGATCTTGTTGCCGGGACGCTGGCGAACTGGCGGGAAGAACTCTCTCCGCTCTGAGGAGAGATATCGCTCCTACGGCTTGTCCGGGTTAGTGCGGAGCCGTTGCAGCTTTTCCTCGATCCGTTTCAGTCGCTCTTCCAGCGATTCGACCGTGTACTGCGGCGCCCCGGACGGAGGCATTCCCATCACGTGTGCCGCCAGCTCCACTGCGTCGCGATCCTCAGCGGGTCCTGACCTTTGCATCTCGGCGATCCGTTGCCGGGCCGCATCGTTCCGCTGCTGCAGCCATTCCGCCGGCATCAACTCAAGCGTCCGGGTCATCAACATGAACGACTCTCCACCCAGCGGGTTTTTGGAGTGCCACACGCGGACTTCCGCCCCTGGAATGGAGCGTGCGCGCTCCTCCCACCATTGATAACGTTCCTCGGCCTGCTCACGGCTGTGGAGGATTTCGATGGCGTACTTCCCCCAGCTTGGCTCATCCATTGTCATGGCGATCCCTTCCGTAAGTGGTATCCCCTAAATGGGTATGCGGCTCCAGCCGGCAATTCGCTGCTCGTAACAAGGCGGGCAGATCCAGGCGCCGTACCCCTCTGCGCCGAGCAGCGCGAAGTAGGCCTCGGTAAAGCCGTGATCTGCGTGACTGCAGATGTGGGCCCAGCAGAGTCCGCAGTGATCGTGGTCCCAACCTTCCGGAACCAGATCCCACTCTTCGGGATCGTATTCCGCATCCGTCTGGGCCTGCTTCAACAGCCTTCGGTCCTTTCTGACGAGTGCGAATTGGTTTCGCCAGGGTCGCAGCGCGAACTCCATGTGCCGAAACCTGCCTAACTTTGGATCGTCGAGCAACTCATTCGCGGCGCGGTCCCAGTCCGTTCGCATCCGCGTCAGCTCACGGTTTCGAGTAGAGAGGACGAACACTTCCGAACCGTCAGGCGCGCGCCAGGCCGATACGCGAACTTCCGCCGCGGTGAGCTGCTTAGCTCGTTCCTGCCAGTACTGATAACGCTGTTCTGCCTCGACCCGGGAGTGGAGTAACTCCAGAGGAAGCCCGAACCAGTTGTGTTCAGCTTCGATCATCACTTGACTTCAGTGGCTGAGGCGGCAATCAGAACTGCGTGAAAGAGCTCGTAGGGCCAAATGCATGCCTCTTCCCTGCTACTTCCGGTCACGGTACTGCTGCCAGAGGCGGGTATGGCGGGATTCGAGCGGCACGTCGCGGCCGTTGATCAGCACGTTGCGAATGTGAGTCCGGATCTCGAGGAGGTCGCCGTCCGTGACCACGAGATTCGCGATCTTGCCGGGCTCGATGCTTCCCAGCCGGTCGGCAGCCCCCAGGATCTGCGCGGGGCTGAGGGTGATCGCCTTCAGGGCATCCGCTTCGGAGAGGCCATTACCGGCGGCAGTACCGGTCTCGAACGGCAAGGTCCGGCAGAAGTACGTGCTCCCAGTCGAAATCGCGAACGGGATGCCGGCCTTTGCCAGTAGACCGGGGGTGGCGTAGGGGAGGTCGTATGGATCGTCTTCCTGGCTGGGCAGGGTCTGGACCGGGCCGTAGATCACGGCCACATCCTTGCCCTTCAGGTAGTCGATCAGCTTTCCGGCTTCTTCCGCGCCCACCAGCACCAGCCGCAGCTTCTGATGGCCGGCAAACTCGACGGCAGCGCGCATGGCGCTCCGCGTGTTGGCGAAGGCGAACAGCGGCACCTGGCGGCGGACCAGCGGCACCAGCGCTTCCAGACGCTCGTCGTGGCGGACGGGCGGGAGCGAGGCGTCCTTGCGCACGGCCTCGCGGGCCCGCCAGTAGTGGCGGGCGTCGTCGAGCAGGTCCGCTAGCTCCCGGATGCGGTTGTCGAACTCCTTCCGCGCGTCCGTGCCGGGAGCGGGGGCGCCGCGTCGTCCGCCCGGACCTGGCGACGGCAGGTTGGCGGCGATGCCGGCGGAGCGCAGCACGCACATCTCCTGGATGTTGCTGCCGTCCAGGTTGATGAGCACCGGCTGGCCGGAGAGTGTTCCGCCGCGCGGAAGGGAGAGGGTGGTGGTGACGCCCGCGACCCGCGTGACGGGAATGTGCTCACTCTCCGGGTGGATGCCGTCGTAGGCGCGCACCTGCGGGGTGTAGGGGCGGTTCTCGTGGGTATCCGCCGTCTCGTCGATGGAGCCGATCTCGGCGAGGCCCATCGTGGTGTTCGCGTCGATCATCCCGGGATAGACGCGCAGTCCTTCTCCTTCGATGATCCGCGCCCCCGCCGGGATCGGCGCGTCCTTGCCGACCGCCTTGATCCGCCCGTTCTCCACTACCACCGTCGCGCGCTCCAGGGGGCCGCTACTGATCGGGTAGACGCGGGCGTTCCGGATGGCGATGACCCCGGCCGCGCTGGGCGGGAAGGGATCGGCAGCGGGTGCCGGTCCGGCCATCGGGATTTCGACCGCCGGCGTCGGGATCGTGGGGGCGGCTGCAGCCGCCCGGGTTCCGCCTTCTTGTTTCCGAAGCCGCTCTTTCTCGGCTTCCACCTCTTTCAGGTGCTCTCGGTCGCGCTCGCGGTCGAAGTAGAGGCGGCCATCGATCCAGACCTTGCGCGGCATCGCGCGGGGGGAGAGCGGGTGAGCGTCGAAGAGGACCAGGTCCGCGTCCTTCCCCACTTCGATGGAGCCGACCCAACGGTCAATGCGAAGCTGCTTCGCGGGGTTCAACGTCACCATCCGCAGCGCTTCGTTCTCCGTGAGGCCGCCGTATTTCATGCACTTTGCGGCTTCCTGGTTCAGGTGGCGCGCCTCTTCCGCGCTGTCTGAGTTGATGGAGACCACCACTCCCGCGCGGGTCATGATCGCGGCATTGTACGGGATGGCATCGTACGCCTCGATCTTGTAGGCCCACCAGTCGGAGAAGGTGGAGCCTCCGGCGCCGTGCGCGGCGATCTCCTTGGCGACCTTGTAACCTTCCAGCACGTGCTGGAAGGTGGCGATCTTGAACCCGAACTCGTCTGCGATCCGGATCATCATCAGGATCTCGTCCGTCCGGTAGCAGTGGCAGTGGACCAGACGCTTGCCCTGGAGCACCTCGGAGAGGCTTTCCAACTCCAGGTTGCGGCGCGGCGGCAGCACCGCGAGGCCGCGAGTCTTCTTATCCTGGTACTCTTTCCACTCCGCCGTGTAGGCCCGCGCCCGGTTGAACGCGTCGCGGATCACGTCTTCCACGCCGAGGCGGGTGGCGGGGTAGCGTCCCACGCCCATCGGCGGGTTGCCGGCGCGCTTGGGGTTCTCGCCCAGCGCGAACTTGATGCCGGGTATGGCGCCTTTGAACTTGAGGCCTTCGGCGTCCGCGCCCCAGCGGTACTTGACTACCTGGTTCCGGCCGCCGATGGAGTTGGCGCTCCCGTGCAGGATGTTCGCGGTGGTGACGCCGCCCGCGAGGTCGCGGTAGATGTCCACGTCTTCGGGGTCGAGCACGTCGTCGGTGCCGACCATCGACGTTACGGAGAGCGTTGTCTCGTTGACGCCGCCCTGGATGGCGTTGTGGGAATGGCAGTCGATAATGCCTGGCGTGAGGTACATTCCCTTGCCGTCGACCACCGGCGTGCCGGAAGGCGCCTCGATCGTAGTGCCGACTGCCGCGATCTTGCCGCCCCGCACCAGGACGGAACCGCCCGGTATGGAGTCACCGCTCACGGTGAGCACGGTGGCGCCGCGGATCAGGAACGTATCCGGCGCGTCCGCACCACGTGCGGCGCCAGCTACTCCGAAAGCGAGGCTGGCCGCGAGGCAGCCAATGAGAGTCCAGAAGCGGCGCATGCTAGTGATCATCCTCTTCGTTCGGAGCGGTGGGGGCGGGCGCGGGAGTGGCAGGTGCTCCGGTGAACAGCTTGCCGTCTACGAACACGTGGCGGACCCGCGTCTTCTCCGCAAAAAGATCGCCGTCCGTGACTACGAGGTTGGCCACCTTGCCCTCCTCGATACTGCCGAGTTGCTGCGCGACCCCAAGTAATTCCGCCGCGGAGAGGGTGAGCGCGCGCAGGGCGGCCTCGGAAGAGAGGCCAGCCTTCACCGTCTTGCCGGCGTTGCGCACGAAATCTTGCGGTGACGCGCCCGCGGACCCGAATGCAAAACGAACTCCGGCCTGTTCCAGTTGCCCGGCGCACTTCGCCGCTTCCACGCGCCGCCGGAGGGAGCGCAGCGATTCGTCGCTGTCCGGCCCGGCGTCGGCGGGCCGGCCAGGGAATTTGAGGCTCAGGAGCACCGGTACGTTTCGCTCCCGGAGGCTGGCTGCCACGGTGCCACTCTCCGCCGCCCCGCTGAGCCAGACTTTGATGCCCATCTCTTCACCCAGGCGCAGCGCTCGCTGCACCTCTGGCACCGAGTTGCCCGGGAGCACCAGCGGCTGTTTCCCCTCGATCACCGGTAACAGCGCTTCGAGCGAGCGGTCTGTCTCCGGCCGGCGCAGGTTGCGCGGATCGCGGCGGTAGACTTCCCACGCTTCGCGGTAGCGGCGCGCGTCCAGCAGGCCCTGCTTCACATAAGCGATGATGCCCATCAGGGAGTTGGGGTACTCCCGCGAGCCGGTGCCGACAAATCGCGTGTGCATGGCGACCGGCGTCCGTACCACCGTCGTGGCGCGGTCTCCGTTCAGCGAGAGCACCGCGCTCTGCCCGGCGAAGATGCCCCGGTTCGGGACTGACAATACGGCGGTGACCCCTGCCTGCCGGGCCGTCACCGCCGCGGGCGAGCCGTCGGTGACGGTGTCTGCCACGCGGAAGAAGCTGCGCAGGTTTCCCCCGTCCTCACCGCCTGCCGTGCCTGGGGTAGGGGGAGGCGCGGGGAGACCGATCTCCGAGGAGGCGTCGATCAGGCCCGGATAGACGGTGAGGCCCTTGCCCTCCACGATCCGCGCGTCGCCCGGAGGGGTGATCTCGGCTCCCACCGCTTCGATGAGCCCATCCCGCACCACGACGGTACCCCGCTCCAGCGGCGGGCCGGACACCGGCACGATCCGCGCACCCTTGATTGCGTAAACGGGAGGCGCGTCCGCCTGGAGGGGGAGGGTGGCGGCACCTAGCCCGGCGGCCAATACGGCCAAGACGAGGCGGCGGCTGGAGCGCGGCGGGGCCATGCGAGGACCTTTCTACAGATCTACAGAGCGCGAGGAGAGTGGGAAGCCAGGCTATCAGTTGCCGCCGGACGGGCGTCGCTCCTGCTCCTCGAACCGGCGGATTGCGTGGAACGCTGCGTCCTTTGTAGCCTCGAATGATTGGTTAGTAAAAACGTGCCGTTCGAGGTGGAAGAGCAGGCTCTATCGGTACCGACCTTGTGTATGGAGTTCCTGCCGGGCTTTGGGCGTAGCAGGATCGTATCCCG
>Ga0255338_1005821_pt1 | contig 11002 bp, 9 predicted proteins | sample MeOH1_35cm_T4_19_FD_203715 | JGI IMG/M metagenome (GOLD analysis project Ga0255338, IMG submission 203715) | Sandy soil microbial communities from University of British Columbia, Vancouver, Canada - MeOH1_35cm_T4_195 | ecosystem: Engineered > Artificial ecosystem > Sand microcosm > Unclassified ... | reverse complement strand
CCTCGGCGAGCTTGGCCATGCTGGCCTCCGCCGCGTTGATCACCGGATTGCGGCGCGTCGCCGAATAGCCGAGATTGATCACGCCAAGGCCAAGCGTATAGGTCTTGGTCTCGGCGTCGAACGCGACCAGATCTTCGGCGACCAATGTCTTGAGGATGTTGAAACAGGAGCTCGGGCTGATCCCCGCCGCTGCGGCGATTGCGGTCACGCCCCGCCCGCGGTCGATCGCGGCGAGGTGACGCAGCACGGCAACGGCCTGAACGACCGACGTGACGGGTGGACGGGGATCCGCAGCTGCCATGGCCCATGGATTGCTATTCACGATGGTGAATGTCAATTCAGAAGATTGAATAACTGTGGAGCCTGAGTTAGGTCGAACGCACAGCAAAGGAGATGCAGCTGGTGGGAATGCTCGACAACAAGGTCGTCGCCGTGACCGGGGCCGGGGGCGGGATCGGCCGCGAGATCGCATTGCTGTGCGCGCGCGAAGGCGCCGCCGTCGTGGTCAACGATTTCGGCACCTCCTCGTCGGGCGAAGGCAAGGATGCGGGCCCGGCCTCGCAAGTGGTTGCAGAAATCGAAGCGGCTGGCGGCAAGGCGATCGCCAATCTCGCGAGCGTCGCGGATTCGGCGGGCGCCGCGTCGATTGTCGAGGATGCGGTGAAGACGTTCGGCCGGATCGACGCCGTCGTGAACAACGCCGGCATCTTGCGCGACCGCATCTTCCACCGGATGAGCGAAGCCGAATGGCGCGCGGTGATCGACGTCCATCTCCACGGCAGCTTTTTCGTGTCTCAGGCCGCCGCGCCGCACTTCAAGGAGCAGGGCTCGGGCTCCTACATCCATTTCACGTCGACCTCGGGGCTGATCGGCAATTTCGGCCAGGCCAATTACGCCGCGGCGAAGATGGGCATCGTCGGCCTTTCCAACTCGATCGCGCTCGACATGCAGCGCTTCGGCGTGCGCTCCAACTGCATCGCGCCGTTCGCCTGGAGCCGCATGATCGGCACGATCCCCGCCGAGACCGAGGAGGAGAAAAAGCGGGTCGAGCGGATGAAGACGATGTCGGCCGACAAGATCGCGCCGCTGGTCGCCTTTCTCGCCGGCGATTCCTCGAAGGACGTCACCGGCCAGATCTTCGCGGTCCGCAAGAACGAGATCTTCCTGTTCAGCGTGCCGCGGCCGATCCGCTCGGTCCATCGCTCCGAGGGCTGGACCGCCGAGACGATCGCGAGCGAACTGCTGCCAGCGCTCAAGCCGAGCTTCCACCCGCTGCAGCGCTCGGCGGACATCTTCGGCTGGGATCCGGTCTGACATGGCGCTTGACCCAGATCGCCTGCTGAACCTGCCGCCCCTGGAGACGCGGCACAGCTTCACGGCGCGCGACACGATGCTCTACGCGCTCGGTGTCGGCGCCGACGATCTGCGCTTCGTCTACGAAAAGGAGCTGCAGGCGCTGCCGACGATGGCGGTCGTGCTCGCCTATCCAGGCTTCTTCTGGCAGGATCCGGCTTACGGCATCGACTGGAAGAAGATCCTTCACGGCGAGACCTCGGTCGAGCTGTTCGCGACGCTTCCGACCCAAGGCGATCTCTATGGCCGCACGACGATCGATGCGATCTACGACAAGGGCGCGGACAAGGGCGCGATCGTGCTGAGCTCGCGCCGGATCGAGGATAAAGCGGGCACGCACCTCGCGACGGTGCGCAACACCTTGTTCCTGCGCGGCGACGGCGGCTTCGGCGGCCAATCCGAGGGCGCCCCCCGCCCCCACCCGCTCCCGACGGACCGCGTGCCGGACCAGGTCGTGACCCTGGCCACGAGCCAGAACCAGGCGCTGATCTACCGGCTGTCGGGCGACTACAATCCGCTCCACGCCGATCCGGCGGTCGCGCAGGCGGCCGGTTTCCCGCGGCCGATCCTCCACGGCCTGTGCACCTACGGCGTCGCCGGCCGCGCGATCCTCGCCGCGCTGTGCGGCAACGATCCGGCGCTCCTCAAGCGGATGGACGTGCGCTTCTCGAGCCCGGTCTTCCCGGGCGAGACGATCAAGGTCGAGATCTGGCGCGAGGATGGCGATCGCGCCGCCTTCCGCGCGACCGCGGAGGAACGCGGCATCGTCGTGCTCAACAATGGTTATGCGGAGCTCGCCACATCATGACCGGAAACGCGGGCATAATTTCCTACGGCGTCTATATCCCGCGCCTGCGCCTGCAGCGCTCGGCGATCTTCGCCGCCAACGCCTGGTTCGCCGGCGGCCTCAAGGGACTCGCCAAGGGCGAGCGTGCGATCGCCAATTGGGACGAGGACAGCGTCACGATGGCGGTCGAGGCGGCGCGCGACTGCCTGACCGGGATCGACCGCGGCAAGGTCACCGCGCTGTCGCTCGCATCGACCACCCATCCTTTCGCCGATCGCCTCAACAGCGGGATCGTCAAGGAAGCGCTGACGCTTCCCGACGGCGTCGCGTCGCTCGACGTCGCCGGCAGCCAGCGCGCCGGCACGTCGTCGTTGATCCAGGCGTTGAACGCCGCGGCGAACGGCGGAACGCAGCTGTGCGTCGCGTCCGAGCTGCGCAAGGCACGTCCCGCGTCGGAGGGCGAACTCGTCCAGGGCGACGCCGCCGCGGCCTTGCTGGTCGGCGCGGGCGATCCGATCGCCCGCTTCATCGGATCGCACAGCGTCACGCTGGACTTCGTCGACCATTTCCGCGCGTCGGGCGCGGACTTCGATTACAGCTGGGAAAGCCGCTGGATCCGGGACGAGGGCTATACCAAGATCCTCGGCGGCGCGCTTGCCGGGGCGCTCCAGACACTCGCGGTCGATCCGGCCAGGATCGACCGGCTGCTGATCCCGATCAGCGCGCGCGGCGTGCCGGAAGGGCTTGCCAAGAAGCTCGGGGTACGCGCTGATGCGGTCGCCGACACGCTTGGGCAAAAGGTCGGCGACAGCGGCGTCGCCCATCCCTTGCTGATGCTGGCGGCGGCGCTCGAGCAAGCCACGCCCGGCGAGACGATCATGCTGGTCGGCTTCGGCCAGGGTTGCGACATACTGCTGTTCGAGACGACCGAGGCGATCACGCGCCTGCCGAAGCGCGACGGCGTTTCCGGCGCGCTCGCGCGCGGCAAGACCGACGACAATTACATGCGCTTCCTGTTCCACCGCGGCTTGCTCGATCTCGATCGCGGCATGCGCGCCGAGGCCGACCAGAAGCAGCCCGGCACGACCTTGTTCCGCAACCGCAAGACCGTGCTTGGCCTGGTCGGCGGGCGCTGCACCAAGACCGGGACAGTCCAGTTTCCGCGCTCCGAGGTCAGCGTCAATCCGAACGACCGCGCGATCGGCACGCAGGAGGATTATCCGCTTGCCGACAAGCAGGCGCGGATCGTCACCTACACCGCCGACAGCCTGACTTATTCGCCGGCGCCGCCGCAATATTATGGCACGATCGACTTCGAGGGCGGCGGGCGCATGTTCGCCGAGTTCACCGACGTCGATGGCGACAGCGTAGAGGTCGGCAGGCCGATGAAGATGATGTTCCGCATCAAGGCGGTCGACGAGACGCGCGACTTCATCAAATATTTCTGGAAAGCCGTTCCGGTCGAGCAGCCGGGCGCGAAGGAGAAATCCGATGGCTAGAGGCATCAGGGACAAGGTCGCAATCCTCGGCATGGGGTGCGCGAAATTCGGCGAACGCTGGGACAAGGACGCCGAGCAGCTCACCGTCGAAGCCTATGAGGAAGCGATCGCCGACGCCGGCATCGACACGTCGCAGATCGACGCGGCGTGGCTGAGCGTCGCGTTCGACGCGGTCAACATCGGCCCGTCCGGCATACCGCTCGCGACCGCGCTTCGCCTGCCCAACATCGGCGTGACCAAGGTCGAGAATTATTGCGCCAGCGGCACCGAGGCGTTCCGGGGCGCGGTCTATGCGGTTGCCTCGGGTGCGGCGGACATCGCGCTCGCGCTCGGCGTCGAGAAGCTCAAGGACACCGGCTACGGCGGGCTTCCGGTGCGCACGCGCGGGTCGACCTTCGACATGATTGGCGTCACCGGATCGGCGCCCGGCAATTTCGCCCAGCTCGCCGCCGCCTATCGCAACGAGCATGGGGTGTCGAAGGACGATCTCAAGCGTGCGATGGCGCACGTTTCGGTCAAGAGCCACGCCAATGGCGCGAAGAATCCGAAGGCGCATCTCCGCAAGGAGATCGACATCGACACGGTGATCAACGCGCCGATGATCGCCGACCCGCTGGGGCTGTTCGATTGCTGCGGCGTTTCCGACGGCGCGGCCTGCGCGATCGTCACGACGCCCGAGATTGCCCGCGCGCTCGGCAAGCAGGACCTCGTCACCGTCAAGGCGCTGCAGATCGTCACCTCGAACGGCTGGGAGAGCCAGGGCGCGGGCTGGAACGGAAGCTATTTCCACACCACCCGCATCGCCGCCGCCAAAGCCTATGAGGAAGCCGGCGTCACCCGGCCGCGCGACGAGATCAGCCTGATGGAGGTGCACGACTGCTTCTCGATCACCGAGCTGGTGACGATGGAGGACCTCCACATCAGCCCCGAAGGCGAAGGATGGAAGGACGTGCTCGACGGCTTCTTCGACGCCGACGGCAAGGTGCCGTGCCAGATCGACGGCGGCCTCAAATGCTTCGGCCATCCGATCGGCGCGTCGGGACTGCGCATGATCTACGAGAATTATCTGCAATTGCTCGGCCGCGCGGGCGAACGCCAGCGCAGCACGCCGCCGTCGCTTGCCCTCTCGCACAACCTTGGCGGCATGCCGAACCAGAATGTCAGCGCGGTCGCGATCGTCGGCCTCGCCGATGCGTGACCGCCGGGCTGGCGTTTCGGCACGCCCGCGCCTGATCGCGGCCTGATCGGATGTACCGGCTGCTCGGCGGCATGCGGGTGATCGAGGCGTCGTCGTTCGTCGCCTCGCCGACCTGCGGCATGCATCTGGCGCAAATGGGCGCCGAGGTGATCCGCTTCGACCAGATCGGCGGCGGGCCCGATTTCCGGCGCTGGCCGCGCGCCGAGAATGGTCTCAGCCTCTATTGGGAGTCGCTCAACAAGGGGAAGAAGTCGATCGCGATCGACCTCGGCAGCGCCGAAGGGCGCGAGCTTGCGACCGCTCTGATCACCGCGCCCGGCCCTGCCGGCGGACTGTTCGTCACCAATTATCCGGTCGACGGCTTCCTGGCGCATGATCGCCTCGCGGCGCTGCGGCCGGACCTCGTCACGGTGCGGATCATGGGCCGCGCCGATGGCGGACCGGCGCTCGATTACACCGTCAATTGCGCGGTCGGCTATCCGCAGATCACCGGCCCCGAGAGCCTCGACGACGAGGTCGTCAATCATGTCCTTCCAGCCTGGGACCTGCTGACCGGCGCTTATTCCGCCTTCGCCCTGCTCGCCGCCGAACGCCATCGCCGTGACACCGGCGCCGGCCAGGAAGTGCGCGTTCCGCTCGCCGACATGGCGATCGCGAGCGTCGCCAATCTCGGCATGCTCGCCGAAGTGCTCGACACCGGCGCCGACCGCGCCCGGCTCGGCAACCAGGTCTATGGCGCCTTCGGACGCGATTTCACGACCGCCGACGGCAAGAGGCTGATGCTGATGGCGATCACCCCGCGTCAGTGGAAGGGCATGGTCCAGGCGCTCGCCATCGGCGACGCGGTCACGGCGATCGAGGCCGATCAAGGCGTCTCGTTCGCGCGCGACGAAGGCGTTCGCTACCAGCATCGCGACCGGCTGGTGCCGCTGGTCGAGCAAGCCGTGGCGAAGCGCAGCATGAGCGATCTTGCCGCGGCATTCGATCCGCTCGGCGTGTGCTGGGGTCCCTATCAGACGATGCGCGAGGCGGCCGACGATCCCGACCTGGTCCGGGCCAATCCGATCTTCGCAGAGGTCGAGCAGCCGAGCGGCGCGCGCTACCCGATACCCGGCGCTCCCGCGACGATCCCGCAGGCCGAACGGCTGCCGCCGGCTCGCGCGCCGCGGCTCGGCGAGCATACCGACGAGATCCTCGCCGAGGTGCTCGGCCTCGGCTCAGGCGCGGTCGCCAAGCTGCACGACGGCGGAATCGTGGCGGCCGGCTGAGATGGTCTGTTCCGCTCATCCCTCAGCCGAGGCGCTGATCGACCAGGCGGATGCCGCGCTCGACGCCGCCCGCAAGTTCGCCGCCGACGTTCGCCGCCGGCTGCTCGGCCAGGTCGGGGGGGCCGGCGATGGCGTTGCGGTCGATCCGGCGCGGCTCGATCGCCACCAGCATGACGCCCATGGCTATGCGTGGATCGAGACCACGATCGCGGCGCTCGACGCGCTGATCGGCTGGGCGGCGGCGGCGCACGATCGCGGCGATCTCCGAGAGGTCGACGCTTTGGTGCTGCGGCTCGCCTTCGGCGACTATCTCGGCCAGCTCGCGGGTGGGATCGCGATTGGCCCCAACGAATATTTCAGGCCGGGCCAGATTGGGCTCGACGCGGCGGCGCGCTCCTTGGCGGATCATCCCGCGGTCGCCGGGTTGATCGCACGCGCCGATGCAGAGAGCCGCGCCGCTCTGGTCGCGCTGGTGCGTGCCGGTGCCGGTGTCAGCGAGACGTCCGGCGACGAGGCGCTCGACGAGATCCGTGCGCAGTTCCGCCGCTTCACCGCCGAGCGGATCACGCCGTTCGCGCATCGCTGGCATCTCGACGACGCTTTGATCCCGGACGCACTGATCACCGAACTCGGCGCGCTGGGCACGTTCGGCATCTGCGTCGATCCGGCCTATGGCGGGCTCGGCCTCGGCAAGCTCGAAATGTGCGTCGTCACCGAGGAACTGAGCCGCGGCTGGATCGGGGCCGGATCGCTCGGCACGCGCAGCGAGATCGCGGCCGAATTGATCGCGCTCGCCGGCACCGACGCGCAGAAGACGCACTGGCTGCCCGGCCTCGCGAGCGGCGCGATCCTGCCCACCGCGGTGTTCACCGAGCCTGGCGCCGGCTCCGATCTCGCCAGCCTTGCGACGCGTGCGACGCAAGCGCCGGATGGCAGCTGGCGCATCTCGGGTGCGAAGACCTGGATCACCCACGCCGCGCGCACCGATTTGATGACCCTGCTCGCGCGCACCGGCGGCGAGGGCCATCGCGGCCTCAGCATGTTCCTGATCGCCAAGCCGCGCGGCACGGAGACCGAGCCTTTTCCGGTCGTCGGCCTTAGCGGCGGCGAAATCGCAGTGCTCGGCTATCGCGGCATGCGCGAATATGAGCTCAGCTTCGACGAGTTCGAAGCGCCGGCCGAAAGCCTGCTCGGAGACGTCGAAGGCGAAGGCTTTCGCCAGCTGATGCGCACCTTCGAAGGCGCGCGCATCCAGACAGCCGCACGCGCGGTCGGGGTCGCCTGGCGCGCCTATGAGCTCGGGCTGGGCTACGCGATGGTGCGCCACCAGTTCGGACGTCCGCTGATCGACTTCCCGAGAGTCGCCGACAAGCTCGTCACGATGCTGGTCGAGACGGTGGCGGCGCGCGAGCTGGCCTATGCCGCCGCGCGGACCAAGGACGCCGGCGGGCGCAGCGACGTCGAGGCCGGGATGGCCAAGCTGCTCGCCGCGCGCGTCGCCTGGACCAATGCCGATGCCAGCCTGCAGATCCACGGCGGCACCGGCTATGCGCTCGAAACCGAGATCAGCCGCATCCTGTGCGACGCGCGCATCCTCTCGATCTTCGAGGGCGCGGCCGAGATCCAGGCGCACATCATCGCGCGCGGCCTCCTTCAGCGCGGCACGGAGGAGCAATGACCGAAGATTATGCAGAGATCCGCGAAGAGGTCGCCAAGCTGTGCGCCGGCTTTCCCGGCGAATATTGGCGCGCGAAGGACAAGGACCGCGCCTATCCGGGCGAGTTCGTCGAGGCGCTGACCAGCGCCGGCTATCTCGCGGCGCTGATCCCCGAGGAATATGGCGGCGCCGGTCTGCCGCTGTCGGCGGCGGCGGCGATCCTCGAGGAAATCCACCGCTCCGGCAGCAACGGCGGCGCCTGCCATGCCCAGATGTACATCATGGGGACGTTGCTCCGTCACGGCTCGGAGGCGCAGAAGGCCGAATATCTGCCCAGGATCGCAAGCGGCGCACTGCGGCTGCAGGCGTTCGGGGTGACCGAGCCGTCGAGCGGCACCGACACCTTGTCGATCAAGACCTTCGCGCGGCGCGACGGCGATCGCTACATCGTCAACGGCCAGAAGATCTGGACGTCGCGCGCTGAGCATTCGGACCTGATGCTCCTGCTCGCGCGCACCACGCCGAGCGACCAGGTTGCAAAGCGCACCGACGGGCTTTCGACCTTCCTGGTCGACATGCGCGCTGCGCTCGGCGCGGGCATGTCGATCCGGCCGATCGACACGATGATGAACCATTCGACGACCGAGATCTTCTTCGACGACGTTCCGATCCCCGCTGGCAATCTGATCGGCGAGGAAGGCAAGGGCTTCCGCTACATTCTCTCGGGAATGAACGCCGAGCGGATCCTGATCGCCGCCGAATGCATCGGCGACGCCAAATGGTTCATCGGCAAGTCCGCTGCTTATGCCAAGGAGCGCCACGTCTTCGGCCGTCCGATCGGCCAGAATCAGGGCATTCAATTCCCGATCGCGCGCGCTTATGCGCAGATGCGCGCCGCCGAGCTGATGGTCCATGACGCGCTGCGCCGCTACGAGGCGGGCGAGAACCCCGGCGCCGAAGCCAATATGGCCAAGATGCTCGCGGCCGAGGCGAGCTGGGCGGCGGCCGAGACCGCGGTCCAAACCCACGGCGGCTTCGGCTTCGCCGCCGAATATGACATCGAGCGCAAGTTCCGCGAGACCCGGCTCTACCAGGTCGCGCCGATCTCGACGAACCTCGTCCTCTCCTATCTTGCCGAGCATGTCCTCGGGCTACCAAGGTCCTACTGATGAGCGAGCGCTGGATCGACTGGATCGGCAAGCCCGCGCGCGCGCAGGACGTCATCGCGCAACCGGCCGTCGCCCGTTTCGCGGCCATGCTCGACTCTCCGCAGCCGGCGGGCGCGAACGCGCCGCAGGGTTTCCACTGGTGCCTCTGCCTGCCCGACGCCCCGACCGCGGAGATCGACGTCGACGGCCATCCCAAGCGCGGCAGCTTCCTCCCGCCGATCGAGCTGCCGCGGCGGATGTGGGTAGCAAGCGATGTCAGCTTCGCAGCGTCGCTCCCGGTCGGCGCGAACGTCGAGCGCGTCTCGACCGTCGCCGCGGTTGCGGAAAAGGACGGGAGCTCGGGCCGGCTGGCGTTCGTCGAGATCGATCATGTCACCAGCGCCGACGGGGTCGTCGCCGTGCGCGAGCGGCAGACGATCGTCTATCGCGAAGCGGCAACACCGGCACAGGCGAAGGCGGCCGCAGCGCCAACGCTCGCGCCGCCCGACCTTTCCGGCTGGTCGTGGCAGCGGCGCATGGTTCCGAGCGAGGTGCTGCTGTTCCGCTATTCGGCGCTGACCTTCAACAGCCATCGCATCCATTACGACCTTCCTTATGCGACCAAGGTCGAAGGCTATCCTGGGCTGGTCGTCCAAGGACCGCTGACCGCAAGCCTGCTGCTCGATCTGTGCGCGCGGGAGCTCGGCCCGGACGCGCTCGCCAGCTTCGCTTTCCGCGCCCGCACGCCCGCTTTCGCCGGCGAGGCCATGCATCTCGTCGGCCGGCGCGACGGCGGCGAGATCATTCTTGCCGCGCTCGGTCGCGACGGCCGCACCATCATCTCCGCGACCGCAACCGCTCGGTCGTGAACGTCAAGCCCTGAAAGGAATAAGCCATGGCGCTCGATCTCGACACACGAGAACAATTGATCGACACCATCCGCCGTTTCGTCAGCGAGCGGCTACGGCCGCTCGAGGCGAGGATCGCCGAGGAGGACGAGATCCCCGAGGAGGTGATCGACGAGATGCGCCAGCTCGGTCTGTTCGGCCTCTCGATCCCGGAGGAGTTCGGCGGGCTCGGCCTGTCGATGGAGGACGAATGCCTGGTCGGGATCGAGTTCGGCCGCACCAGCCCGGCGTTCCGGTCGGCGTTCGGCACCAATGTCGGCATCGGCAGCCAGGGCCTCGTCATGTTCGGCAACGAGGAGCAGAAGCACCGCTGGCTTCCGGGCATCGCGAGCGGCGACATCATCACCAGCTTCGCACTGACCGAGCCGGAGGCAGGCAGCGATTCCGCCGCGGTGCGGACGCGCGCGCGGCGCGACGGCGACCACTATGTCCTCGACGGATCCAAAATCTACATCACCAATGCCGACAAGGCCGGCCTGTTCACGGTGATGGCCCGCACCAACCCGGACGAGAAGCGCGCGGCCGGCGTCAGCGCATTTCTGGTCCCCGGCAGCTCGCCGGGGCTGAGCGTCGGGCCGCCCGAGCGCAAGATGGGCCAGCAGGGCGCGCATATCTGCACCGTCAGCTTCGATGGCGTCCGCGTCCCTGCCGCCAACCGGCTCGGCGAGGAGGGAAGCGGCTTCAAGGTGGCGATGCAGGTGCTCGACCGCGGCCGGCTGCATCTTTCGGCCTTGTGCGTCGGCGTCGCCGAGCGGCTGATCGCCGACTGCGTCGCCTTCGCGTCCGAGCGGCGCCAGTTCGACAAGCCGATCGCCGAGTTCCAGCTCGTCCAGGCGATGATCGCCGATTCCAAGACCGAAGCGCTCGCCGCGAGGGCGCTGATGCTCGAGACCGCGCGCAAGCGCGATGCCGGGGAGAATGTCACGCTCGAGGCGGCAGCATCGAAATTGTTCGCCTCGGAAATGGTCGGCAGGGTCGCCGATCGCGCCGTGCAGATCTTCGGCGGCGCCGGCTATGTCGCCGATCATGGCATCGAGCGCTTCTATCGCGACGTGCGCATCTTCCGCATCTACGAAGGAACCTCGCAGATCCAGCAATTGGTGATCGCCCGCGAGACCTTGAAACGCGGCGGCTGACGGACGGAAAGGCCTTCGACAAGCTCGGAGCGAACGGTTAGGCATGAA
>Ga0255338_1005820_pt1 | contig 11004 bp, 9 predicted proteins | sample MeOH1_35cm_T4_19_FD_203715 | JGI IMG/M metagenome (GOLD analysis project Ga0255338, IMG submission 203715) | Sandy soil microbial communities from University of British Columbia, Vancouver, Canada - MeOH1_35cm_T4_195 | ecosystem: Engineered > Artificial ecosystem > Sand microcosm > Unclassified ... | reverse complement strand
ACCGGCCCATGGGCACGTCGTCCAGCAGGAAGCCGATCTGCTGGAAGTTGAAGGCCCGCACCGAGACCGAGTTGCCGAATTCGTACATGCCCAGCGCGTCGTTGGCCTGGACGTTGAAGCCCGGCAGGCTCTCCAGCATCTTCAGGCCGGTGATCCCCGCCGGCGCCGAAAGCAGGGCGTCGCTGGTGATGGAGACCGTGGCGGTGACGTGGTCGGTGCCGATGGCGACCGTGGCCTCCGAAACCCGACTGCCGGTGACGACCAGTTCCTCCACCGAGGCCGGCGCCGTCTGGGCCAGGGCCTCGGAGCCGATCAGGGCGCCGACGAGCGCGCCTGCGCTCGCCAACCGCCGGCCCGCTCGCCGACCCGCGCCGGTCTTCCAAGTCTTGCGCATCGCTCGTCGCTCCCTCTGCCTGCGGGCCAGAGGGGCTGAGGCCGGCGGTTTGCGACAAGCCGATGACGGCGGGAAAAGGCACGAACGGTCGCCTTTGCGCATTCCATGACCGGACGGCGCCGGGTTCCTTGGCGCCGTGTCCGCCTAGGAGGCGATCGGAACGATCTCTGTGGCGACGCCTGCCGCTTCCAGCGCCGCCCGTTCGGTGCGCCAGCCGGAGCCGGTAATCAGGCGGGCGACGATCAGGCCCTCGGCCGCCAACTCGGCCAGCTGTTCCACGGACCGACCGTCCCGGCGTTCGGCGTCGCGGCGGGCGAGCGCCAGGACGTCGGCGTGAGCGTCCGGATCGCAGACCAGCACGTCGGCGGCGGAAAGCGCCCGGGCGGCGCGCAGGGTGAGCAGGTCGGCGGGACCGCGGGCGTCGATGTACTGCACGGCGCCGGAGAGCGTCGGGCTGTCGGACAGGGCGGCCCGCAGGCGTTCCTTCGCGCCTTCCATGTCGCCGGCGATGGCGGCCTCGGCGGCGGGGCCGGTCAGGGCGGCGCGAAGGAAACGCCGGCGGGCGTGGGCCTCGGGCAGGGCGGCGCGGACCTCGTCCTGGAGGCTGCGGAACAGGGCGGCGACCCGGCCGGTCCCTTCCGGCACGCGGGCCTCGATGTCATGGCGGAGCATGGTGGCCAGCATGGGCGAGGCCCCGCCGGTGCCGATGGCGGCCACCACCTCGCCCCGGTCGATGACGGCCGGGGTCGTGAAGTCGCACAGCGCGGGCCGATCCACGACGTTGACGGGCACATGCGCCGCCCGGGCGGCCTCGGCGGCGGCCCTGGCCCACTGGTCGTCGTCGCCCGCCACGAAGGCCAGGGCCATCCCGGCGTAGGACCTGGGGTCCAGCGCCTGGGCGGCGCTCAGGCGGACCAGGGTCGCCGGCGAGCCCGCGAACAGGCGGGCTTTGGCCTCCGCCGCCTCGCCCTCGCCCGCGATGGCCACGGAACGGCCGGCGAGCGGGTAGAAGGCGGGGAAGGCGTCCACGGTTACTTCAGGGTCTTGAGATAGGTGATGATCGCCGCGCGGCTCTCGTCGTTCGGCACCGCGATCATCATCTTTGTGCCCGGCGCGAACGCCGTCGGCGCCTTCAGGAACGCGTCGAGGTTGGCGTCGGTCCAGGTCCCGCCCTTGTTCTTCAAGGCGGGGGAATAGGCGAAGGTCTTGGAGGCGACCGGCGCGCCGGCGACGCCGGTCAGCGCGGGACCCATGGGCGAGCCCGCGTGGCACATCTTGCACTGCAGGTTGAACAGCTGCGCGCCGTCGGCGGCCATGGCGGGCGCGGCGACGAGCGAGAGGATCAGGGCGGCGGCGGCGGCGCGAAGCATGAGGTCTCCTAGAATTCGTAGGTCCGGTACGGGTTACCCTTCGACCGCCTCCAACGCCAAGGTCGGATTTACGCCACGGTCTGAACAGCGTTAGGATCGAAGCCAAAGCAAGTCGACGGAGCGGCCCCTATGGCGACGACGGTGGATGTGAACGGACGGCCCTTGAACGTCAACTCGCCGCCCGACACACCCTTGCTATGGGTGCTGCGAGATGAACTGGGGCTGACCGGCACGAAGTACGGCTGCGGCGTCGCGCAGTGCGGGGCGTGCACGGTGCTGGCGGACGGCCAGCCGATCCGATCCTGCCAGATCCCGATCTCGGCGCTGGGCGCCGCAAAAATCACCACCATCGAGGGTTTAGGCGGCAAACATCCGCTCCAGGAAGCCTGGGTGAAGCTGGACGTGCCGCAGTGCGGCTACTGCCAGTCGGGCCAGATCATGAGCGCCTGCGCGCTGCTGGCCGCCAACCCCAACCCGGACGATGCCGCGATCACCGGGGCCATGGACGGCAACATCTGTCGATGCGGCGCCTACCAGCGCATCCGCGCGGCGATCAAGGAAGCCGCCGCGGCGCCTGCCGCCGAACCCGCCGCGACGCCGGCCGTCTAGGGAAACGCCATGACCAAGCCTTTCAAGGACATCATCGCCGCCCCCAGCCGCCGCGACGTGCTGGTGGTGGGCGCCACCGTGGCGGGGAGCTCGCTGCTGGTCGGCTGCTCGCTGCCGGACGCCCTCTCGGCGGGGTCGAAGGTCGAGGTGGGCGCGTTCGGACCGTTCCTCAAGTTCGCCACGGACGGGACGGTGACGGTCGTCTCCAAGCACATCGAGTTCGGCCAGGGGAACCACGCGGGCCTCGCCGCGATCGCCGCCGAGGAGCTGGACGCCGACTGGGCCAAGGTGAGGGTCGAGCAGGCCGCCGCCAACGCCAAGCTGTATGGCAACGTCAACATGGGCGGCACCCAGGGCACCGGGGGCTCGTCGGCCATCGCCAACTCCTGGACCCAGCTGCGCACCGCCGGCGCGGCCGCGCGGGCGATGTTCGTATCGGCGGCGGCGGCCAAGTGGGGCGTCCCGGCCGGCGAGATCACCGTCGCCAACGGCGTGATCGCGCACCCTTCCGGCAAGTCGTCCGGGTTCGGCGAGCTGGTGGCCGACGCGGCCAAGGTCACACCGCCCGAGGCGCCCAAGCTGAAGGACCCCAAGACCTTCACCCTGGTGGGCACCGGCCGCGTGCGTCGCAAGGACAGTGCGGCCAAGAGCGATGGCACGGCCCGCTACACCCAGGACGTCCGAATGCCCGACATGCTGGTCGCCATGGTGGCCCACGCGCCGAAATTCGGCGCCAAGGTGAAGTCGTTCGACGCCACCGCGGCCAAGAAGGTCGCCGGCGTCACCGCGGTCTACGAGATCCCCACCGGCGTGGCCGTGGTGGCCAACTCCACCTGGGCCGCCAAGCTGGGCCGCGACGCGCTCAAGGTGGAGTGGGACGAGTCCAAGGCCGAGACCCGCGGTTCGGCGCAGATCCTGGCCGAGTTCAAGGATCTGGCCTCGGGCAAGACCGCCGCGCCGGAGGACAAGAAAGCGGGCTGGAAGGGCTTCGATTCCAAGGGCGACGCGGCCAAGGCGGCCGGCGGGACCGCGGCCGTGGAGGTCACCTACGACTTCCCGTACCTGGCCCACGCCACCATGGAGCCGATGAACTGCGTCGCCATGGTGGGCAAGGGTCCGACGAAGCTGATCTTTGGCTCGCAGACACCCACCCTGGACCAGATCAACACGGCCGGCATCGTCATGGCCCTGCCCGGGTCGATCCAGATCGAGACCCTGTTCGCCGGGGGCTCATTCGGTCGGCGCGCCAACTTCCAGTCCGACTACGTCACCGAGTGCGTCCGCATCGCCAAGAAGGTCGGCAAGGGGCGGCCGGTGAAGCTGGTCTGGACGCGGGAGGACGACATGCGGGCGGGCTACTTCCGGCCGCTGGTGCACCACGCGGTGCGGGTCACCACCGACGCCGACGGCTATCCCGCCACCTGGAAGCACCGGATCGTCACCCAGTCGATCATGAAGGGCGCGCCTCCAGGATCGCCCGGGGGCGGCGGCGTCGACGGCACGGCGGTCGAAGGCGCCATGGGCTCGCCGTACCTGAAGGCGACCCCGATCGTGGACGCGCAGCTCATCACACCGGACGCCGGCGTGCCGGTGCTGTGGTGGCGGTCGGTGGGGGCGACCCACACCGCCTATGTGATGGAGCACACCATCGACCAGCTCGCGAGAAAGGCGGGCAAGGATCCGGTGGAGTACCGCCGCGCGCTCTACCAGAAGGCCAGCGCCGGACGGCACCTGGCGGTGCTGAACCTGGCCGCCGAGAAGGCCGGCTGGGCCACGCCCGCGACCGACGGCTGGACCCGGGGCGTGGCCGTGCACGAGAGCTTCGGTTCCGTCGTGGCCCAGATCGCCGAGGTGAAGGTCGAGAACGGAACGCCGAAGGTGGGCCGCGTGGTGACCGCCATCGACTGCGGCACGGCCATCTCGCCCGACCAGATCGCCGCCCAGATGGAGGGCGGGACCTGCTACGGCCTGTCTGCGGCCCTGTTCGGCAACGTCACCCTGACCGGCGGCGTGGTCGACCAGGGGAACTTCGACACCTACCGCGTGCTGCGGAACTCCGAGGCGCCGAGCGTGGAAACCTACATCGTGCCCTCGACCGCGCCGCCCAGTGGCGTGGGCGAGCCAGGGACGCCGGTCATCGGCCCGGCGGTGGCCAACGCGCTGCTGGCGATCTCCGGCCAGCCGATCCTGAGCCAGCCGTTCGTGAAGGCCTGAAGCCCTTTCCCTCCCCTTCATGGGGAGGGTGGCGAGCGGAGCGAGACGGGTGGGGATCTCGCGTTCAAGCGCCGAGCTTGAGCCGGCATTCCCCACCCCGCTCGCCTTCGGCGAGCTGTCCCTCCCCATGAAGGGGAGGGAAAAGGGAATCACGTGCTAACTCCCCTCACATGAACTTCGACATCATGCGGCTGGTCGCGGCGCTGCTGGTGGTGGTGAGCCACACCTTCCCGCTGGCCGGCCAGGCGCCGCTCCGGATCATGGGCGTGGAGGATCTGGGCGCTCTGGGCGTCTCGGTCTTCTTCGTGATCAGCGGCTATCTGGTCAGCGCCAGCTACGAGCGCGATCCCAAGGCCTATCTGCTCAAGCGCATCCTGCGGATCGAGCCCGGCCTGATTGCCTCGCTGGTGGTGACGGTCGGGTTGCTGGCGCTGGTCACCACGGCGCCGGCGGCGGAGTACTGGCCGGCCGCGGCGATGTACGTGGTCCGCAACGCCCTGCTCTACCCCGCCGTCTACGCCCTGCCGGGCGTGTTCCAGGACGTGCCGTTCTCCGGCGTGGTCAACGGGGTGCTGTGGACGCTCAGGCTCGAGTTCACCTTCTACGTCGTGCTCATGCTGATCCAGGCCCGGCTGCGGCTGGTGCTGGCGCTGCTGGCGGTCTGCGCCGTGGTGTTCGTGACCATGACCTTCACCCACCCGAACTGGGCCGACGAGAAGCTGACGCGGATCACGTTCCTGGGCGCGCGCAACGGGCTGCTGTTCTTCGCCGGCGCCGCGCTCCAGCTCTCGCGCCGGCAGATCCCGCTCTGGCTGGGCGGCGTCTCGGTGGTGGCGTTCCCCTTCCTGGGGCCGCTGGCGCTGCCGACCGCCGTGCTGGGGCTGGCGCGGCCTGGCAAGCTGCCGGCGGACCTGTCCTACGGGATCTATATCTACGCTTTCCCGATCCAGCAGGTGCTGGCGGCCTACGGCCAGCTGAACGTGTTCACCGCCGTCCTGGGGGTGCTGCCGTTCGCCGTGGCGAGCTGGTTCCTGGTCGAGCGGCCCGCCATGAAGCTCAAGCCGGGCCCACGCCCGGCCTGGTGACGCGATAATTTGGGTTCCGTGGAACCCGATCACGGTTTCGTGCGCTCTGTCTTCGCATTCCACTCAGGAGACACACAATGCGTATTGCGATCACTGCCATCGCCGCCATCGGCGCGCTCAGCATGGCTGCTTGCAGCAAGCCGGAAGAGAAGGCCGCTGAAGCCACGGCCGACGCCGTCCAGGCCGACGCCAACGCCGCCGCCGGCCAGATGGAAGCCCAGGCCGACGCTGTCACCGCGAACGCCGACGCCGCCGCCGACGCCACCAAGGCGACCGCGGAAAACACCGCCGACAACCTTGAAGCCAAGGCCGACGCCGTGAAGGACGCGGGCGAGGCCAAGGCGGACGCCATCAAGGAAGCCGCCGAAAAGAAGTAGGCCCGTCGTTCCGACGACGACCTGGATCAAGGCCCCGAAGCTCAACCGAGCTTCGGGGCCTTTCTCTTGGTGAGTTGGCCCAGATCGGACTGGGCGCGGCGCCAGCCCAGCCATACGCCGGTGGCCACGCCCGCCCCGGCCAGCACAAGCAGGGCGATCATCCCGACGATCCAGGGGGTTCCTCCGCGCAGCCCGTTGATCACGTCTAGGCGGTGCAGCCCCTCGAACAGCCAGCGCTGAGTCCGCGCCGCTCCGTCGATTTGCGCCAGGGTCTGGCCTGACGCGGGATCAAGATAGAACCGGACCCGGTCCTCGAGTTCCACCCGGTAGACCGGCAGCTTCGCGCGACCGTCGTGGCCGTCATAGTAGTAGGCGTCCGGCGCCGTGATCAGCCTTGCGCTGAGGACCGGACCCAGCCGACCGGCGGCCTTGGCAAGCGCCTCGAACGTCAGCGGCGCGGACCGTCCGTTCGCATCCAGCCGCGCGCCATCGGCCATCAGGAAGATTTCGCCAGCTAGAGGGGCCGCCGTGAGCTGTCGGGCCGCCACCCCCCGGTCGCGCGCGCCGGCCACCGCCACCTGGAGGTCGCCGAACGAGAAGGCGCCCGTCACCTGCTCGGCGCGGGCGTCGGGAGCGCTGTCGAGGAGGCCCCAGGGATTCATCGAGATCAGGCCGCTGAACACCCACGTGAGCGTCAGCACGCCCGCCGCCAGGCCGGTGAGGTGGTGCCACGCCATCCAGCCCCGGTAGGGCGTCAGCCGCCCATCGCTCCAGGGACGCCACGAGATGACGCCCAGATAGATGCCCGTAGCTGTCAGGAAGACTCCCACGATCGAGGTCCAGATCACCACCTGGGACCAGAGCTTGACGTCGGCGCGCAGCACCTCGGGATAGAGCCAGTGCGGGATCGGCCCTAGCCAGTTGAGCACCTTCTCGCGGGCGTTCACGACCTGCGACACAGCGCCGGTATGGGCCGAAACATAGACGTCGGTCCGAGCGGGGTCGTCGAAGCGGAAGAGATGGAACGGCCGGCGCTTGTCGAAGTAGCCGGTGACCGTCCACTGGTCGCGCTCGAGGATCTCAGGCGTCCCAGGGCGGCCGTCGATCCCGTGCGCGGACGCATAGGCCTGGGCGACCCGGGCCGCGTCGGCGGACGAGACCCGATGGATCGGCCGGCCCGTCGCCAGGTCCAGCACCTGGTCGTCGAAGCGCAGGACCGGGCGGCCGGCCAGATCCTCGACCGCCGCGCGCTCGACCTGGATCACCTCCTGCGTGTCGCCGAACGCGCAGCATTGACCCCAGGCGATGGGCGGCAGGCCGGCGGCCCGCTCCTCGTCCGTGACCTCGGGCCAGTGGACGAAGAGCATCACCATGCCGCTCAGGAACCAGAGCAGCATCAGCAGGCCCATGACGATGCCGACGTAGCGGTGGAGGACCACCAGCCACTTCGGCGCCCAGGGCTTGCGCGCGGGCTTGGGGAGGGCGTCAGAAGCTATAGGCGTAGCTCACATGCAGGGTCCTGGGCACGCCCAGGAAGCGATAGAAGAACCGCTGCGTCGAGAGGTCGATCACGGCGGAGTTCACCCGGGTGGCGTAATCCTCGTCGAGGGCATTCTCCAGCCGCGCCGTGACCCGATGCTTGCGGGCCTTGTCGACGAAGACGTGGGCCGCGAGGTCTAGGACGACGTAGTCGCCGTAGTTCACCCGGCCGAAGCCGCTGACCGTCTGGTAGACGTCGCCCACCCACAGGAGGCTGACCGAGGCGCCGACCGGGCGGTCGGCCGGATCGTAGGCGACCGTGGCCTTGGCCTGGGTCGCGGGGATGCGGTCGAACTGGCGGCCCGCGCCCTCGGCCCGGGTGCGGGTGTAGGCGTAAGACGCCCGCGCCGAGATCGCGTCGGTGAGCTGGGCCGCGCCCGAGAACTCGACGCCCCGGGTCTTCACCGTCTCGTCGACGTTGACGTAGATCCCGTCCGGGAAGGCCGGCAGGTCGTAGGTATCGACGATCAGGTCGTCGATCTTCCGCGCGAAGCCGGTGAGCTGCCAGGTGAACCGGCCGCCCTGGCCGCCGATGGCGAGATTGCCGTTCAGGCTCTGCTCCGCCTTCAGGTCCCGATTGCCCACCGCGCAGCAGGGGTCGAACGCATAGAGCTGCTCGGCGCTGGGCAGGATGAAGGACGTGCCCAGCATCCCCTCCACATAGACGGCGGGCGTGGCGTCCCAGCGGCCGGAGAGGTTCCAGACCGCCTTGTCCTGGCCGTCGGTCCGGTTGAGGCGGACGCCCGCGGCCAGGTGGGCGTTGTCGATGAGATCGTCGGTGGTCCTGACCTGGGCCACGAAGGCGTGCACCGTCTCGGTCTGCGGCGCGATCAGCAGCACCTCGTCGCGGCCGTTGAAGTTCTGGAAGTCGTAGCCGAGGTCGAACTCGAACCCGCGCATCAGGTTCAGGCGGGCCAGAACGCTGACGCCGTAGTCCTCGTAGCCCCAGTAGGTGAGGTCATCGACGATCACGCCCGGCGCGGACGGGGCGCCCGGCACGTTGTTCACCGTCGAATAGACGCTGTCCCAGTCGTGGTAATAGCCCTTCACGGAAAGCCGGACCTGCGCGCTGGGGGTCCAGTCCAGGCTGGCGCTGGCGATCTCCTCGTCGCGGTCGTTGAACGACAGGCGCGTCAGGCGCGGGCCGGGATAGTCCAGGTGCGCGTCGGTGTGCTGGTAGTAGAGGTCGGCCTTGAGGTCGGGCGTGAGGTCCAGGCCCAGCTTGCCGCCGAAGCTGACCACGTCGTAGCCGCGCCTGCGGGCCGTGGCGCTCGGCTGGAAAACGTCGAAGGTCTTGTAGCCCTCGGCCTCGTCCTTCGAGACCCAGGCCACGAACCGGCCCTGGCCCACCGTGCCGCGCACCATGGCGTTGGCGTGGACGCCCTGATGGGTGTCGCCCCCGACCGTGACATTGCCGCTGAGCTCGTCGGAATAGGCGCGGGTGACGACGTTGATCACGCCGGCCGCGGCCTGGGTCCCGTAGAACAGGCTCTGGCCACCCTTCAGCACCTCGATGCGCTCGACCATGCTGGCCGGCAGGGTGTCGGCCGGACTGGTCGAGGTGTAGAGGCGATTGTTGATCCGCACCCCGTCCACCAGCCACAACACGTCGCCGGTGCGCGAGCCCTGAAGCGAGATATCTGCATAGGAGAACGGTCCGTTGCGGGGCGACAGGAACAGGCCCGGCGTCTGCATCTGCAGGGCCTGGGAGACGTCCACGTAGGCGTTTCGGCGCACGGTCTCGGCGGCGATCGTCTCCAGGTCGGCGCCGTAGCGCGACAGCTCCTGGGGCAAGGTCTCGTCCAGCCGCGCGCCCGTGACCACCAGTTCGTCGATCTCGGCCTCCGCCGCGCAAGCGGCGCCCGCGAGCGCGCTCACCGCGGCTCCGACCAGCAACAGTCCCCGCATCCCCATTCTCACCGACCCCCATTCGATCTTCCGGCGGTAAGAGGCGGACCCGGGGCGGGCGCGTACTTTACGGTTTCCACGCGCGTTACAGAGGGTTACAGGAGCCTCGGAGGCTCGAAAGTCGGGTATGAACGGGCAGAGATCCGAGGCTTTGGCGGCACAGGTGGCGCGGATCCGTGACAGCGGGATTCTGGGCCGCAGCCATGGCCTGTCGCGCCTGTTCGACTACCTGGCGGATCCGGCCCGCGGCGGCCGGACGCTGCGCGAAGCCGACGTCGCCCAGGACGTGTTCGGCCGCGAGCTGGACCTGTCGGGCGACGCCTCGGTCCGGGTCTATGTCCACCGCCTGCGCAAAAAGCTGGACGAGTTCTACGCCGGGGCCGGCGCCGCCGAACCGCACCGCCTGGTCATCCCGGTGGGCGAGTATCGGCTGGACGTGACCGAGGTCGATGTCCGGCCCAACCCCGTCGCGGCCCCCAGTACGCGACCCCGCTGGCTCTGGCCGGCCGTCGCCGCCGCCCTGGTGCTGGTCGCCGCGAATGTCGGCGCCTGGTGGTGGGTGGCCCGGGAAGGAGCGCCGTCCCGCGAGCTGGCGCGCACCGCCGCCTCGCCGCTGTGGGCGGGGATCGGACGCGACCGACCGGTGATCCTGGTGGTGGGCGACTACTACATCTTCGGCGACACCGACCATGGCGACGGGCCCAAGCGGATGATCCGCGCCTTCGAGATCAACTCGCCGGCCGACCTGGACGCCTGGCTGATGGACAATCCGCAGCTCCAGGGCCGGTACATCGACCTGGACACCTACTACACGCCGGTGGGCGCCACGCTGGCCCTGCGCGAGATCCTGCCGCTGGTGCGCCAGGCGGCGGGCGGTCTCGACCGGGTGCGCGTGACCACCGCCTCCCACCTGACCCCGGACCTGATGAAAAGCGCCGACATCGTCTACGTGGGCTACCTCTCGGCGCTGCGCGTGCTGCAAGGGCCGGTGTTCGAGCGCTCGCGCTTCACGGTCGGCTCGACCTACGACGAGCTGGTCGACCGCAAGACGGGCCAGACCTTCGTCTCGGGCGCGGGGACGGCCTCAGCCGACCGGCCCAACCGCGACTACGGCTATCTGGCGCGCTTCGAAGGGCCGGCCGGCAACCACTTCGTGGTGGTGGCGGGCAACCGCGACATCGGGGTGATGCAGATGGCCGAGGTGGCCACCGACCCGAAGGCCCTCGCCGGGCTGAAGATCGACGGCGAAGGCGCCGTTGAGGCTCTGTACGAGGTGGACGGCGTCGGGCGGACGGCCCTGGGCGCCCGGCGGGTTATCGCCTCGCGCTGAACCCGCGGGCGGCTTGGCCGTTTAACCGGCGACCGCGAAGGAGGCCGCCATGACCGCCAGGAAGCCGGCCCACCCGCTGATCCCCGCCGACCGCGTCAACGGGACGGACGTCGTGAACAAGGCCGGCGAGAAGCTGGGCAAGATCGAGGATGTCGCCATCGAGAAGGTCTCGGGGGAG
>Ga0255338_1005819_pt1 | contig 11004 bp, 10 predicted proteins | sample MeOH1_35cm_T4_19_FD_203715 | JGI IMG/M metagenome (GOLD analysis project Ga0255338, IMG submission 203715) | Sandy soil microbial communities from University of British Columbia, Vancouver, Canada - MeOH1_35cm_T4_195 | ecosystem: Engineered > Artificial ecosystem > Sand microcosm > Unclassified ... | reverse complement strand
GGTCCGCCGGCGATGAGGATTTCCTTGATTCCTGCCTGTTGTCCCATGCGGTGATTATATATTTTAATGCCGGGACATGAAGAGAGTGGTCGTTAAGCGTCCGGGCGGGCATGAGGCGCTGACTCTCGTCGAGGAAGCGGATCCGGTTCCTCTCCCTGGGCAGGTGCGGGTGCGGGTGCGCGCCGCGGGGATCAACTACGCCGATACCATCGTTCGTGAGGGGTGGTATGAGGCGGCTAAGGGCAAGTATCCGCTGACTCCGGGGTTCGAGTTCGCGGGGGTCGTGGACAACCACGCCGGGGGCTTCAAGCCGGGCGACCGCGTGTTCGGGTTCACCCGCTTCGGGGGCTACGCCTCGGTTCAGGTGGTGATGTCGGGGCGTTTACGGCTCATGCCGGCCGACTGGTCCTTCGCCGATTGCGCGGGGGTTCCCGCGGTCCATTTCACGGCGTATCACGCGCTTCATCAGGTGGCGAAGGTTTCATCCGGGGAAACCTTGCTCATTCATTCGGCGGCCGGCGGGGTGGGCACGGCGCTTCTTCAGCAGGCGAAGCTGGCGGGGTGCAGGACCGTCGCGGTCGTGGGTTCCGCGGCCAAGGCGGCGGTGGCTCGCGCGTATGGGGCTGACGCGGTCGTCGTGCGCGGGCCTTCGCTCTGGAAGGACATCGACAAGGCGGCTCCCGAGGGGCTCGACGCCATTTTCGACGCGAACGGCGTGACGACGCCTCGGCCGGGGTTCAAGAGGCTGAAATTGGGCGGGAGACTGGTGATCTACGGGTTCGCGGAGATGTTCCCGCGGGGCAAACGGCCGTCTTCGCTGTCGCTCGCGTGGAACTGGCTGAGGATCCCTCGGTTCTCCCCCCTGGAGATGACGGCGACGAACCGCGCGGTGATGGGGTTCAATGTGGTGTTCCTCACGGATAAGGCCGAGCTGGCGCGCGATGGGTTTGATGCGATCGAGGGGTGGCTCGGGAAGGGGCTGCTCAAGAAGGCGCCGGTGAAGGAGTTTCCTGTCGAGCGCGTCGCGGATGCGCACCGGGAACTCGAGACTGGGGAGACGGTCGGGAAGCTGGTCCTCACCTTCCCTGAAAAATAGAGGCGAATAGGCCTCACGGGCCTTGCTTCGTTTGCGCTGTTTGGTCCCTGGCGTGACCCCTGTTTTCCGATTACAATCCGACAATACTGGCTATTTCCGGTTGCCTTGTTAGGCTGACCACCCTAATACTATTAGACGGATTACTCAAGGATGGCCATGGCAAATCCAGCTGGCATTAAGCCGATTTCTCGAAACAAAATTCAAGTTCTTGCTGGCATGACCCGTGATCCCAGGCTAGTACTGATCTGTGAGGAGTTGGAAAATTACGCGGATGCGAAAATGGTTATTCTTCATGGAAATACTAAATTCGTGCCTTGTATGAGGGGTCATTTCGACAATCGTTTCTCAGGAAGCACAACCATCAAATGATCACCGAGGCATTCTATTTCGTGTCAGTGCTCGTGCAAGAGATTCTCCAGGTTCTAAGAGCCAACGCATGGACTTATGTTGTTCTCTTGGTATACATTCTGGCGTGGCTTGCGTTTGGGCATCGACATGTCCTTGAGCGATACTTTCGGCTGGCATGCGTTCTCTCGACTGAACTGGCTCTGCGCGACTGGTTTGGTGTTGCGACCAGGAGTACGGAGTACGTTGCGAGGGAGGCGATTGACAAGAAATTGGACGATCTAATCGCAAGTGGCGACAACTTGCTGGTTCTGGGACCACCAGGGTCTGGAAAGCGACGTGCCGTATATGAAGCTCTTCGTCGAGCGACTAACCCTGTCTATATCTGGCTATTGCGGCACGACTGGCCCCCCCCAGGGAGCGACATGGGGGCATCTTTCGGGTCCGTTGCATTTCCGGCACTGAACATTGAACGACAGATTTGGATCGCTACTTGGTTGGCGAGATGGTCAGTGCGCCGGAAGATCGTAGTCATTGATGGTCTTGGCGAGTTTGCAGCCAGTGAGGGGTGCCATGCGCTCCTAACAATCTTCGACAAATTAGGTTTTCAAGTAGTTGCCACATGTTGTTCTGGAGAGGTGTATCAGGACGCAGTAGTTGGGATGGCAACCCTTCCAATAAAGCTTCACTATATCTTCCCCCCCGATTCGACAATCTGCTTCAAAAAGGTTCCGGAGGCTGTGGCGGAAGAAATTGCTTCTCGGAATGGCCTCGTGTGGGCGGATGCTAGGGTGCACTTTGACGGTACGATTCCGTCGATTTTCCTGGCGCCAAATGAAGGGCAGAGAATTTGGGCGCAACTCGGAGAGTTGGCGCAACGTGTGTTCGTAATGCTGCGCCAACTCGACGTTTGTGGTCTCATTTCAAACAGTGCCGATATCCCCCTTTGCGTTGTCCATCTCGCATTGGAGCGGGTCGCCGGTATTCGGAGAGGAGATATTTTGAAGGCGCTGGACGAACTGGGGAGAATACCGGTCCTCGATCTTCGCGGAGGACTCCTGCGCATAAACACTTCCATTCTTCGCAGCGTGAATGATGCCACTCCTCTGGAAGTGATCCTTAGGCGCACCGTGGATGCATTCCGTGATGACGAGGCAGCGCTGGTCTTGATCGGGCATCAGTGCCGACGAAAATACGACCTCGTAAGCCAGCCTGTCATTGGTGCCATTGCCGTAGAGTGTTACACGAGGTCGTTCGCTCTCCAGAGAACATTCCGAAAGAAACTGTGGCTGGGTCAGACCTATGCAAGGATGAAGAAATTCGACGAGGCCGTAAAGATCGCCGCCGAGGTCATAGATGATCGGCGCGCTAACAAACGAATTCGGTCTTTGGCTTTCTGTAACATGGGTTTCTGCCTGGTAGAGAAGCGCAAGGTCGACATTAAGTCATCTCGGCCATCGAGAATCGTTCGATGCTTTCGCGAGTCGCTGGAGTTGAACCCAGGCCTGACTGAGGCATGGTATAGGCTTGGCTGTTTTTTGGCGCAGCTGAAAACCAAGCGTTTGCGTGTTGCGGAGAAGTGCCTCTCTGGGGCCGCTACTCAGGACCCCCATAACTGCAGGACGATGATTTCGCGATTTAGTGTGCTGAAGGCCCTGGGACGATATGAAGATGCGCTGTTGCAGTTGGCTGATATCGAGAGGTTAGACAATGAGTCTGATGAGAGAGTCCAGTCTAAGGCATGGCCGCATCACGAAAGGGCTGAGATTTTCAAAGAGCTAGGTCGATTTAGTGAAGCGCGCGACAGTGCGGCCATGGCAGTGACGCACGATTTTCGGGATCTCGGCGCCCGGAACACTCTAGTCTACATGGAGCTGCTGGTCAGACAAACATTCGATTTGAATGACATAGGGGAAGTGACTAATACGATCAAGGATGCCCTGCAGGCACTTGATGAAAGGTACCACTCCCGATATCGTGAGAAATTGCGGAACTCAGTTCTATCGTGGCTAGGGCGACGAATCAAGGGTCGTGTCCTGCCTGGAAGCATTGAAGTGCACGCACAGGTTAGTCATTGCAACATGCTCTTGTCGGCAGTGGGGTCTCAACACGTGACATTCGGTGAAATCAAACAACGAATACAGACCAAGTATCCAGATGCAATCGCAGCAACATGGTTCCATGATATTTTTCGGAGCGGTTAACCTGGCGCTTCAGGCGACTGCGGCCAGCAAGGAGTTCCATTAACCGAGACGCCTGAGCGCGTCATTAGGCGCCTATAGAGCTATAGGACATCAATGCGAAATCGAACGACTGCCACCTTATTCTTCGTTGACATGCTCGGGGTTAGATCGAGTTGGCAGAAAGACGGACGAAAGGGCGCAGAAGGATCATTTCAGCTGTTTCAGGAGAATATCCAGCAGGCTCTCCTTCCACTTACGCGGGCAGAAATCTTAGATGCTTCAATCGAGTCTGACAGTGCGGTATTCAAATGCCGAAATGCAGAAGCAGCGGTCTTCTTAGCACTTCGCCTCTTCCGCAGGACATTTGCCAGAGGCTCAAACATCCGGGCTGAACGCCGCTCGTGGCTGAGAGGAGTTATCATTCCCATAAGCCGGGCCGCAGTGTTTAGGAAGGAGCAAGACATCTCAAGGTCCGCGGTTTTGTTAAAGAATTTTGTTTATCACAGGGGAATTCTCGACGCCATTTCTATCGAAAAATCAGGATATCGGGGAATGCGCTGTCTCATCAAATCGAATTTGATTACGGACGCCCTTCGCTTTAAATTCAGATTTATGATTGGTACCAACGAGTTGCCACGGTTTCGCCATCTCGAACACAGTCTCTATCCCCGCAGAATTGCAAAAGAGTTCGAAGATCTGCTCTGGATGAATCCCCACGATGATATTTCTCAATGGGGGAAGTATCAGGTTTACATGGCAAATCGCTTGCGATATTCAGGGCACAATCCGGATGAACTGAGTCATGCCGCTGCCACCCAGATTGTATTTCACGAGTGCGAAGCAATGATTGCCGCGCGCAGGCGCCGCATTTAACCTATGAACCTTCTCGCGCCTGATATTGGCTTGGGCGGACGGCGGCCTCATCTCGGCTGGACTGCGGCATGCCGCCGCCGTTCATCCTGACGTTGGGTGGATTTGGAGTGCATGTTCGATCGCAGATAGACCGCTGTTAATGTATGCGGGAGAATCGATGAAAACATTATTCGCTGTAGTTGCCCTATCCTTGTTCACCGTTCCCACTTGCGCTGCTGATTTCAAACAACTCGAGAATCAGATTGGGCAGATTCGGAGCGAGCAACGTGATAATAAGGCGGATATTGAACAGCTCGAAAATGGAATTAAAGAAACTCGGCGTGACCAGCTTAACTACAAAGTCGAGAAGGATTTGCTTAAGGAAGCGTACGGATCCAGTCTCACGACAATCAATACAGTTTTGGCTCTGGGACTTGGCGTCATTACTCTAATTGGATTTTTAGGATTTAGAGATATCGGAACACTGAAGAAAGAATACACCGAAGAGTTGGAGAACCTGCGCAGAATGCGAAGCGCCTTCGCCAAAAAAGCAACCTCACTATCGGAGATGCAAAAGAAGATCGAGCTTGAATTGGTGCGAGTGACTGAAACCAATCAGATGCAATCAAACAGAATCAAGGTGCTCGAATTGCAGGAGAAGTGCGCCCAACTCATAGCATCGCGAAATTATATTAGGGCCCTCGAATATGCGACGGTTGGACTCAGTCTTAGCCCGGATGAGCCAATCCTGCTTGATCAGAAAGCAATCTCATTGTTTAGGATTGGACGGTTCGAGGAATCTCTAAGGGAATATGAATCACTGAGCAGAATAGACCCAAAAGATAGCGGCGTGTTGCCGAGTCGCTATGAACTCCTGCTCTTGTTGGGAAAAATTGAAGCCTTTGACAAACTTTGGGAAGAAAATTCTGGCATTCCTTCGGAGCGCCCCGGCGCGGGCTCTCTTCGTAAATATTTCCTGATTTTCAGGAGTTTCGTCGCAGGAGATTATGCGGCTATGAATTCGGCAATTGATGCCTTTGTTTCGCCGCGCACTCCGCCGAAGAGGTTGGAATATTGGAATTTCTCGGAGGTGGAAACCCTGGTGCGAAAGAGCTCCGCCCCGGAAGAAGCAAAGACTAAATTCCTTTCGTTTATAAATGTATTACGCAATACTGGCGGCGAATGATCACAAGTAATTTTTGCAGGGAATCGGGGAATATTTGCACCTAACCCAAGGATAGAGCGGCTGACGGCGCGGCGAGGAAATTCTGGTAGCCGCGCCGGTCAGTGTCTACAGGTGGATTTCCCCAATCGATATCGTAATATTCCATTATCCGCCACCGTATGAGAGGCCCCACGATGAGAACCCTGACCTACATCCTTCTCGCCCTCATTCCCCTCCTCCTCCCCGCCTGCGCCGCCCAGCAACCCGGCGGCGGCGGCCTCATGTCCTCCAGCATGACCGGCGCCCGCCCCGGCTCCGGCAACTTCACCTACCTCCCCCCCCCCCCCCCCCGCGCCCGCCTCCCCGCCGGCCTCCCCCGCGTGATGCTCGGCAAGGTCTCCGACGAATCCGGCGGCGGCGAATTCCGCGGCCCCACCGGCTACGCCCTCGGCGTCCGCTGGTCGGAGCCCGTCACCGAAGCCCTCGCCACCGAGCTCGGCCGCGTCAACTGGCCCGTGACGCGGAGCAAGGACCTCGCCGGAGCGACCCTGAAAGCGAGCGTCACCAAGGTCTACGCCCAATGGGGCCCCGGCTTCATGGTGCGCGTCAACGGCGAGATCCGCATCGCCCTGACCTTGCGCGACGCCAACAACGTGGACGTGTGGGAAGGCGAGCTCGTCGGCCACGGCATCGGCACGGCCGGCGGCGGAGGAGTCCCCGGCAACGGCATCAAGCAGGCCTTGAGCGGCGCGTTCAGCGACGCCATCGGCAAGCTCGGCGAAGTCCTGGAAGCGGACCGCCCGTGGGAGCAGCTCGGCAAGGCCAGGCCCGCCGCCGCGATCGCCCAGGCGCCCGTGGCGCGCCCCGTGGTGGAGGAACCCGCTCCCCCCGTCGCCGGCTGGTCGGACGTGGACCAGGTGCCCTCGCCGCGCGGCAAGAGAAAGGGACATGCCGTCATCATCGGCATCGAGCGCTACCGCACCAAGCTCCCCATCGCGGACTTCGCCGCGGGCGACGCCAGCCTCATGGGCAAGTACGCCACGGCGGTCCTCGGCTATCCCGAGGAGAACGTGGTCGTGCTGAACAACGACGCCGCCGCGAAGAGCGATTTCGATAAATACTTCGACAAGTGGCTGCCCAACCGCGTGGAGAAGGACGACGAGGTCCTGGTGTACTTCTCCGGCCACGGCTCGCCCAACGCGACGACCGGCGATGCCTTCTTAGTCCCCTACGACGGCGATCCGACCTACCTGGAGGAGACCGGCTATCCGCTCGCGAAGCTGTATGCCGCGCTCGGCAAGCTGCCGACGAAGAAGGTGACCGTCGTGCTCGACTCCTGTTTCTCCGGCGCGGGCGGACGCTCGGTGCTGGCGAAAGGCGCGCGCCCCCTCGTGGCGGTGAAGACCGCGGAGGCCGGAGCCGGGATCACCGTGATCGCCGCGTCATCGGCCGACCAGATCAGCAACTCGTATCAAGAGAAGGGTCACGGCCTGTTCACCTACTTCTTCCTCAAAGGCTTGAAGGAGAAAGGCGCGGACATGAAGGCCGCGTTCGAGTACCTGAAGCCCGAGGTGGCGAAGGTGGCGAGGCGCCAGTACAACACCGAGCAGGAGCCGCAGTGGCGCGAGGGTCGCTGACGCTCCGCGACGCGAAGGCCGCCGACATCCCCGCGCTGTACGCGATGCAATCGGATCCGGAGGCCAACCGCCTGGCGGGGTTCGTGCCCCGCAGCCGCCCGGACTTCGTGAAGCACTGGCGCAAGATATTGAAGGATGCGGGCGTCGAGAAGAAGATGATCCTGCTCGACGGCGAAGTCGCCGGCTACCTCGTGTGCTTCGTCCGGATACGCCCCGACCGCGAGGTCGGCTACTGGATCGACCGAGCGCATTGGGGCAAGGGCGTGGCCACGAAGGCGCTGAGGACATTCTTGAAGGAGTACAGCCTCCGCCCCTTGTACGCGCGCGTGGCCAAGCACAACGCCGCGTCGCTGCGAGTGGTGAAGAAGAACGGCTTCAAGGTCACCGGCGAGGACAAGTTCTCCAACGCCGCCGGCGAGAAATACGACGAGTTCGTCCTGAAGCTGGCATGAGGCACGGGGCTCTGGGCGCCATCGCCGCGGCCGCCGTGGTCGCGGCGTTCTTCCACGCGCCCATACCCCAGGATCAGGCGTATCACGCCTTCGCCGACGCGCGGTCATGGTTCGGCCTGCCGAATTTCTGGGATGTGGCGTCGAATCTTCTGTTCTTGGTCGTCGGCCTGTACGGCCTGCGGCGAACGGTGTCGGTGAACCGCCCGGCGTACACGACCTTGTGCGTCGGCGTGCTCCTGGTGAGCCTCGGCTCGGCGTACTATCACCGGGCCCCCTCCGACGCGACTCTTTTATGGGACCGCCTGCCCATGACCGTGGCGTTCATGGGTCTTTTCGCGATGCTGCTGGAGGAACGGGTCACGACTTTCAAGACCTTGCCGGTGCTGGTCGCGTTGGGCGTCGCGAGCGCGCTGTATTGGCGCGAGACCGGCGACCTGCGGGCCTACATACTGGTGCAATTCTTGCCGTTGGTACTCATGCCGTTGATTTTATTCCTGTTCCCGCGCAAATATCTGAATGGACGCATGCTGATGATGGCCGTATTTTTCTATCTTGTCGCAAAGGTCCTTGAGACCTACGACCGGCAAGTGTTCTCCTCTATCTTTATCTTTAGCGGCCACACGCTCAAGCACCTGTCCGCCGGCGTCGCCTCGTTCTTCGTCATCCAAGCCGTACCCGCACAGGAGGATCCATGCTGCTCGGTCTGAGGACGGCCATCTATCCGGTGAACGATCTGGCGAAGGGCAAGGCCTGGTACGAGAAGGTGGCCGGCGTGAAGCCCTACTTCGACCAGCCCTTCTATGTCGGCTTCGCGGTCGGCGGCTTCGAGCTCGGGCTCATCCCCGACGGCAAGCCCGGGACGGGCGGGCCCCAGCCGCTGTGGGGCGTGGCGAACATCGAGGAGGCGCACAAGCGCCTGCTGGCGCTCGGGGCGACCGAGCTCGAGCCGGTGCTCGAGACGGGTGACGGCATCAAGGTGGCGGCGGTGAAGGATCCCTTCGGCAACCGCCTCGGGATCATCGAGAACCCGCTGTTCAAGCCGTCCGAGGTCCGGTAACGGAGGCCGGCGCCGATGCCGGGGATGCGATGGCCGCCTTCGCTGTGTCGGGAGCCATCGCAGCCGAGCGATGATCGGTGCGCTCTTTCTATCGCGCCCGCTCCCATAGTTGATAAACTCCCTCCCACGATGAGAAACACCGTCTACGCCTCGCTTTTCCTGGCCTTCGCCGCGATTTCTTCTTACGCCGCTTCCCCCACCTTGGAGGCGCCTCCCGGCTGGAAGGACGTCCTGAGCGAAGGGAAGGTGCGCAACGCCGTCATCGCGCTGAAGGGCCCGGAGATGGCGTCGTTCATCGTCAAGCGCGCCCCCCGGGCGCCGCTCGACAACCCCGCGGGGACGCGCGGCTATCTTCAGGACGTCCTGGGGGGATTGCGCGAGGGAAGCGGGAAGGATTACCGCTCGAGCGGGCGCGTGGAGACGCGCGTGTTCCGCAACGGCTTGACGGCGCAGATGATCAAGGGACAGCTGGCGGGCGAGGACCGTGTGCTCATCGCCTTGTTCGGGGCGGGCGGCACGCCGCACCTGGCGGTGCTGATGAGCGCGGCGCCGGAGGCGATGGTCAATTCGCTCCTGGGTTCCATCCAGGTCGGGCGCATCGAGGGCGCGGTGCAGAGCGCGGGCACGGCGCGCAGCCTCGACGGCCAGCTCATGATGGCGCTGGGCGGAGGCCTGCGCTCGCGGGCGCTGCTCGACTCGGAGACGGCGAAGGGCTTCGTGCTCGTCATCCAGGGCTCGGGCTCGGAGATATTGTTCCAGAAGCTGGCGGAGGCGGACGCGACCAAGCCCGGGGAGCAGGCGGCCATCGTGCGCGAGCTGACGGCGACCTCGGCGGGCGTGGCGGCGGAGAAGATCGCGCCGGTGAAGGCGGCGGCCACGGCGGCGGGCCCCGTCGCCGTGTACTCGTGGGCGGCGTCGGGGCCCAACGAGAAGCTCTCGGTGGGGTACCTGCCGTGGGGCTACTGGGGCTATCAGTTGTTCGGGCGCGGCCCGGCCGCCGACGAGCTGATGGTCGGGGCCTTGGCGGCGCTCAAGGCGGGGCCGACGGCGGTGCCGGGGCTGCTGGCCTCCACGCCGAAGATACCGATCGAGAAGCAGGGTCCGTCGCGCAAGCTCGTGCTCGGGGTCTTCGCCGCCTTGGCGGCGCTGGCCGCGGCGGGGCTCCTGACCTGGAGCCTGAAGCGCAAAAACAGGTAGATTACCCTCATGAGCGAGTCCAAGGACGACGTCAAGAAGGCGGCGCGGCTGCGCGAGGCGCGGGCGGCCATCCTCGATCAGCTGGGACGCGTGATCGTCGGCCAGGAAGGGACGGTCGAGGAGGTGCTCATCGCCTTATTCGCGCGAGGGCATTGCCTGCTCCAGGGCGTGCCGGGCCTGGCGAAGACCTTGCTCGTGACGAGCCTGGCGCGCATATTGGACCTGCAGAGCTCGCGCGTGCAGTTCACGCCCGACCTGATGCCGTCCGACGTCACCGGCACCGAGATCCTGCAGGAGGACCCGGTCACGCGCGCGCGCACGCTGAGATTCGTGAAGGGGCCGGTGTTCGCCAACTTCGTGCTGGCCGACGAGATCAACCGCACCCCGCCCAAGACCCAGGCCGCCTTGCTCCAGGCGATGCAGGAAGGCCAGGTCACGGCCGGCTCGCAGACCTTCACGCTGCCGCGGCCGTTCTTCGTCATGGCCACGCAAAACCCCATCGAGCAGGAAGGGACCTATCCCCTCCCCGAGGCCCAGCTCGACCGCTTCTTCCTGCAGTCGCTCCTGGGCTACCCCACCTTGGAGGAGGAGAGGCGCATCGTCACGGAGACGACCGGCGCCGCCGCGCCCGACCTCAAGCCGGTGCTGACCGCCGCCGAGGTGCTGGACCTGCAGGACCTGGTGCGGCGCGTGCCCGTGCCGGGGCCGGTGGTGGACCTGGCGGTGAACCTGGTGCGGGCGACGCGGCCCAAGGACGCGCTGGCCGGAGAGGGCGTCAAGCAGTGGGTGTCGTGGGGCGCTTCCCCCCGCGCGTCGCAGGCGCTGGTGCTGGGCGCCAAGGCGCGGGCCTTGCTCGAGGGAAGGCTCGTCGCGTCGAAGGAGGACCTCGTGCGCGTGGCCAAGCCCGTGCTGAGGCATCGATTGGTGCTGAACTATCAGGCCGAGGCCGAAGGCGTGCTCGCGGACGACCTCATCGCGCGCCTGTTAGATGCGGTGGCTTGATCCCGAGTCGCAGGCCCG
>Ga0255338_1005818_pt1 | contig 11005 bp, 8 predicted proteins | sample MeOH1_35cm_T4_19_FD_203715 | JGI IMG/M metagenome (GOLD analysis project Ga0255338, IMG submission 203715) | Sandy soil microbial communities from University of British Columbia, Vancouver, Canada - MeOH1_35cm_T4_195 | ecosystem: Engineered > Artificial ecosystem > Sand microcosm > Unclassified ... | reverse complement strand
GACGCCGGGGCCCAGTACGAGCTCGGCAAGCTCTATCTCGACGACGACGACACCGCCGACCGCGATCCGCAGCTCGCCGCCCGCTGGCTGAAGCTCGCGGCGATGAAGGGCCACGCCGGCGCCCAGGCGAGGCTCGGGCAGATGCTCGTCAGCGGCAAGGATCTCGATCGCAACCTCGTCGCCGGGCTGATGTGGCTGACCATCGCGCGCACCCACACCAGCGCCAGCGACGACGACTGGATCCGCGAGATGCAGGAGGAGGCGTTCTCGGTCGCCACCGAGACGGAGCGCCGCCGCGCCACCAAGCTCGCCGACAGCTGGATCGCCGAGAACGGCGGCAACTGAGCGGCGGCCGCGACCGAGCCGCTGCCGGCGGAGTGCCGCCGATCCGGGAGCGTGGTTGGCCCTGGAGCGTCGCTGGCCCCGCCGGTGGTCAGCCGGCCGGGAAGCAGGCCGCGCCGGCCGCCAGGCGCACCGGCGGATCTTGCCGCAGTAGCGCCGTCGGGCAGGGCGCCGTCAGGAACGTCCAGGACGTGTTGTTGAGGACGCGGCCACATTCCGCCAGCCGCGGGCCGTTCGGCGTGTCGAGGCAGACGACGGCGCCCACCGGGTGGCTGACGCCCGCCGCCCGGCACGTGCAAGGGATCCCCGCCCCGTCGGCCGCCGCCACCTGCGACGGCAGCGAGCCGAGCACGACGATCCCGAAGATAGCCAGGATCTGCCGCATGCCGATAATGCTACGCCCGTCACGGGGCGCTGTCGATGGCCGCCGTGCGGCGGCGCGTGGCGGAGGCAGGGTCGCCGGCCGAGCCCTCAGGCGAGCTCGGCGATGATCGGCACGTGGTCGGAGGGCTTGTCGCCGGCCCGCACGGCGCGGTCGATGCGCACGGAGACGAGCCGGTCCGCCGCCTGCGGCGACAGCATCAGATGGTCGATGCGGATGCCGTCGTCCTTCTGGAAGGCGCCGGCCTGGTAGTCCCAGAAGGTGTAGAGGCCGGCGGCGTCGGTGACCGCCCTCAGCGCGTCGGTGTAGCCGAGGTGGGCGAGGGCGGCGAAGGCGCCGCGGCTCTCCGGCTGGAACAGCGCGTCGCCGACCCACGCCTCGGGGCGCTTGGCGTCGCGCGGCTCGGGGATGACGTTGTAGTCGCCGGCGAGCACGACCGGCTCCTCGAGGGCGAGGAGGCCGCGGGCATGGGCGGCGAGCCGCGCCATCCAGGCGAGCTTGTAGGCGAACTTGTCGGTGCCGATCGGGTTGCCGTTCGGCAGGTAGAGGTTGCCGATGCGCACGGCGCGACCGTCCTCGCCCGGCACCACCGCCTCTATGTAGCGGGCCTGGGCGTCGTCGGGGTCGCCGGGCAGGGCGCGCTCGGTGACCTCGAACGGCCGCTTCGCCAGGATGGCGACGCCGTTGAAGCCCTTCTGCCCGACCGTCGCGACGTTGTAGCCGAGCGCCTCGATCGGAGCGGCGGGGAAGCCCTCGTCGACCGACTTGATCTCCTGCAGGCAGGCGACGTCCGGCTGCGCCCGGCCGAGCCAGTCGACCAGCGCCTCGATGCGCGCCTTGACGCCGTTGATGTTCCAGCTGGCGACCCGCATAACTGCCCCAGATTCTACGATTCAGCTAAAAATTAGATTGAGCTCTAGATCTGCAGCGCGGCGTGGCGAGAATTCTCTCTCGTACAGGGTTATGTATTTCTTAAGTAGCGCGGATGGCTCAGGTGCATTGTCATTTGTAATATAAATTACGAAATCCGCTCTTCGGCCTGCGTCGACTAAAAGTCTTTGGACTGCTACGCCTTCAATCACTACGGGTCGCGGCATTCGAAGTCGCTTGTCAATTATACGGTTAATCTCATCGTATCGGTAAGTAGGGCGTTCTTGTCCGTCAATCATAAATAAGTCTGTCTCAATAAGAGAGATATTATATCTCCATGCAACGAATCTTCCAAATGTAGTCTTTCCAGCGCCCGGGTTCCCATCTATAGCGACTATCTTCCCAGGGAGGCAATGCAATATAGACTGCAGTGCGTCTATTGCCGGCATGTATTCTGTAGATTTTAGTTCTGGCTTCAAATTTCTGCGCCTGCGATGTGGTTGTAGCAAAGCGCTTGATCAAGCAAGGCGATCTCAGATCGCGAAGGAGACGCCGCAGCCGCAGGCGGCGCTGGCGTGCGGGTTGCGGATCTGGAACGACTGACCCATCAGGTCGTCGACGAAGTCGATCTCGGAGCCGCTCATGTACTCGAGCGACACCGGATCGACGAGGAGGGTGGCGCCGTCGCGGGCGATGACGAGGTCGTCGGCCTCGCGCGCGGCGACGAGATCGTACTTGTACTGGAAGCCGGAGCAGCCGCCGCCCTCGACGCTGACGCGCAGCATCGTGCCCGGCGGCTCGTTGCCGAGGATGCGGGCGACCCGCCGCAGGGCGCGGTCGGTGACGGTGACGGAGGGCTCGGCGAGGACGTCGGTCATGGTCATCGATCCCGTTGCGGCCCGCACCGGGAGCCGGGGAGGCGGCTCCACCGGGCGGAAGCGATTGCATCGCACTCGCCCCCATAGTTAAGAACGCGCACCGCTCCGGTCAATTCGGCGAGGCCAGTCGTTGCCGTTCCAACCCGCCCGCCGCTCGCCGATCGCCGTCGACCCGTCGGCGAGCCGGGGCCGGCGCCACGCCGAGCCGGAGAGCCGGTCGCGCTCGCCGTTCCAGCGCGACCGCGACCGCATCCTGCATTCCGCCGCCTTCCGCCGGCTGACCCACAAGACGCAGGTGTTCGTCGCCCACGAGGGCGACCACTACCGCACGCGCCTCACCCACACCCTCGAGGTGGCGCAGATCGCCCGCACCGTCGCCCGCGCCTTCGGCCTCGACGAGGACCTCGCCGAGGCGGTGTCGCTCGCCCACGACCTCGGCCACACGCCGTTCGGCCACGAGGGCGAGGACGTGCTCGGCGCCTGCCTCGCCACCCACGGCGGCTTCGACCACAACGCCCAGAGCTTCCGCATCGTGACGCGGCTCGAGCGCCGCTATGCCGCCTTCGACGGCCTCAACCTGACCTGGGAGACGCTCGAGGGCATCGTCAAGCACAACGGCCCGCTCGTCGACGATGCCGGCCGGCCGGTCGGGCGCTATGCCGCCAAGGGGCTGCCGCACGCGCTCCTCGACCACGGCGAGGCGGTCGGCGGCGACCTGCGCCTCGCCACCCGCGCGAGCGCCGAGGCGCAGGTCGCGGCGATCGCCGACGACATCGCCTACGACGCCCACGACATCGACGACGGCGTGCGCGCCGGGCTGTTCGCGGTCGACGCCCTCGCCGCCGTGCCGGTGGTCGGCGACATCCTCGCCGCGGTCAGGGCGGCCTATCCCGGCCTCGAGACCAGCCGCCTCGTCCACGAGATCACCCGGGCGACGGTCGGCGCGCTCGTCGAGGACGTGGTCGCCGAGACCGGGCGACGCCTCGCCGACCTCGCGCCGGCCGACGCCGAGGCGGTGCGCCTGCTCGGCGTGCCGCTCGTCGGCTTTTCGCCGGCGATGGCGGCGGCCGAGCGGCAGCTGAAGGACTTCCTGTTCGCCAACGTCTACCGCCACCCGCAGGTGCTGGCGGTGCGCAAGGAGGCGGGGCGGGTGGTGCGCGACCTGTTCGCGGCGCTGCTCGCCGAGCCGGCGGCGATGCCGGCGCCCTGGTGCGACGGCCTCGAGGCGGCACCGGCGGCAAGCCGCGCCCGCCGCGTCGCCGACTATATCGCCGGCATGACGGACCGCTTCGCGCTGCAGGAGCACCGCCGCCTGTTTGACGACACGCCGGAATTGCGCTAGGCGCCGCCCGGGCCGCATCCCGGTCCGAGGAAAGCCTCCGCGATGAACCTGCACGCCGACTTCGCCCGCCGCATCCGCCGCATCGTCGCCCGCCTCGGCATCGTCGAGGAGGCCGTGCTCGCCGCGGCGCCGATCGTCGTCGAGCCGCCGCGCGAGGCCGGCCACGGCGATCTCGCCACCAACGCGGCGATGGTGCTGGCCAAGCCCGCCGGCCGCAAGCCGCGCGAGATCGCGGTGGAGATCGCCGCCCGTCTCGTCGACGACCCGGACGTCGCCACCGCCGAGGTGGCCGGGCCGGGGTTCATCAACATCCGCCTCGCCGAGGTCGTCTGGCCGCGGCTGCTCGCCGGCGTCATCGCCGCCGGCGCCGATTTCGGCCGCTGCGACCTCGGCGCGGGCAAGCCGATCAACGTCGAGTTCGTCTCGGCGAATCCGACCGGCCCGATGCACGTCGGCCACTGCCGCGGCGCCGTGTTCGGCGACGCGCTTGCGAGCCTGCTCGCCTTCGCCGGCCACGCGGTGACGCGCGAGTACTACATCAACGACGCCGGCGCACAGGTCGACGTGCTCGCCCGCTCGGCCTTCCACCGCTACCGCGAGGCGCTCGGCGAGGACGTCGGGCCGGTCGCCGAAGGCCTCTATCCCGGCGACTATCTGGTGCCGGTCGGAGCGGCGCTCGCCGAGAAGTACGGCGCCGCGCTGAAGGCGATGGACGCGGCCGACTGGCTGCCGATCGTCCGCGCCGCCGCCATCGACGCGATGATGGCGATGATCCGCGGCGACCTCGCCGCGCTCGACGTCCGCCACGACGTGTTCTTCTCCGAGCGCTCCCTCGTCGGCAACGGCCGCGACCGGGTGCGCGAGGCGATCGACGCCCTCGCCGCCAAGGGGCTGATCTACGAAGGCCGCCTCGAGCCGCCGAAGGGGCAGTTGCCGGAGGACTGGGAGGACCGCGAGCAGACGCTGTTCAAGGCGATGGATTTCGGCGACGACGTCGACCGGCCGCTGATGAAGTCGGACGGCAGCTACACCTATTTCGCCTCGGACATCGCCTATCACTTCGACAAGATCGGCCGCGGCTTCGAGCAGATGGTCGACGTCTGGGGCGCCGACCACGGCGGCTACGTCAAGCGCATGCGGGCGGCGGTCAAGGCGCTCTCCGACGGGCGCGCCGACCTCGACGTCAAGCTCTGCCAGCTCGTCAAGCTGTTCCGCGGCGGCGAGCCGGTCAGGATGTCGAAGCGGTCGGGCGACTTCGTCACGCTGCGCGAGGTCGTCGAGGAGGTGGGGCGCGACGCGGTGCGCTTCATGATGCTCTACCGGAAGAACGACGCGCCGCTCGATTTCGACTTCAAGAAAGTCACGGAACAGTCTCGGGACAATCCGGTTTTCTATGTGCAGTACGCGCATGCGCGCTGCCGCTCGGTGTTTCGCCAGGCGGCCGAGGAGCTGCCGGATCTCGACGTCTCGCCGGCGGCGCTGGCGCAGGCGCCGCTGCAGGCCGTCGACGACGCCGGCGAGCGGGCGATCGCGGCGAAGCTGCTCGAGTGGCCGCGCCTCGTCGAGGCCGCGGCGGAAGCGCACGAGCCGCACCGCATCGCCTTCTATCTCCATGATCTCGCGGCGGCGTTGCACGGTCAGTGGAACCGCGGCAAAGAATTGCCCGACTTACGGTTCATTAACCGCGACGACCGAGAGTTGACGTTGGCACGCTTGGCGCTCGTTCAGGCGGTCGCACAGGTTCTCGCCGTGGGACTTTCCCTGCTCGGCGTGACGGCCCCGGAAGAGATGCGGTGACCGAGTGGGTCGCGGCGCCTCCGTCGGCGTCGCGCCCCGTCGCCTCGCAGGGCCAGTGAAGGGAAGACGTTTCGTACATGTCGGATCCCCGTACGCCTGCCCGACGCGTCCCCCACGAGCGGCCGCCGGCGCCGACGCCGGACGACGATCTCCTCATCGAGCTCGCCCGCATCGTCGCCGAGGCCGCGCCGGCGGCGCAGGCGCCGTTCGAGGAGCCGCGACCGGCGGCCGAGCCGCGGCCTGCGGTCGCGGCGCGGCTGCCCGAGCCGCCGCCGAGCGCGCCGCCGCGGCCGTCGGCGAAGCCGGCGCCCGACGAGGATTTCGACGACTTCGACCGGGCGCTCTCCGCCGAGCTCGACGGAGCGGTGGCGCGGCTGACGCGCCAGGCGCCGACCGGTCGCGACGCCGGCGCCGCGACCGGGCGCATCGCCGCCGCGGTGCCGCGGCCGGTTGCCGCTGCGGCACCGCCGGCGGCGCAGCCGACGCCGCGCCCGGCTGCCCCGACGCGGCGCGCCGAGGCGCCGGCCGAGGATCCGCCGCATCGTCCGCCGGCCGCCGAGCGGCCGGAAGGCCGGCCCGCTGCAGGGCCGGCGCGGCCGAACGCCGGTTCGTCCCGCAACGAGCCGCCCGTCGCGGCCACGCCGGCGCGGACGACGACGGTCGCCCCGCCGGCGACGGCTGCGCCGTCCGCGACGGATGCGCCGTCGGCGCCGCCCACCGCGGCGCGCGAGGCGCCGCCGCGGCGCGAGGCCGCGTCGTCGTTGCCCGCGCCGTCATTGCCGCCGCCATCGCCGGCCGCGGCGCCTGCCCCGGCCGCGCCGCGCCGCGATGCGCCGGCGGCAAAGGCGGCGGTCCACGATCCGCTCGATTTCGGCTGGGAGCCGGCGCCGCTGCGCAAGCCGGCGACCGCCGGCCCGGTGCCGACCGCCATCGACACCGTTCCCTTCGATTTCGCCGCCTTCGAGGAGGAGCTGTCCGCCTCGATCGGCGTCGAGGTGCCGGCGGACGTGGCGCCGACGGTGCCCGGCCTCGACGTCGACGCCTTCGAGGCCGACCTCCTCGCCGATCTCGCGGCGCCGGCGGTGCTGCCGACGGCGATGACGTCGCCGCCTGCCGCGTCGCCCGCGCCGGTCGCCGACGGCCGGCCGTCCGCCGAGGCGCCGCGACGCCGCGAGGGCCGGCGCGAACGCGACGCCGGACCCGCCGAGACGGCGCCCGCGGCGGAGGCGATGGATCCGCTCGCCGGGCTCGTCGAGCCGGCGTCCGCCACCGCCGATGCATCGGCCCCCTTCGAGGCCGGCGACGAGGGCTACGACGTCCTGCCGCCGCATTCCCGCGCCGAGCGCCGCGCCGCCCGGTCGATGACGCGCCGCGGCCGCGGCCGCTCGCGCATCCGCCTGGCGACGCTCGCCGCCGGCGTGGTGGCGGTCGCGGCCGTCGGCGCCGGCGCCTACTGGCTCGTCGGCGGCTCGTCGCTGACCGACACCGCGCCGCAGTTCGTCGCCGCCGAGGACGGGCCGGTCAAGGTGGCGCCGCCCGGCTCCGACCAGGCCGCCGCCACCGATCCCTCGAAGGCGTTCTACGATCGCGTCGCCGAGGTCAACGACCCGTCGAAGCAGGCGCTCGGCCGCGAATCGATCATCATCCCGCCGGGCGAGCAGGGGCCGGTCGGCGCCGGCGCGCTGCCGGGGGTGCCTGTCGAGGCGCCCGACGAGACCGCCGCCGCGACTGCGCCGACCGGCGACGCGACGACGCCGAAGAAGGTCCGCACCGTCATCGTCCGGCCGGACGGCACCATCATCGCCTCGCCGGAGACCGCCGCGACGGCGGCCGAGCCGGGCTCGTCCGGCGCGCCGCTGGCGCCGACGACGACGGCGCCGACCACCTTCGAGACGGCCGGCCTGGAGCCGACGGCCGCGCTGCCCGGCGGCCTGCCCGGCGACGCCGGACCGGATCCGTCGGCCGCTGGCGTCACCGCCGGCGACGTCGGCACGCCGATGCCGCCGCGCAAGCCGCTCGTCGTCGAGGACGTCGACGGCGGCGCGCGGCCGCGGCTGCCCGGCGAGCCCGATCTCGCCACGGCGAAGCCGCTGTTCGGCTCGGCGCCCGGCGCCACCGGCGCGGCCGAGGCGCCGGCGGCGCCCGCCCCGACGCCCTCCGTGCCACAGCCGACGCCGGCGCCGGCGCAGCCGACGGCGAGCGTGGCGGCAGACGGCACCCGCATGGTCGCCACCGCCCCGGTGCGTGTCTCGTCGTTGCCGCAGGCGCGCAGCGACGCCGCGCCCGCTCCGGCAGCGCCGCAGCAGCAACCGCAGCCGGCCGCCGCCGTGGCGCCGCCGGCCGGCAGCCGCTCGTCGTGGATCCCGCCGGTGCAGCCCGACCAGCCGGCGACGGCGGAGCCGGCGGAGGCCGCCCCGGCACAGCAGGCGGCGGTCGCCCCCGCCGCCGCCGGGCCGTTCCTGGTGCAGCTGTCGTCGCAGCGCAGCGAGGCGGACGCGAAGAGGGCCTACGCGGCCCTGCAGAAGCGCTTCCCGGCGATCCTCGGCGGCCGCGCCCCGGTGATCCAGTCGGCCGACCTCGGCACGCGCGGCATCTACTACCGCGTCCGCCTGCCGGCCGGCTCGGCGGAGGAGGCGAACCGGCTCTGCTCGTCGCTGAAGGCGGCCGGCGGCGACTGCCTCGTCAGCCGCAAGTAGGCCTTTGCCGGCGGCTCGCGGGCTGTGCTCCGGCGCCGGCCTGCCGGTGACGTCGGGGCGGCCTCCCGTCGCCGGGCGGCACCGACGGCCACGGCGCGAAATCGCCGCTGACGATCGTCATCGGCTTCGCTCTATGCTCTCGTCCGGGACGGTCGAAGGCGGGCGGCGGGCCGGAAGCTGGGCGCCGTCCGGATTCATCTCGAGCGTGCCGATCCGGCGGGAGACCGAGGCGATGGCCGAGGACGCAAAAGCATTCATCACCGGCGTCGCCGGGCCCGAGATGTCGGCCGAGGAGCGCGCCTTCGTCCGCGACGAGCGGCCGTGGGGCCTCATCCTGTTCCGCCGCAACTGCCGGGAGCCGGCGGCGGTCGCCGCCCTCGCGGCGGCGTTTCGCGACCTCGTCGGCCGGCCCGACGCGCCGCTGCTGATCGACCAGGAGGGCGGGCGCGTGCAGCGCCTCGCGCCGCCGCACTGGCGGCGCTACCCGCCGGCCCGGGCCTTCGGCGCGCTCTACGCCGCCGACCGCGAGGCCGGGCTTTCCGCCTGCTTCGCCGGCGCCCGGCTCATCGCCGAGGACCTTGCGGCGCTCGGCATCACCATCGACTGCCTGCCGGTGCTCGACGTGCCGGAGGCCGGCTCCCACGACGTCATCGGCGACCGCGGGTATGGCGAGACGGCGGACCTCGTCGCCGCCCTCGGCCGCGCCGCCGCCGACGGCCTCCTCGCCGGCGGCGTGCTGCCGGTCATGAAGCACGCGCCCGGCCACGGCCGCTCCCGCGCCGACAGCCACCTGGCGCTGCCCGTCGTCGATGCTCCGCTCGAGGTGCTGGCGGCGGTCGACTTCGCCCCGTTCCGGGCCCTCGCCGACCTGCCGTTCGCGATGAGCGCGCACGTCGTCTACACCGCCCTCGACCCGGACCGGCCGGCCACCGTGTCGCCGCGCGTCATCGGCGAGGTGATCCGCGGCACGATCGGCTTCGACGGCTGCCTGATCAGCGACGACGTGTCGATGAAGGCGCTCGGCGACGACGTCGGCGCGAGCACCCGCGCCCTGTTCGCCGCGGGCTGCGACATCGCGCTGCACTGCAACGGCGACCTCGCCGAGATGCGTGCCGTCGCCGCCGCGGCGCCGCCGCTCGCCGGACGCTCCGCCGAGCGGGCCGGGCGGGGCCTCGCCGCCCGCCGCCCGCCGGGTCGCTTCGACCGGGACGCGGCGCTGGCGGCGATCGACCGCCTGATGCCGGCCGGGACGCTGGCGTGACCACCGCGGCGGACGCCGGGGATTGGGACGCGCCGCCGCGCGCCACGGACGAGCCCGCCCTCGTCGTCGACGTCGAGGGCTTCGAGGGACCGCTCGACCTGCTGCTTTCGCTTGCCCGCACGCAGAAGCTCGACCTCGCGCGCATCTCCATTCTGGCGCTCGCCGAGCAGTACCTCGCCTTCATCTCCGAGGCGCGCCGGCTCAGGCTCGAGATCGCCGCCGACTATCTCGTCATGGCGGCATGGCTCGCCTACCTCAAGTCGCGCCTGCTCGTGCCGGCGCCGCCGTCGGCCGACGAGCCGTCGGGCGAGGACCTCGCCGAGAGCCTCGCCTTCCGCCTGCGTCGCCTCGAGGCGATCCGCGAGGCGGCGGCGCGGCTCGCGGCGCGCGGCCGCCTCGGCCGCGACGTCTTCGCCCGCGGCGCGCCGGAGCCGGTCGTCGTGGCGGTGGCGCCGCGGTGGAGCGCGACGCTCTACGACCTCCTCTCGGCCTATGCGGCGCAGCGCCAGCGCCGCAGCGTCACCAGCGTGCGCGTCGCCCGCCGCACCGTCTGGTCGCTCATCGAGGCGCGCGAGGTGCTCGAGCGGATGATCGGCCGCCTGCCGGAGTGGGTGGCGATCGACGAGCTCCTCGTCGGGTTCCTGACCGATCCGGCAACGCGGGCGGGGGTCAAAGCGAGCGCCTTCTCGGCCAGCCTGGAGCTCGTCCGGGAGGGCGTCATCGATCTCCAGCAGACGGAGGCCTTCGCGCCGCTGTATCTGAGGACGCGGCCCGCGGAGGACCCGGATGAGCGACCCGTCTGACGAAGGCGGCGGCGCCGCCGGCCCCGATCGCGGGGAGCGGCGCGAGCGGCTGCGCGTCGTCGAGGCGATCGTCTTCGCCAGCGCCGAGCCGGTGACGGAGGCCGCCATCGCCGCCTTCCTGCCGGCCGGAACCGACGTCGCGGCGCTCATCGCCGAACTGCAGGCGGTCTACGCGGCGCGCGGCGTGACGCTGGTGCGCGCCGCCGGCGGCTGGGCGTTCCGCACCGCCGAGGATCTCGGCTATCTGTTGCGCCGCGACCGGGTCGAGCCGCGCCGGCTGTCGCGCGCCGCCCTCGAGACGCTGGCGATCTGCGCCTATCACCAGCCGGTGACGCGCGCCGAGATCGAGGAGATCCGCGGCGTCGCCACATCGAAGGGAACGCTCGACGTGCTGATGGAGACCGGCTGGGTCAGGATGCGCGGCCGGCGGCGGACGCCCGGCCGGCCGGTCACCTACGGGACGACGGCGGCGTTCCTCGATCATTTCGGGCTCGAGGCGATCGGCGACCTGCCGGGTCTCGAGGAGCTGAAGGGGGCGGGCCTGCTCGACGCCTCGCCGGCGAGCCTCGGCCCGCTGCCGGTGCCGCGCGACGACGAGGCGCTCGGCGACGACGAGGACCCGCTCGAGGAAGAC
>Ga0255338_1005817_pt1 | contig 11006 bp, 12 predicted proteins | sample MeOH1_35cm_T4_19_FD_203715 | JGI IMG/M metagenome (GOLD analysis project Ga0255338, IMG submission 203715) | Sandy soil microbial communities from University of British Columbia, Vancouver, Canada - MeOH1_35cm_T4_195 | ecosystem: Engineered > Artificial ecosystem > Sand microcosm > Unclassified ... | reverse complement strand
ACCAGTTTCCGGGAGCGTTTCATCGGGCTTACGCCGTCATGCAGGCGGCGTTCAGGATGCCGACCGCGATGGAGATCATCATCATATAGAGCGCCGGCGCCATCTCGCCCCGCTCGATCCGGGCCGACAGGTCCTTCAGGGCGATGTGGCGCACGGCCCAGAAGGTGACGATCTGGATCACGCCGGCCAGCAGGGCCCAGGCTACGAACTCGGGCAGGGAATGCGTCTGGGTGAGCGCCGAGGCCAGCGGGATCACATAGCCAAGCAGCGCGCCGCCCAGGGTGACCGCCGCCGCCGAGTTGCCGGCGCGGATCAGGGCGCCCTCGTCGTGCGGCGTGATCCAGCGGTACACCGCCTTGAAGATCAAGGTGAAGCCGCCGGCCGCGAGGAACGCCAGGGCGAAGTTCAGCGCGCCCTGGCTGAACGCGTAGGGGTCGAACCCGATCATGCTTCGAATTCTCCAATGTTCAGCGGAATGCCGACCATGATCTCATGAGTCAGGTCGCCGCCCTCAGGCTCCATCTCGATGGCGAGGAGGAGTTCGCGCCCTTCGCCCGGCAGGTCGCGGGCGAACAGCATGCTGGTCTGGTAAATGCGCCGCGGATCGCGGCCCGAGCGGTCGTCGTAGACCTCTTCCCAGAAGCTGACGGGATCCTGCCGCTCGTCGGCGTCGCCGAACCAGAAGCGGCGGTACTCGGGCAGGTCGGACTCGGTGAAGGTGCGGGCGCGCAGGCGGTCGGCCCACTCGCGCCTGGCCCGGGCGTCCGGCGGATAGGCCGAGGTCCACGGCACGAACAGCGTGAAGTCGTCCGCCTCCTGGCCGGCGGCGTCGGGGCTGACCATCTGCAGCATCAGGTCGTCCTCGGTGTAGAACCGGTGGACGAAGCCGTCGGCGCCGAGGTCGATCCGCCCTTGGGCCACGATGTTCAGCACGTCGACCCGAAGCTTCACGTGAGTGTCGCCGCCGTAGCGGCGCCAGGCCAGGGGATCCAGCCGCACGCTGCGGCCGATGGTGACGTTGCGCACGACGGGGATGGCCGGGGCCCTCGTCTCGTCCTTGCGTCCGCCGAACAGTCCGCGAAAGATCACGCCATCAGCCCTTGTAGCGGTGTAAGCATAGTCCCATGTTGTGGGTTGTCAAACATACGCGTATATATACCTGGTATGCGGAGTCCTAAGGACAAGGCGGCGGGCCTGAGCCCCGCGGAGCGAACCCGGCTGTGGCGCGAAGAACGCCAGCGCCTCGGGCTCGTGAAGCTGGAGCTCTGGGTGCCCCCCGGAGCCAAGTCCGATATCCAGGCCGCCGCAAGAGCTATCGTCACAGCGTCGAGCCGCGGACCGGCGCTGCTGAAGAACCCAGACCCTCCGCAGGGATCATTCCAAATGGACCACGTCATCGACACCGACTGGTCGGTGAAGAGTCTGGCGCAGGCGCTCACCGAGACCCGCCTGCTGCGCGACGGCGAACTCACCGCCCGCGTGCTGGAAGGCACGGAGCCCGTGCTGCAGATCACCATGCATGAGTTTGGGGACCTCCCGATCTTCCTGTCGGTCGGGGCCGAACAAATCGTCGTGTCCGCCCTTATGTGGCCGGTCGACGAACAGAAGGACCAGGCGGCGTTCAACGTCTTCCTTCTCAAGGCCCAGAAGCTGGTGCCGCTGTCGAACTTCGGCATCACCACGGTGGGTGGGCGCGACTATTACGAGGTGTTCGGCGAGCTGTCCTGCAAGACCACCCTGCAGACGGTCATCATCGAGGTGCGCATGCTGGCGGAGAACGCGATCCGCGCCGCCGAGGAACTGCGCGAAAACTTCTCCGCCGCCGCCTGAGGATAGCTGATGTCGATTTTCACGAAGCTCATCACCCTGTTCCGCGGCACGGCGCACGAGGCCGGCGCGGCGGTGGTCGACGCCAACGCGCTCAAGATCCTGGACCAGGAAATCCGCGACGCCGACAATGCGCTCGGCCGCGCCCGGGACGACCTGGCGACCCTGGTCGCCAAGCGCCGCATGCTCGAGAAGGAGCTCCAGGGTCTGTCGGACATGGCCGGCCGCTACGAGAGCTCGGCCCGCGCCGCCCTGGCCAAGGGCGACGAGGCCCTGGCCATGGAAGTGGCGCAGCGGATCTCCGACCTGGAGACCGACGTCAGCACCAAGACGCCGCAGCTGGCCGACATGCGCGCCGCCGAGGAGCGGATGCACCAGACCATCGCCACCACCCAGCAGCGGGTCGAGAACCTGCGCCGCGAGATCGACGTGGTGAAGGTCAACGACAGCGTCCAGCGCGCGCAGGCCGCGGTGGCCAACCAGGGCGCCGGCGCCGCCTCGCGCCTGGGCTCGGCCGCCGACAGCCTCAAGCGCATCAAGGAGCGTCAGGCGATCGCCGAAGAGAAGTTCAAGGCCGCCGGCGAACTGGAAGACCGCCGCACCGGCGCCGACCTCGACGCCAAGCTGAAAGCCGCCGGCATCCTGCCGGGTCACTCCTCGGCCAACGAGGTGCTGGCGCGGCTGAAGGCCCCCAAGGAAGAGCCCATGGCCCAGCTGGAGGCCCCGCGCCTGCAGCTCGAGGCCCAGCCCGTCCCGGTGAAGCGCGGCGAGGAGAGCTAGCGGCTGCGCGCCTTCACCTCCCCCGCGAAGCGGCGGGAGGGGGACCGCGCCCCGCAGAGGGCGTGGTGGAGGGGGCGAGCCTCATCCGCCGAGTTCAATGCAGGCAGGTCGATCCACGCGACTGAGGTTCGCCCCCTCCACCATCGGCTCTTCGGCCGATGGTCCCCCTCCCGCCGCTTCGCGGGGGAGGTAAGGGCTGAGATGGAGCCCCCATGAAACGCATCAAGACGACTGAGCGCCCCGGCTGGGACGACAAGGCCGAGGCGCTGGGCTTCACCTGGCGCCATCTCGACGGCGCCCGGTACTGGGACGAGCGGGCCTACTACGAATTCAACCTGGCCGAGGTCGAAGACGGTATCGAGGAGCCGGCGCGCGAGCTGCACGCCATGTGCCTCGACCTCGTGGACGAGGTGGTGAAGAGCGAGGAGCTGATGGCCAGGCTGGCCATCCCCGAAGCCTCCCGCGACGACGTGGCCGAAAGCTGGGCGGCCAAGGCCCCCAGCCTCTATGGCCGCTTCGACTTCGCCTATGACGGGACCGGCCCGGCCAAGCTGTTCGAGTACAACGCCGACACCCCCACCAGCATCTACGAGACCGGGACCTTCCAGTGGATCTGGCTGGAGGACATGATCGAGGCCGGCGCCCTGCCCGCTACCGCCGACCAGTTCAACAGCCTGCACGAGAAGCTGGAGCAGCGGTTCAGGGCGATCTTCCCGGCCGGCGGCTTCGTCCACTTCGCCAGCGACGCCGACACGGTCGAGGACCGCCAGACGGTGAAGTACCTGGAGGACATCGCCGCGCAGGCGGGGATCGAGCCCAAGTTCGTGCCGATCGACAAGATCGGCCTGGACGCCGACGGCCGCTTCGTCGACCAGGATAACTACCTGATCAACGCGCTCTTCAAGCTGTACCCGTGGGAGGAGATGTTCCGCGAGGACTACGCGCCGAAGATCAAGGGCTCCAAGACCCAGTTCCTGGAGCCGGCCTGGAAGGCGGTGCTGTCCAACAAGGGCATGCTGCCCCTGCTGTGGGCGCGCCACGCGGGCCACCCGAACCTGCTGCCGGCCTTCTTCGAGGACGATCCGAAGTCAGCGGAACTGGCCAAGTCGTATGTCCGCAAGCCGCTGTTCAGCCGTGAGGGCGCCAATATCGAGCTGGTCGATGACGGCCGGCGCGCGAAGGTGCTCGACCAGGGCTACGGCGAAGAGGGCCACATCCGCCAGGCGCTGCATCCCCTCACCGCCTTCGACGGCAACTACCCCGTGGTGGGCGCCTGGATCGTCGGCGACGAGCCGGCGGGCATCGGCATCCGCGAGGACCGCAGCCGCGTGACCAAGAACCTGAGCCGGTTCGTGCCGCATGTGATCCTGCCCTAGGTCTGCCGCGCCGTCCCGCGTTCACGGCCGCCGAAGGCCGGGTGACAGGTCAGCGCTCCGACCGCAGATCCTCGATGATCGCCCGAACCTGTTCCCGCGCCGCCTCCAGCCCCTTGCCCGTATCCACCACATAGTCCGCCCGGCGGCGCTTTTCGGCGTCGGGGACCTGCTGGGCCAGAATGGCGTCCAGGCGCTCGGGGGTCATGCCCTCGCGAGCCAGCACGCGCTCGCGCTGCACGTCGGCCGGGGCGGAGACCACGATCACCTTGTGCATGTTCTTCTCGCCGCCGGTCTCGTAGATCAGCGGCACGTCCAGGACGATCATGTCGGCGCCGGCGGCCTGGGCGCGCTCGAACACCGCCACCCGGGCCCGGCCGACGATCGGATGGACAATGGCGTTGAGCCGACCCAGCACCTCGGGATTTCCCAGCACCCGCTTCCGTAGTTCCTCGCGGTCGACCCGGCCGTCCTTCACCACCCCGGGGAACGCCGCGCCCACGGGCTCCACCGCCGCCCCGCCCACGTCATAGGCGGCGTGGACCTCCGCGTCGGCGTCGTAGACCGGGATTCCGGCCTCGCGGAACATCGCCGCGGTCGTCGACTTGCCCATGCCGATGGAGCCGGTGAGGCCGATGATCTTCATTGTCCCATCGCCTTCAGCGCCAACGCGCGGACATCCACGTCCGCCGGGGGGGCCACGCCGAACAGCGCCCCGAACGACGGCTCGGCCTGGCGGACCAGCATCTCCAGCCCGTCCACCGTCCGGCGACCCAAGCCCCTGGCCTGCGCCAGGAACGGCGTCTCCAGCGGCTTGTAGAACATGTCCATCACCACGCAGTCGCTGGGCGTTGCCTCCAGCGGAACCTCCACGCCCGGCCCGCCGGCCATCCCGGCCGCCGTCGCGTTGATCACCGCCGTGGCGCCGGAAAACGCCGCGCCAGCGTCGGCCAGCGACGCGGCGCTCACCTTGTGGCCCAGGTCGGTGGCCAGGTCCTGCGCCTTCGACGGCGTCCGGTTCAGCACCCGCACCTCCGGCGTCCCGGCCAGGAGCAGCGCCGCCACCGCGCCCCGCGCCGCGCCGCCCGCGCCCAGCACCACCACCGGTCCCGCGGCAGGGTCGAACCCGGGCGCCTGAGCCTCGAACGCGCCCAGCAAACCGACCCCGTCCGTGTTGTCCGCGCGCACCTTCCCGTCGGTGTCAAAGATCAGCAGGTTCGCCGCCCCGGCCAGCCTCGCCCGCGCGCTGGCTTCGTCCGCCGCCGCCAGCGCCGCTTCCTTGAAGGGCACGGTGATATTCACACCGCGAATAGCGCTGCCGCCACGCTGTCCATCCACGAATGCTGCGAAATGCTCCGCTTTTGGGGCGAACGCGACGTAAACGCCGTCGATTCCCGCCGCCGCCAGCCAGGCGTTGTGCAGCACCGGCGACAGCGAGTGCGCGATCGGCTGGCCGACCACGCCAGCCACGATCGTCTGGGCGCTGATCATGGCTTCAGCTCCCCGTGCCGCCGCAGCAGGTCCAGCAGGCCCATCAGCGGCAGGCCCAGGATGGCGAAATAGTCGCCCTCGATCTTGGAGAACAGCTGCGCCCCCGGACCCTCCAGCCGGTAGCAGCCCACCGAGCCCAGCGCCGCCTCGCCCTCGGTCCGGAGATAGTCCTCGAGAAAGGCGTCGGAGAAGTCACGCATGGTCAGGCTGGCCGTCACCATGTCGCGCCAGATCGGCCCGCCCTCCTTGGCCACCACCACGGCGGAGTGCAGCTTGTGGGTCTTGCCGCGCAAGAGCTTCAGCCGTTCGCGGGCCTCATCCACGGTCTCGACCTTGTCGTAGAGCGCGCCGTCCAGGTCCAGCGTCTGGTCCGCCCCGATCACCAGCCCCAGCTTCGACCGCGACACCCGGATCGCCTTCAGCTCGGCCAGGGCGTCGGCGATGTCGCGGGGCCCGTGGCCCTCGGCCAGCAGCGAGGCCTTGACCGACTCCTCGTCCACGCCTGCCACCGTCGCCTCGTAGGTCACGCCCGCGCCATCCAGTACGGCCCGCCGCGCGGCGCTCTTCGACGCAAGGATAATGCTCACCCCAGCACCTCGACCTGGCCGTGGCCCTTGTGCAGCAGGTTCAGCACCGCCGCGGCCGTCTCCTCCACCGAGCGCCGGGTGACGTCGATGGTCGGGAAGCCGTGCCGCTCATAGAGCCTGCGCGCCGCGATGATCTCGTCCCGCACCGAGTCCTGGTCGATGTAAGTCGACTCCCGGTTCTCGTTCAGGCTGAGCAGGCGGTTCCGCCTAATCTGGATCAGCCGGTCCGGCGAGATCACCAGGCCCACGATCAGGGCGTTCTGCAGCTGGAACAGCTTCTCCGGCAGCGGCCGGCCCGGGACAAGCGGCACGTTGGCCGCTCTGACACCCCGGTGCGCCAGATAGATGCAGGTGGGCGTCTTCGACGTCCGTGACACCCCCAGCAGCACCACGTCGGCTTGGTCCAGGTCCTGGCCGCCCTGGCCGTCGTCGTGGCCGATGGCGTAGTTCAACGCGTCCATGCGGTTGAAGTAGTCATTGTCCAGCCGCAGGTGCGCGCCCACGCGGCTGGTCGTCGCCGCGCCCAGGTAGCGCTGCATCGCCGAGACCAGCGGATCCAGCGCCGGCAGGCACGGCATGTCCATCCGCCGGCAGCCTTCCTCCAGCGCCTCGCGCAGCTTGTCGTCGACGATGGTGTGCAGGACGATCCCGGGCGCCTCCTCGATGTCCCCCAGCGCCCGGTCCAGCTGCCGTTGCGAGCGGACCAGGGCGTAGATGTGCTCGATGGGCAGCACGTTCTCGAACCGGGCGCAGACGGCGCGCGCCATGGCGTTCAGCGTCTCCCCCGTGGAGTCCGACACCAGGTGGACGTGGAAGTAGGTGGCGAGGCGAGCCGGTGTCGTCATGTCCAGGTGCGGTCCAAAATTCTGCTGTGGGTGGATCCTGTGGACTCACTCTTAGCGAAGCTGGACGGCCTTGGGGATAGATGGGCGCCGAAAGGCGTCAAGCCCCGGCCGCCAATGTTCAGGGGGACGGATCGGCCCGTTAACCATCCATTAACCCCCAGGCCTGGTCCCCGGGGCGCCGTTTTCCGGGCGCCGATGCGAACAACTCGATATCCCAAGGGGCGCCCCGGTTTCTTAACCAAGTCCTTACCGAAACCTTAATGCTCTCAGGCGCCCTGGCCGCGGTCCCCGCAATTCACAGGCTGTCACACAGTGTGCCTTGACCTGGGGACGAGCTGTGGGCGACGGCCGGATTGTCAAAGGATCGTCAAGGTTTTCCCCGCTGCCGACAGGCCCTACTCCTCCTGCTCCAATCAATTTCAAGAATCTAACTTGTTAGAGGGAAGAAGGCTGGGCGGGGCGATGCAGAGCCGCTCTTGAGCCTGGGGTCCCGGCAGGCTTTAAGTCGGCCCATGAGTGAGACTCCCCGCCTCCTTCGCGTCCTGGCCGGCGAGACCCTGGAGCGCCCGCCCGTCTGGTTCATGCGCCAGGCCGGCCGTTCCCTGCCGGAGTACCGCGAGTTGCGCGCCAAGGCGCCGGACTTCATCGCCTTCTGCTTCAACCCGGAGATGGCGGCCGAGGCCACGATGCAGCCCATGCGCCGCTTTCCGATGGATGCGGCCATCGTCTTCGCCGACATCCTGCTGATCCCCCAGGCGCTCGGCCAGGAGGTGTGGTTCGAGGCGGGCGAGGGGCCACGCCTCGGCAAGCTGCCGCCGATTGGGGCCATGCAGGACGCCATCGACGGCTCCACCGCCCACCTGGCCAACATCGGCGAGACGCTAGCCCGCGTCCGCGCCGAGCTGGAACCTGACCGCGCCTTGATCGGCTTCGCCGGCGCCCCCTGGACCGTCGCCACCTACATGCTGGAGGGCCGTGGCTCCCAGCGCGAGGCGGCTCGGACCTACGCCTACGAGCATCCCGAAGAACTCGACGCCCTGCTGGACGTCCTGGTCGAGTCCACCGCCCGCTACCTGGTCATGCAGGCGAAGTCCGGCGCCCAGGCGCTGAAGCTGTTCGAGAGCTGGGCCGACAACCTGGCCGAGGACGTCTTCGAGCGCATCGTCATCGGTCCGCACCGGCGCATCGTCGAGAAGGTGCGCGCCGCGGGGGTCGACACGCCCTTCATCGGCTTTCCGCGCAGCGCCGGCGCCCTGGTCGAAAACTACGCGGCCAAGGTGCCCGTCCAGGCGGTTGCCCTCGACACCCAGGCCAGCGCCGCGCTGGGCCGAAAGATCCAGGCCGGCGGCCAGGCCATCCAGGGCGCGCTCGACAACCTGCTGCTCCGCGCCGGCGGCCCGGCCCTGGACGCCCGCGTCGACGCCCTGCTGGAGCAGTGGTCGGCCGGCCCTTACATCTTCAACCTCGGCCACGGCGTCCTGCCCGACACCCCCATCTCCCACATCGCCCGCGTCGTCGAACGCGTCACCGGCAAGCGCGCCAGCGCCATGGCCGCGGAATGACCCGCCTCGCGGTGGTGCTCTTCAACCTGGGCGGTCCGGACAGCCTCAAGGCCGTCCGCCCCTTCCTGTTCAACCTCTTCCGCGACCCGGCGATCATCCAGTTGCCGGCGCCGGCGCGCTACGCCCTCGCCGCCTTGATCTCCACCACGCGCAACAAGACCGCCCAGGCCAACTACGCGATCATGGGCGGGCGCTCGCCGATCCTGCCGCAGACGGAAGCCCAGGCGGCTGCGCTCGAGGCGGAGCTGAAGGCCCAGGGTCACGAGGCCCGCGTCTTCGTCGCCATGCGCTACTGGAAGCCCTTCGCCGCCGAGACTGCAAGACAGGTGGCCGCCTATGCGCCGGACGAGATCGTCCTGCTGCCGCTCTATCCGCAGTTCTCCACCACTACGACCGGCTCCTCGCTGAAGGACTGGGGCCGCGCGTACAAGGGGCCGGGCCGCTCGCGCACCGTGGGCTGCTACCCCACCGCGTCCGGCCTAGCCGACGCCCACGCCGCCGAGATCCGCAAGGTCTGGGACGCGGCCGGGAAGCCCGCCAACGTCCGCCTGCTGTTCTCCGCCCACGGCCTGCCGCAGCAGATCGTCGACGCCGGCGATCCCTACGAGGCCCAGATCAACGCCACGGCCGCCGCGGTGGCCGAGCGCCTGCCCGAACTCACCGACTGGCGGGTCTCGTTCCAGAGCCGGGTGGGCCGCCTCGAGTGGCTGAAACCCTCCACCGAGGACGCCATCCGCGAGGCGGGGGCGGACGGCAAGGGTGTGCTGGTCTCGCCCATCGCCTTCGTCTCCGAGCACGTGGAGACCCTGGTCGAGTTGGACCACGAATACGCCGACCTGGCCAAGGAGTTGGGCGTCGCGCCGTACCTGCGCGCCCGCACGCCGGGCGTCGGCCAGCCGTTCATCGCCGACCTCGCCCGCGCGGTGACCGAGGCGCTGCCGCGAGACGGCGTCGCCCCCTACGGCCCTTGGCTCTGTCCGGCGCAGCATGGCAAATGCCTCTGCAGGGAGAACGCCGCATGACCTGGCCAAGTTTTCTGAGCTTCGACCTGCTCCGGGGCCTGCACATCATCGCGGTGATCGCGTGGATGTCGGGGATGATGTACCTGCCCAGGCTGTTCGCCTACCACACCGAGACCGCGCCGGCGGGCAGCGCGTTCGACGCCCACTTCAAGGTGTGGGAAGGCAAGCTGCTGAAGATCATCATCAATCCGTCCATGAGCCTGACCTGGATCTTGGGCGTCAGCCTGATCCTCTGGCACGTCTACGCGGCCAAGGAAGGGTGGGCCTTCCTGCTCCAGCCCTGGATGATGGTGAAGCTGGCGGCGGTGATCTTCCTCTCCGGTTGGCACGGCTTCCTGGCCGGGTCGTACAAGAAGTTCCTGGCCGGCCAGCGCCCCAAGACCGCGAAGTTCTGGCGCGCCACCAACGAGATCCCGTTCCTGGCGGCGGTCGTCGCCGTCTTGGCCGTCACCCTTCAATTCTGGGCGCGGTAGCACCACATAGACGTGAGCGCAGTTGCTCCCCGTTGGGGGAGCTCCCGCGAAGCGGGTGAGGGGGGTCCTCCCGGACCTTATGAGCCTACCCCCTCCGGCGCTTCGCGCCACCTCCCCATTCCACCCCCGCTGGGGGTGGATCGCGAAGCGAGGGGGTCCAGGCCGCAAGGCGGCCTGAGGGGTGAGGGATATGGGAATCCTTGACCCCGCGCCCTCAACGTGGTTCCCCTTCGCTCACGCGTCGGTCTCCGGCGCGCCCCGCCTTATTTCCGGCTCCGCGCTGACCAGCGCGCCTTCGAGCCGGCTCCCAGAACGAAGTCCAAAACGACGCTCCGCCTACGACAATGGGGCGTCCACATGACCAAACCGCCCACTCTCGGACCCCGTCCGGCGGTGAGCGAATTCCAAAGTGAAATCAATGCAAGACGAACCCCAAGACAACACCCCGGCCGACGAGACCGAAGCCGACGCCTCCGTCAGCGCCCCCGAGGCGCAGCTCGACGCCGCCGAAGCCGCCGCGGCGGCCGAGGAAGACGCCGCCGCCGAGGCCGAGAACGACGAGCCCAGCGAGGCTTCCAAGGCGATCGCCGCCCTGGGGCTGACGCGCATGAGCCTTCAGGAACTGAAGGACAAGCCGCCCGTCGACCTGCTGGCCTTCGCCGAACAGCTCGACATCGAGAACGCGAACTCCATGCGCAAGCAGGACATGATGTTCGCGATCCTCAAGACCCTGGCCGAGGAGGGGATCGAGATCTCCGGCTCGGGCACCCTGGAAGTGGTGCAGGACGGCTTCGGCTTCCTGCGCTCGCCGGAAGCCAACTACCTGCCGGGCCCCGACGACATCTACGTCAGCCCCTCCCAGATCCGGAAGTTCGGCCTGCGCACCGGCGACACGGTGGACGGCGCCATCCGCGCGCCCCGCGAGCACGAACGCTACTTCGCCCTCGTGAAGGTGGACCTCACCAACTTCGAGGACCCCGAGCACGTCCGGCACAAGGTGCTGTTCGACAACCTGACGCCGCTCTATCCCGACGAGCGCTTCAAGA
>Ga0255338_1005816_pt1 | contig 11008 bp, 9 predicted proteins | sample MeOH1_35cm_T4_19_FD_203715 | JGI IMG/M metagenome (GOLD analysis project Ga0255338, IMG submission 203715) | Sandy soil microbial communities from University of British Columbia, Vancouver, Canada - MeOH1_35cm_T4_195 | ecosystem: Engineered > Artificial ecosystem > Sand microcosm > Unclassified ... | reverse complement strand
CGACGCGAAGGCGCTCTGGTCGAAGGCGGACATCGTCTTCAAGGTGCGCGCCCCGAGCCTGGAAGAGGTTTCCCTCATCCGCGAGGGCACCGCGCTCGTGAGCTTCATCTGGCCCGCGCAGAATCCCCAGCTCATGGAGGCCCTCGCCGCGCGCAAGGCCACCGTGCTCGCCATCGACGCGCTGCCCCGCATGCTCAGCCGTGCCCAGAAGATGGACGCGCTCACCTCGATGGCCGGCATCAGCGGCTACCGCGCGGTGATCGAGGCGGCCAACGCCTTCGGTCGCTTCTTCAGCGGCCAGATCACGGCCGCGGGGAAAGTGCCGCCGGCCAAGGTCTTCGTCGCGGGCGCCGGTGTCGCGGGCCTCGCGGCCATCGGCACCGCAGCGAGCCTCGGCGCCATCGTGCGCGCCAACGACACGCGCGCCGAGGTCGCCGACCAGGTCAAGTCGCTGGGCGGCGAGTTCGTCAAGGTCGACTACGAGGAGGAGGGCTCGGGCGGCGGCGGCTACGCCAAGGTGATGAGCGAGGGCTTCCAGAAGGCCCAGCGCGACATGTACGCCAAGCAGGCGAGCGAGGTCGACATCATCATCACGACGGCGCTCATCCCCGGCAAGCCGGCCCCCAAGCTGATCACGGCCGACATGGTGAAGAGCATGAGGGCGGGCAGCGTGATCGTCGACATGGCGGGCGAGCAGGGCGGCAACTGCGAGCTCACCGTGCCGGGCGAGGCGGTGGTGCGGCACGGGGTGACCATCATCGGATACACCGACCTGCCCAGCCGGCTGGCCAAGCAGTCCTCGACGCTGTACGCGACCAACCTGTTCCGTCTCGCCGAGGAGCTCTGCAAGACCAAGGACGGCCTCATCAACGTCAACATGGAGGACGACGCCCTGCGCGGCCTGACCGTGATCAAGGACGGCACGGTCACCTGGCCGGCGCCGCCGCCGAAGCTCCCCGCGGCTGCGGCGCAGGCACCCAAGCCCGCCATGCCGCCACCGGCCCCCAAGGGGCACGGCAGCGGCTCGGAGCCGATGGCGGCAGGCCCGCTCGCGATCCTGTTCGCGGTCGCAGCAGTGCTGTTCGGGCTCATCGGCGCCTACGCGCCCGCGGCCTTCCTCGGCCACTTCACGGTGTTCGTGCTCGCGTGCTTCGTGGGCTACATGGTGGTGTGGAACGTCACGCCCGCGCTGCACACCCCGCTCATGAGCGTGACCAACGCCATCAGCAGCATCATCATCATCGGCGCGCTGGTGCAGATCGCGCCGCCCTTCGTCGCGGCGGTCGCGGGCGAAGGCGCGCGGCCCGACGAGATCATCCGATGGCTCGCGGTGGCCGGCATCGCGCTCACCGCGGTCAACATGTTCGGCGGCTTTGCGGTGACGCAACGCATGCTGTCCATGTTCCAGAAATAAGGGAGCGACGACCATGTCCGCAAGCCTGGCCACCGTTTCCTACATCGCCGCGATCATCCTGTTCATCCTGAGCCTCGGGGGCCTGTCCAACCCCGAGACGTCCCGTCGCGGAAACCTCTACGGGATGATCGGGATGGCGATCGCGGTGCTCGCCACCGTGTTCGGCCCGCGCGTCACCACCGGCGGCATCGCGTGGATCGCGATCGCCCTGGTGGCGGGCGGCGCGGTCGGCCTCTATCTCGCGCGCACCGTGAAGATGACCCAGATGCCCGAGCTGGTGGCGTTCATGCACAGCCTCGTGGGGCTGGTCGCGATGATCGTGGGCTACGCGAGCTACATCGACCCGACCGCCACGGCCGGCATGTCTCCCGCCGAGGTCACGATCCACCATGTCGAGGTGTACGTCGGCGTGCTGATCGGCGCCGTGACCCTGTCCGGGTCCGTGATCGCGTTCGGCAAGCTCTCGGGCCGCATCGGGGGCAAGCCCCTGTTGCTGCCGGCGCGCCACTGGCTGAACCTCGCGGGCCTGCTGGTGGTGATCTGGTTCGGCTACAAGTTCCTGGGCGCGCACTCCATCCAGGAGGGAATGACGCCGATCATCGTGATGAGCGTGGTCGCCCTCCTCTTCGGCATCCACATGGTGATGGCGATCGGCGGCGCGGACATGCCGGTGGTCGTCTCGATGCTGAACAGCTACTCCGGATGGGCCGCGGCAGCCACCGGCTTCATGCTCTCGAACGACCTGCTGATCGTGACCGGCGCGCTCGTGGGCTCCTCCGGCGCGATCCTGTCGTACATCATGTGCCGCGCGATGAACCGCAACTTCATCAGCGTGATCGCGGGCGGCTTCGGGGGCGAGACCGCCGCCCCCGCGGCCGGCGGCGCGGCGCAGCCCGCCGGCGAGGTCGTGCCGGTCAACGCGCAGGAAGCCGCGGACCTCCTCAAGGAAGCGAAGAGCGTGGTCATCGTGCCGGGCTACGGCATGGCGGTCGCCCAGGCGCAGCACACGGTCTACGAGATCACGAAGCGCCTGCGCGAGCTCGGCAAGTCGGTGCGCTTCGGCATCCACCCGGTCGCCGGGCGCATGCCGGGGCACATGAACGTGCTGCTCGCCGAGGCCAAGGTGCCCTACGACATCGTGCTCGAGATGGACGAGATCAACGGGGACTTCCCGGACACCGACGTCTCCATGGTCATCGGCGCCAACGACATCGTGAACCCCAGCGCCCAGGAGGACCCGTCGAGCCCCATCGCGGGAATGCCGGTGCTGGAAGTGTGGAAGGCCCACACGTCGATCGTGATGAAGCGCAGCATGGCCTCGGGCTACGCCGGCGTGGACAACCCGCTCTTCTACAAGGACAACAACCGGATGCTCTTCGGCGACGCGAAGAAGATGCTCGACGAGGTGCTGGCGGCCCTGAAAGACTAGCTACAGCGCCAACGGCCGGGCGGACTGGAAGCCCAGGAGGGGGCTGTCGAGGCCCCGGCCGATGCCGAGGACCTTGAAGAGCTCCCCCATCTCCGAGGGGTTGATGAGGCGGTGCACGGCGCTCGTCGCCTTCAGGCGCGAGAGCGTCATGTTGGGGTCCCCGCCGGAGACGAGCACGGCCAGCCCGCAGGAGATGAGGAAATGGGCCTGCGTCGTGTACCCCATGACCTCGGCGCCGGCCGACTCCGCCGCCCGTGCCATGGCCGTGAAGTCCACGTGGGCGGTGATGTCCTGGAGGCCGGGGAGGAAGAACGGGTCGTTGTGGAAGCGGTGGCGGTAGTGGCAGCGCAGCGTGCCCATCGACCGCTGGGGATGGTAGTACTCGTTCCGCGCGAAGCCGTAGTCGATGAAGAGCGCGAGGCCGCGCCCGAGGGCGGCCGCGACCGAGCGCACGAGCGCCTCGGCGGCGAGGTTCACCTCGGTGAGGTAATCGAAGTCGCCGGGCGGGATGACCGAGTTCGCGCGGCGCTTGAGCTCGCCGTCGGGAATGGCCATGTCCTCCCACCCGAAGCCGGCCTCCGTCACCACGACGCCGCGCTCGAGCACCACGCCGCCCGACCGGTGCACGAGCGCGCAGGGCAGGACGTCGAGCACTTCGTTGGCGATGACGACGCCGTCGATGTGCTCGGGCAGGCGATCGATCCACTCGAACCGGCCGGCGTCGCCCGGATGGCGCTCGGCGATGAGCGCGCGCTGGCGCTCCCGCAGCTCCGGGCTCACCTCGAGGAGCCGGTAACGGGCGGGCGCCGCGCCATGCGCCTTCAGCTCCGAGAAGAGGTCCGCGGCGAGGATCCCCGTGCCGGGGCCCAGCTCGAGGACGTCGCCCCCGGTGCGCTCCAGCACCTGGCGCGCCTGCATGGCGAGGCAGCGGGCGAACATGGGCGATATCTCGGGCGCCGTGACGAAGTCGCCCTCCGCCCCGATCTTGCGCGACCCCGCGGCATAGTACCCGAACCCCGGCGCATACAGCGCGTGCTCCATGAACCGGGAGAAGGCGATCCACCCGCCTTCCTCCGCGATGGCATTGGCGATGCGCTCGGCGAGCTCGTGGGAGTGCGCCGCCGCGTCGGGCGCGGGGGGCGGAAGGGAGAACTCGGCCTGGGAAGACATCGGGGGTGGCGCCATCGGGGATCGTTCGCGCAATTTCGCTACACTCTCGCCTCTGTCGCCCCCCGAGGGGGGCGGGGCGTTTCTCGGGGGAATATAGCATCATGGGCCAGCCAGCGGTTCTCGTGACGGGAGGCGCCCGCCGGGTCGGGGCGGCCATCGTCCGCGCGGTGCATGGCGCCGGCGCGGATGTCGCCGTGCATTGCCACCGCTCCTGCGCCGAGGCCGACCTGCTCCTCGCGGAGCTCGAGGCGGCGCGGCCGGGCTCCACGGCGGTCGTGCAGGGCGATCTCCTCGACGGGGCGCGCCTGGATGCCATCGTGAGGGAAGCCGTGGCGCGCTTCGGCCGCCTCGACGGCCTCGTGAACAACGCGTCCACTTTCCATGCGACGCCGCTCGACCGCCTGGATCCCGGGGCGTGGGAGGACCTGATCGGCACCAACCTGCGCGCCCCGCTCTTCCTCGCCAAGGCAGCAGCGCCGCACCTGCGGGCGGCGCGCGGGGCCATCGTGAACATCGTGGACATCCACGCGGAGCGGCCGTTGGCCGGCTTCCTCGCCTATTCCGTGGCCAAGAGCGGGCTGGCGGGCCTCACGCGCGCCCTGGCGCTGGAGCTCGCGCCCGAGGTGCGCGTGAACGGGGTGTCGCCGGGCGCCATCCTGTGGCCCGAGGACGGCGAGGCCTTCCCGCCCGGCGAACGCGAGCGCATCACGGTACAAACGCCCCTTCGCCGCACGGGCAGTCCGGAAGACATCGCCGGCGCGGTAAAATACCTGCTTTTCGACGCCCCGTTCGTTACCGGCCAGGTGCTGGCGGTCGACGGCGGGCGCTCCATCACCCTCTAGGATGAACGCCGCCACCCTCCCCGCGCGCGACACGCGCAAGGCCGACTACGAGGCCGCCAAGCGCAGGAAGCGCATCCGCCGCCTCGTGGGCGAAGCCATCGCCGACTTCTCGATGATCGAGGCGGGCGACAAGGTCATGGTGTGCCTGTCCGGCGGAAAGGACAGCTACGGGCTCCTCGACGTCCTCATCCACCTGCGCGACTGCGCCCCCGTGCCCTTCGAGCTGGTCGCGGTGAACCTCGACCAGCGCCACCCGGGATTCCCGGCGCACGTCCTGCCCGGGTACCTCGCCGCGCGCGGGGTCCCGCACCGCATCGTGGTGCAGGACACGCACAGCGTCGTGAAGCGGGTCATCCCCGAGGGCAAGACGATGTGCAGCCTGTGCTCGCGCCTGCGCCGGGGCGTCCTCTACCGCGTGGCCAAGGAGCTCGGCGCCACCAAGATCGCGCTGGGCCACCACCGCGACGACATCCTCGAGACCTTCTTCCTCAACCTCTTCCACAACGGCAAGATCAAGGCGATGTCGCCCAAGCTCGTCTCCGACGACGGGCGCCACGTGGTGATCCGCCCGCTCGCCTACGTCGAGGAGCGCGACCTCGCCGCCTACGCCGAGGACCACGCCTTCCCGATCATCCCCTGCGACCTGTGCGGCTCCCAGGAGAACATGCAGCGAAAGCAGGTGAAGGCGATGCTTCGCGACTGGGAGAGGAAATACCCGGGGCGCGTCATCTCGATCTTCAGCGCGCTGACCCGCGTCACTCCCTCGCACCTCATGGACCGCGCGCTCTTCGACTTCGCCAACCTCGTGGCCGACGGCACGCCGCAGCCCGACGGCGACACTGCCCTCGATCCCGACGAGCTGCCCGACGTCTCGCAGGGGACGATCGTGCGCTTCACGCCCGGGCGAGGTTGACCCGGACCGACCTGCAGCGCTCCCACCCTTCCAAGGCCGTTCCAACGGGCGCGTCCGCGAGGACGCCCCGGCAACAAGGACATTGAAATGACGCTCAAGCACCTGGCACCCACCAAGAAGATCCATTCCTTCCACCCCCCGCAGCGCACGCTCCTCGGGCCCGGCCCCTCGGAGATCAACCCGCGCGTGATGGCGGCCATGAGCCTGCCGGCCATCGGCTACCTCGACCCGGTGTTCGTGGAGATGATGGAGGAGCTCAAGTCGCTCCTGCGCTACGTCTACCAGACGAAGAACGCGCTGACTTTCCCCGTCTCCGGCCCCGGCTCGGTGGGCATGGAGTACTGCTTCGTGAACATGGTCTCCCCCGGCGACAAGGTCATCGTGTGCAGGAACGGCGTGTTCGGCGGCCGCATGATCGAGAACGTGGAGCGCGCCGGCGGCACCGCGATCGTGGTCGAGGACGCCTGGGGCGAGCCCTGCGATCCGGCCAAGCTCGAGGAGGCGCTGAAGAAGCATCGCGACGCGCGCATCGTGGCGTTCGTGCACGCCGAGACTTCCACGGGCGTGCAGTCCGACGCGAAAGCGCTCGTGGCGCTCGCCCACCAGTACGACGCGCTCACCATCGTGGACGCCGTCACGTCGCTCGCCGGCACCCCGGTGATGGTCGACGACTGGGAGATCGACGCCGTCTACTCGGCCAGCCAGAAGTGCCTGTCGTGCACGCCCGGGCTGTCGCCCGTCTCCTTCAACGACCGCGTGGTCGAGCACGTGAAGGCGAGGAAGGACAAGATCCACAGCTGGTTCATGGACATGAACCTGCTCCTGGGCTACTGGGGCGCGACCACCCGCACCTACCACCACACGGCGCCCACCAACAGCCTCTACGCGCTGCACGAGGCGCTCCTCCTCATCAAGGAGGAGGGCCTGGAGAACTGCTGGGCGCGCCACTACCGCCATCACCTCGCGCTCAAGGCGGGCCTGGAGGCCATGGGGCTCCAGTTCGTCGTGAAGGAGGGCGCGCGCCTGCCGCAGATGAACGCCGTGCACATCCCCGAGGCCGTGCGCGACCGCGAGGCGGAGGTGAGGAAGACGCTGCTCAACGAATTCAACCTCGAGATCGGCGCCGGGCTGGGTCCGCTCGCCGGCAAGATCTGGCGCATCGGCATCATGGGCTACTCGTGCAAGCCGGAGAACGTGATGCTGTGCCTGTCCGCGCTGGGCTCGGTCCTGCAGGACATGGGGCTGCCCATCAAGGTGGGCGAGGCGGAAGCCGCCGCGCACCAGGCCTACGCGCAGATCCACGCGCAGGAAGCGCGCAGGAAGGTCGCGAACCTGAAGTAGGCGCCGGTGAAGGGGTCAGATCCCTTAATTCGCTGCCAGGCGAATAAAGGGATCTGACCCCTTTTTCTATTGCGCGCCCACGGCCTGCCGGAAGCGGCCCTCGACCCGGGGCTGGCTCGCGTACTTCTCGAGCGCCGGCATCTCCTTCTCGAGCTCGGCGAGCCGGTCCGCCGGGGACGGATGGGTCGAGAAGGTGATCGAGGCTCCCGACTCCTCGGGCTTCACCTGCGCGAGCATCGAGAGCACCGCCACGAACCCGTACGGGTCGTAGCCGCCGCGCGTGGCCACCACGACGCCGATGCGATCGGCCTCGTATTCCATGCTGCGGTCGAGGGGGCGCAGGAAGAGCCCGTCCTTCACCATGTCGACGCCCGCGTTGGCGAGTTGCGACTTGAGCCCCAGCACGTCGCCGCCCCTGCGGCCGATCCGGTCCGCCGCGTAGGTCTTGGCGCCCGTGGCCGCGGCGCTCCAGCCGGCATCGGACTGGATCGCGGAGAGCTGGTGCTTCTTCAGGACGTGCGCGATCTCGTGGGCGAGGACGCCAGCGAGCTCGGATTCGTTCCCGAGCCGCTTCACCAGCCCATGCGAGATCATGACCGTGCCGCCGGGCATCGCGAAGGCGTTGATGATTTCGGTGTCGATCACGCCGAAGGTCCACGGCAGGTCCGCGCGCTCGGTCTGCAAGGCGAGCCAGCGGCCGACGCGGTTCACGTAGCGCTGCAGGCGCTCGTCGGGGTGAAGGCGGATGGCGCCGAGGAAGCCCGTGGTGATTCCCTCGCCCAGGGCCACTTCCTCCTCCACGGTGTATTCCTTCGTCGCCTCCTGGACCTGCTGGCCGACCTCGACGGCCTTCTTGCCGAGATCGAGGATGCGGCCGAGGTCGAGCTGCGCGTGGGCCGGAACCGCCGCCGCGAGCGCCAGTGCCGCCAGGATCGCCCTCACGAGCCGCCTCCGGCGTAAGCCACCGCGACGCGGGCGAGCTTCGCCTCCTTCGCGAACCGCTCGGCGGACGCACCGTCGGCCCGGAAGGACTGCAGCTTCCTGAACGCCGCGGGATCGGGCGAGGCGTTCTTGAAATCCTCAGGCGTGAGGCCGCGGATGCCCAGCGTGGCCACCCTCGAGGTCTGCGGCGCCTTGCGGCCGCCGAAGCCGAAGATCGACGTGAGGCCGCCCATCCCGTTCCCGGACGACGAAGTCTCGACGGTCGCCTGGAACTTGAGGTGGAACGCGCGCACCCAGCCGCGCTGCGTGCCCGATTCGACCTGCGTCCAGCCGCCCTGGCGCGTGAGCACCTTCACGGCGGAATCGGCGGGCAGGGGCGCGAGCGTCCGGGCGTCGAGCGCCGGGCGCTCCTTCAGGTCCGTGGCGCGGTTGGTGGAAGCCAGCTCCTGGGCGAATGCGTCGCCGATCAGCGACAGTCCGGCAAGGAGAAGCGGGAGCAGGAAGCGGGTCAACATGGCGGCGATGATAGGTCTCCCGGGCGCAACATTCAATTCAATCCTTCACTTCACCAGGATCGTCGCAAGGCCGAGCAGCAGCCCCATGCTCGCCACATCCGTGGCCGTCGTGACGATGATGCTCGAGGCCGTGGCCGGATCCGCGCCCAGCCGCTTGAGCGCCAGCGGCACGAGCGCGCCGGAAACGCCGCTCACCGCGCAGCTTCCCGTCATCGCGAGAAACACCGCCACGCCGAGGTATAGCGCCTGCGGGGAATCCTGCGCCCGGGCCAGGAAGTACATCGCCACGCCGCACAGCGCGCCCGTGGCCGCGCCGTTGGCGAGCCCCAGGAAGAACTCCTTGGCGACGAGCAGCTTGCCGGTCCCGGCGCGGATGTCGCCCAGCGTGATGCCGCGCACCGTCACCGCGAGTGCCTGGCAACCGGTGTTGCCGGACTGTCCCGCGAGCACCGGGAGGAAGGTCGCGAGGATGACCAGCCGGTCCACCGTGCCCTGGAACATCGCCACCACGCCGCCGGCGGCGAAGGCCGTGAGAAGGTTCAGCAGCAGCCACGGGTGGCGGAACCTGAACGCTCGCCCGAGCGAAGTGGCGACGCGCTCCTCCTTCTCGACACCGACCATCGAGCCGGGCTGCGCCGTGATCTCGAAGGCCTGCTCCTCGAAGATGGCCGCCCCGCGCACGAGCCCGACGAGCCTTCCCGCCTCGTCGCAGACGGGATAGACGGGGTAGTGGCGGTTGAGGGTGAGCTTCATGGCGTCCGACATCGGCGTGTCGGCGCGGAAGGCGAACGCGCCCTTGAGCATCACGTCGCCCAGCTTCGCGTCCTGCTCGCTGAAGAGGAGGTCGCGCATCGTGACGAGGCCCAGGAGGATGCCGTCGCCGTCCGTGACGTAGCCGTAGGTGACGAATGCCGTGCGCACGACGCCGCGCAGCTGCTCGATGGCTTCGCCCACGCTCATGCCCGGCGAGAAGACCGCGTAGGCGGGCTCCATGAGGCGTCCGACCGTCCCGCTCGCGCAGCGCGCATTCCGCAGCCACTGCCTGGCCATTTCCGGCGGGGCCGCGCGCGTGACGGCCGCGAGCGCCGCCTCAGGCAGCTCGGCCAGGACGTCCTGCGCCGCTCCCGGGTTCATTTCCGCGAGCGCCTCGACGGCGCGCGCCGGTTCCTCGGCGGCAAGCATCCGGGCCGCCTCGTTCGGCGGCTGCGATTTCAGGCGCGCTGCGAAGGACTGGCGCGCATCGGCGGTCGACTGGGTCAAGGCGGGCTCCGGGGGATCGCGGAAGTGCCGCGATTCTAACCCCGGACTCGCGCTAGAGCCCCAGCCGCTGCCAGATGGTGGTCGCGGGCCCCGCCTGGTTGAGGGTGTAGAAGTGAAGTCCGGGAGCGCCGAGGCCCAGGAGCCGGTCGCACAGCTCCGTCACGACGTCGAGGCCGAACGACTTGATCGAGGCCGTGTCGTCGCCGAAGCTCTCGAGGCGCAGCCGGATCCAGCGCGGGATCTCGGCGCCGCACGCGTCCGAGAAGCGCGCGAGCTGCGTGAAGTTGTTGATCGGCATGATGCCCGGGACGATGGGCACGTCGATCCCCAGGGCCTCCACCGACTCGACGAAGTGGGCGTAGGCATCCGGATTGTAGAAGTACTGCGTGATGGCCGAATTCGCCCCGGCCTCGATCTTCGCCTTGAAGTGCGCGAGGTCGTCGGCGGGACGCCGCGCCTGCGGGTGGAACTCCGGGTAGGCGGCCACCTCGATGTGGAACCAGTCGCCGGCGTGGTCGCGCACGAAGCGCACGAGGTCCGCCGCGTAGCGGAACTCGCCCGCGACCGCCATGCCCGAGGGAAGGTCGCCCCGGAGGCAGACGAGCCGCCGGATTCCCGCGGCCCGGTACTGGTCGAGGATGCCCGCGATCGTCTCGCGCCTGGAGCCTATGCACGAGATGTGCGGCGCCGCCCCGTGGCCCTCGCGGTGGATCTCGAGGATCGTTCGGAGCGTGCCTTCCTGCGTCGATCCGCCCGCCCCGAAGGTGCACGACATGAAATCGGGCTTGAGCTGCGCGAGCTGGCGGCGCACGCCGCGCAGCTTCTCCTCGCCCTCCGGGGTCCTCGGGGGGAAGAACTCGAAGCTGAAGAGCTTCTGCCGGTTGCGTTGCGATTCCATGGTCCGGGTCCGGGCCGGGGCGCGCGGGCGCCCCGGGTTCCTGGCTCTAGTAGCGGTACTGGTCGGCCTTGTACGGGCCGTCCTTCGACACGCCGATGTAGCGCGCCTGCTCGTCGGTGAGCGTGGTCAGCTTCGCGCCCAGCTTCGTGAGCTGCAGCCGGGCCACCTTCTCGTCGAGGTGCTTGGGCAGGACGTAGACGCCGACCGGGTACTTCTCCGTGCGCGTGAAGAGCTCGATCTGCGCGATGGTCTGGTTGGCGAAGGAGGAGCTCATCACGTAGCTC
>Ga0255338_1005815_pt1 | contig 11008 bp, 11 predicted proteins | sample MeOH1_35cm_T4_19_FD_203715 | JGI IMG/M metagenome (GOLD analysis project Ga0255338, IMG submission 203715) | Sandy soil microbial communities from University of British Columbia, Vancouver, Canada - MeOH1_35cm_T4_195 | ecosystem: Engineered > Artificial ecosystem > Sand microcosm > Unclassified ... | reverse complement strand
GATTCGCGCACTGAGGTTCCTGCCGAAATTACGTCATCAATGATGAGAACTCTACCCTTTAGCGGGCTGCCTACGATGACGCCGCCTTCGCCATGATCTTTGGCTTCTTTACGGTTGTAAGCATAGGGTAAATTGTGACCATTTTTGGCAAATGCGATGGCAATACTTGCTACTAATGTAATACCTTTGTAGGCTGGGCCAAACAACATATCAAATTGGATACCGGAGTTTTTAATCGCTTCGGCATAAAACTCACCGAGTTTCATTAAGCTTTCGCCGTCGTTGAATAATCCGGCATTAAAGAAATATGGGCTTAAACGTCCTGCTTTAGTTTTGAATTCACCAAAGCGCAAAACCTCTTTTTGAATCGCAAATGCGATAAACTCTTGTCTAAATTGATCTGGTTGCTGGGTCATAATATCTGTCTATTGTTAATCAGGGATAAAGTTTTGAAGATTATATCGTTAAATTTAAATGGCATACGCTCTGCCGCTAATAAAGGTCTTTACGCATGGCTTAAAAAGCAGGATGCGGACATTATCTGTATGCAGGAAATCAAGGCACAAGTTTCTGATATGACGGCGGAGATGTTGAATCCCGAAGGCTATTTTGGCTATTTTCATTATGCAGAGAAAAAAGGCTATAGTGGTGTAGGGATTTATACAAAAGTGCAGCCGGATGCAATCATTGAGGGGTTGGGCAATTCAAATCTGGGCCATGCCCACGGTATGGCGGATATAGATAGCGAGGGGCGTTATATTGAGGCGCAATTTGGGAATCTAAGCGTGGTGTCACTTTATCTCCCTTCCGGTTCAAGTGGCGAAGAACGGCAGGCTTTCAAGTTTAATGTCATGGAGCGTTTCATGCCGCAATTACAAGCGCTAAAACAAAGCGGCCGCGATGTTGTCATTTGCGGTGACTGGAATATTGCACACAAGGAAGCTGACCTGAAAAACTGGAAAGGCAATCGCAAGAATTCCGGTTTTCTGCCTGAAGAGCGCGCCTGGATGACAACACTGTTTGATGAGGTAGGATGGGTGGATGTTTATCGCAGGTTATATCCTGACACTACAGATGCCTGTTATACATGGTGGAGCAATCGTGGTCAGGCATGGGCAAAGAATGTCGGATGGCGGATTGACTATCAGATAGCAACGCCGGAGCTGGCAAGCAGGGCGCATGCTGCAAGCGTTTATAAGGACGAGCGTTTCAGTGATCATGCCCCACTTATTGTGGATTATGTGTTCTAATGTGTAACTAAGAAGTACTTTTAAAACACCTTTTCTTTCAATAGGTTAGGTACTTGAATATTCATTATTCATATTGGGCTATTTGTGTTGCAGCAGGTGTCTATATGCCCCAGGCTTTTGCGGCAGGTCAGCTTGTGCCTGCAGCCGATGCGATCCTCCGCAGCGTTGACCCAATCGAAGGCATCAGTCATGTCTATTCCGATATTGATATGCGCTTGCGCCTTGCCAGCAAGCCTGATGAGCAGGCATGTGGCGGTGATGTCTGTCTGGCAAATCAGGTTTTTGATGCGGAAGTACAAGTTCTGGGCCAGCGCCTGGCGCAATTGGCTTATGTGATTTATCCGGAGCTGAAAAAGAGAATACCCAATTTTGAATTCATGGTGAGTGACAAAAAAGGTATAGGTAGCGCTTCTAATGCAAACGGAAAAGTGGTTATTTTTCGTAGCGTGCAGAATCTGGATTTAGGTGAAGAAGCGATGGCTTTTCTGGTTGCGCGTGAAATGGGCCATGTAATTGCACGCCACCACAGTAGTAACGCAATGACTAAAATATTATTCAGTTTGCTTTCCGGCGTTCTGTTCCCTGCTGTCAGTATATTGAGTGCATCTAGTGCCGCAGCGCAGGCCACATCCGCGACCAGTGTCTTGACCAGTACGGCTTCAACTGTAACTTCTTATCTGGGTTCAGAAGTGGCATTATCCAGAATCAAGCCTAGCCAGTTGACTGAGGCGGACGATATCTCGATCACCTTGCTGGAGGCCATGGGCTTTACCAAGACAGAGATTGCCCAGTCCCTGGAGTTTGTAGTAGAGAATGAGAATAGTGATGGCTGGGAAAAAGACCTATATCAATCTATACATTACACCCGGAAACTTGCGGGGGAACCGACGCAAATCATAGAGACGCTAGAGCCGCTGCTGGCAACGGATACCGAGGCAGAACCCAATGCCGGCATGCGTTCCGTGCAGTTAGGCGATATTGAAGCTACGCGGGTAGAATTTGTGCATGCCGGGCAAGCAGAGCTGCCCGATAGGTAGATCTGTTGCAGGAATTTTCAATATCGGGAGTGCAGGATAGGAATGGGTCGGGTCGTTACACAGGTCGAGTCTTACAAAGCGTCCACGGTTTTTTTAGTTTCATTCCATGGGGCGACTTTGATCAACAGCAGCATTCCGGGCACGGCCAAGATAAAGCATAGTATGAAGAAGCGCAGCCAACCCAGGTTTTCAACCATGTAACCGGTGGCTGCGTTGGCAAAGGTGCGCGGCACCGCAGCCAGGCTGGTAAATAAAGCAAATTGTGTGGCCGTATAGAGCGGGTGCGTTGTATGTGCGATGTACGCTACAAATGCCGCGGTGCCCAAGCCCACGCCAAAAGCCTCAACGCCAATGACAAAGCCAAGCAGTACTAAATTATGTGATGCAGTGGCGAGCCAGGCAAAGCCTAAAATGGCAATCATTTGCACCACGCCAAATACCCAAAGTGAACGGTTGATGCCAAGCTTGATCATCCATGCGCCGCCGAGCAGGCCGCCAACGACGCTAGGCCAAAGCCCTGCATTTTTGGCGATAAGGCCAATTTCCGTTTTGCTGTACCCCATGTCGAGATAAAAAGGTGTGGCCAGCGCTGTCGCCATGCTGTCACCTAGTTTGTAGAGAAAGATAAATGCAAGAATCACTAAAGCGGTATTTAACCCATTGCGGCCGATAAATTCGTTAAATGGTTCTACCACTGCGGCTTTTAAGGTTTTGGGCGCGCCATTTTTCAGCAGCGGTTCAGTTACCAGCAAAGTCATGATTAACCCCGGCAGCATAAAAAGTGCCGTGATGATAAATACGCTACTCCAGGGCATGTGGTCAGCCAAAATGAGCGAGAGCGCACCGGGCACCAGGCCTGCGACTTTGTATGCATTTACATGCACAGCATTGCCCAAACCTAATTCGGCATCAATTAACAGTTCGCGGCGATAGGCATCTAACACAATATCCTGGCATGCGCTAAAAAATGCAACCACAGTGGCTAAATAAGCAATGGTCCAAATATCCAGTTTGGGGTTAAACATGCCAAAGATAGGGATGGAAATCAGCAGTAACAACTGGGAAATAAGTAACCAGCCGCGACGGCGCCCCAACGGCGGGGTGTAGCGGTCAAACAGCGGCGCCCAGAGAAACTTCCACGTGAACGGTAAATTGATGAGTGCGAATAGTCCAATCGATTTAAGGTCTACACCCTCAGAGCGCAGCCATGCAGGCAGCAGGCTGATTAAAATGTAGAGCGGTAAACCTGAACTGAATCCTGTGAAAATACAAATGAGCATTTTTTTGCTCATGAGCGATTGCCTGATTGTCGGTTGCGCGGCGGTTTGCAAAGCGGTTATTTGGCTTTTAGCCGGTACATCGCAAGGCTGCCCAGTAAGTTGGGCATAAATGTGACTTCTTTCCCATCGGTAATGACTCTGCGTTCCAGTATATCAATGCTGTGATTTTTACAAAATTCGTCGAAATCATTGATAGTGCAAAGATGCACGTTAGGGGTGTCATACCATTGATACGGTAAGGTTTTAGATACGGGCATGCGCCCTGCGGTGATTTGCATGCGGTTGCGCCAGTAACCGAAGTTTGGAAAAGTGACGATAACCTCCTCACCTACCCGCAGCATTTCCAGCACGATTCTTTCGGTGTGGTGCATGGCCTGTAAGGTTTGCGAAAGGATAACCGTATTGAATGACTGGTCTTCAAAGCCAGACAAACCATCTTCCAGGTCCATTTGAATGACATTGGTGCCAGCCTGGATGCAGGCTAGCAGGTTGGTGTCATCTTTCTCTACACCATAGCCCTTTGTTTCAAGCGAGCTGCGTAAAAATTGCAATAGCTCACCGTCACCGCAGCCTAAATCCAGCACTTTGGAGCCGAATTTAATCCAATTTGCGATTATTGCAAAATCTTGCCTAAAGTTTGCAATATTTACATTATTTTGCATGGTCGCCACCAATCTGAATGTTGCTTAAGTAGGTGCGTAAAATATCGTGATAATGTTTGTCCGGCATTAAAAAGGCGTCATGGCCATGCGCGGCGGTCACTTCAGCATAGCTTACGGTACTTTCATTATCCAGCAGTGCCTTCACGATCTCACGTGAGCGAGCGGGTGAAAAACGCCAATCGCTGGTGAACGATAAGACCAGGAATTTTGCCGTAACCTGATGCAAGGCTTTGCTTAGGTCGCCGTCAAAAGCCAGTGCGGGATCGTAATAATCCAGCGCGCGCGTCATGCGTAAATACGTGTTTGCGTCAAATGACCCTGCAAATTTATCACCCTGGTAGCGCAGGTAGGATTCCATCTCAAACTCCACATCAAAGCTGTATTTGATGGTGTCCTTGAGTTTACGTCCGAATTTTTCGCCCATGGCATCATCACTTAGGTAGGTGATATGTCCCAGCATGCGTGCGATGCGCAGACCGCGTTTAGGCACGACACCATGCGCGTAGTAGTCGCCACCGTGAAATTCCGGGTCGGTAATAATGGCTTGGCGTGCAACTTCATTGAATGCCATGTTCTGTGCAGTCAGGTTTGGCGCTGAAGCGATAAGCAATGCGTGGCGTACACGATCAGGATAGGCGATTGTCCATTGCAACCCCTGCATCCCGCCCAGACTGCCGCCGATTACAGCGGCCAGTTGTGCAATGCCCAGGTAATCGAGTAAGCGCGCTTGCGAATTCACCCAATCTTCTACAGTGAGAATGGGAAACGCGGAACCCCAGGGTTTGCTGGTTGCAGGGTTAATGCTGGATGGCCCGGAAGAGCCATGGCAGCCGCCTAAATTATTGAGTCCGATGACAAAAAATTTGTTGGTATCCAGCGGTTTGTTTGGGCCAATGAAGTTATCCCACCAGCCGGGATATTTGTCATCTTCACTATATTTTCCAGCTACGTGATGATTACCGGAAAGTGCATGGCAAATCAGTACAGCATTGGATTTATCTGCATTCAGCGTGCCATAGGTTTCGTAAACCAAATCATACTGCGGCAATATCTCACCGCTCTTGAGCGTAAGCGCCTCGCTAAAATGCGCAGTTTGTGGGGCAACAATGCCGACAGAGTTATTTTCAGACATTTTGTGATTATACTATGGCTAAAGAGGCTAATACAAAAAGACGCTAAGGTGGAAGAAGTTTATGTCACGGACTCAAATACACAATATTCAAAGTTTTTCCAGTTACTTACCCCAGATTGCTAATGGTGTTTACATACATGCTTCTGCAACTATTATCGGTGATGTCATCATCGGCGAAAATAGTTCAGTATGGCCGAATACTGTAATCCGTGGTGATGTTAACAGTATACGCATCGGCAGAAATACCAATGTGCAGGATTTGAGCATGTTGCATGTGAGCCATAAGTCCAGCTGGGATCCTGCCGGCGCCCCCTTGGTAATTGGTGACAATGTGACGATTGGCCATAGCGTGATTCTGCATGGCTGTACGCTGGAAGATGAATGCCTTATCGGTATGGGCAGTATTGTCATGGACAAGGCCGTGGTACAGAAACATGTACTGCTCGCGGCGGGCAGCCTGGTGCCGGAAAGTAAGGTGCTGGAAAGCGGCTATTTATATGTAGGTAGGCCTGCGAAAAAAATACGCGCTTTAACTGCAGATGAGATCGCGCATTTCCTGTATTCGGCGAATCATTACGTGCGGTTGAAAAATCAATATCAGGCTGGTTAAAAAGACCTTTTAACCGCTAGTTCCAATGAGTGCTGACGATTAACGGGTTTTTGCCGATTGTTACGCGGTGGTTGCCGCCAAAATCCGTGATTGTTTTTATGTCTATTAAACCGGTTTGTGACATTAAGTCGGCTACCAGCTCGGCTTGGTTATAGCCGTGTTCCAGCATCAGCCAGCCCTGCGGTTTAAGGTGAAGCAGGCAATCATCTATAATTTTCCGTATATCGTCCAGGCCGTCCAGACCGGAAGCCAGTGCCGAGACTGGTTCAAAGCGTAAATCACCTTGATTCAAGTGAGCATCTTCTTGTTCGATGTAAGGTGGATTGCTCACAATCACATCAAACTTTTGATTATATTTTTGATTATTTAGATCAGTAAACCAATCACTTAAAACAAAGTGCACATTCGTGATATTTAAGTTTTTCGCGTTTTCAATGGCCACATTTAGCGCGGCCTGTGAGGCGTCGACAGCAGTTACCTGTGTTTGGGGGCGATTGCTGGCAATCGCCAAAGCAACGGCGCCAGTGCCGGTACCTAAATCCAGAATATGCGCGGCTTGATGCGGTGAGATTTTGGCTAGCGCTGCTTCTACCAGTGTTTCAGTGTCAGGCCGCGGAATCAGCGTGTCGGGCGTAACCTTTAAATTTAGCCCGTAAAACTCGCGGTAACCTAAAATATGGGCAATAGGCTCGCCCTGTAACCGGCGATTCAACAATGCCTCGAAGTCGGCATGTTCATTGGCTTGCAGGGCATCACTCTCATGGATAATTAACCAGGCACGGTTGACATTGAGTACATGCTGCAGCAGTAGCTGTGCTTCAAGTTTTGCCCCGCTTGCATCCAGCATTTGTGCGAGTGCGGCTTGCGCCATAAGCAAGGCTTTGCGAATGGTCATCTTACAAAGACTTAGTTATCTTCGCCCAGACTTGCAAGTAAATCTGCCTGATGTTCGGCTGATAACGCGTTAATGAGTTCATCCATATCACCTTCGGTAATCGCATCAATTTTATAAAGCGTAAGATTGATGCGATGGTCCGTGATGCGGCCTTGCGGGTAGTTGTAGGTGCGGATACGTTCGCTGCGGTCGCCGCTGCCGATCAGGCTTTTACGTTCGCTGGCGATTTTGGATTGTTGCTCATCAACCTGCTTGGCTTTAATGCGTGCTGCTAGCACCTGCATGGCTTGGGCTTTGTTTGAGTGCTGGCTGCGTCCCTCCTGGCATTCAACCACAATGCCGGTAGGCGCGTGGGTAATGCGTACGGCGGAGTCGGTTTTATTAATATGCTGGCCGCCTGCGCCGCTGGCACGATAAGTGTCAATGCGAATATCCGCTGGGTTGATTACCACGTCGGAAACTTCATCTGCCTCCGGCAATACCGCCACAGTGCAGGCGCTGGTGTGGATGCGGCCCTGTGTCTCGGTATCAGGTACGCGTTGTACGCGATGCCCGCCAGACTCAAATTTAAGTTTGGAATATGCGCCGTAACCCACGACTTTGGCGATGATTTCTTTATAACCGCCAATTTCAGATTCATTGGCGGACATGATTTCCACTTTCCAGCCTTGGCGTTCTGCATAGCGTGAATACATGCGGAATAAATCCCCGGCAAATAAGCCAGACTCATCACCGCCCGTACCTGCGCGGATTTCCAGAAAGATATTTTTTTCATCATTCGGATCTTTAGGCAGCAACAGTGTTTGCAGTTCAACCTCGACGGTTGCCAGCTTTGCTTTACCGGCTTCTATTTCATCTTGTGCAAACTCTTTCATTTCCGGGTCGCTGAGCATTTTCTGCGCTTCTGCAATGTCAGCCTCAGTTTGTACGAACGTACGGTATTGTTCAACGATAGGCGTGATTTCTGCATGTTCACGCGTAAGTTTGCGGTAGTTATCCATGTTGGAAGTAGCGTCCTCGCTACTTAACAGGCGGTTCACTTCGTCCAGGCGCTCGCTTAGGTTGGCGAGCTTGGTAATCATGCTTGGTTTCATTGGGTGTTTCTTTAACTTTGGATTTTGTAGAGTTGTTTCAAGGTGTCTTCAAGCTTGGCATGTTCTTCACCATGTGACTGATTCAATGCATGGCTAGGGGCATGTAAAAATTTGTTAGTGAGTGCAACACTAAATGCCTCCAGGGTTTTTTCAGCACTTTCACCTTTTTGCAACTGTTTGAGCGCTTTTTCAATTTCAGCTTTACGCATGGCTTCTACCTGGTCTCGTAATGCTTTGATGGTTGGCACGGCATCACGCTTTTTGAACCATTGCATAAAGTTCTCTACGCGGCTGGCAACAATCATCTCTGCTTCGACAGCAGCAGTCTGGCGGTTTTCAATGCCGTCTGACACGACCTGAGCCAGATCATCTACCGTGTATAAAAACACATCATCCAGTTCGGCTACTTCAGCCTCAATGTCGCGTGGCACGGCTAAGTCAACCATGAAAATCGGGCGGTGGCGGCGTGCCTTGATTGCACTTTCAATCATTCCCAAGCCGATAATCGGTAAAGGGCTGGCGGTTGAAGTGATCACAATATCAAAATCGGCAAAATGGGTAGGCAGGTCATTGAGTAACATGGCTTGCCCGTTAATTTTTTGCGCCAGATTGGAACCACGTTCAATGGTGCGGTTGGCAATGGTCATGCTTTTTGGATTCTGCGCGGCAAAATGGTCCGCACAGAGTTCTATCATTTCGCCTGCGCCGATGAATAGTACTTTTTGTTCACTGATGTTGCCAAAAATACGCTGTGCGAGTTTGACAGCCGCCGCTGCCATGGAAATCGAGTTCGCGCCAATATCCGTGTTGGTGCGCACTTCTTTTGCGACTTCAAACGTGCGTTGAAACAGCCTGTGCAGCAATGTGCCCAGCGTGCCTGCATCTTGTGCGATCTTAACTGACTGCTTGAATTGTCCGAGAATCTGCGGTTCACCCAATACCATGCTATCGAGGCCGGAAGCAACCCTGAACGCATGTTTCACGGCTTCATCATTGGGCAGGGTGTAAATGTAAGGCGCAATCGCGTCTTTTTCCAGGTTGTGATATTGCGATAACCAATCAAGAGCTTTTTGCGGATTATCCATAGTGCAATAAAGCTCAGTGCGATTGCACGTAGATAAAATAGCTGCTTCAGATGCGCCGTGCAGCGTCAGCTCGCGCAGGGCGCTGCCAAGATGTTCACTATTGAAAGCGACATGCTCGCGGATTTGGATGGGTGCGGTCGTGTGGTTCACGCCTATAACGTATAACTGCATGAAAATTTTATCAACTCATTACTAGTGTTTTGATGTTTAAGTATTTTACTGCCAAAGTAGTCATTTGCCTGTATATGATTTATTTAGAATTTAGAAATGAGTTGATGAAATTCCCATGCGTAATTTTGAGGGATTGGCTTATGTTAAGCAAGAAGCTTCATCTTATTAGTAAAAAATAAGGTTAAAATAATGGTTTAGTAGTTAAAATAATTTAATTTGATGGACATTGTCATGGATAAAACTTTTAGAATTGCCCCTAGTATTCTTTCTGCAAACTTCGCCAAACTTGGTCAAGAGATTGAGGATGTGATTACCTCCGGTACAGATATTGTGCACTTTGACGTAATGGATAACCACTATGTGCCTAACCTGACGATTGGCCCATTGGTATGTGACGCAATTCGTGAAACATCAAAAAAAGTAGGCGCGTTGATTGACGTGCATTTGATGGTGAAGCCAGTTGATCGCATCATCCCTGACTTTGCCAAAGCTGGTGCCAACATCATTACGTTCCACCCTGAAGCTTCTGAACATATTGACCGTAGCTTGAGCCTGGTGCGCGATTCAGGCTGTAAATCTGGTTTGGTATTCAACCCGGCAACACCGTTAAATTACCTTGACCACGTGATGGACAAAGTGGACATGATTTTGCTGATGTCAGTTAACCCTGGGTTCGGCGGTCAAAAATTCATTCCGGAAACCTTGGAAAAATTGAAACTTGCCCGCGCAAGAATTGATGCTTACTACCAAAAAACAGGCCGTCAAATCTGGCTTGAGGTTGATGGCGGCGTTAATGCGCAGAACATTGCAGAAATCGCACGTGCCGGTGCCGATACTTTTGTTGCAGGTTCGGCAATTTTCGGTGCAGGTAAAGATACTGACCCTAACCGCTACAACACCGTTGTGGGTGAAATCCGTGCCTCATTGGCTACAGTAAAATAAAGCAAACATCGTCCAGATGCCATGTCCTTTGGCATCTAGCGTGTTTGGCATGTTTTAAAAATAGTCATGGCATTTAATGTGAAAGCCGTTATGTTTGATCTTGACGGCACGCTTGTTCATACTGCGCCTGAAATTGCTTTTGCGGTTAATCAAATGTTGGCAGAACTGAATCTGCCAGCATTACCGCAGCAGCAGATAGAAAGTTATATCGGTGAAGGTGCGCAAGCGCTCATCAAGCGTTGTATAGCAGATAAATCGTCTGGCGAAGTTGATGAGAAGCTGTTTGAGCGTGCGCAGGCTTTATTTTTTGCGCATTACGCCAATAATGTAACACATAGCAAGCCTTATGCTGGCGTGGCAGATGCCTTGGCTGCCTTGAAAAATAAGGGGTTCAGGTTGGCTTGTGTGACCAATAAGCCTGAAAAATTCACTATGCCTTTGTTGCAGGAAAGCGGCTTAATAGATTTTTTTGAAATTGTGGTTTCCGGGGATACTTTACCAAAAAAGAAACCAGACCCTATACAACTGCGACACATTTGTGCAAAATTGAACGTATTAGAAACAGAAGCAATGCTGGTAGGTGATTCGATAACCGATGTAACGGCTGCGCATGCGGCTGGTTGCTATATTGTGACAGTGCCCTATGGGTATAATCAGGGTAGAGCCATTGACGCCAGTTTAGTAGATGCGACAATCGCTGATTTAACTGATTTGCTCAACTTGATAACTTGAAATTTTATAAAAACATAACTTCAAATATGAAAGCAATTAATCATAATTTTCACGGTAAATTCTGCAGTGAGATCTTTAGTTGGCGTAGCTCTTGGCAAAGCTAATTGATGTGGTGCAG
>Ga0255338_1005814_pt1 | contig 11010 bp, 10 predicted proteins | sample MeOH1_35cm_T4_19_FD_203715 | JGI IMG/M metagenome (GOLD analysis project Ga0255338, IMG submission 203715) | Sandy soil microbial communities from University of British Columbia, Vancouver, Canada - MeOH1_35cm_T4_195 | ecosystem: Engineered > Artificial ecosystem > Sand microcosm > Unclassified ... | reverse complement strand
GTATATTGATCATCTGCCATCGCTGGCGTTGCAAACGCGGCCGCCACCAAGGCAGGAGCGAGCATGGTTACTCGTAAGCTATTTACAACGTTCAACTTGAAATTACGCATTTAACTTCTCCTTTATTACTTGTTTTTATTAAGCCACTTATTTCAGCTCATATTGCTACTGCTCATTGAATTTGCATGTTCAATTTCGGCATTTATCAATCTCTATAATTAATAATGCAGATGGTCATTCAACGAGGCCCGCTTGAATTTGGAATACATCAAATTTGTTAATGATTTGTAATTTATTATTTTCAGGAAAGAAACTTAATCTACTTATAAACATCATATTATGAGTAATTACTATTATTAATGCCGCAGGTTAACCAAGGCTCACAGCCATATGGCAGCCGAAAGGAGAACTATCATGAATAGAAAAAATAGCTTAATCCTGCTGGCCAGCCTAACCTTTGCCAGTTACGCATTTGCAGGTGAATTGGACGACCATTGCACCACGGGGCTATCAACCGGCGTGTTAACTAAAACCAAATGTGATATCAACGAGTTATACAAAGGAAAGACTTATTGCTTTAGCAGCCAGGCTGCCCGTGATTCATTTTTGATGGCCCCGGATACCACCATTAGCAAAGCCACAGCTTTTTATGCTAAAAATGCCGAGGCCGAGCGTGCAAAGCTCACGCAAGAGCAGGCATTAAGCCAGATCAACAGCAAAAGCTGCGATTTATCCAACAAGGATCTCGGTTATCTCACCTTCAATAAATTAGACCTGCGTCACTGCAACATGACCAATACCAGCTTTTTTGGGGCGTATTTGATGGGGGCGAATTTAAGCGGCGCCAATATGCAAAAAAGCTATTTGAATCTGGCCCGGCTTGAAAACGCTGACTTGAGCGGTGCCAACCTGACCGATGCGACGATATTCCAGGCGATTTTTGACAAGACCAACTTCGCTGGCGCCAACCTCACCAACGCCCGCATGATAGGCACCTTAGGCAATGTGGATATGAGCAATGCCACCATCAAACATGGCCGCTTTGGTTTGGATATCGGCAACCAGCCGATGGGTGCCATGCGCTTTGATGCCGTTGGCGGCAAATTTGCTAACACTAATTTTGAAGGCGCAGACGTCAATCGCGCCAACCTGAAATTTGCCGATTTAAGAAACGCCAACTTGCGCAACACCGATTTATTTCGCGCAGATCTAAGCAAAGCTGACCTGACTGGCGCCGACATCACAGGCGCAAGCATGGGCGAGGCTGTCCTGGATGAAACGATTATGACCAACGTGAAAGGCCTGGAGGCAATCAAAGGTTACGATGAAGCCAAAGGCAAATGCATAGACTGCACCATCAAAACCGAAGCTGCTAAACCCGTATCCAGCAATGAAGAAAACTCAGAATCAGGTACGGCGCCAGTCAGCAAAACAGCGGCATTGCAAGCGGCAGCCTGTGCCAAGGCAAATCATTAACTGAAGCATAGCCAGCCATATACTTCCAGGCTAACCATCACCGCCCTCATCGCCTTCTACAACCAAATCAGGGATGTGATTAAACGCAATCCGCATCGGCGCATCTTTTAACGCCTCATGCGCGCCGCCAAAATAAATGGTGTTTTTACCAAACTTCAGATTAAGCGTATCAATCGCCTTATTCAGCTTTTGCTCATTCTCAAGCGGCTCTACCTGGAACAGATCACGCGCCACTTCATCTGCCGTTACCAGTCCGGAAAAAGACACGCCTACGGCATAAGGTTCATGTGTGGTTTTAGGATAATGTTGCAAAAAAGCCTCTAATGCCTCAATTAAACGCAAGGTATTATCCGTAGGTGAGATCGCACTTTCCATATTCCAGCTTGGCATATTCCTGAACTTGACCTTCACGCTGATTCTTGATGTGAGTAAATCATAGCTGCGCATGCGCATGCAGGTTTTTTGCAACAGCCGGTGCAGCACGGCTTTTGCACCAACTTCATTACGTTGCTCAGGCGGTAATACGTGCGAATGCCCCAAACTGCTGCGTGCATTTTTCACATAATAGGGTTCCAAGCCGCGCAGCTTGTCATACATGCGCTCGCCCTCAATACTGCCCCATGCCGTTTGTAACTGCTGGCGATTTGCCGCATATAACTGCTCAACCGTGGTGATTTTATAGCGATTCAGCCGCGCCTCCATCTGCTTGCCAATACCGTTTAAATCGCGCAATTTCAGCCCATACAACTTCTGCGGCAATTCATGCGGCTCTATGACCACGCAGCCATCAGGTTTTTGCATATTGGAAGCCACTTTAGCCAGATACGTATTGGGCGCAATACCAATAGAGCATTTAATGTAATCGCCCGCGTTTTTTGCAAGTGCGCGTTTGATTTTAGCGGCAAGTTTTAGCGCATTTTCCGGCACCTGCTGGCTGCCAGTGAGCTTGCATACCATTTCATCGATAGAAAGCACTTTTTCTACGTGGGTACCGCTTTCAACAATCTCTATCAATTTGTGGTGGTATTCCACATAGACTGCCGGCCGTGCTTCAACGAAAATCATATTCGGGCATAGCTTGCGTGCCTCGCTGACTATCGTCCCGGTTTTAATACCGAATGCCTTGGCCTCATAGCTCGCTGCGATGCAGCAGGTGGTTTCTGCCATCACGGCAAGCACACCAATCGGCTTGCCGCGCAGCTCCGGCACCAGCTGCTGTTCCACAGAAGCAAAGTAGGAATTGAAATCGACGTAAAGTGCATTCAAACTCATACTGGAATTGTAATGCTTACCCAAATATACTGACTAACAATAGACATTAAAAATACTGATTAATTTTCAGGACAAATTTCAAGGCGGATTTAAAAATGAGCAACGAACAAATTGCAGTTTTCGCCGGCGGCTGCTTCTGGTGTACAGAACCAGTGTTCAGTCAATTAAAAGGCGTTAGCAAAGTAGTATCCGGCTATGTTGGCGGTCACACTGCCAACCCGACTTACAAGCAAATCTGCAATGGCGACACCGGCCATGCTGAAGCGATTCAGATCACTTTTGACGCCTCGGTGATTGCTTTTGAAACCTTGCTCGAAATATTTTTTGTTTCACATGACCCCACCACGTTAAACCGCCAGGGCCACGACATTGGCACCCAGTACCGCTCTGCGGTGTTTTGCCAGAACGAAGCACAAAGAACCGCAACCATTAGCATGATTAACAAATTAAATGATAAAGGTGTTTGGCCGACACCTATCGTCACACAAGTGAATGCAGCCGAAACGTTTTACCCGGCTGAGGATTATCACCAGTACTACTTTGCCAACAACCCGAATCAGCCATACTGCATGGCAGTGGCTGCACCTAAAGCTGCCAAAATAAGGGCCCAATATGCGCAGCTAATTAAATGAGTGCGCAGCTAATCAAATAAGTACGGTTAACTGGAAGTAAATAAAAACGAGCATGGCATACGTTGCCAACGTGCAATCATAGCCTGCCTGCCGCTCCATAAAGTAAGCTTATTCACAATAACATTCAAACTTTGGTAACATTAAGCCAGCTAAATATGATGTATATTCCAAAGTATTAAGTAAATTCGTAGAGTGTCATAATATTTTCAGGCGGTAGTTCAGCATTGCAGCATATCAATAAGTTATAAAAAATATAAATGTAGCTTTACCGGGGGCAATGGCACTATGGCAAAGATCGCAATATTTAATCAAAAAGGTGGAGTGGGAAAAACCACCAGCATACTTAATCTTGCCGCTGCCTTATACCGCAAAGGCAATCCAGCCCTGATGATCGACATGGATCCGCAAGGACATCTAAGCCAGGTTCATCCGCAACCCATTGATGACGTAGGTAAAAGCCTGTTCAGCTATTATCAGGACAATAAGCCTTTGGGTGAACTGATCATTAATTGGGACAATATCGGCGAACTCATCCCCGCACACCGGCAACTCGTAAAAGTGGATTCAATTTTTGGCAAAGGCCCCTCTATCCTGAATCGGCTTAGTTCGGGGCTTGCGACACTGGAAAAAGAAAATATTTACAGCAATGTACTGATTGACTGCTGTCCTTATCTGGGAGTGCTGTCACTCAGTGCACTGTTCACGGCCGACCTGGTGATTATTCCAATTGCGTCAGACTTTCTCTCGCTACAAGGTGCAATGAAGGTTGAAAAAACATTGGCCGCAATTGAGCCGTTCCTTAAAAGACATGTAAATCGCCGCTACCTCATCACAAGATATGACAAAAGACGGAACATGTCATCTACAGTACGGGAGCAAGCTATCGAAGCCTTTGGTGACAATGTGTTTGATACTTTAATTTTTGAGAATGTCGCTATCGCAGAAAGCCCCAACCAAAAACAAGACATATTCAGCTTTAACGCGCACAGCGTCGGCGCGGCTAACTACAACACCTTACTGGATGAATTGATTTCTCTGAACCTGGTGAGCCTGGGGCAAAAGCCAAGCCCGAAACAAAGCCCAGAAGTAAGCCCAAGCTCAGAACAAAACCCGAGAGTTAATGAGTTAGTCAAAAACTAATCTTTGGAAATGGTATCCAGAATCTCTTCGTAACTGCTGCTACCGGCATGCTCAACTGCCGCAACGCCAAATTCCAATATCTCGCAATTGCGGTACATCTGCATTAATTTTTCCCTAGCTTCTTCCTCTGTATGCCCATAAATCTGCAAGTGATTCACAACTACACCGTTACGGCTGCGAATCTGATAGACATATTTAACCAGTTTTTCCATAGCAACACTTTCAAGTAACAACGCACCTAAAAATCGAATAAAACCCGTTTAACACATCATAAGCTGTCACATCATCAATTGTTAAGTTTAACTGCTTAACCACTGCCTGCGCCAGAAAATCATCAGCATAAACAGCGCAATGCCGCCCATCACCGCCATTGCCCACCAGAAGCCGTTTTGTTCGGCAAGCCACGGCATGTGCTGAAAATTCATGCCAAAGATACCCGCAATGAGCGTGGCTGGCATGAACAGCATGGCAACCACAGTAAGGGCGCGCAGCTCCAGGTTCACCCGGTTACTGACACTGGTCATATAAATATCCATCAAGCCGCCCAAACTATCGCGAATGGACTCCAGAGACTCAATAAAGTTAACCGTGTGGTCATATACATCACGTAAATAAGGGATAGTCCCCGCACTAAAAAAACCGCTTTCATTACGCGTAAGGTGATTAACCACTTCGCGCAGCGGCCACACCACGCGGCGCAACTCAATACTTGCACGTTTTAATTGGTGAATACTGTGCAACTGCGCAATGTTGGGCTTGGCCAACAATGCTTCTTCAAGCGCTTCGCTATCATCGCCCATTTCTTCCAGCGCATGAAAATACTTATCGACAATGCTATCCAGCAGTGAATAAGCTAGATAATCAACACCTAAATCTCGCATCGGCGAATGTTCTGCCCGCAGGCGCTCACGTACCGGCGCAAATGCGCCGGTAGAACGTTCCTGAAAAGTCAGCAGGAAATTACGCCCCAGCACCAAACTGATTTGTTCGGAACTGACTGATAAGGTTTCTTTTTCGTAATAAAAATGCCGCGTTTCCAGAAATACGTAATTGCTGTATTCATCGACTTTAGGGCGTTGCTCGGTATTAAGAATATCTTCCAGCACCAACGGATGCAAACCGAACACCAGACCGATCTGCTTGATTAAATCAGCATCATGAATGCCATGCACATTCAGCCATAGTTTTTTTGAGGAATCCAAATTTAAAGAGGAAAGTTCGCCTGCTACAATGGTACTTTCTTGCAAGCCAGAGGCATCGTAGCTCACCAAACTCAATACTGGCGGCGTCAGTTTTGTAACATCATCATCGCCCTGCCCGATATAGACCAAAGAGCCAGGCGGCAAACCGATTTTCTTGGCATGATGTTTTTTACGGCGGTGCAAGTGCGTTTTTTTCATAAAAGACTATGCCAGCAATGAATTTCAACTACCGTAACAAAATTTAAGCTACATTACCAGCTTGATGCACTTCACCGGTCGCAAAGAAACTGCCGCCCGCAACGTGGTGAATGGTACGCAAGTCATCATAGCCCTCAAAATGCCAATGAAACTGTCCATCTTCACCCTGTGAAAACACGCGTTCATCAGCATAAGCTGCGACTACTTCGGCAATGAATAAATCATAAATATTCTGATTGTGCGGTTCCGGGATAATTTTGCATTCCAGCCATGCCACGCAGCCTTGCACCAGCGGCACATCGATTTGTTTTGAGGGGAAAGTTTCTACTCCATACAGCGCGAATTTGTCAGTATTTTTCAAATCGCGCCCGGAGCTGGTACCCACCTTCTGCACCGTATCAATCTGCGCCACACATGGCACATTGATGGCAAAGGTACCAGAGGCTTCAATCAACTCACGGGTATAGGTGTTTTTGTCGATGACAACGATTATTTTTGGCGGGTCAAAATCCAGCGGCACGTTCCATGCTGCCGCCATGATATTCTGCCTGCCGGCATGGCTTGAAGTGACGAGGATGGTGGGTCCGTGATTTAGCAGGCGGTATGCCTTATCTAAAAAAACCTCTATGTAGTTGATTTTATATCCTTAATCAATAAATTTATTTTAAATAAATATTTTGAATTTCACTAGGTATACGTCGGCCATAATTACCAATAGCACTATCAGTTAATCCTTGAGTTAAAAAATTGCTAAGACCACATCCAATTATTTTAACGGTCGACGATTTTGTAATTTCTCCAAATAAATCATTTGCCCTTTGCTCGATTTGCTCTTTATCAGGATTTACAAAAACGATCTCTCGCAAAGAAATATTATTTTTTAGCCCAGCAGCAATCAGATATTTAAAGTGATTATCAGTAGGCGGAATGGAAAATCCAATAACGATTATTCGTGTCGCCTTTTCAAGCGATTTTAAAGAGCGATCCCAGACTTGGCGGAGTTGGCCTGTAAAAATCTTGCGCCATGTTGGGGGGACAAGTTGTGGAATTTGCTGCCTGTTCAACAATTCATTATAAGAATCATGGAATGTATAATTTTGAGTAGAACCTGCTACCTTCCCCCAATTAATAGAGCCATGCAACTTCAATAACTCAAGTTCACTATTCGAAACGCCTACTTTTGAGTTAATCCCATATGTAAAAGGAATTGATAGTTTTTTTAAGGCATCTTCAACTAATAGATCATAGTTAAAAGTAATAAATGTATTCTGATTGAAATTTGTCTCATTATTCCAATTTCCTAAAAGGGACGATAAATAGAACTCGTATGCTGAGCATGTTACCTCAGCACGGTTACCTCCATCGAATACGCTTTTTTTCCAATTGGGAGGAATGCAATTTACGTTAGGAGATGCTTGGAAACTTATTGTTGGCTCACGAGTGGTTTTTAGTTTGAAATCTAAAGTTGATGCGATGGCTAATTGAATTTGTTGCGTAAGTGCTCTTGAAGATGCAGATGCTAAACTAAAAAGTTCCTCAATGTTTTCTAAATCTAAACGTATTCTATAAGCTGCAGAAGCTGCATCTAATCTAAAATCCAAAACTTTTGCAATTGCATCAGCTTCTTTCTGTCTGCCCTGCAATTCCAACCATTGGTGAGCATCTCGCATGACATACATAAAGTTTTTGATTGTAGGCAGACCTCTATCTACTGAGAAACCTGCGCCTAGAATATAAACATTATGATTGTTATGTAATTTATGCATTTAAGATTATTTACTTCTGCCAAGCATCCCGCAAGGTCACGGTACGGTTAAACACCGGCTTGCCCGCAACGCTGTCTTTTCTATCTGCCACAAAATAGCCATGGCGCTCGAACTGGAAGCTGTCTTCCGCCTTAGCGTCTTTCAGGCTTTGCTCCAGCTGGGCAGTGATCACTTGCACTGAGTTCTGGTTGATGTCATCCAAGAAGTCGCGGTCGCCGCTGCCAGGGTTAGGCTCCTTGAACAAGCGGTCATACAGGCGCACCTCACACTCATAGGCATGTGCGGCAGATACCCAGTGGATATTGCCTTTGACTTTGACGCTATCCGAACCCGGTGTGCCGGATTTGGTATCAGGCAGGTATTCGCAATGCACCACGGTCACATTGCCGTTGGCATCTTTTTCGCAGCCGATGCATTTCACCACATAGCCGTAACGCAGACGCACCATGTTACCCGGGAACAGGCGGAAATAGCCCTTGCTTGGCTCTTCCATGAAGTCTTCGCGCTCGATCCACAATTCCTTAGAAAGCTGAACGGTGCGTTTGCCCAGTTCCGGTTTCAGTGGGTGGTTAGGCGCAAAGCAGTCTTCACTTTGGCCTTCAGGGTAATTATCAATCACCAGTTTAATCGGGTCCAGCACGGCAATGCGGCGCTCGGCATCCATGTTGAGTACTTCACGCATGCAGTCTTCAAATATGGTGTATTCAATCCATGAATCCGCCTTGCTGACACCGATGCGGTCAGTAAAAAGTTTAAAGCCTTCCGGGGTATAGCCACGGCGGCGCGCACCTGCAAGCGTTGGCAAGCGTGGGTCATCCCAGCCGCTGACATGTTTTTCTTCTACCAGTTGTATCAGCTTGCGTTTTGACAGCACCACATAGGTCAGGTTAAGGCGTGCAAATTCATATTGTTTTGGCAACGGATGCGCCAGCAAACCTGCTTCTGCCAGTCTTTCCAGTAGCCAGTCGTAGAATGGGCGCTGGTCTTCAAATTCCAGCGTACAGATTGAATGCGTGATGCGTTCCAGCGCATCCTCAATCGGGTGCGCAAAGGTGTACATCGGGTAGATGCACCATTTATCACAGGTGTTGTGGTGGTGCGCACGCCGCACGCGGTAAATCGCCGGGTCGCGCATATTGATGTTGGGCGAACCCATGTCGATCTTGGCACGCAGTACCATGCTGCCATCGGCATGTTTGCCATCGCGCATTTCGCGAAAGCGCGCCAGGTTTTCTGCCGCACTGCGGTTGCGGAATGGTGAGTCCTTGCCTGCCTCGGTCAGCGTACCGCGGTTAATGCGCATTTCATCCGCACTTTGTTCATCCACATAAGCAAAGCCGTGCTCAATCAGGCTTTCGGCAGCACGATACATGAAGTCAAAATAGTTGCTGGCGTAGTACAGGTTACTTTCGCTGTGATTCTCCCAGCCCTTGTTTTCCCAATTAAAGCCCAGCCATTTCACCGCATCGGTGATGCTATCAACATATTCCTGGCTTTCTTTCTCAGGGTTGGTGTCATCAAAACGCAAATGGCATACACCGTCAAAATCACGTGCCAGGCCGAAGTTCAAAAAGATGGATTTGGCATGCCCGATATGCAGGTAGCCGTTTGGTTCCGGTGGAAAGCGCGTGCGGATTTTGGCGAAATCAACCTGCCCGGCTTCTTGATGCTGCGCATCACCCGGGCTGCCTGCCCATTTTTTAGTGGCATATTTATTCTGCGCCAGATCTTTTTCAATAATCGCGCGAATAAAGTTGGAAGCTGGTGGTAAAGGTGTTTTTTCAGATGACATGGCAACAGGTTTAATTTAAGTTACCGCTATTTTACACCAGCTTGGAGCCTTGTATGGGCACCTCTAAAAATTGGTAGCGTCTCAGTTTGAAATTAGTCGTACTTCCAGGTTCTATCCGCTCGCCCTTCGCACTGTTCCAGCCAGTTTACTGGCCTACGGTCTGGACGAGTCTAAAGGTAACAGTTCAAGGGGTGACGGCTCAAGGTTCGACAAGTTCACCAAGAACAGGAAATTACACACTGAAACACTACCTAAAAATTGATTATGGAATAGTCCATGGGCAGCCATGCTAAAATCAACCTAGCATGAACGCACTTACCTTTCCTATTTTAAGACTACTCTCGGACGGAAAATTCCACTCCGGAGAAGCAATTGCACAGCATTTCAAGGTGAGCCGTGCAACCGTTTGGAACGCGCTGCAACATGCAGAGCAGCTTGGGATTGAAGTTTTTTCAGTACGCGGGCGCGGCTATAAACTACCCCAGGCAGTCACTTTGCTGAATGAGCGGGCCATTTTAAATGCCATAGGTGAACAACAAAGCACATGGCTGAAATTAGAAGTACATGATCTTTTACCCTCAACCAACAGCTACCTGATGCAAAATGTAAATGCGCAAACACACGCTACTTGCGTGGTTGCCAATCTGCAAACCAGTGGCCGCGGCAGACGCGGCCGGAGCTGGCAGGCAGGACTGGGAGCAAGTTTAACTTTTTCACTGCTGTGGCGTTTTCAATGCGGGGCATCTGCGCTATCAGGCTTAAGTTTGGCGGTCGGCGTTGCGCTGATGCGCAGCCTGCATCAATTCGGCATCACCGATTCACAGCTTAAATGGCCCAATGACGTGCTGATTAACCGTGAGAAATTGGCAGGCATTCTGATTGAATTGCAGGGCGACATGGAGGGGCCAAGCACGGCCGTTATCGGCATGGGTATTAACCTGAACCTGCCAGTGAGCCTGAAGCAGCAAATTGACCAGCCGGTTACCGATTTGGCCAGCGCTTTTGCTCAAGCCATTGACCCTAATCATTTACTTGGCGTGCTGCTTAAACACTTGTCGGATGTATTGAGTGCGTTTGAACAAAGCGGATTTTCAGGCTTACGCGACGAGTGGACGCAGCATCATGCCTATCATAACCAAGCTGTACGCATGCTTATGCCGGATGGCCGCGAAGTGCATGGCGTAGTACAGGGCATTGCGGAAGATGGCAGTTTATTAGTGACAACTGCCGATGGCTTGCAACGTTTTATATCCGGTGAAATCAGCCTGCGCGGGCTGTAAGTCTTAACTCAGACTTAACTTCAACCTGGCGCAGGCTGGATACCGTTTAATATTTCAGGGTCAACCCTACATTGATAGACCGCCCCATGCCCGGCACTGAAGTTCCATGTAGCACAGCGTCACCCATGGTGGCACCTTGACCAAGGTATGCCCCACCTAGCGGGTCGTAATAATGTTTATCAAATATATTTTCAACGCCTAAATCAACACGCGCCTGCTTCCATTCATAACTGCTGTAAAGATTAAACAAGG
>Ga0255338_1005813_pt1 | contig 11011 bp, 11 predicted proteins | sample MeOH1_35cm_T4_19_FD_203715 | JGI IMG/M metagenome (GOLD analysis project Ga0255338, IMG submission 203715) | Sandy soil microbial communities from University of British Columbia, Vancouver, Canada - MeOH1_35cm_T4_195 | ecosystem: Engineered > Artificial ecosystem > Sand microcosm > Unclassified ... | reverse complement strand
GGGCGGCAAGGACGTGGCCGAATGCCGCCTGATCGCCTATGCGGTGGCGCATTCGCCGCTGGTCAAGACCGCCTTCTACGCCTCGGATCCCAACCTGGGCCGCATCCTGGCGGCCGTGGGCTATGCCGGCGTCGACGATCTCGAGGTCGGGCATGTCAATTTGTGGCTGGACGATGTCCTGGTCGCGCGCGACGGCGGCCGCAATCCCGACTATCGCGAGGAAGACGGCCAGCGTGTGATGAAGCAGGCCGAGATCACCGTGCGCATTGCGCTCGGGCGCGGCGACGCTACCGCTACGGTCTGGACCTGCGACCTGTCGCATGATTACGTTTCGATCAACGCGGACTACCGTTCGTAAGCACCATCGCGTGCGTGCCGCTCCCGCCAGCGCGGGGCGGCGCGCTAGCCGCCAGCACTCCCGCCAACGATCCGCCAGCCTCTCCTCCAAGCCGCCATGTCCGACCTTGCCGCCCGCCTCGACAGTTTCCTCGCCCGCCTTGAACAATGGCTGCCGCCCCAGCTGACCGAGTCTGACTGGAAGGAAGCGGTCGCCTTCCGCTGGCGCAAGCGGCAGAGCCTGTTCGGCAACATCGGCTACCTGCAGGCGATCCGCCAGCTGCCGCCGATCCATCTCGACGACCTGAAGAACATCGAGCGCCAGAAGGACGCCATCGTTGCCAACACGCGCCAGTTCGTGCAGCGCCTGCCGGCCAACAATGTGCTGCTGACGGGCGCGCGCGGCACGGGCAAGTCCTCGCTGATCAAGGCCTGCCTCAATGCCTTCGTCAAGGATGGCCTGCGGCTGGTGGAGGTCGACAAGGACGACCTGGGCGACCTGGGCGACATCGTCGAGCAACTGTCGGGGCGTCCGGAGCGCTTCGCCATCTTCTGCGACGACCTGTCCTTCGAGGAGGGCGAGTCGGGCTACAAGTCGCTGAAATCGGCGCTGGACGGCTCGGTGGCGGCGCAGTCGGACAATGTGCTGATCTACGCCACTTCCAATCGCCGCCACCTGCTGCCCGAATACATGAAGGACAACGAAACCTACCGGCACACCGACGATGGCGAGATCCATCCCGGCGAGGTGGTGGAGGAAAAAATCTCGCTGTCCGAGCGCTTCGGGCTGTGGCTGTCGTTCTATCCGCCCAAGCAGGACGAGTACCTGGCCATCGTTGGCCACTGGCTGGGGCATTTCGGCTGCAGCGCCGAAGACGTTGCCGCGGCGCGCGGCGACGCGCTGGTGTGGGCCCTGGAGCGCGGCTCGCGCTCGGGCCGGGTGGCCTGGCAGTTCGCCCGCGACTGGGGCGGCAAGCATGGCAAGCCCTTCATCGCTTCCGCGCAGGACGGCCAGGCATGAGCGAGGCAGCGCAAGCGGCCGGCGAAACCACGCCGGCGCGCAAGGTGACCGAGGTTGCCGTGGGCGTGATGGTGCAGGCCGACGGCCGTTTCCTGCTGGCCCAGCGGCCGGCCGGCAAGCCCTACGAAGGCTACTGGGAGTTTCCCGGCGGCAAGCTGGAGCCGGGTGAATCGGTGGAGGATGCGCTGGCGCGCGAACTGCACGAGGAACTCGGCATCGAGGTGGGCGCGTGCGTGCGCTGGCACGTGCTGGAGCATGACTACCCGCATGCCTATGTGCGCCTGCACTTCTGCAAGGTCACGGCGTGGACGGGCGAACTGGTCGGCCGCGAGGGCCAGGCCTTCTCATGGCAATCGGCGCCGGTGGACGTGGGGCCCTTGCTGCCCGCCACCATCCCCGTGGTGGACTGGCTGGCTGCCGAGAGCGGCGCCGCCTGAACTGGCGGGGCCGCAACGGCCCCGCGGAGCTTACTCCTCGTCTTCCTGGTCCTGCGAGGGGTTCTCGCCGGGTTTGCCGCCGATCACGTACTTCTCGGAAGCCCAGGCGCCCAGGTCGATCTGTTTGCAGCGGTTGGAGCAGAAGGGACGGAATTTATTCTCCGGCACCCAGGCCACGTCCGTACCGCAGGTGGGGCATTTGACTACGGTTGTCATTGCTTCGGAAATCAAAAATCAGAAATTGCAGAGCTTGAGCAGGAAAGGGATGTCGGCGTCGACCGAGCGCGGGCGAAGGTCGCCATCCTGCTGCGTGAAACGGACCCACAGCATGTACTTGTTGGCGCTCATCTCGGGGATGAAAGCCAGCAGGGAATCATCCAGCAGCACCTGCATCAACTGGTAGCTGCGCCCGGAAAGCATCTGCTGGTAGCTGCCGCCGGTGGCGATGACCTTGCCGCTCTGGCCGGACTCGCGCAACAGGCGCAACACGGTGTCGGTGCCAATGCGAAGCGGCACCAGCGGGCGTGCCCACTTGAGGATGTCCGAGCGGCGGTCTTCGGCGGGGCGGTGCTGCCAGGCGTAGTAGGCCGGCAGGTCGAACTCGCAGGTGCCGCCCGGGATGATGGCGCGGCTGCGGATACTGGTCAGCCACTCGTTGTCGGTGAGCAACTGGCCGGCCTTGCCGACGGTCTGGTTGAGCTGGGCCATGGCCTGCTCGATCTCGCCGATTACGCCATCCAGCGCTCCCTGGTCGATCTGCGGATTGGCGCGCAGCGCGGCCAGCGCCTGGCGCTGGCGCTCCAGCTCCTTGAGCAGATCGGTCTTCAGGTCCGCGCGGCCGGCGACGTCAATGATCTCGAACAGAGTTGTCAACGCCACATGATGCTGCAGGGCGTGATCCTGGGCGAGGAAATAATCCAGCCGATCGAACAGGTCTTCCAGGCGCAGGAGAGTCCTGATGCGTTCGTTAAAAGGATATTCGTACAGAATCAATGGGTATGTCCGTGCAACAGGGCGGGTTGGCGGGTGGGCAGTCTGACCCTGGGCGGCGTATCGGAGCGGAGATTGCATCCGGTGCGCCTGGGTCCGCTCGATGTGACTCGGCGTGGGCCCGCGATATCGGCAGTATGCGGCCATTTCCCGCGTGGTTCCAGCGCATTCTATGCGAGTCCGCAAATCAGAACAAATGAAACAGCCGACTTAGGGTGCAGCATTCAGGGTGCGGCATTCGTCGCCGCACAAACATGGTGCCTAGCCAGCGGCCAGGCCGCGGTAAAGCTGGTCGAGACGGTCCACCTGCGCTGGCAGTGCCTCCGGCGGCCCATCGTTGTCGATCACATCGTCGGCAGCGGCCAGGCGGTCGCCGCGCCGCGCCTGCCTGGCCATGATGGCCTGGACCTGGCCCCGGCTGAAGCCGTTGCGCGCCATGACGCGGGCGACCTGGGTGGCCTCGCTGCAATCAACCACCAGCACCCGGTCCACCCGCGCGCGCCATGAGCCTGATTCGACCAGTAGCGGCACCACGTAGATCAGGTAGGGGTGAAGCCCGGAGGCGCGGATCGCGGCGGCGCGCGCTTCGGTCAGCTGGCGGATCAGGGGATGGGTAATGCCTTCGAGCCGGGCCTTGGCCGCCGGGTCGGAGAACACCAGCTCGCGCATGGCGTTGCGGTCCATGGCGCCGTCGTCGCGCAGGCACGTGGGGCCAAACGCTTCGAGCAGGGCCGGGATGGCCAGGCCGCCCGGCGCGGTGATCTCGTGCGCGAGCAGGTCGGTGTCGATCAGGGCGGCGCCGCGCGCGGCGAACAGGTCCGCCACGCGAGTCTTGCCGGAGCCGATGCCTCCGGTCAGTCCGATTTGCAGCATATCGATCTCAAAGCTTGCGGTGGTGCTTGTCGTGGTTCCACGGGCCGGCATGCGGCCGGCGCCATTCAGCCCGCGATGCCCAGCGGCAGCACATTGCTGCCGAAGAACAGCACGAGCAGGCCAGCGCCGGCGATATAGGGGCCGAAGGCGAAGTGCGTATCGCGATCCTGACGGCGCAGCGCGATATTGGCAAGCGCGAATACCAGGGCCACCACCGACGACAGCAGCACCAGCGCCGGCAGCGCCTGCCAGCCGAACCAGGCTCCCATCGCGCCCATCAGCTTGAAGTCGCCGTAGCCCATGCCCTCCTTGCCGCGCACCAGCTTGAACATCCAGTACACCGTCCATAGCAGCAGATAGCCTGCGGCGGCGCCGGTCACCGCGTCGGCCAGCGGGGCGAAGAGTCCGCCGAGATTGAGCAGCAGGCCCAGCCACAGCAGCGGCAGGGTGATCTGGTCGGGCAGCAGTTGCGTGTCGGCGTCGATCAGGGTGAGGGCGATCAGGGCCCAGATCATGGCGATGGCCGCCAGCGCCTGCCAGGTCGGCCCGAAGTGGGCGGCGGCCAGCGCGGTCAGCAGCGCGGTGGCTGCCTCCACCAGGGGATAGCGTGCGCCGATGGGTGCGCGGCAGGCCGAACAGCGTCCGCGCAGCACCAGATAGCTCAGCACCGGGATGTTCTCGAGCACGCCGATGGCATGTCCGCAGTGCGGACATGCCGAGCGCGGCACCATCAGGTTGTAGGCCTCGGGATGGGGAAGGGGGTCATCGCGTAGCTCGGCGATGTAGTTGGCTTCCTCGCGGTCGATCATGCGCGGCAGGCGGTGCACCACCACATTCAGGAAGCTGCCGACCAGCAAGCCAACCAGCGCGGCGGCGGCCACCAGGAACCAGGGCGGCAGCGCCGCAAGCCCGGCGATGGTCTGCGCGGGGGCAGCCAGTGAGGAAATCGCGCCGCTGGCGCCGTCCGCGGAAAACAGCCACATGCCTTACACCACCTGTCCCAGTTTGAAGATCGGAAGATACATTGCCACCACCATGCCGCCAATCAGCACGCCCAGCACCACGATGATCAGCGGCTCGATCAGGCTGGAGATGGCGGCCACGGCGTCGTCGACCTCGCGCTCGTAGAAGTCGGCCACTTTCAGCAGCATATTGTCCAGCGCGCCCGACTCCTCGCCGATCTGCGTCATCTGCAGCACCATATTGTCGAACACATGGGTGGCCTGCATGGCGTTGGTCAGGCTGGTACCGATGCGCACTGATTGTTCGATCTCCTTGGTGGCGTCGTAGTAGACCCAGTTGCCGGCGGCGCCGGCCACGGATTCCATCGACTCCACCAGCGGCGTGCCGGCGGCGAACATGGTCGCCAGCGTCCGCGTCCAGCGGGCGATTACCGCCTTGCGGAACAGCGAGCCGAAGATCGGCAGCTTGAGCAGCATGCGATCGCTGGCGCGCTGGACTTTTTCCGATCGTTTCAGGCCCCGTATATACAGTGTGATGGCCAGGATCGGCGCGCCGATGACAAGGTACCAGTTGTCGACGAAGAAATCCGACATCGCGATCACGGCGAGCGTGGGCGCCGGCAGGTTGGCGCCAAAGCTGGAGAACACGCCCTTGAAGGCCGGGATCACGAAAATCATCAGGATCACCGTCACGGCAAAGGCCACCGACAGCACGGCGATCGGGTAGATCATGGCCGACTTGATCTGGCTCTTCAGCGCGATGGTCTTTTCCATGTAGAGCGACAAGCGCTCCAGCAGGGCATCCAGGATACCGCCTTGCTCGCCGGCATCGATCAGGTTGCAGTAGAGCGTGTCGAAGTAACGCGGATGGCGGCGGAAGGCCTGCGCCATGCTGCTGCCCGATTCGATATCGAATCGGATCTCGGCCAGCAGTTGCGTGAAGTTGGGGTTGGAATGCCCGCGCGCGATGATGTCGATCGACTGCAGCAGCGGGATGCCAGCCTTGAGCATGGTGGAGAGCTGGCGCGTGAAATACGCGATGTCCTTCTCGGTGATCTTGCGCCCGCGCGCCGCCCGCCGCTTCTTCAGCTTGACGACGGTCAGCCCCTGCTTGCGCAGGGTGGCATTGACCTCGGCCTGGCTTTCGGCACGCAGTTCGCCCGAAAAGGTCTTGCCTTTGCGGTCCTTGCCCTCCCACTCGAAGATGTACTGCGTGGGCGCCTTACGCCCGGATTTCCCCTTGGGCGCAGCCGCCTTGCGCGCGGCGGCGGCTGGTGCGCGTGTCGCCATGATTGACCCCCAATGACATCTTGTTGTTTTGCGTTTCTTACGCTTTTACGTTTCTACGTATTCGTTGTTGCCAGCACTTCCTCGAGCGAGGTGACACCCTGTTTCACCTTGGCCAGCCCGGCTTCGCGCAACGATAGCACGCCGTCCTTGCGCGCCTGCTCGGCAATCTGCAAGGCCGTGCCGTGCGTCAGGATGATCTGTTGCATGGCCTCGTTGATCGGCATCACCTGATAGATGCCGCAGCGGCCCTTGTAGCCGCTGCCGGCGCAGCGTTCGCAGCCGACCGGGTGATACGGCTGCCAGCTGCCGTCCAGATCCGCCTCCTGGAAGCCGGCGTCGACCAGCACTTCGCGCGCCAGTTCGCCGGGCCGCTTGCAGGAGCACAGCCGGCGCGCCAGGCGCTGCGCGGTGATCATCAGCACGCTCGATGCGATATTGAAGGGCGCCACGCCCATGTTCATCAGGCGCGTGAGCGTGGTCGGCGCATCGTTGGTGTGCAGCGTGGAGAACACCAGGTGGCCGGTCTGCGCGGCCTTGATCGAGATGTCGGCGGTTTCCAGGTCGCGGATTTCGCCGACCATGATGATGTCGGGGTCTTGCCGCAGGAAGGAGCGCAGCGCCGCGGCGAAGGTCAGGCCCGCCTTCTCGTTGACGTTGACCTGGTTGATGCCGGGCAACTGGATTTCGGCCGGGTCCTCGGCCGTTGAGATATTGATGTCGCCCTGGTTCAGCCGGTTCAGGAAGGTGTACAGCGAGACCGTCTTGCCACTGCCGGTGGGGCCGGTCACCAGCACCATGCCGTAGGGGCGCTTGATGACGTCCAGCAGCATGGCCTTCTGCGCGGGCTCGTAGCCGAGCTGGTCGATGTCCAGCTTGTCGGAGGACGACTCCAGGATCCGGATCACGATCTTCTCGCCGAACAAGGTCGGCAGCGTAGAGACGCGGAAGTCGATCGCCTTCTCAATGGTTTCCTTGGGCTCCTTGCTGTCCTTGGCGTCCTTCTCGCCGCCTTTCTCCTTGGGCAGCGCGATCAGCAGTTTCATGCGGCCATCCTGCGGCACGCGCTTCTCGGAGATGTCCAGGCGCGACAGCACCTTGATGCGGGTGGATATCTTGTCGCGGATATCCACCGGTGGACGCGCGACCTCCTGCAGCACGCCGTCCACGCGGAAGCGGATGCGGTAGAAGGTTTCGAAAGGCTCGAAATGCAGGTCGGAGGCGCCGCGGTGGAAGGCCTCGGTCAGCAGCTTGTGCAGGAAACGCACCACCGGCGCATCGTCGATATCGGCCGCGGTCTTGTTGCGCAGCGCGCCGGCGGAGGCGACCGGGTCGTACTCGATCATCTTGCGCTCGGCCTGCGCCGGGGCGATCGACTTGAACGTGCCGCCGCTGTCGTCGGTGGCGGAGCGCACGTAGGTCATCAGCTTGTCGTGCTCGACCACGACGGCGTCCACCGGCAGGTTGTATTTCTGCTTGATGGCGTCCAGGCCGGCCTGGTTGCCGGGGTCCGACAGCGCCAGCACCAGCCGGTTTTCGCGCCGGCCCAGCGGCAGCAGCCGGTGCGAGTGGAATTCACGGTTGCCCGCCAATGCCGGCGGCACCTTGTTCAGGTTGTACTGACTCAGATCGACCAGGGGCAGCTGATATTTATCAGCCGCGAAGATCGCCACATCATGCGCAGTCATGGTGCCGCTGGCGATGATCTCGTCGATCAGCTGCGACTTTTTTTCTCGTGCCGACTGTTCAAGCTGGGCGAGCAGGGCCGGCGCGATACGCCGGCTCTGTGCAAGAGCTAGACCAAGTGTCATGGCAAAACGCTAGTTGGCCGGCAAGCGGCCGAAAGACCCCGAATCGGGGCAGTTTGCCGCCGGGGTCACTTTTTGTAAAGGCGAGCCGGGAGGGGTATTGGCGTTTGCGCGACACGGGCGCAACCCTACTTGCGCGGGGGGACGAGCAAGAGGTGGGAATCGGCCGGAGTGGTGGCGCGCGCGCAAATGAAAAAAGGCCGCACATTGCTGTGCGGCCTTCTTTGTACGGTCTCGGGGACCGTGAAACTGGTCGGGGTGAGAGGATTCGAACCTCCGGCCTCTACGTCCCGAACGTAGCGCTCTACCAGGCTAAGCTACACCCCGTTTGTTGTTTTCAGCGCCAGAAAGTTGCTGCAGCGCGAAAGCACACAAGTGTAGCAGCCTTTTTTTCGGAATGGAAGAGGGTGAGCGCTTGTATGTACCGTACTCTCGCAGTTGGGCGCTATGGCATCGGGATAGACGCTGAAAAAACGCGCCTATTTGCCAGACGTTGCCTTTACCAGGCACTCGGAAAGCTTGTCGAAATGACGAAGTGCGGCCTGCGTCAGTTCCACCTGCTTGCGCCGCGCATCTTCCGTATCCGACAGCGTGATCCAGCCCTTCTTGCGCATGGACTTCAGGCGGGCGTGCAGGGTCGCGGGCGACCCCAGATCGCTATTGGCCATCATGTCCCTGACGGATAAGCGTTCTTGCGTCTGGCTTGCCCGCGCTACCAGTTCGAGAATGCGTTCCTCGAGCGGGTCCAGGGCCGGTAACGCAGGCAGGCCTCGCAACGCTTCGGCAAGCTGCAAGAATCGCAGGTAGATATCAGCGGGTCGGGTCATGAATTCGTCCCCAGAAGCGAGGGGCTGCAATTGTGCTGTTCGCGAATCAGCTATCATCCACTCGCCACCGCGGAATTCTACGCCAATGTCAAACCTACGCCTGCAACTCGGCATGGTCATCGCGACAATCGTGATGTTCATCCTGATGTTGGTGCTCAACGAATGGTTGTTCCGCAACCTGGAATTCGTGCCCGGCATCAACTGGGTTTATCTGCCCGCTGGCATGCGGCTCTTGTGCACGCTGCTGTTCGGAGAAGCTGGTGCGATCGGGTTGCTGCTCGTATCGTGGCTGGTTAGCTTCTTCTACTTCTTCCCGAACGACTTCAGCAGGGCATTCATGGGCGGCATCGTGGCAACAGTCGCTCCCTACATGGTCTACCGGCTTGCGCAGCAAATTTTCGGCCTGCGCGCGTCGCTTACCAATCTGACGCCGAAGCGGCTATTGCTCTGCGTTGTCGCGTATGCCGTCGCTAGCCCGCTGTTGCACCATATCTGGTTCGCCCTGCATGGCGATAGCGACAATCTAGTGCAAGGCTTTCTGGTCATGTTCGCAGGGGATCTGAGTGGAACTTTGATCGTGATCTACGCGATCAAGGGGCTCCTGTTGTTGATGCCTGCGCGCAAGACTCTGGTGCAGATGGCTGGCAAATAAGGGCAAACAGGGCCAGATGATAGGTGATGCGAAAGCAATATCCCTGATTCCGCTTTCGCACCTCCCCTGCCGGATTCTCTTCCGGCGCTAGCTACGCTGCAGGACAGTGCGAGAATCAGGTGCAAATGCCAGATGTCGGGTTTGCTTGATTTGTTAGCGGCGCACAACGGTGGGCCACAGAGCGAGCGGCCGGGCCGCCGCTCCCTTGTGGGCTGATGCGCGCTGTTCGCCCTACGGTATCAGGACAGCCGTTGCAGCGAAAACGCGCACAGCTCGATCAGCGTTTGCTTCAAGGGGGAGTCGGGGAACTGCCGGGCCGCTTTTTCCGCCGCATCGGCTTCGCGCTGCGCTGCCTGGAAGGTGACCTCCAGTGCGCCGCAGGCGTGGATTGCCGCGAACACGGCATCGAAATGCTCGGTGCCGCCTTGCACGATGGCCTCGCGGGCCAGCGCGCGCTGTTCGGCGGTACCGTGCTCGAGCAGATGCAGCAACGGCAGGGTCGGCTTGCCTTCGCGCAGGTCGTCGCCGGCGTTCTTGCCCATCTGCTCGGCGCTGGCGGTGTAATCCAGCATGTCGTCGATCAGTTGGAAGGCGGTACCGATGCGCCGGCCATACTCTGCCGCGGCCTCCTCGGTGGCGGCGTCGACGCCGGCCAGCACGGCGCCCAACTGGGCCGACGCCTCGAACAGCTTGGCGGTCTTGTAGCGGATCACCTGCAGGTAGCGCTCCACCGTGACGTCGGGATCGTGCATGTTCAGCAGTTGCAGGACCTCGCCTTCGGCGATCACATTGGTGGCATTGGAGAGGATCTCCATGATGCGCATGCTGCCGGCGTCGACCATCATCTGGAAGGCGCGCGAGTAGAGGAAGTCGCCTACCAGCACGCTGGCGGCGTTGCCGAATACCGCGTTGGCGGTCTGGCGGCCGCGCCGCAGCTCCGACTCGTCGACCACGTCGTCGTGCAGCAGGGTGGCGGTGTGGATGAACTCGACCACCGCGGCCAGGTCGTGGTGCCGGTTGCCGTCGTAGCCGAAGGCCCGCGCGGACAGCAGCAGGATCACCGGGCGCAGGCGCTTGCCGCCCGCGCTGATGATGTACTCGCCGATCTGCTCGATCAGTGGCACCTCCGATGCGAGGCGCTGGCGGATAACCGAATCAACGGCGCGCATGTCGGCAGCGACCGGGGCAAGCAAGGCAGTGGCGGAAGACTGGGACAAGATGTTCACCGTTACGCAAAACCCGCCGATTATAAGCGATGCGGGTGTATGTATGTCCCCCAAACGGAGGGTGCAGCGGTGTCGCAGACGTGCCGGGACGAGAGCGGCCGCGCCGCTGCGGCAACCTATAATGCCGGCATGACCCAGCAACATTCCTCCTCAAGCCGCCGCTTGCGCCGCACTGCGCTGTGGGTAGCTTTCGCCGCCCTGGCCGGTTTCCTGCTGGCGGACCTGATCTGACCCGAGCGGGCGGAGAAGTGCATCAGGCGGCGCCGGACGCCGCCGGGTAGGCTATGTGTCTGTTTTCTTTGTACTTTTCCCGATATTGGTATAGAATCATGGGTTTCCTCCGGCCGCTTTGTGTTGTCTGCAGATGCGCTGGCGGGAGATAACCGGGCCAATTGGGCCGTCCGGCTTGTCTGTTTTCCTGGCTTGCGGCTGATCCCAGGATCGGCGGCGGCGGGATGAAACGGACGCAAGGGCGTGCCGGCGTTGGTTTTCGGCGTTTTATTTCACATCGAGAGGTTCGACAATGTACGCGGTCGTAAAAACCGGCGGCAAGCAATATAAGGTTGCTGCTGGCGAAAAACTTAAAGTAGAA
>Ga0255338_1005812_pt1 | contig 11012 bp, 11 predicted proteins | sample MeOH1_35cm_T4_19_FD_203715 | JGI IMG/M metagenome (GOLD analysis project Ga0255338, IMG submission 203715) | Sandy soil microbial communities from University of British Columbia, Vancouver, Canada - MeOH1_35cm_T4_195 | ecosystem: Engineered > Artificial ecosystem > Sand microcosm > Unclassified ... | reverse complement strand
GCCATGATCCTGGCCCAGGCGGTCATCGCCTCGCCCATCATCGCGGGCATCAGCCTCTCGGCCCTCCAGCACCTGCCCCCGGGCCTCCGGCTCCAGATCCTGGCCCTGGGCGCCTCCCGGCCCCAGATGGTGTGGCTGCTGCTGAAGGAGGCCCGGCTGCCCCTGCTGGCCGCGGTCATGGCGGGCTTCGGCGGCGTCATCTCCGAGGTGGGCGCCTCCATCATGGTGGGCGGCAACATCAAGGGCCAGACCCGGGTGCTCACCACGGCCACGGTCATGGAGACCAGCAAGGGCAACTTCGAGGTGGCCTTCGCCCTCAGCATTCTGCTGCTGACCCTCGCCTTCACTGTGAACGCGGTCCTCACCCACGTCCAGCAGCGGGACCGGTCCCGATGAGCCGCGCGACCATCCTGGAGGCGCGGAACCTCCGGGTCCATCGGGGCCGCGCCCAGGTGCTCCAGGTCCCGGCGCTCGACCTGCGCGCCGGGGAGGTCCTGGCCCTCATGGGGCCCAACGGGGCCGGGAAGAGCACCCTGATGCTGGCTCTGGCGGGCCTCCTGCCCCTGTCCGAGGGGAGCCTCCACTTCAAGGGTGTGGAGCTCCGCTCCCGGCCTGATCGGGAGGCCTTCCGCCGCCGCATGACCATGGTCTTCCAGGACCCGTTGCTCTTCGACGCCACCGTGGCCCAGAACATCGCCGTGGGGCTGAAGCTGCGGGGCGTGCCAGCCGCGGTGCGCGAGCCGGCGGTGCGGGCCTGGGCCCAGCGCCTGGGGATCGGACACCTGCTCCAACGGTCGGCCCGGCACCTGTCCGGGGGCGAAGCCCAGCGCACGGCCCTGGCCCGGGCCTTCGTCCTGGGGCCGGAGATCCTCTTCCTGGACGAACCCTTCGCCTCGCTGGATGCCCCAGCCCGCGAAGGCCTGCTCGACGACCTGGGCCACATCCTGGCCGAGACCGGCAGCACCGCCGTGATCTCCACCCACGACCAGGGCAAGGCCGCGCGCCTCGCCCACCGGCTGGCCGTGATGAAGGAAGGCACCATCCTCCAGACCGGGGGCCTGCGGGAGGTCATGAACCACCCCCAGGATCCCTTCGTCGCCGCCTTCGTGGGCATGGAGACCCTGCTCAAGGGGCAGGTGACGGCCAGCCGGGAAGGCCTGCTGACCCTGCGGCTCGGCAAGGGGGCGGGCGGCCGGGAGGTGCTGGCCATGGGTGAGGCCCAGCCCGGCCAGACCGTCCTGGTGGGCGTCCGCCCCGAGAACGTCACCCTTTCTTTACAAACCGACAAATCCAGCAGCGCCCGGAACACCTTCCCCGGGATCGTCACCAAGGTCCTTCCCCGGGGCCCCTTCTTCAAGGTCGAACTGGACTGCGGCTTTTTCTTGGCGGCCTACGTGACGGCGCAATCCCTGGCAGAACTGGGCCTTGAACCGGGCGCAATCGTGGTGGCTTCCTTCAAGGCCACCGCCGCCCATCTCATCCGCCGGGAGGGCCTCGACGCCGAAGTGTGACCGGCGTCCGTTGCCCAGGCTGGGCCCCAGGACTAGCCTCAACAAAGGGATGGGCGACCATCCCCAGTCTGGTTTTGCACGAACTGCAACCCGTCCGGAGGCGCCCGCGCCATGAAACAGCTGGTGATCGATTTCCAGAAGTGCGATGCAGGGCGCAACTGCAACCACGAGTGCGAGTTGGAGTGCGCCATCAAGGTCTTCAAGGTGGATGACCGCGCCCAGGCGGCCCTCCAGATCAAGGCCTACGAGGACGGCGGCGGCAAGGCCATCCTCTGCGACCAGTGCGGCGACTGCGTGGTGGTCTGTCCCACGGAGGCCCTGAAGCGCAACAAGCTGGGCGTCGTGATGATCGATAAGCAGCTCTGCGTGGGCTGCTACATGTGCATCGGCTTCTGCGAGAAGGACGCCTTCATGCGGAACCCCGACTGGATCGTCCCCCACAAGTGCACGTCCTGCGGCATCTGCGTGAAGGTCTGCCCCCATGGGGCCCTCTCCATCGTCGACGTGCCCGAGCCGGCCGTCCGGATCATCTGAGAAAGGGAGCCCCATGAGCCAGCTCGTCTTCGATCCCAGCAAGGTGATGGACATCGACTACACCCAGCGCACCGAGTACCTGGAGGGCCTCGAGGCCATCAAGGCCGCGCACAAGGTGTTGAAGGAGATCACCTACACGCCCAGCCTGCCGGACAAGGGCTACACGAACCGCACGCTCTACGTGAACGTGGGCTCCCTGGAGATCACGGAGAAGCCCGTCACGCAGCAGATGAAGGACGTGTTCATCGGCGGCCGCGGCTTCGGCCTCTTCCACCTCTGGAACGCCGTGAAGCCCACCACCCGGTGGAATGATCCCGAGAACGAGATCGTCATCAGCCCCGGGCCCGTGGCCGGCATGACCCAGTACGCGGGCACCGGCAAGTCCCTGGTGGTGAGCCTGTCGCCCCAGACCGACATCCCCATCGATTCCAACGTGGGCGGCTTCTACGGCCCCCTGCTCAAGTTCTCGGGCTTCGACGCGCTGGAGCTCCAGGGCAAGTCCGACAAGGACATCATCCTGTTCATCGATGGCGTGAAGGGCCTCATCCGCATCGAGGAGGCCCCGACCGATCCGGTCGACAGCCACGTGCTCGCGGAAGTGCTCACCCACATGTACGCCGAGAACGAAAAGGACCTGCCGAACATCTCCGTGGTGTCCACGGGCGCGGCGGCCGAGCACAGCCTCATCGGCATGCTGAACTTCTCCTTCTACGACCGGCGTCGCAAGTGCGTGCGCTTCAAGCAGGCCGGCCGCGGCGGCATCGGCACCGTGTTCCGGGACAAGCGCATCCGCGCCCTCGTCATCCGCGGGCCCAAGGTGGCCGGCGACCTCAACCACCCGGCGGACCCCGAGACCATCGCCAAGACCGGCATCAAGTACCACAAGGAGATCCGCGAGAACGACGGCACGCAGTGCATGATGCGGCGCAACGGCACGGCGCACATCGTGGAGATCATGGACGCCTACGACCTGCTGCCCGTCCACAACTTCCAGTTCGGCTCCCACCCCGACGTCCACAAGATCGACTCCAGCTACTGGCAGCAGCGCTGCACCCAGCACACCGTGGACGGCTGCTGGTACGGCTGCTCCATGGCCTGCGCCAAGGGCGCCGACGGCCTCGTGCTCAAGACCGGCCCCTACCAGGGCCACATGGTCACCGTGGACGGCCCCGAGTATGAGAACGCGGCGGGCCTGGGCTCCAACTGCGGCGTCTTCGATCCCGACTACCTGCTGGAGCTGAACTTCTACTGCGACACCTATGGCATCTGCACCATCACCTACGGCACACTCACGGCCTTCGTCATGGAGTGCTACCAGCGCGGCATCCTCAACAAGGAGCGCACCGGCGGCCTGGAGATGACCTGGGGCAACGCCGAAGCCGACCTCGAGATGATGCACCAGATGGCCCGGGGCGAAGGCTTCGGCAAGATCGCCGGCCTGGGCGTCAAGAAGATGAAGGAGCACTTCATCAAGAACGCCTGGGGCGATCCGCAGCTCATCAACGACATCGGCATGGAGAACAAGGGCCTCGAATACTCCCAGTACATGTCGAAGGAATCCCTGGCCCAGCAGGGCGGTTACGCGCTCACCAACAAGGGCCCCCAGCACGACGAGGCCTGGCTGATCTTCATGGACATGGTGAACAAGCAGCTGCCCACCTTCGAGGACAAGGCCGAAGCGCTCTACTACTTCCCCCTCTTCCGCACCTGGTTCGGCCTCAACGGCTTCTGCAAGCTGCCCTGGAACGATGTGGTGCCTGCCAACAACTCCGAACAGCCCGAGGCCCACAAGGTGCCCGAGCACGTGCAGAACTACGTGGACCTCTTCAGCGCCACCACGGGCATCAAGATCAGCAAGGAAGATCTGATCATGCAGTCCGCCAAGGTCTACAACTTCCAGCGCGTGTTCAACATCCGCATGGGCAAGGGGCTCCGCCTGCACGACGCGGCGCCCTACCGCTCCCTGGGCCCGGTGACGAAGGAAGAATACGAATCCCGCGCCGAGCGCTACGACCAGCAGATCGTGACTGAGATGGGCCTCGATCCCGCGGGCAAGAGCACCGAAGAGAAGATGGCCCTCCACCGCGAATGGCGCACGGGGCGGTTCTCCAAGCTCATGGACAGCGTCTACACCCGCCGGGGCTGGACCCTGGACGGCGTGCCCACGCTGGAGCGCCTCAAGGAACTGGGCCTCGATGCCTTCCCGGAAGTGGTGGAAGTGGTCAAGCAGCACCTTTGAGAGAATCGGCCGCGCTCGCGGCCGATTCTCTTGGTGAAAAGCAAAGGCGGAAACGCGCATGATCCTGGTCAATGAGGAACCGCTCGCGTGGCATGAGGGCATGACGGTCCGGGACATCCTCCGCGCCCGGAACTACCGCTTCCCACTGCTGGTCATCCATGTGAACGACGCGCTGGTCCAGAAGCAGGATTACGACACCACCACCATCCCCGATGGCGCGGTGGTGAAGGTCATCCATCTCATCAGCGGGGGCTGATTCCCGCGGCGGGCATCAGGGGCAGGAGGATCCTGAACCGGGATCCCTGCCCTGGTTCGCTCGCGACCTCCATGCGGCCGCCACCCTCCTCCACCATGGCCTTCAGGGAGGGCAGGCCCAGGCCCGTCCCCTGGCCAGGAGCCTTGGTGGTGAAGAAGGGATCGAAGATCCGCGCCCGGATGTCCGGGGCGATGCCAATCCCGGTATCCGCCACCTCCAGCAGGGCCATGGGCTTCTCCGAATCCCCCACACCGGCCCGCACGATGAGGGTGCCCCCATCCGGCATGGCATCCCGGGCGTTGTCCACCAGGTTCACCACCATCTGCTCCACCCGGAGCCGGGAACTCTGGATGATCAGGCCGCCCTCTGCGGCAACCTCGATGTGGAGATGCACGGACCTGGGAAGGATGATCCGCAGGGTCGCCTCCATGTCCCTCACCGCCATGCCCAGGTCCAGGAAGGACAGATCCTCCTCCTCCCGCCGGGCGAACCCCATCAGGCGACCGGTCAGGCGCGCGGCCCGATCCGCCGCCATGGCAATGCGGGTGAGATCCTCCGGACGCGGAGCATCGCCCCCGTCCAGCTTCAGGGCCGCCAGTTCAGCCGAGCTCTTCACGGAGCAGAGCAGGTTGTTGAGGTCGTGGGCCAGACCCGCTCCCATCAAGGCCACGGTGTTCATGCGCTCCGTTCTCAGCAGCGTGTCCTGGACCTGCTCCAGGGCCCGGGTCCGCTGCCGGACGCGATCCTCCAGGGTCCGCCGGGCGGCCTGGAGATCCTGGATGGACTGGAACTGCCGCAACAGGAGCAGCGCCACCATGACGAGGAAGATGGCGAAGGCGCCCCGCGTCACGCTTCCCGGAGCCGTGGCAAGCAGCACGGCCAGGACACCGATGGCCATGGCCACGGGAAGGTAGGGGAGCAGCCCCACGAACCTTCGCTCGGAGCCCGGCCCGGCGAGGACCTCTTCCACCGGACGGGGGGACCAGGCCGCCAGTCCCTGGAAGAGCGGAATGGCCCCTGCCAGCACGATCCATCCCTGGGTGGCCACCACCGGGGGCAGCCCGGTCAGGGCCCAGGAGGACAAGGCGGCCAGCCAGGCCAGCGCAGAAGCCCCGAGCCAGCCGAGCGGACCCCGGATCCGGCCTGGATCATACGAGGTCATGAAGACCAGGCCCCCACCCAACAGCGCCGCGTTGAGGTAGGCCACGAAGACCCGGAACCCCATGCCGTGGGCCGCAGCGCTGAGGTTGCCCTGGACGCCCATCACCCAGAGCAGGAACAGCACCGACACCGCGAAGATGAGGCCGTCCTGGAGCCGCCGCCAGAGTACCCCGTTGGATTCCAGGGCCCGCGGGAAGCTCAGGACCCCCGCCAGTACCAGGATGCCGGTCCCCAGCCCGAGCAGACTCGGCAGGCCCGCGGCCCAGGGCGCGGTCCAGCCCCGGCTCAGGAGCAGGCTCACGGCCAGATTCGGGACCTCGAGGGCGGCCGAGATCGTCAGGAGCCACCAGGCCAGGCGGCTCGCACCGTTGGTCTTCCAGGCGCGGTAACCCAGGCTCGCCGCCGCGAGAAGTTCGAGACCCGCGTAGCTCAGGGGCCAGACCATGAGGCGCCGGTCCATGGACAAGAAGGTATGGACGAGGGCCGAGACGATCCAGACACCCAACAGAACCGCCCGGGCGGTCATCGGCAGGGAGTGGACCGGCGGATCGCTCCGACGGGAGGCGGGAAGGAGTTGCCCAGACAAGGGGGCCTCACGGAAGGATCCCCAAAGCTTAGCGGATCCTTCCCGCTCTGCGGACCTCTCAGAGTTCCAGCGTGATCCCCTGGGCCAGTTCCACGCTCCCGCTGAAGTTGATGGCGCTGGTCTGGCGGCGCATGTAGGCCTTCCAGGCATCGGACCCGCTCTCGCGGCCACCGCCGGTCTCCTTCTCGCCGCCGAAGGCCCCGCCGATCTCCGCGCCGCTGGTACCCGTGTTCACGTTGGCCAGGCCGCAGTCGCTGCCCGCGGCTGAGAGGAACAGCTCGCTCTCGCCCAGGTCGTTGGTGATGATGGCGCTGGAGAGGCCCTGGGGCACGCCGTTCTGGAGGGCGATGGCCTCTTCGATGGTGCGGTAGGGCATGAGGTAGAGCACCGGGGCGAAGGTCTCCTCCCGCACGATGGGCAGGTTGCCGGACACCTCGGCGATGCAGGGCGTGAGGTAGCAGCCGCCGTGATTGGGCAGCTTCTCCCCGCCGATGAGGATCTTCCCCCCCTGGGCCTTCACGGTTTCGATGGCCGTGAGCATGGTGGCCACGGCGGCGGCATCCACCAGGGGCCCCATGAGGACCTCGTCCTTCCGGGGATCCCCGATGGGGGTCTTGCGGTAGAGGTCCAGCAGCCGGTCCCGGAAGGCCCCGTAGATGGACTCATGCACGATGACGCGGCGGGTGGAGGTGCAGCGCTGGCCGGAAGTACCGATGGCGCCGAAGTAGACGGAGCGCAGCGCGATGTCGAGGTCGCCCTTGTCGCTGACGATGACCGCGCCGTTGCCCCCCAGTTCCAGGATGTGCTTGCCGAACCGCTCCTGTACCAGCTTCCCGACATGGCGGCCGCCGGGGACCGAGCCCGTGTAGGACACCAGCGCCACGCGCGGATCGGTGTTGATGAGATCGCCGATCTCGCTGCCCTTGCCGATGGCCAGGCTGCAGATGGCGGGGTCGTAGCCGAAGCTGCGCAGCACCTTTTCGGCGATCTTCGTGCAGGCGAGGGCCGTCAGTGGGGTCTTGGAGGAGGGCTTCCAGAGCACTGTATCGCCGCAGACCAGGGCCAGGGCGGTGTTCCAGCTCCACACGGCCACGGGGAAGTTGAAGGCCGTGATGACGCCCACCACGCCCAGCGGATGCCACTGCTCCTGGAGGCGGTGCATGCGCCGCTCGCTGGGCATGGTGAGGCCGTAGAGCTGCCGGGAGAGGCCCACGGCGAAGTCGCAGATGTCGATCATCTCCTGGACCTCGCCCAGGCCCTCGCGCAGGGTCTTGCCCATTTCCAGCGTCACCAGCTCGGCCAGGGCCGCCTTGTTCCGGCGCAGCTCGTCGCCCAGCGCCTTCACCACTTCGCCACGCTTGGGGGCGGGCACCAGCTTCCAGGAGGCGAAGGCCGCGTGGGCCTTGGCCAGGATGCTCTCGAACTCCTGGGGTGTGACGTTGGTGACCGTGGCCAGGAGTTCGCCGTTGATCGGGGAAATCACCTGCTGGGCCTTTCCGCTGCCCATCCACGCGCCGGCGAACCCGCCCGGGTTCACATCCGAAATACCCAGCGATGCGAGGGTCTCTTGCATGGCCCACCTCCTGGATCCATTTGTATCGTTTTTCGCATCAATGATGTCATTCATTCGATTCACATACGACATGAATATAATTCATATATGGACGCCCTCCTCGACCTGCCCCAGCTCCGCACCTTCTACACCCTCGCCCGGACCGGGAGCTTCACGGCCTGCGCCCAGCGCCTGAACCGCACCCAATCCGCCGTCAGCCATGCCATGACCAAGCTGGAGAACCAGACCGGCGCCGCTCTCCTGGACCGCAGGGGACGCGACCTCCGCCTGACGGAGGAGGGGCGGCGCCTCTTCCAGGCCTGTGAGCAGGCCTTCGCCACCCTCGACGCCGCCGCCGAGGACCTGAAGCGCCACCAGACCCAGGCCCGGGGACGGCTCCGGGTGGGGGCCACGGTGGAATTCGGCAGCAGCATCCTCATGAAGCACATGCAGCCCTTCCTGGCCGCCCATCCGGATCTCGAAATCGACTTCACCCTCAGCCATGACCTGCTGGCGCCCCTCCTGCGGGACGACCTCGACCTGACCATCGACTGCCAGGAGCATGCCCTGCCCGCCCTGAAGAAGGCGCCCCTCTTCCGGGAAACCTATGTGGTGGCCTGCACGCCCGCTTTCCGGAAGGCCCACCGGATCCGCCTTCCGGCAGACCTCTCGCGGTGCCCCGTCCTGTCCCTGGACAAGGCCGGCGCCTGGTGGAACCGCTTCCTCATGGCCCTGCCCGACCGGGACCAGCCCCAGCTGGACCGCTTCATCGCCGTGAACCACATCCGCGCCATGATCCACGCCGCCGCGGAGGGCATGGGCGCCGTGCTGGTGCCCCGCTACAGCGTGCTGGAGGAGCTGGGCCGGGGCGACCTGGTGGCCCTCTTCCCCGCCATCCGCCCCGCCGAGGACCGCTTCTCCATCTACCAGAAGAAGGTGAAGGCCACTCAGGAGAAGCAGAAGCTGCTCACGCGGTACCTGCAGTCGTTGAGCCCGGCGGAATTCGGCTCCTGATTCACCGGGCTGCGGCGGCCCTCTCCAGCTCGGCCCTCAGAAGCGCCAGGGACGGAGGCGCCAGCAGACCGTGATCATCTTCCAGGACGTGGAGCACCGCCTCTGGATTCCGGGCCGCGTACGCCTCGCTCTCGGCGAGGGGAACCGCTTCATCCGCGCGGCCATGCAGGATCGCCGTGGGCACGGGGATGCGCCAGGCATCATCCCTCTGCCAGTCCGGCAGGTCGCGAAGCAGGTCCGGCCCCAGCCGCATCAAGCACCCCGCGCCGTGGTGGAAGACGTCCATCTCTCCGCGCTCCCGGTAGGCGGCCCAGGCCGGATGCGTCATGCGGCGCGAGGCGAAATGGATGGCCGGGGCCAGCAGGATCATAGACCGCAGCCGGTTCCCCCGATGGGCTACGGCCGTGGCGATGAACCCGCCAAGGGAACTGCCCACCAGCACCGGTGGCTCGGAAAGCTGTTGGAGAAGGGCTTCCACCGCCTCCACCTGGGCCGTGACCGTGAGGGTCTCGAAGGTCGGCAGGTTCAGGTCCGGTGCGTGGAAGGCGATTCCTCGCGCCTCCGCCCAGGCGCGCGCGAAGCGCCCCTTGTTGCCATCAGGGGTGGAGGAGAAGCCGTGGAGGTAGACGATCGGGGGCATGGATCAAGGATGCCCCAGCTCGATGCATGGACCAGCGTCCTGGGGAGGGGACTTGACGCAGGGAGGGGCATCGATTCAAACTACACCTCATGAGGTGCTAGTTTGAATTCGTCCATGTATGGCGCTGGCGCCGAGTATGCCCTGCACTCGCTGCTCACCCTGGCGACCCGCCCAGAACCTGTGAGCGTGCGCGATCTTGCCACCTACCAGAAGATCCCCGAGCGATTCCTCGCGAAGATCTTCACCCGCCTCAAGAAGGCCAAGCTCGTGGAAGGTATCGAAGGCATTTCTGGCGGCTTTGCCCTGGCCCGCCCGGCCGGCGAGATCCGGGTGATGGAGGTGCTGGCCGCCGTGGACCCGGGCCGGACTTTGTTCGCCTGTGCCGAGATCCGCAGGAAGTGCGCCCTCTTTGACGCCACGGCCCCCGAGTGGGCCACCGCGGGGACCTGCCGGATCCATGCGTTCATGCTCGATGCCGAGCGCGTCCTTCAGGACTACCTCGCGTCCAAAACTCTGGCCGACCTGCTGTGCGAATTCGAACACAAGGCCCCAAAGAGATTCATCCAGGAAACGGGAACCTGGTTCCAGCAGCGCAAGCAGGCGCGTATCCCCAAAAGCCATCCGGCCGACACGCTCGACTAACAGGAGTGAATCCACATGAAGGTGTTCGTTGCAGGAGGCAGCCATGGAAATCCCTGAAAAATTGATCGAGGTCCTGAAGAAGGATGGTGTGGTCGCGATCGCCACCCTAGGCCAGGACGGACCGCACATGGTCAACACCTGGAACAGCTATATCCGCGTGACGGAGGATGGGCGGTTGCTGGTCCCAGCGGGCACCTTTCAACGGACTGAGGCCAATGTGGCCTTCAACGACCAGGTGCTTGTCACCCTGGGAAGTTCCAAGGTGGCGGGGTTGCACGGCGCCGGAACGGGTTTCCTGATCAAGGGCAAGGCGGTCTTCATCACCTCGGGACCCGACTTCGAGGTGCTCAAGGCCAAGTTCGCCTGGGCCCGGGCCACCCTGGCGATTACCCCCGATTCCATCACCCAGACGCTCTAAAAGCCTTTGATCGATTCCCCTGCGAGGCCCCGTGCCCACCGAAACACCGACCCTTCTCACCGCCAGCGCCATGGCCAAGGGCCTGGGAGTCTCCGACGCCAAGATCAAGAAAGCCATCCGTGAGCTGGGCTTGGTCCCGACAGCCAAAAAGGGCTGCTGCCACTACTTCACTTCCGAGGATCTGAAGAAGCTCGAGGCCGTTCTCACATAGTCCTGGGTGGGACGGTCAAAGGGCCGGACCTCCATCACGCAGAAGGCCGCCTTTCGGCGGCCTTCTGTTTCGTGCACTGACGATCTTTACATTTGATCCTTGAGGCCCTTCGCAGTCTTAAACACGACTTTGCGGCCGGCGGGGATCTGGATGCTTTCGCCGGTCTTGGGGTTGCGGCCCATCTTCTCCTTGGTGGCGCGCACTTCGAAGGTGCCGAGACCGAAGAGGTTGACGCGCTGGCCGGAGAG
>Ga0255338_1005811_pt1 | contig 11012 bp, 7 predicted proteins | sample MeOH1_35cm_T4_19_FD_203715 | JGI IMG/M metagenome (GOLD analysis project Ga0255338, IMG submission 203715) | Sandy soil microbial communities from University of British Columbia, Vancouver, Canada - MeOH1_35cm_T4_195 | ecosystem: Engineered > Artificial ecosystem > Sand microcosm > Unclassified ... | reverse complement strand
ACCTGGGCCTGGGCAGCCGCTTCTACGGCCTGCTGTTCACGGTGAACACCCTGCTCATCGTGGCGCTGGAGGTGGCCCTCAACCTGGCCATGGCGCGCTGGCCCCACGGCCGCCAGCTCTTCGCGGGATCGCTGTTCCTCGCCTTCGGCTTCGGCCTCACGGCCTGGGCCACAGGGCCCACCACGCTGATCCTCACCACCATGATCTGGACCTTCGGTGAGATGACCCTCTTCCCGGCCATGAGCGACGCCGTGGCCACCCTGGCGCCGCCGGACCGGCGTGGCGAGTACATGGGCCTGCTCTCCCTCTGTTTCGCCGCCGCCCTGGCCCTGGGCCCCTGGCTGGGCGTGCTGGCCTACGCGAAGGCCGGGCCGCGCGCCCTGTGGATCGCCACCTTCGTGATCTCCCTGGGCGCGGGGCTGATGCTCGCGAGGTTCCGGACGCCGGCGGCCCCCAGAGCCCAGCCCTGACCCCCCTCGTCAGGTCAAGGCATCCTTGGACTTCATCTGCTGGCGCAGGACGTACTTCTGGATCTTGCCGGTGGACGTCTTGGGGATGGGGCCGAACACCACCGTAGGCGGCACCTTGAAGCGCGCGAGGTGGGCCCGGCAGTGCGCGATGATGTCCTCCTCCCGGGCGGTGGCGCCCTCCTTCAGCTCGATGAAGGCGCAGGGTACCTCGCCCCACTTGGGATCGGGCCTGGCGACTATAGCGGCCACCAGCACGTCGGGATGGCGGTAGAGCACATCCTCCACCTCCAGCGAGGAGATGTTCTCCCCGCCCGAGATGATGATGTCCTTGCTGCGGTCCCTGATCTTCACGTAGCCGTCGGGTTCCAGCACCGCCAGGTCCCCGGTGTGGAACCACCCGCCGGCGAAGGCCTCCTCCGTGGCCGCGGGGTTCTTGAGGTAGCCCTTCATGACGATGTTGCCGCGGAACATGATCTCGCCCATGGTCTGGCCGTCCGCGGGCACGGGCTGCAGGGTGGCCGGGTCCATTACCGTCATGGCCTCCTGCAGGAGGTAGGGGATGCCCTGACGTCCGTTCAGGCGAGCGCGCTCTCCGAGGGGCAGGTCGTTCCACTCCTCCCGCTTCACGCAGACCCCGGCGGGGCCATAGGTCTCCGTGAGGCCGTACACGTGGGTGATGCTGACGCCCAGCTTCTCCATGCCCTCGATGATGGCGGCCGGCGGCGCGGCCCCGGCCACGGCCGCGGACACCGGATGGCCCAGCCCCTCGGGGATGAGGTGGGCGGAGTTGATCAGCATGCCGAGGACCACAGGGGCGCCGCAGAAGTGGGTCACGCCCTGGTGCTTGATCAAATCGAAGATCACCTTGGGATCCACCTGCCGCAGGCAGACGTTGACGCCTGAAATCGCGGCCACGGTCCAGGGGAAGCACCAGCCGTTGCAATGGAACATCGGCAGGGTCCAGAGGTAGACCGAGTGGGGCGGCATGTTCCAGCTGAGGACGTTGGCCACGGCGTTGAGGTAGGCACCCCGGTGATGGTAGACCACGCCCTTGGGGTTCCCGGTGGTGCCGGAGGTGTAGTTGAGGGAGATGGCATCCCACTCGTCCGCAGGCAGCTGCCAGGCGAAGTCCGGATCGCCCTCGCGCAGGAATTGTTCGTACTCGATGGCGCCCAGCAGGTCGCCCTTGGCCGCGGGGTCGTCCACATCGATGATGAGGAGTTCCTGGCCGGCCAGCAGTTCCTTGACGCGGCGGATGGTCGGGGCGAAGTCCCGGTCCGTCAGCAGGACCTTGGCCTCCCCGTGCTTCAGCATGAAGGCGATGGATTCGGCGTCCAGACGGGTGTTGAGGGTATTGAGCACGGCCCCGGCCATGGGCACGCCGAAGTGGGCCTCGAACATCGCGGGCACGTTGGGGAGCATGGCCGCCACGGTGTCGCCGGGCTGCACGCCGCGGCGGATCAGCGCCGAGGCCAGCCGGCGGCAGCGGGCGTAGGTTTCGCCCCAGGTGATCGCCCGGTCGCCGTGGACGATGGCCTTCTTGCGCGGGAAGACCATGGCGGCGCGCTCCATGAAGGTGAGCGGCGACAGCTGGACGTGGTTGGCCTGGTTCTTGTCTAGACCCGTGGCGTAGGGACTTCGGCCCATGGACATCCTCCCGGAGGCAGGTCGTGGTGCTGGTTGTGGAGAGATCTGTTCCAGGCTACTCCCGGGCCGGGAGCACCACAGCGCCATCAGTCACAACTCCGGACCGCCTTCGAATGAAGAAATCTTTTCAGCACCAAGAAAAACAAGACCATGTCAGATTTCATGACCTGTTTTTGAAAAGGGTCGTCAAGGCCCAGTCAGCCCCTTGACCTCGGGTATGGCGGAGCGTATGTAGAGACAGGTAACACCGTGAAGTGTCGAGGTAACCAGGATGGTGACGGACGCACTGGTCGGAACATCGGTTTCGCATTACCGGATCACACGCCAGCTCGGTTCCGGAGGGATGGGGGTCGTCTACGAAGCCGAGGACACCCATCTCGGGCGCCACGTGGCTGTGAAGGTCCTGTCTGAGGAGCTGCAGCGCGATGCGTCGATCCTGGAGCGCTTCCAGCGGGAGGCCCGGGCGGCGTCGACCTTGAACCATCCTGGCATCTGCACCGTGCACTCGATCGAGCAGCACGAAGGGCAGCACTTCATCGTCATGGAACTGCTCGAGGGCCAGACCCTCGCCAAGCGGATCAGCCATAAGGCGCTGGACCTCGCAGAGGCCCTCGATCTCGGTATCCAGATCGCCGATGCCCTGGAGTCGGCACACTCGAAGGGCATCGTCCATCGCGACCTGAAACCCGTGAACCTCATCCTCAATCCCCGCGGACAGATCAAGATCCTCGACTTCGGCTTGGCGAAGATCTCGGCCCTGACGAACTACCTGGGCGCGGCTGGCCAGGACTCCCGCCTCGAAACCTCGCTGGATCGCGGCGACCTCACCGTCGCCGGGATGGTGCTCGGGACGGTGCACTACATGTCCCCTGAGCAGGCCCGCGGCCAGTTGACCGATGCGCGCACGGACATCTTTTCGCTGGGCGCCGTGCTCTACCAGATGGTCACCGGCGAATTGCCGTTCCAGGGAGACACCCAGGCGGTGGTGTTCGACGCCATCCTCAACCGCGATCCACCGCCCCTGGCCGAGGCCAACCCGGAGATGCCCGCCGCCTTGGGACAATTGATCGGCAAGGCGCTCGAGAAAGACCGCAACCTCCGGTACCAGACCGCCACCGACCTGAAGACCGACCTGCTTCGCATGAAGCGCGATCTCGATTCGGGCCAGCGGCGCATGGCCGAGCTGGCTGACTCGAAGGGGGGAGCGCCGGGCCCGGCCAAGCGCTCCGTCGCCGTCCTCTACTTCCAGAACCTGAGCGGCGCCAAGGAGGACGAGTACTTCCGCGACGGGATCACCGAGGACATCATCACCGAGCTCTCCAAGATCCAGGGGCTGGATACGTTCTCACGGTCGACGGTGATCGCGTATCGCGACAAGTCCGCGACCACGGCCCAGATCGGACAGCAGATCGGCGCTGCCTATGTGCTCGAGGGGAGCATCCGGCGGGCCGGGGAGCGTCTGAGGATCAATGCCCAGCTGGTCGACACGCACACCGATCATCCGGTCTGGTCGGAGCGTTACGACCGCGAGATGAAGGATGTCTTCGAGGTCCAGGACGAGATCGCCCGGAAGATCGCCGAGGCGCTCCGCATCAAGCTGACCCCCCAGGAGAAGGAAGCCCTCGCGGCCAGGCCCACCGAGAACCTGCAGGCCTACGATCACTACCTGCGGGGCCGGAGCTACGCCCGTCGGCTGACCCGGCAGGATCTCGAATTCGCGCTCGAGATGTTCAACGACGCGGTGAGGCAGGACCCGGATTTCGCCCATGCCCACGCGGCCATCGCGAACGTCTGCGCCCAGTGCTACTGGCTGTACGAGCGCGAGCCGACCTGGATCGAACGGGCCCGGGCGGCCTCGGAGAAGGCGGTGGCACTGCGGCCCGATCTGCCCGAGGTCATGGTGGCGCAGGCCTGGATCCTCTATTCCCGTGGCGAAAACCTCGACGCGGCCCAGATCGTCCGCGGCGTGGTCTCCCGGAAACGCGACTGCGAAGGGGCCTACTACCTCCTGCTGCGTTGCCTGTTCGCCTCCGGCCAGTACCAGGAGATTGCTCTCATGGCCGAGGAGGCGATCGAGGCCAGCGGAACCGACTACAACGTCTATCCTCCCATCATGAATGCGCTGGGCGCCCTGGCCAAGAAGGAGGCCCTGAGCAACCTGAGGATCCGGGCCGTCCAGGCCTTCGAGGCTCACCTGCGCGAAGTGCCCGAGGATGCGCGGGCGCGCGGCCTGGTCGCGTCCTATTACGCCGAGATGGGGCGCCCCGAGGAGGCGAAGCGGGAGGCGACGCTGGCGATGACGCTCCGCCCCAACGAACCCCTGATCCTCTACAACGCCGCCTGCACCTTCTGCAAGATGAACCAGAAAGCCGAAGCGCTCGACGCGCTCGCGAAAGCCTGGCGGGTGGGATACCGCGACTCCGACTGGGCCTGGCGCGACCCCGACCTGGCCCTCCTCCATGGCGAACCTGAGTTCGAGAAACTGTTCCCGAAGAAGGACGCGGGGAACTGACATGGCCATGGGATCCCTGCTCGGCTCAACCGTCTCGCACTACCGGATTACGCGCCTGCTGGGTTCCGGAGGGATGGGCCTCGTCTACGAGGCGGAGGACACCCAACTCGGCCGCCACGTGGCGGTGAAGGTCCTCTCCGAGGAACTGCAGCGCGATCCGTCGGTATTGGAACGCTTCCAGCGGGAGGCCCGCGCGGCCTCGGCCCTGAACCATCCCGGCATCTGCACCGTGCACTCCATCGAGCAGCACGATGGGCAGCACCTCATCGTCATGGAGCTGCTCGAGGGCCAGACCCTTGCCAAGCGGATCGGCCACCAGGCCCTGGACCTCCCCGAGATCCTCGATCTCGGCATCCAGATCGCCGACGCCCTTGAATCGGCGCATGCAAAGGGGATCGTCCATCGCGACCTGAAACCCGCGAACCTCATCCTCAACTCCCGCGGGCAGGTCAAGATCCTCGACTTCGGACTGGCGAAGATCGCCGCCATGACGGACAACCCCGACTCCCGCCTCGAGACCTCGCTGGATCGCGGCGACCTCACCGTCGCCGGGATGGTGCTCGGGACCGTGCATTACATGTCGCCGGAGCAGGCGCGGGGCCTGCCGACGGACGCCCGCACCGACCTGTTCTCCCTGGGTTCGGTGCTCTACCAGATGGCCACCGGTCTGCTGCCGTTCCAGGGGGACACCCAGGCGGTGATCTTCGACGCCATCCTCAACCGGGACCCGCGCCCGCTGGCCGAAGTGAACCCAGCGATGCCAACCGCCCTGGGCCAGATCCTCGAAAAGGCGCTCGAGAAGGACCGCAACCTCCGCTGCCAGACCGCGACCGAACTGAAGACCGACCTGCTTCGCCTGAAGCGGGATTTCGATTCAGGCCAGCGGCGCGAGGCCGAGCTATCCGACTCGAAAGGCAAGTCCGAGCAGTCTGCCGGGCGGTCCGTCGCCGTCCTCTACTTCGAGAATCTCTCTGGGGTGAAGGAGGACGAGTACTTTCGGGATGGCGTCACCGAGGACATCATCACCGAGCTCTCGAAGATCCAGGGCATGCATGTCTACTCACGGCCGACGGTGCTCGCCTACCGCGACAAGCCGGTGACGCCCGCGCAGATCCGCCAGCAGCTCCGGGCGACGTACGTCCTCACCGGCACCATCCGCCGCTCCGGCAACCGGCTTAGGATCACCGCCCAGCTCGTCGACACCCAGACGGATTTCCCGCTCTGGTCGGAGCGCTTCGACCGGGAAATGCAGGATGTGTTCGAGGTCCAGGACGAGATCGCCCGGAAGATCGCCGAGGCGCTCCGCATCAAGCTCACCGCCCAGGAGAAGGAAGCCCTTGCGGCGAAGCCCACCGAGAGCCTGCCGGCCTACGACCACTACCTGCGCGGCCGGAGCTATGCGCGCCGCCTCACCCGGCAGGACCTCGAGTTCGCGCTCCAGATGTTCAACGACGCCGTGGGCCAGGATCCCGACTTCGCGCTTGCCCACGCCGCCATCGCCAACGTGTGCGCCTACTTCTTCTGCCACTACGACCGGGAGCCGGCCTGGATCGACCGCGCCCGGGCGGCCTCGGAAAAGGCCGTGGCGCTGCGCCCCGATGTGCCAGAGGTCATGGTGGCCCAGGCCTGGATCCTCTACTCACGCGGCGAGTACCTGGACGCGGCCCGCATCCTGCGCGCCGTGATCACGCGGAAGCGCGACTGCGAGGGGGCCTTCTACCTGCTCCTGCGCTGCCTCTTCGCCTTCGGCCAGCACCAGGAGGTCGCCACCCTCGCGGAGGAGGCCATCGAGGCCAGCGGCACCGACTACAACGTCTACGTGCCGATCCTGAATTCACTCGGCGCCCTGGCCAAGAAGGAGTCGAAACGGAACATCGTCCTGCGGGCGATCCAGGCCCTGGAGGCCCACATCCGCGAGGTCCCCGAGGATGCGCGGGCCCGCAGCCTCCTCGCGTCCTACTACGCCGAAGTGGGGCGCATCGAGGACTCGAAGCGGGAGGCCACCATGGCCATGACCCTGCGTCCGAACGAATCGATCATCCTCTACAACGCGGCCTGCACCTTCTGCAGCCTCAACCAGAAGGGCGATGCGATCGATGCGCTCTCGAAGGCCTGGCGCGCCGGGTTCCGCGATACGGACTGGGTCCGGGGCGACCCCGACCTCGCCATTCTCCACGACGACCCGGAGTTCGAGCGGCTCTACCCGAAGAAAAGCGACAAGGCCTGACTAGCCGGGTCCGAACGGTCAGGCGGCCGCGATCAGCCCGCCACGGAGCCATCGACCGGATCCCCCACCCGGATCACGCCGCCCTCCAGGATCTCGGCCCGCAGGCCGCCGCGGTGGATGAGGCCGGGGAGGATCTGGGGCTTGGCGGTCATGCGGGCCAGGGTGGCGCAGGGCTCGCACAGCTCGTGACCGCGCAGGCGCACTTTGCCCACGGTGAAGTCGCGGCCTACCAGGTGGTTCAGCGCCACACCACGGGTGATCAGGTTGCGGCGGGTTTCTCCGGGCGCCAGCGCCAGACCCAGCTCTCGCTCCAGGGCCTCGATGCCCTCGGCCTCGATGAGCGTGATCTGCCGACCCGGCTTGGGTTTGGCGGAGAAGCTGCCTGTGCGCGTGGCGTAGCGGTCGCCTTCCAGGCCAATGCCCGCGAGGGCCGTGGCTTCGGTCACGCCGTGCATGGGCGCCTCGGCCTCGGCGGAGATATGGATGGATTCAACGCGGCCAGACATGAAACCTCCGGTTTCAGAGCACCGGATGGTCGGAGCGCCGGATCATCGGAATTCCTCCGATCATCTGCCGCTCCGGCCATCTGATCATCAGCGCAGGCGCCAGCCTACGCCAGCACCGCTTCCAGCTGATCCACCGCCCAGTCGATCTGTTCCTTCGTGATGACGAGGGGGGGCGCCAGGCGGATGGTGTCCACGTGGGTGTCCTTGCAGAGCATGCCGCGGTCCTTGAGCAGGTAGCAGTACTTGCGGGCGCCGCCGGCCTCGGGCTTGAGCTGCACGCCGGCCCAGAGGCCGATGCAGCGGACCTCCTTGAGCTTGTCGGTCTTCATGCCCTTGAGGCGGGCCTCCAGATGCTTGCCCAGCTCGGCGGTCTTCTCCACCAGCTTCTCGTCCACCAGCACGTCCAGCGCGGCGCTGGCCACGGCGCAGGCCAGGGGGTTGCCGCCGTAGGTGCTGCCGTGGATGCCGGGGGTGAAGACGTCCATCACCGCGTCGTTGGCCAGGAAGGCGCTCACGGGGTAGTAGCCGCCGCTGAGGGCCTTGCCGATGGTGATGCCGTCGGGGCGGATGCCCTCGTGCTCGAAGGCGAAGAGCTTGCCCGTGCGGCCCAGACCCGACTGGATCTCATCCAGCACCAGCAGGCAGTGGTTCTGGTCGGCAAGGTCGCGCAGGCCCTTCAGGAAGCCCTTGGGCGGAATCACCACGCCACCCTCGCCCTGGATGGGCTCCATGAAGATGGCGCAGGTATTCGGGTTGATGGCCTTCTTCACGGCTTCCAGGTCGCCGTAGGGCACGATGACGAAGCCGGGGGTGAAGGGGCCGAACCTGCTGGTGCTGTCGGGATCCGTGCTGAAGCCCACGATGGTGGTGGTGCGGCCGTGGAAGTTGCCGTCGGCCACGATGATCTCAGCCTTGCCGTACTCGATGCCCTTCTTGTCGTAGCCCCACTTGCGCATGGCCTTGAGGGCGGTTTCCACGGCCTCGGCGCCGCTGTTCATGAGCAGGGCCTTTTCGAAGCCGGTGAGCTTGCAAAGTTTTTCGAGCAGCGGGGGGAACTGGTCATTGCGGAAGGCGCGGCTGGTGAGGGCCAGGGTCTTGATCTGGGCGATCATGGCCTCGCCGATCTTGGGGTGGTTGTGGCCCTGGTTCACGGCGGAATAGGCGGCCAGGAAATCCATGTACTTCTTGCCGTCCACGTCGGTGAGGAAGACACCTTCGCCCTTGGTGCAGACGACATCGAGGGGATGGTAGTTGTGGGCGCCGAACTGGTTTTCCTGCTGGATCAGGGCTTCGGTCGTGGAGGCAGGGATGGCCATGGGATCTCCGGAATAAGGTGGCTCGGCAGGGAAAGGATCATTCTAGGCTCGACCGGCGGGCCTGCCAGGACTCCCAGGAAGGCCTTGACGAAGTGTCAGGCCCGGAAGGACGGGCTCCCTGGATGAACAGGAATTTCCACCATCGTAAGAAGAGGTGGGACAATGGCGTCACCTATCCATCCAAGCCGTGACGCCCCAGGAGTTCCCCATGACTGAACAGCCATCCTCACTGTACGGCCATCAGCCCGAGGCGCCGCGCCCCCAGTCGCCGGGCCTGATGGATCAGATCGCGGGCGTGTTCACGGCCCCCGTGGAGCTCTTCCAGCGCCTGAACAAGGCGCCTAGCTGGGGCTGGGCCCTGGGGGCCATCATCGTCGCGAGCCTGGTGGTCGCCGTGATCTGGGGCCTGAGGGTGGACGTGGAGGAGATGCTGCGACCCATCCTGGAGCGCAATCCCCAGATCCAGTCCTCCCAGATCGACACGATCATCGAGATGCAGAAGAAGTTCATCATGCCCTTCGGCATCCTGGGCGCCCTGTTCGGCACGCCCGCGGTGCTGGCCGTCCTGGGCCTCTTCTACTGGCTGGTGGGCAAGGCCCTGCCCCAGGATGAGACCCCCACCTACCTCCAGGCCTTCAGCGCCGCGGTGGTGCCCGCCCTGGTGAAGCTGCCCCTCCTGCTCCTGATCGCCGTGATCTGCCTGATGCGACCCATCGGCGGCCTCACGCCCGACCGGATCGCGCCCACCTCCCTGGGCTACTTCCTGCACGTGGAGAGCCCGCGGCTCCAGGCCCTCCTCTTCAGCCTGGAACTCTTCCGCCTGGCCGAAGCCGTCCTGGCCTTCCTGGCCCTCCGGTACCTGGTCCGCATGAAGACTGCCGGCGCCTTGATCTGCGTGCTGCTGCCCCTACTCCTCACCGTCGGGTTCAGCCTGCTCAGGGCCAACTAGATGGCTTCCAGGAACACCAAGCTCCTATTGGGCGGCGCAGCCGCGCTCGTGGTCCTCATCGTGCTGGGCATCGCCTTCGGCGGCGCCCGGGACGAGGACAGCGCCTACTCGTGGGACGCGATCGGGCGCGGTGACATCCGCGAGACCATCAGTGCCAGCGGCGAGATCCGCGCCAAGACCCAGATCAACATCGGCACTTCGGTGGCCGGAGAGATCAAGGCCATCCATGTGAAGGATGGCCAGGACGTGAAGGCCGGCGATCTGCTCGTCACCATCGATCAGGAGCGGCTGCGGCAGGCCATGGCCCAGGCCCGGGGCGGCCTCGATGCCGCCCGCCAGGACGCCTCCCGCCTGGAAGCGGCCATGCGCCGCAGCGTGGACAGCTTCCCGCGCTACGAAGCCCTCCGCCAGCAGGGCCTCATGTCCGACGAGGACTTCCGCCAGCAGAAGCTCGCCAAGGAAAGCACTGTGCTGTCCTACAACAGCGCCAAGGCCAACGTGGCCCAGAGCGAAGCCAACCTGAAGGGGATGCAGGACGGCCTGTCCAAAGCCACGCTGCGCGCCCCCATCACCGGCCGCGTCACGAGCCTGAAGGCCGAGAAGGGCGAAACGGCCATCCCCGGCATGAGCAACCTCCCCGGCGCCACGCTCATGATCATTTCCGACATGAGCGAGATGCAGGCGGAGATCAAGGTCAACGAAAGCGAGGTCGTGCGCACCAAGGTGGGGCAGACCGCCCAGGTCACCGTGGAATCCCTGCCCGGCAAGGTCTTCCAGGGCTCGGTCATCGAGGTGGCCACGGGTACCGAGAAGGTCGGCACCGACGCCAACCTCTACAAGGTGAAGGTGGTGCTCGCGGGGCAGCGCGCGGACCTGGACAACCTGCGGCCCGGCATGAGTGCCCGCGCCGTCATCCTCACGCATGAAGTCAAAGGTGTGCTCCGGGTGCCGCTCCAGGCCGTGCTGGAACGCGAGGGCAGCCTGGAGGACGCCCAGAAGCAGGGCCTCCTGGCTCCCGCGTCGCGGAACATCGTGTTCGTCTTCAAGAACGGCAAGGCCGAGGAGCGCTCCGTACAGATCGGCATCGCCAATACGCAGTTCTTCCAGCTGAAGGAGGGGCTGTCCGAAGGCGACAAGGTGCTCACGGGCCCCATCCGCAAGCTGAAGGAGCTGAAGGACAGGGCCGCCGTGAGCCTGCGGGCGAGGTCCGACAGCGAGCTGGCGAAGACCAAGGACGCGAAGAAGTAATGGACGTCCGCGAACCCCTCTCCGCCGCCATCCGCGCCCTCAAGGCCAACAAGATGCGCTCGGCCCTCACCACGCTGGGCATCATCATCGGCGTGGCCGCGGTCATCGTGGTGGTGAGCCTCGTCCAGGGCCTCAAG
>Ga0255338_1005810_pt1 | contig 11013 bp, 9 predicted proteins | sample MeOH1_35cm_T4_19_FD_203715 | JGI IMG/M metagenome (GOLD analysis project Ga0255338, IMG submission 203715) | Sandy soil microbial communities from University of British Columbia, Vancouver, Canada - MeOH1_35cm_T4_195 | ecosystem: Engineered > Artificial ecosystem > Sand microcosm > Unclassified ... | reverse complement strand
ATATTCATAGCCGTTTTCCTTGTTGTATTTGTCGATGTAAGAACGGATGTTTTTGTAAAGTTCTTCATTCTTTTTAGCCTCTTCCTGACCCAGAGCCTGCGCCGATTGGTCGCGGTAAGCCATCAGGTCCTGCTGTTTTTTCATCAGCTGAGCCTCTGTGGAGCGTGCTTGCTCCGGAGTCATGGTTTGTGCTTTCTGCTGAAAAAAGGCTACTTCATTTTGCAAAGAGCGTCCTTTTGTGGTCAGCTCGTTTTCAAGCTGGAAATTCTTGTTTTCAAGCTCTTTTCTGGTATCCTTGAAGAAATCGTAGTTTTTCAGAAGCGAATCCACCTGAACGTAAACAGTGCGGCGGCCTGCCACTACTGCACCATCTGTGGCTGCACCTGCGTCTGACGATTTGCTTGAAAAATGAAGGAAGAATAACACCGCCACAGCAAGCGAAAGGACGACGTTCCAGATCAATGAAGTATTGTTGTTCACGTTTTTAAGGTTTGGTTGTTTTGAACGAGCCGCAAAGATAATGATTTGTGTTTAAGTACAATGAATAAGTGCCTCCGGGGAGCCCGGTCGGAGCTTTTACGAGCTGTGTGTTGAAAGCGGCATGGGATGTTTGCGGAAGATCTGCCGTACCCAATGCCCTGCAACACCTGAAAAACCTCCCACAAGACCGCCAATAAGGCTCGTCACGAGCAATAGCAGAATGCCGTTGGGCAGCATAAATATCTTTGCAACGCGGTCGGACATGGCGCCGTCGGAGATGAAATGCTGGTAGTAGCCATAAAGCAGCCAAGGCACGGCAATGCCGCCAAAGCCCGTCCAGAAAGCGCCCGACGACGTGGCCGGCCGCCAGAAAAGGATCACGAACGGAACGATGCCGATCACCCACCACGGGGTGAATATTTGCAGGATTGCCGACAGAATGGCTATGATGAAGAAGTTCATGAGTTCCGGGTTAACGTTTTTGCAATACAAGACTGGACGCCAGATGCGGCACTTTCTGATCCGGCGACGTAAGGTAGATCAGCTCATTCAGCTCGCCTTTCTCCCATTTTTTTAACAAGTTGAGATAATAGGGACTACCCGGATTGCCCGACTGGCCTCCCGGGTAAATGCCATAGGCACGTGGCGTGGGGCCGAGTTCGACGACCATTCGCCACGAAGGCCCTTTGCGCTTCGTCATCGCATTGACAATGCTGCTACCCCCGCCCGTTACAAGCGGCGGCGCATTGAATGGCTTGATACTCCGGCTCAAATGCCTGATCTCCGCTGCTTTCACCTTCGACCATTGCCATTCAGGGCTCATAGCGCCTTTGCGGGCAGTGAGCGTGTCGAGCGAGGTGTTGAAACTTTGGTAAACGAGGTCGGGCAATGTCTCTTTTTCCGGCGTGTTGACATTGTCGAACCATTTTTCATGCGGTTGTTTCAAAATCAGGTATAGCGTCCGGTCGCGGGACGGATATTCCATCGGGCTCCCGGGTGACGAGAAATCGTCGTTCCAGATGGCCTGGCCTAACAGCGGATACCATGTTTCGAATATAGATGCCGCGACAGATTCCGGCGCATTCTGGTAATTCCAGTTCGAAAGCAAAATGTGGGCCGCCTTCTGTTTGGGCGTCAACGACCGGGTTTCCAGAATGTCCAGCAACTTAGGCAGCAACGTGCGTGCAAGGACGCTGAAATTGTCGTTTTGTAACATCCGCAGACTGTCCGCATTGGCGTTTGTCATCGCTTGCAAGCGCTCGTTGATACGGATAGCACGCTCGGAGGGTGCGAAACTCCAGTTGATATAATAAGGATAGGTCGTGTCGGCGGACGACTGGTTGGCGCTACTCACAAATCCCCTCGGCGGATTTTTCACAAAGGGGTTCTGTTCGGCGGGAATCCAGCCGTTCCAGTCGTCGGCGCGGGATGAGCCATCCAGCACGAATTTGCCTTGCTCCTTATATTTCAAAGGCATCTTTCCATTGACGGTAATGGCAATGTTCTTCTCATTATCGGCAAATACAAAGTTTTGCGCCGGTCCGACGTAATGTGTCAGTGCTTTCCGGTAATCGTCATAGGTTTTGGCCTTGTTGAGCTCATAAAAGGTAATAAAGCTGTTTCCGGGTTCATGTCCGATCCATTTGATCGCCAGGTTAGGCAAATCGCCAGATGTGCCGTCCGAATCGGTAACCGGCCCGTGATGGGTGTATATGATCTGCTCGCGATAGGGTTTCAGCAGACCTTTGACATGTATAATTTCCTCACGCTTATGGGTAGGTTTCCATTGATTATCATGCCAATAGAAATTCCGGTATTCGTTTTTAAATTTGATTTTATACAAATCGAAAACATCCGCGTCCACGTTGGTGACTCCCCACGCAATACGCTCGTTGAAACCGATGATCACACTTGGGATACCCGGCAGCGACACGCCATACACGTTTACGCCGGGTGAATGCAGCTGCACCTGGTACCAGATCGATGGTAGCGAGAGTTCAAGGTGCGGGTCGTTGGCGAGAATAGGGTAGCCCGTGATGGATTTCTCTGCACTTACTGCCCAGTTGTTACTACCGATGCCTTCTTCCCTGGGGGCTCTTTCGGGCAATGCGATCATTGGTTTTGCAGACAATACAATGCTATCGCCCGTTATCATTGGCGGAACGGCCTTCGGAATCGGCAGCCTGGCGAAATCCCACGTTGTGCCGGAAGGGATAACAGGGCTTTCCTGCAACATCGGGTAGTCGGGAAAGAGCTGGGCGATGGTTTCCTGGCCATATTTTTTCAATGCATTCGTCATAGCCAGCTCGTTGGAGCGCCCCGCAAGCGTAAGCGTCATCTGTTCGAGCATGTACATGGTATTGATCGGCTTCCAGGGCTCAGGTTGATATCCAAGGAGTTTGAATTCGATAGGGTAGTCCTTTGGAGCCAGTTGCCGGATAAACGCATTCACCCCGGCTGTATAGCCAAGCAATGCCTCCCGCGAGCGCGGATCGGTCATAGCCATTTTCAGGTTGGCTTCTGCACCATAACCCATTCCGAGCCTGCGGCTCTGCTGGTCCAGACTGAGCGTGGCCGGGCCGAGTATTTCGGAGAGCCTGCCCGCCGCTGCGCGGGTTTGGAGGTCCATCTGCCACAACCGGTCTTTGGCGGTAATGTAGCCTTGTGCGTAAAAAAGGTCGAAGTCGTTTTTGGCAAAGATATGCGGCACGCCTGAGTCGTCGAAGCGGATCGTCACCTCGTCATGCAGGCTGTCGAGTTGCAGGGTTACCCGAGTTTTAGGGTCGATAACCTTTTCACTGTTCTGCCATAACCCGCAGAAAGGGCTCAGGAACGGCCCGAGCGCGGGTGCAGGTGCCCAGGGCTTGTCGAGCACATAAACGAGCCCGGCCGTGATAGCGATAAACAGAATTGCCTTTACAAACTTCATAGAGAGGATGTTGACGTGCTTTTACAGGAAAAGGGCACTATTCGGAAAATACTTGCACCATCGCCTCGATCAGTTCCAGATCTGAATACATCACCGATTTTTCATCGGGAATTTCTCCGGCCATCGAAATGCCGTCAGGGAAAAACTTCTGCCGTGCGGGCCGGAATTTCTTCGCCGTCAAATGCAGTGAATGCACGCCGGCTGCTTTTAATTCCGCCGCATTGTGATGGTTTACGCCACCGCCTGCCATAATTTCGATCCTGCCATCGGCTTCTTTGGCGAGCTTGCCCAGCAGTTCCGTCGCCTGAATGGCCGCTGGCTTCTGCCCGGATGTGAGAATACGCTCGGCACCGGTGGCAATCACGTCTTTGAGCGCCTTCATCGGATCGGGGGTGAGATCGAATGCGCGGTGGAAAGTGACTTTCAATGGAGCTGCGTAGTCGACGAGGGCTTTGGTACGCGCCACGTCCACATGGCCGTCGGGGGTAAGAATGCCGAGAACGACGCCGTTTGCTCCCAGTTTTTTGGCAAGATCGATGTCCTTCCGCATGATTTCTTCTTCGAAAAAATCATATACAAAGTCACCGCCCCGTGGCCGGATCATCACATACAGCTGAATGTCAATGTTTTTTCTTACGATTTCGATGAGCCCGGCGCTAGGGGTGGTACCGCCTTCCCCGAGCCCGCCGCAAAGTTCAACCCTGCCTGCCCCGCCGGCCTGCGCATTAATACAGGATTCCAGCGAATAAGCGCAAATTTCAATAGTCATAATATGGTATTTGTAATGGTGAGGGAAATTAAGGGTTTTTCGGGGAGCGGGGAAATGTCGTGGTTACAAACTTTGTGATAGCGACATTATCATTTGATTATCAATGGGTTATTTATTATAGAGAAATTAAATATGCCACCCGGCAATTATTTTTCTTTTTTTTTGCTTTAAGCTTTTAAAAGATATCAAATTTTTTACTTTTGCAGAAAAGTAAAGTAACCATTAATAGGCGAAAATATTATGTACTGGACTCTCGAACTCGCATCGTATCTTGAAGATGCTCCCTGGCCAGCTACCAAAGACGAGCTAATTGACTTTGCAATCAGAACAGGCGCTCCGTTAGAAGTAGTTGAAAACCTTCAGGAGCTTGAAGATGATGGTCAGCCTTATGAAAGCATTGAAGAGATTTGGCCCGACTATCCCACCAAAGACGATTTCTTTTTCAACGAAGACGAATACTAATGAAAACGGCACTCTATCGGTGCCGTTTTTTTTATGATATATGGTCCGCTTTTTTACGTAACTCAATCTCCATATTGTTTTAAATCTGACAAAAGGAATGTAAATTGTTAGCGTTAACAAATGAGGAGGACGAGGTAAGTTACCGAAAGTGATTTAGTCATAACTCATAATTTATCCATTCCAACCCGATGGAGCTTCGATTGTTGAAAGAGCTGGTTAAGAAAGGTGAGGGGGAACATCTGGAATTCAAACTGAAATCCAATCACCCCGAGAAGATCGTCCGCGAAGTGGTTGCCTTCGCAAATTCAGGGGGCGGTAAGCTGATGGTCGGAGTGGGTGACGACAAGACCATAAAGGGTCTTAAAGATGCCGATGAGGATGAATACACCCTCACACGTGCCATCGACAAGTACATTTTCCCCAAAATCAGTTTCAAAAAAGAGCGCGTGGCCATCACGCCCGACCGCGACGTGCTCGTGCTGACGATCCCGCGGAGCGTCGACAAGCCGCATTATGTGGTAGACGACACGGGTGCGCGCCAGGCGTACATCCGCGTGGAAGACAAGTCCATTCAGGCAAGTCGCGAAATGAAGGAAATCATGCGCCGGGGCCGCGGCGAGCGGGATATCAGTTTTCAGTATGGCGACAAAGAAGAAAAACTGATGAAGCTGCTCGACGAGAAGGAATCGGTCACGGTAGATCTGTTTGCGACATTTGCAGGAATACCCCGTAAAATTGCATCCAACACACTGGTTGTGATGGTGCTGGCCCGGATACTGGACGTGCACCCGCAGGAAATGATCGATAAGTTCACCATGTCGATGGCATATCAATCGAATTAGCGGGCGGGTTTCAGGGCAGGCTTTTGCCTCTGATATCACCGAAGCTACTATTCTTGGGCTCGCCGATCACCTGAGACCGGTAAATACTCGTATGCCCTGACAGGAGATACGAGACCACGCATGCTATGGCCACAAAAACGCCGCATTCGCTGCCGAACAGTTCGAGACCCATTAATATGCAAGCAAGCGGTGTGTTGGTAGCGCCGGCAAATACGGCCACGAAGCCCATTCCGGCGAGGAGCCCGACGGGTAACGGAATAAAATACGATAATGCATTGCCCAGTGTGGCCCCAATAAAGAAAAGGGGCGTCACTTCGCCTCCTTTGAACCCGGCACTCAGGGTGACGATGGTGAAAATGATCTTTAATGCAAAATCCTGCGGCGGCAAATGCATTGTGAATGAATCGACAATCACCGGGATTCCCAAGCCAATGTAGCGGGTTCCTATCAACCATACGCCTAATGAAACCGCTAACCCTCCAACCACCGGCCTGAGCGGCGGGTAAGTAATCCGCTGTTTGAATTGCTGGGAAGAAAAATGAATGGTTTTGCTAAAGACGGCTGCAACGATTCCAAATGCAATGCCGGCGAGTATCGCGTAAATCAGGTTGACAAGGGACATTTCCGGAATAGCCGGAATGTGGTAATGCGTGTGCCGGACCTGCCACCAATCGGTAACCAGGCTTGCAATGATAGCCGAGGCAAATGCGGGAAAAATGGCATCATATTTGAGCCTTCCTATTAGAAATACCTCCAGTCCGAAAATAGCACCCGCCAGCGGCGTCCCGAAAACCGATCCGAAACCGGCACTGATAGCGGATATAAGTAATATTTTGCGGTCATATGCATTCAGCTTGCATAGTTTGCTGAATTGTTCCCCGATGGCCCCTGCCATTTGAAGGGCGGTCCCCTCCCGGCCTGCCGATCCGCCGAATAAATGCGTGGTAACCGTTCCCAACAGCACGAACGGTGCCATCCTGAAGCGGATGAATTCTTTGGGATCCTGGATTGTCTCGATCAGCAGGTTATTTCCCCGCTCGACTTCTTTTCCGAAATGGTGATAAAGCAAACCAATAGCGAAACCCGCAACCGGTAGCAGCCAGATGATCCATTGATGAGATTCTCTTATTTGGGTAGCCCAATCGAGCGATACGAGGAAAAAGGCAGAGGCCGAGCCTATGAGACTACCGGTTATCGAACAAATGACGAGCCATTTCGCAATGTAAAGCGTGGAAGGGAACCGTTTGTTCAGGCTTGAAAGCTGGCCAAGAAGTGAATTGGAGGAAGACACCATTTCCTTTTTTGCAAAAGTAGCAAAAATCTTTTTGTGCAAACCTCAAAAATAAATCGCCAGCACCCTCAGGCATTGGCGATTTGGATTAGCTTGATTTCAGAAATCAGAACGGCAGGTCGTCCGATTCGTCTTCGGTGAAGGTTGTTACCGGCGGAACAGGGTTGCCACCTGCATTATAAGGTGCACCGCCACCGTTTGCTCCCGCTTTTTCCACTTTCCAGGCGCGTACCTCTGTGTACCAGCGTGAGTTGTATTCGCGGCTTTCCACATCGATGGAGGCGGTTACCGAGTCGTTTACTTGCAGGTTCGACTGGTCTATCTTGTCACCCCACAGTGAAATGCATACTTTTTTAGGATATTGCGAGGGTATTTCAAGAATAAATTCCTGTTTGCGCCACATCCCGTTTTTTCCCTGGCCTGTAACTTCCGGCAGCAAAGCAATGACAGTTCCTGATACTTCCATTGATCAATTATGTTTTAGTGTCTCTTTCAAAAATGGTTCCAAAAGTAAGCGTTTTGGTTGTCGATTGCAATGCTGAATGCTAATCGGTACCGATCGCCTGGTCGAGGTCGGCGATAATATCTTCTACATCCTCGATGCCTACGCTGAGCCTTATCAAAGTATCTTTCAAGCCAATTTTAAGACGTTCTTCCCGCGGCATGCCGCCGTGCGACATGCTCGCCGGATGCGTACAAAGCGATTCCACACCACCCAGTGACTCGCCTAATGCGAATACTTGTAGATTTTCCATTGTACGAACGGCTTTTTCATAGCTGTCGTCTTCCAATTCAAAAGACACGACTCCGCCAAAGCCGCGCATTTGTTTTCCGGCCAATTCGTGGCCGGGATGGTCGGGCAGGCCGGGGTAATACACTTTCCCGACTTTCGGATGGGCCGCCAGCCAGACGGCCACTTGCCCGGCATTCTCGCAATGGCGCTGCATTCTTATATGCAGCGTTTTAATTCCTCTCAATACCAAAAAACAATCCTGCGGGCCCGGCACCGCGCCGGTAGCATTCTGGATGAATTTTAGCTGAGCGGCGAGTTCATCGTTGCTGGTGATGAGCGCCCCCATTACCGTGTCGGAATGGCCGCCGAGGTATTTGGTTACCGAGTGCATGACAATGTCCGCACCGAGGTCCAGCGGGTTTTGCAGATATGGCGATGCGAACGTGTTGTCGACGCAGGTCAGGATATTGCGTTCTTTGCAAACGCTGGTAACACTTTCGATATCTATGATTTTCAGCAAAGGATTTGTAGGCGTTTCCAGCCATACCATTCGCGTTTTTTCTGAAAGCAGCCGGTCGATTTCGCCGACTTTCCCGATATCCACAAACTTGAAAACCAGTCCCAACGGCTCGAAAATGCGTTTCATGAGGCGGTAGGTGCCGCCGTAGATGTCGCTCGGGGCGATGATCTCGTCGCCGGGTTTGAACAATTTCAGGACAGCGTCGGTGGCAGCGAGGCCGGAGGCGTAGCAAATGCCGTGTTTACCGTTTTCCAGAGCGGCGAGGGCCGTTTGCAATGCGGTTCTCGTGGGGTTGCTGCTGCGGGCGTATTCGTAGCCTTTGTGCTTGCCGGGACTCTCCTGGACGTAGGTGGAAGTCTGGTAAATCGGCGTCATGATAGCGCCGGTAGTAGGGTCCGGCTCGACGCCGGCGTGTATGGCTTTGGTTCCGAATTTCATTTTTAAGCATTGAAATTGCCACGAAGACGCGAATTATCACGAATGTAACTTAGTGTTTATCCGGGCCTTTGTAGCATAAAAAATATATTACTACAAAAGCAAGTTCACAAAAACCTTTTGTCAAAACAACTGGTTATCCAATTAGAAAAAGTAAAGCCGATTAGCCTTGGAAACGTCAACGCCAAAAAGATTTTCACTTCCGGTCGTCGTAAGCATATTGATGACGATCGTACCATTGGTGACGACCTCTATTATAACAGCTTGGGCTATCAACCATGAAGAGATACTCCGTGAACTGCCTTTGGCATGGTGGCTTGGCGTCACATTGATCCTCACACTGGCCTCTTCCGCCGCGTTGACGCCCCCTACATTTCTGGCACTGGTTTATGGTTACTTCCTCGGCTGGTCCTCGCTCCCGATGCTTTTCGCGTTGAACATCGGCGCTATATCCATTATATATGTATCCGCTCATTTTCTCCACGCGGCGTCCGTGCGAAATTACCTGATCCAGGTTTATCCACAGGTCAGCACGCTGCTGCGACGGTTTTACAAAAACGAGTTGAGGCTTATATTTTTTGCAAAACTCTCTCCGGTGTTGCCGTTTGCGATTACGAACCTGTTTTTTGCTATGGCCGGCGCACGTTTCAAACAGGTGCTCACCGGCGGGACATTAGGCATGATCCCGAGAACATTACTGGCTGTCTGGGCAGGTAAGGAAGCACAGGATATCCGCTATTTGCTCGAACATCCGAATGAAGGATTGGCTACAAAAATCGTGCTGATAGCCCTCATTGTGATATCAACCGTGGGGATCGGATATTTCTTTAAAGACAGAAGTATAGTAGAATCATAGGGTGATTTTTTGACGCACCGGGTCTGCTTTGATAATATCGTACAATAATACGCTACAAAACGCTACAAAACCATCGGCTTCATCCTGTTTCTTTGTGGTAAAGTTATAAATACCCGAAAAGTAGAATGAAATCCTTACCTGTCATTGATCTTGTCATTGTAATTGCCTACCTGGTAGGCATGGTTGCCGTAGGGGTTTACTTTTCAAGGAAGAATACCAATGCCGAGCAATTCACCAAAGCTTCGGGGCGCATCCCCGGCTGGGCGATCGGTATTTCTATTTATGCGACGTTTTTGAGCAGCAATACTTTCCTCGGCGTGCCGGGCAAGGCATTCGGGAGCAACTGGAGTTCTTTTGTATTCAGCTTGTCGATGCCATTTGCGGCCTGGGTGGCCACCAAGTTTTTCATACCTTTTTACAGAAGCACAGGCGAAGTTTCGGCTTATACGCACCTCGAACACCGTTTCGGCCCTTGGGCGCGTACTTATGCGGTGATCTGCTTCCTCCTGACCCAGCTCGCCCGCATGGGATCCATTTTCTTCGGGATCGCATTGAGCTTACAGGCACTGACGGGCTACCCGATGTCGACGATCATGATCGTCGTGGGGATTTGCATCGTTTTGTACACGGTAATGGGGGGTATGGAAGCGGTGATCTGGACGGAAGTCGTGCAGGGAGTCATCAAAACCATTGGTGCACTCGTGATACTTTACCTGGTCGTGGTGGGGGTATCGGGCGGGATGCCCAGCATTATCGAAATTGGTAAAGCGAACGATAAATTCAGTCTGGGCACATTTGCGCCGGATTTTACGACCGCGTCATTCTGGGTCATTTTGCTCTACGGTTTTTTTATGAACTTGAACAATTTTGGCATGGACCAGAATTACGTGCAGCGGTACCACACCACCTCATCGGCCAAAGAGGCGGCGGGCTCGGTATGGCTTTGCGTGTACCTGTATGTGCCTGTATCACTGATATTCTTCTTGTTGGGAACTTGCCTTTTTGCCTACTATCAGGGCAATCCGGAGTTGCTGCAAACCATTAAAATGCAGGTGGCCGCTGAAAAACTGCCGGGAGGGACTGCGGACGCCGTCGCTAATCTCGCTGCGACGCTCACACCGGCCGATTATGGCGACAAGGTAATGCCGCATTTCATGGTCAATAAAGTGCCGGTTGGCTTGCTCGGGTTGATCATTGCTGCGATCATGTCGGCTGCGATGAGTACGATCAGCTCGGGAATGAATGCTTCGGCGACGGTATTTTCCGTGGATATTTATCAAAAATATATCAAATCCGACCTGACTCCAAAGCAATCGCTCCGCCTGCTCTACATTGCGACCACCGTTTTCGGCTTACTGGGCATGATTACCGGCATTGCGATGATCGGGGTGAAAAGTGTGCTGGATGTGTGGTGGATGCTTTCAGGGATTTTTGCAGGTGGAATGCTCGGATTGTTCCTGCTGGGTATCATCTCGAAAAGTACGAGAAATACCGAGGCGCTTACGGCAACAATTATCGGGATCGTGGTCATCATTTGGATGACGTTCTCGACGCAGCTTCCCGACACCTATTCACATTGGCGAAACCCGCTCCACCAGAACATGATTATGGTGGTAGGAACACTGACGATCTTTTTGGCCGGCGTGCTGCTTACCAGGCTCAGACGCAGGGAACCGGTTGAAAAAGATGTGCTTTT
>Ga0255338_1005809_pt1 | contig 11013 bp, 7 predicted proteins | sample MeOH1_35cm_T4_19_FD_203715 | JGI IMG/M metagenome (GOLD analysis project Ga0255338, IMG submission 203715) | Sandy soil microbial communities from University of British Columbia, Vancouver, Canada - MeOH1_35cm_T4_195 | ecosystem: Engineered > Artificial ecosystem > Sand microcosm > Unclassified ... | reverse complement strand
CTGAGACCCCCGTAGGCCTCGGCAACCGTTCGAAGCGCAAGCAGCCCCGCCGCTCGATCATCCGGGTCATCCAGGGATTCCATCGCGGCCTTCAGGTATTCAACAGCCAACTCCGGATCTGCCTTCAGATCGGCCACCTCAAGCTTGTGGTGAGATACCGCTCCAACAGTCTTCTTGGTCATTTCTGTCTCCGCTTCCAGTCGGCCCAATACTCCTGGGCCAATCGGATGTCGCCTTCCTGGCTTTGTTTGGTCCCGCCGCACAGCAGGATCACGACGGTGTTGCCGTGGCGGCCAAAGTAGACCCTGTATCCGGTGCCATAGTGTTCCCGCAGTTCAAGAACGCCTTCGCCTACCGATGTGCAGTCACCGAATAGGCCGGCCTCGAGGCGCCGCAGGCGAACTCGCACCTTCGCTTGGGACCGCTTGTCATCTATGGATTGAAGCCACTCCGTGAACGGCACGCGGCCGTTTTCCGCTTGATATCGGAGGAGTTCGAACACCGGACCAGTGTAGCTTATAAGCTACAGAACCGCAAGTCGTTGTAGTAGTGCGACCGCCCGCCGACGCGATGGGCACCTGTCGTGGTCAAGCCGCGTCTTTGAGCGGCACGATGTCGGTTTGGACAGTGGCTCCAACGCTTCTTTCGGCGACTTCCAAATCGTATTGCGACTGCAGGTTCATCCAAAGCTGCGGTTCGACGCCAAAAAAACGGCCCAACCGAAGAGCGGTATCGGCGGAAATCGCGCGCTTCCCCGCGCACACTTCGTCAATTCGGCGTTGCGGAACGCGGATCTCCTTGGCCACCCGATACCGCGTAAGCCCCAGAGGTTCAATGAAATCCTTAAGCAAGACCTCTCCGGGGTGCACAGACGCCAGGCGCCGCCCAGTGAGGGCACTGCCGAACTTCACCATCCCGATATCGCTGCGCTTAATGGCCATGTCACCTACCCCTAGTGATAATCAACTACCTCGACATCGAACGCGTCGCCCCGCTCCCAGCGAAAGCAAATGCGCCACTGATCGTTGATGCGAATACTCCATTGCCCCCGGCGGTCCCCGCGAAGAGCCTCAAGGCGGTTTCCCGGCGGCACTCGCAGGCTATTAAGGGAGACGGACGCATCAATCAGCTTGAGCTTTCGCCTGGCGGTCTCCTGGACGGTCCGTGGAAGCCGCCGGACCTCGTGCCCGGAAAAGATTGCCGCGGTGACCTTGTCGGCGAAGGACTGAATCACACAAATATACTACCGTATCGCGTTAGTATTGTCAGCCGGTAGTAACAACCCCGATTTTTGGCGGAGATATTTGTAGTGCACTCAGCAGCTAAGCAGCCTCACGCAATGGCGCCCGAATGACCAGTTCATCATATGGCGCCTTAATGAGCCCAGCCTCGTCCCGCTCTAGGAGATGCCTCGCCTCCAGTTCGGACACATCCGTGTGAACATTTTTGTAGTCCCTGCGCAGTGCGCCTGCGAGCGCCCTGATTGACAGTCCGGGATTCTGGGCGACATGACGAAGCAGCTCCATGCGCTTTGGCGAAAGGAGGGCAGTAAGCTCCGCAATCGAGCCAACCCCAATTGTCGCTTCCAGTGCCTTGCCAGCGGACGCGCCTTTCCACGCTCGCGAGAATCGCTTCAAGGCTTCCCCCGAGCTCATTACCTCGACATATAGCTTCTTCATTCGGTCCACCTCCATCCAAACTGCGCGCATTCCCCGCGGAAATCGTTCAGCAGTTGTTCCAGTGATGAGAAGTCGTAGGGGGTCTGAATCTCATCGGACCCAATATGGCGATGATTCCCCTTACCTGCCTCGTTGTCGTAGCGCACCAGGGTTTGGCCCGCTCGACCCAAGTAGAGCCGATACTTGAGTCCATGAGGGCGGTCCTTCGTCGGGCGCGGTAGTTGCCACAGCACCATCTGAACCAGAAGCTCGCCCTGTGTAGCCTTGAAATCCAGAAGTAGGGCTGCTTTGGCCATATGGTGTATTAGGCCATAGCCCCCCAGGCGCCGTCAATGGCGAGGAACTGTCATGCCATCGCTGTCAACCGGAAGTAGTTGTAGTGGGTTCCCGTCTCCGTGTCGAAGTACTGGCCCGGGAATCTGAGGTTGAAGGCGAACGCGCCCACGCTCGCCGGATTCTCGTTCGGTGCGGTCTTGCCGAACGGGTCGTTCGGATCCCACGCCCAGCGAAGCTGGTTCGCCGCATCGCTCACCGCCCTCGGCGAATTGAGGTTGTCGGACCACACGTAGTACACATCGTAACCGGAGGGCTGCTTCGGCCGCATCGTGGCCACCGGGATGTCGCCCAGCCACACCAGTTCCTGGATCACCGCCCCGGCGGCGTCGTATTCGCCGACGAGCCGGCCGGCCTCGTCGTAGGCGAAGTACGTGTCCGAGCCCGCGTTCTTGCGCACCCGCTGCCCGAGCCCGTTCACGAGGTAGGTCGCCGAGCCCGCCTGCTTCAGGCGCCCGCGGCCGTCGTAGGCGTAGGTGATCCCCGCGCTCGCCGTGACGTTGCCGGCATTGTCATACGTGAAGCTCCGGGTGGTGGCCCCGCTCAGGCTCGAGAGCTTGTGACTCGTGCCGGGATAGGTGTAGGTGGTCGAGGCGGCGTTGATCGTCGCGTTCGTCCGGTTGCCGTTGGCGTCGTAGGCGTAGCTTTGCGTCTGGCCCGCGGCGAGGTTGGCCGAGTTCAGGCGGTTGAGCGAGTCGTAGCCGAACGTCTGCGACAGATCGGCATAGGTCCCCGTCGACGGCCCCAGCGTGACGCTCTTGAGCCTGCCGTCGAGGTCGAACGTGCGCTCGTAGGTCTCGCCGTTGGCCCAGAGCCATTTCCGTGGGCCTCCGAACGGGAAGTACTCTCCCGCGGACAGCAGGATCGCACCGTCGACCGAAATGGCGCTCACCCGCCCGGCGGCATTGAACCCGTAGGTCACGACCCGGCCCGAGGGATAGGTGATCCCCGTCTGGCGTCCCTGGGAGAAGGTGTAGCCGGTCGTGAACGCCTTGTTGGCCGGTGCCGCGGTGACGGTCTGCGTCTTCGCGGTCACGCGCCCCAGCGAGTCGTACGTCCAGGTCGTGTTGCCGGACGGGTCGGTCACCTTCGTGAGCCGCCCCCGAGCATAGGGTCCGCCCGTGGTGGTGTTGTCGTATTCGTACGTCACCGTCCCGTCGGCGACCGTGGCAGAGACCACTCGGTTGAGCGCGTCGTAGGCGTAGGTCGTGGCGACCGACCGGGCATCGGTCTGCGTTGCGACGTTGCCGGCAGCGTCGTACGTGAAGCCCGTCGTCCCCGTGTCGGGCGAGACCTGCTGCGTGAGGTTCCCGAGCGAGTCGTAGGTGTACGTCGTGGTCAGGTTGCGCGGGTCCTTTACCGAAGTGAGCCGGTCCTTCGCGTCGTAGGTGAAGGTCGTGCTCCCGTTGGCTGGGTCGGTGGTGGAGCTGAGGCGGCCGAGCACATCCGTGTAATTCGTGGTCAGCCGCAACAGCGGATCGGTCACCGTCGAGAAGTTGTCGTATGGGGCGTAGCCGTAGGTGGTCGTCTGCCCGGCGGCTCCCAGCACCTTTTGCAGCCGATTGGTGCTGTCGTAGAGCGACTGCTGGATCCGCCGGAGCTGGCCCTGCGGGTCGAACACGCTCTCCTGGACGCGATTGCCCTTCACGTCGAGCACGTAGTCGATGCTGTTCATGAGGTTGTCGTTGAGTCCAACCAGGCCGTTGGCCGCGTCGTACTGGTACGTCACCCACGATCCGTCGGGCAGGGTCACTTTCGAAAGATTGCCCGCGAAGTCGTAGTCGTAGGCCGTGGTTTCGCCCGCCGCCGTCCGTGATGCGAGCCAGCCCCGCGGCGTATAGGCAAGGGTCGTCACCACCCCGTTCGCATCGGTAATCTGGGTCGGATGGCCATCCAGGTCGTAACTGTTGAACGCGGTCACCTGGCCCGCGGCGTTGGTCACCGTCTGGACCTGGCCACGGCATCCCACGCACGTGTCGTTGTCGGCGTAATAGGTGATGGCCGACACGTCCGTCACGTCGGTTCGCGGGCCGTCGATCGTGAGCAGCTGGCCGCGCGCATTGACGGTGTAGTTCCACTCACGGATGCTCGTGCCCGCCGTGAGCTTCTTCTTCGTGAGGTTCCCGTTGGCGTCGTAGGTGAACGCCGTGACGAGATTCACTCCCGACACCCCGGAGGGTTCCGTGATCGTGGCCGGAAGGCGGAATGTCGGATGCCACGTCGTCGTGATCGTGCGCGCGACCGACGTGCCGGAGGCCTCGGTGCGCGAGGTCTCCAGGTTCCGGGCGGCATCGTAGGCGTACGTCGTGACCTTGCCGCGCAGGTTGGTGTGGCTCGTGCGATTGCCGTTCGCGTCGTAGGCGTACTGGTCGTCGACGGCCGGGCCCTGGTGGCGGGTCAGCTTGCCCACGCCTCCAATGTCCGAGAAGTAATACGTGTGCGAATAATTGAATGCGTCGAGGGCAGTGACTTGAGCACCGCCGTATGTCCGGCCCGTAATCGCCCATCGGTCGTCGGGCCCCGAGTGCTCCGTGGAGACCGCCATTCCGAAGCTGTCGTAAGAGTAGGTCGAAAAGCGAATGCCGCGCTCGTCGATGATCCCCGTGAGCAGCCAGGGCCACGAGGCGTTTTCGTAGACGTAGGTGCGCACGCGCGTGTCGGGATAGGTCACCGTCGAAAGCCGACCCGATGCGTCGTAGCCATACTGGTAGACGCGGGACGCGGGGTCCGTCATCGATACGAGTTGGCCGGAAGCGTCGTAGGAAAGGGTCAGGCTGCGAGCGTATGCGTCGGTGACGGTTGTCAGTCGCCCCTGGGCGTTGTAGGCGAGCGTCGTGACAAATCCTGCCCGGGTCGTGACCGAGGTGAGACGACCCTGCGCGTCATAGAGCTCGACGTCGGACTCGGGTGTGGTCAGGCGCCAGCCGGTCAGTGCCCCGCCTGCATCCACCAGCTTTTGGAGGCGGTTCGCCGCGCCGTCGCTGTTCTGGATCTCGCCCCCCGAAAGATTGAAATGAAGCACGTCGCCTGCCGGCCGGATCGATGCCGCCATTTCATAGGCGTTGCCGGGGTAAGCGATGATCGTGGCCGAATAGTTGTGTCTCCAATAATCGGTGTTGACGGGGTGGCGCGATACGGCATCGAAGAATCCGCCGCTGTTGAAGTGCCGCACGAAGGAAAGCCCGCCGGGCGCCGCAGACGCATAATCCGTCGCCCGCTCGCGCTTCTGGCCGTTGCCGACATCGACCGGATTTCCAACGCACGTCTTGCATGGCGGCCGGACGGTGCATTCACGGCTGCCGTCGATTCCCGTCCTCCGAATGTGGGATGCATCGCAATCGAGGGGGTAGCCCTCGACGATCTCCAGGCCGGTACTCCAGGGAATGCTGCACGATTGCGGAGTGGCGTTGTAGTCCATGTCGACGCCGGCCCAGGATTCCAAGGTCCTTCGCTCCGTCAGGATTCCATTGATGTACTTCGGCCCCGTTGATTCACCGCAATTGAGCGTGCCATAGACTTCGGTAGCGCTGCTGATTCCCGGCCCAGTGCAGAACACGACCGAGGGATGCCACGCGATGAGAAAATGCATGAAGCGTGATTCCGCCTCGGGGCGGTTGGTTGGCACCGGTGCAGGTGAGAGGCAAAGCGTGTCGCTGACCCACTGACCCCCGCCCGACTCGCACCATACCCGGCGTGAAAGGGCGTTGTCCGGCCCGGTGTCGCAAGAAGAAAAGGTTTCGGGGAACTTCCTAGGAGGTGGGCAATGGGTCTTGCCTCCCTTCGTTGTGCATTCCGAGTCGGCCTCCGCATGCGCGCCGGCGCAGGCAAAAACGGAAAGGCAGGCGATGATCGTGGTCGCGACGTGGCGGATCGTGGTCTTCATGGCATTGGTGTTCATGTCGTCAGCGAGTCACGAGGGCGGTTGGGGCAGTCATCGTCGCCGCAGAAGCAGGGTCGAAAACGATCGTGTAGGTACCCGTCGTCGGAAGCGAAGCGATATCGAGCCCGCCCGTAGCCCCGTCCAGGAACGATCCGGAACTCAGGGAAGTGCCGTCGGGCTTGAGGACGTTCACCGCCACGCTCGCCCCGCCGCTCACCGTCGCTCCCGTCCAGTTGATGCGAAGGAGCTGGGCCGCCGTGCCCGCGAAGGCATAACGCGCGGTCTGCCCCGGTCGGCTGATCGCTACCGTCTGGGCCGGGTCCCCGACCACGAAAGTGCCCGCGAGCGGCGTCGAAACGGCCAGGGAGCCGGCGGCAATTGCGCTCGCCGTCGGCGGCGTGATGATCACCGAATACGTTCCCGTCACCGGCAGGTTCACATAGCTCGAGTCGCAGGAGCCCGTGCCTGAGGTGTAGCAGGTCGGCGACACGACGGAGCCGCCGTCGGGGCGATATACCGTCAGGTTCGAGGAGCTGCTGCTTGCGGCGGCGTAGGCGAGCCCCGACAGGCCCACGTCGATTCGCTGGTTCGCCGTTCCATTGAACCGGAATCGCAATGCCTCCCCGGTCCCGCCTGTGGCGAGAGCGGTCACTGGTCCATCGACGGTGAGCGCCGTGCCCGGATCGAGCACGAGTTGCCCCTGCCACGTGGATCCGTAATTCGGCTCGATCAGGACCGTATAGGCCCCCGTCGCCGGAAGCGAGCCGAAGTTCACGAAGGCAGGACTCGTGCTCGAACCCCATGCGCCGTTGAGGTAGCCTCCGGCGGGGCTGTAGATCCTCATGAGCACCGACTGGCCGGCGGGCACTGCACTCACCCCCAGGAGCTTGATGGACGTGCTGTCTCCGGCGGTACCTGCGAAGGTGTAGCGCGCGTTTTGCCCAGCACGCGTGGCGCTGAGGCTCACCGGCGTGCCGGCGACGAGCGTTCCCGCGAGTTCCGGCGACAGGTTGATGTTCCCTGCGACCTTGACGCCGGCGGAGGGCCGCACGGCGACGCTGTAGGTTCCGCTTGCCGGGAGATTCGCGAGCGTGACCTTGCACGTTGCACCCCCGCTCGTCGTGGCGCAGCTGGCTGTGCTGCCGACCTGGGTGCGGTTCGGTTGATAGACGTAGACATTCGCCGACAGGCTGCCCGTTCCGGTTGCGGAAAAGTCGGTGATGCCCACCGTGACGTTCTGCGCGGCGGTGCCGGCGAAGCGGAATCTGGCGGTCTCCGAGACGCCGGCCGGAGCGAACGCCGCGGGGGGATCCGTCGTCGCAATCATCGGCCCTTGCTTCAGGCCGAGCTTGAAGGAACCGTAGGCGCCGTACGAGGGATCGACCAGGACCGAATACGTTCCGGTCACGGGCATCGCTCCCATCTCGCAGTAGGCGTCGCCCGGCGGCATGCCGCTGCAACTCATGAAAGGCGTCCCGTCGGGCTTGGACACCCACCCGTAGAAATACTGCGGACGCGGTTGGGGGTTGATGCCGTAAATGTCGATCGCCATGCTGTCACCGGCAGTGGCGGCGAACGCGAAACGCGCGTCCTGCCCCACGCGGGAGAGCGTCACGTCCTGCGGCACTTCGACCGCAAGCGATCCCGTCACCTCGTTGTTCAGTTGGATCGTGAACGCGGCATATGAACTCGGCGGGCTCTGCGCGACCAGGGTATAGGTTCCCGCCAAGGTCGTCACGAGCTCCCCGTCGCAATTGCCCTCCGGATTCGGGCTTGTGGCATTGGCACAACTCGGCAGGGTCGGCGCGCTCAGGGCGGTGCCGTCGGGCAAATAGGCGTTGAAAGTTACGTTGTTCGAAGTCGTCGGGGTGAGCGACATCCCCATGACGCCGATCCCGACGTGCTGGTTGGCTTCCGCGGCAAACACGAATCGCATCGATTGAAAGGCGAAGTCGAGCGACGAGGCGGCCGCGGCACCGTCGATGGACAGTACCGGATCGGCCGCCACGCGCACATAGGTATTGAGCGTGGCGGAGCCGACGCTCACGAGGACGGAATAGGTTCCGGCCGAGGGCAGCTTGGGCACGTGGATCGTGGGGCGATTGGTGTTGCCCACATTCCCCGTGGCGAGCACGGTGTTGTCCGGCTTGATCACCTTGTAGGAGATCGTGGCGTTCGTGGGGCTCGTGGCGAACTGGCTGAACTGGAGCGTGTAATGCGCGTCGGCCGCGCCGTCGAAGAGCAGGAGGCCGTGCTTGGACGCAGTGCTCACCATGAGGTTCGCGTAGGTGCCGTCGGACGGCACCCGCAGGGTGGCGACGATGTCGGCGGCGTTGATGCCGGGAGGCGGAACGATGAAGTCCGTGGCGCTCGTCCCCGTGCCCAGCGACGTGGTCGCGGTGATCCGCCCCGTCGCGGTGGCCCCCGGGACCGTGAACGTGAGGTCGGTCGCCGTGGTGACGCTCGACGTCGCGGTGACACCGTTGAGCTTCACCGTCGTCGTCCCTGGCGCGACGTCGAAATTGGTGCCCGTCACCGCGACCGAGGTTCCGGAGTCGCCGGACGCCGGAGCGAAGCTCCCGAGGGTCGGCGCGCCTGGAATGACGACCACGAAGTCCTGCGCGCTCGTCGCCGTTGCCGCGCCGACCGTCACCGTGATGCGGCCCGTGGTGGCGCCCGCGGGCACCGTCGTCACGAGCGAGCCGGAGTCAGATGTGCTGACGGTCGCGGTGACGCCATTGAACCGCACGGTGTTACTTGCAGGCGTCGCGCTGAACCCCGCGCCGTAGACCGTCACGGAGGCGCCTATCGCGCCGCTCCCGGGATCGACGCCGGTAATCGCGAGTCCCGCGGCGGACTGCCGCCGGACCTGGGTGATGTTGCCCGCCGCGTCGTAGACGTACTCCACGACGTTGCCGGCCGCCGAGACAGCCACGGCCGCGCCGAGGGCCGCGCCGAGGATTCCCGCGCGAACGAGGGTACCAATTGTTTCCGGAAAGCCGCGTGCCGAAGCGCGCGACGCGTCGCGTGGGACGAACGTCTCCATCAAATTGCCTCCCATGCCCGGCTTATGCACGGGCTTGAAAGGTCCCGCGACACCTGGTCGGGCGGGATACTAACATTGGTTGGAGGCACTGCAGTTGCTCGACCGCAAATTTTTGCGGTCTGCCGTTAACGTGCCGCAAACGCACCGCCGAACCGGGTTCACGAACCGGGTACAGGGGTTACATCTGCTTGAAGAGGTGGGAATAGATGCGCGAGACGGTGAGCGTCTCGTCCTTGCCCTTGACCTTGATGTGCGCCTGGCCGCGGAAGTCGCGCGTGACGCCGGCGATGGCGTTCACGTTCACGATGGCCGAGCGATGGATCTGCCAGAACGCCTCGGGGTCGAGGCCGTCCAGGAGCTCGCGGATGGGCGTCTTGATGAGGGCCTCGGCCTCGGCCGTGACCACGCGCGTGTACTTGTCATCCGACTGGAAGAAGAGCACGTCGGCCACGGGGATGAGGCGCAGGTTCTGCCCGAAGCTCGCCTTGATCCACTGCAGCTTCTCTTTCGCCGCGCCGCCGCGAAGCTGCGTGGCGAGCTGCGACACGATGGCGTTCAGGTCCGGCGGCGGGCTCGCGAGCTTGGCCCTCAGGCGCTCGACCGTTACCGCCAGCCGCTCGTCGGTATAGGGCTTGAGGATGTAGTCCACCGCGCCCGTCTCGAAGGCCTGGATCGCGTACTGGTCGTAGGCGGTGACGAACACCACGTGCGAGCGGGTGCCCACGTGCCGCGCCACTTCCACGCCCGTCATCTCCGGCATCTGGATGTCGAGGAACATGAAGTCGGGCGCGCGGTCTTCCAGCGCCTCCAGCGCGGCGGCGCCATCCTCCACGGAGGCGATGATCTCGAGCTCGGGCCAGAGCTTCTTCAGCTTGGCCTGGAGCTGGGCGCGCAGGATCGGTTCGTCTTCGGCGAGGATCGCGGTGGGATGGCTCATGTCGGTTCCAGGGCTAGAGCGAGCGGGAAATGACTTCCTTCATGATCTCGTTCGCGCCGCCGTAGATGCGCGACACCCGGGCGTCGGCCCACGCGCGCGCGATCGGGTATTCCCACATGTAGCCGTAGCCGCCGTGCAGTTGCAGGCACGCGTCGATCACCTTGCACTGCAGGTCCGCGCACCAGTACTTGGCCATCGACGCGGTCGCGGTGTCGAGCTTGCCCTCGAGCACCAGCTCCACGCAGCGGTCCACGAAGACCCTGGCCACCTGCAGCTCCGTCTTCGCCTCGGCCAGCGAAAAGCGCGTGTTCTGGAAATCGAGGATCGCCTTGCCGAAGGCCTTGCGCTCGCGGCAGTAGCCGATCGTCCAGTCGAGCGCGGCCTCGGCGAGCGCCACCGCGGTGATCGCGATCTGCAGGCGCTCCCAGGGCAGCTCCTGCATCAGGCAGGCGAAGCCGTGGCCTTCCTCGCCCAGGCGATTGCCGGCGGGGACGCGCACGCCGTCGAAGAAGAGCTCGCCCGTGTCCTGCGCCTTGAGCCCCACCTTTTCCAGGCGCCGCCCCTTGGTGAAGCCGGGCATCGCGGTGTCCACCACGAAGAGCGTCGTGCCGCTCGCGCCGCGCGAGGCGTCGGTCTTGGCGGCCACGACCACGAGGTCGCAGTGGTAGCCGTTGGTGATGAAGGTCTTGGCGCCGCTGAGCACGTAGTGGTCGCCGTCGCGAACCGCGGTCGTGCGGATGCCCTGCAGGTCGGAGCCGGCGTCGGGCTCGGTCATGGCGATGGCGCCGATCATCTCGCCCGTCGCCATGCGGGGCAGGTAGGCGCGCTTGACCTCCTCCGTCCCGTAGTTCAGCAGGTAGGGCGCGACGATGTCCGAATGCAGCGACCAGCCGAGCAGGCTCACCGCGCCCAGCCGTGCGGTCTCCTCGAAGATCACGACGCTGTAGCGCCGGTCCGCCCCCGAACCGCCGTACGCCTCCGGCATCGTGGGGCACAGGAACCCGGCCGCTCCGGCCTTCACCCACACGTCGCGGTCGATGAATCCCTGCTTCTCGTGCCGCTCCCGGTGCGGCAGGACCTCGGCAACGACAAAGCGGCGCACGGCTTCGCGGAATTGCTCGTGCTCGGCTTCGAACAG
>Ga0255338_1005808_pt1 | contig 11015 bp, 11 predicted proteins | sample MeOH1_35cm_T4_19_FD_203715 | JGI IMG/M metagenome (GOLD analysis project Ga0255338, IMG submission 203715) | Sandy soil microbial communities from University of British Columbia, Vancouver, Canada - MeOH1_35cm_T4_195 | ecosystem: Engineered > Artificial ecosystem > Sand microcosm > Unclassified ... | reverse complement strand
CCGTGATCCGGGGCAGGTTGGTGCGGGCGAAGAACTGCGCCGCTGCGATCTTGCCCTCGTAGAAGGCCTTGTCGGCCGCGGACACGTCGCCGGCCAGCTTCTCCAGGGCCACCTCGGCGCCCTTGAGCAGCAGCCAGGCGCAGACGACGTCGCCGAGCACCATCAGCAGCCGGGAGGTGTTCAGGCCGACCTTGTAGATGTTGCGGATGTCGCCGCCCTCGGCGGACTCGTCGGCGCTCATCAGCGTGTTGATCATCGTGCCGACCAGCGACCCGGCGTCCTCGAGCGCCCTGGCGAGCAGCTCGCGCTCGACCTTGAGGCGGCCGTTCCCGGCCTCGCTCTTGATGAACGCGTCGATCTCGCTGTTGAGGTGGCCGAGCGCCTTCGCCTGGTCCTTGACGATCTTGCGGAAGAAGAAGTCCTGGCCCTGGATCGCCGTGGTGCCCTCGTAGAGGGTGTCGATCTTGGCGTCCCGGACGTACTGCTCGATCGGGTACTCCTGGAGGAAGCCGGAGCCACCGAAGGTCTGCAGCGACTCGGTGCCGAGCAGCACCCACGACCGCTCGGAGCCGTAGCCCTTGACGATCGGGAGCAGCAGGTCGTTGACCCGCTCGGCGAGCTCGTCGCGCTCACCGTTGTGCTCGGCGATCTGGACCCGGTCCTGCCACGACGCCGTGTAGAGGACCAGCGAGCGCATCGCCTCGGCGAACGACTTCTGGGTCATCAGCGAGCGGCGCACGTCGGGGTGGTGCGTGATCGTCACCCGGGGGGCCGTCTTGTCGGCCGACTGGGTGAGGTCCGCGCCCTGGACCCGGGTCTTGGCGTACTCCAGCGCGTTGAGGTAGCCCGTTGACAGCGTCGCGATGGCCTTCGTGCCGACCATCATGCGGGCGTTCTCGATCACCTGGAACATCTGCGCGATGCCGTTGTGCACCTCGCCGACGAGCCAGCCCTGGGCGGGCTCGCCGCCGCCGACCTGCGGGTCGCCGAAGGTGACCTCGCAGGTGTTGGAGACCTTGATGCCCATCTTGTGCTCGACGTTGGTGACGTAGGCGCCGTTGCGGGCACCGGTCAGCTCGCCGGTCTCGTGGTCGAAGTGCTTCTCCGGCACGATGAACATGCTCAGGCCCTTGGTGCCCGGGCCGCCGACGCCGTCGATGCCCTGCGGACGCGCGAGCACGAGGTGGATGACGTTCTCGGCCATGTCGTTGGTCGCCGAGGTGATGAACCGCTTGACCCCGGTGATGTTCCACGAGCCGTCGTCGTTGGCGGTGGCGCGGGCGCGACCGGCGCCGACGTCGGAGCCGGCGTCGGGCTCGGTCAGCACCATGGTGGCGCCCCACTGCCGCTCGACCATGATCTGTGCGATCCGCTTGTCGCGGTCGGTGCCGTTGCGGTGGACCACGCCGGCGAAGCTCGGGCCGGCGGCGTACATCCAGATCGGGGCGTTCGCACCGAGGACGAGCTCACCGAGCGCCCAGACCAGCGACGAGGGGGCCGGGGTGCCGCCGAGGTCCTCGTTGATCTGCAGGCGCCAGTACTCGGCGTCCATCCACGCGCGGTAGCTCTTGCGGAACGACTCCGGCAGCGGGGCCTGGTGGGTGGCGGGGTCGAAGACCGGCGGGTTGCGGTCGCTGTCCTCGTACGACGCCGCGAGGTCCTCGCGGGCGAGCCGGTCCATCTCGGCGATGATCGACCGGGCGGTCTCACCGTCGATCGCCTCGAACGGGCCCTGGCCGAGGACGTCGTCCCGGCCGAGCACCTCGAAGAGGTTGAACTCGATGTCGCGGATGTTGGTCTTGTAGTGGCTCACGACCCACCTTTTCGGCTCTGAGGGGTTCCGCGGCCGGCGTTTGCTACCGGTCGGTAACAACAGTATGTCTCGGGATGGTGACTGTTGCAAGCAAAACGGACACCGCTGTGACGTACGCCAAACTGCCTCTTACCCGGGGTTTTGGCGCCTCAGGCGGGTCCTGCGGACAGCTCCGCGAGCCGGCGCTTGTGCTTGCGCCGCTTCCGGTCCAGGCGGGCGTTCTCCGCCCGGAGCCGGGCGACCTCGGCGCGGAGCCGCTCGACCTCGGTCGTGGTCGCGGACAGCAGCTCGACGACGGCCTCGAACTGCTCCTCGCGGCTCGCGACGGTCGGCGGCGTGAGGCTGGCCTGGATCAGCGACCCGTGCAGGTCGAAGCCCCGGTCGGCGATCAGCTTCGACCAGGCGGTGGTGAGGTCGAGGACGCGCTCGTGGTCGAGCTCGGCCCGCAGTGCCGGCGGCACGACGCCGTCGGGGCGGTCGAGGTCGCCGATGCCGGCCTGGCGCAGGAACGCCCGCCACACGCCGTCCGGGTCGGCGGGAGCGGCCACCACGTGGACGCGGTCGGCGTGGATCGCCCGGGTCCAGCGCGGCAGGAAGGCGGCCAGGTCGCGACCGGCCCAGAACTCCTCCGCCTGCCAGTGGCTCCGCTCGGGGTCGAGCACCCGGGCGGCGTACGACGCGAGGGCGGTGGTGCTGCCGTGCTGGAGGCCGGCCTGCCACCCGGCGTGCACCTGCGTCGGCAGGTCGCGGACGAGCACGACCAGGTGCAGCTCGACGTCCCGCAGGCCGGCCAGCCGCAGCGCCACCGCGTCCCGGTCGGCGCGGGCCGCGGTGGGCGTGCTGAGCAGGCTGAGGCCCTTGTGGTCCCAGACCTGGTCCTCGATGTGGTGCCAGGGAGTCCCGGCCGCCTGGTCGGGGACGTGGATGCCGAGCGTGGCCAGCTCGTCGCGCTGCGTGTGGAGCGCTTCGGCCAGGAACGCCGTGCCGGGGTCCTCGGGGCCGATGTGCCAGATCACCGTCCGTCGTGCCATGCCCCGAGCGTGCCCCGTCGAGGTGACGGCCGGCTGTAACGCGGTGTCATGGCGACTGAACACGCGGTGTACGGCGGATTTCCGACCAGAGCACCGCAGCAGATCGACGTACGGCGCACCCTTGGCAGCAAAACTGGAACTCGTTACAGTTTTCCGATGATCGAGTCCGAGTTCATCACCTGGGAGGCGCCCGACGGCGACCACCCCGCCCGCCGTCTTTCGCAGCGCTCCTACGACGCCGTCTCGCGCAAGGCGAAGGAGGAGTGGCTCGAGCTCTTCGACGAGGACGCGCTGCTCGAGGACCCGGTGGGTCCGTCCTTCTTCGACCCCGAGGGCAAGGGGCACCGGGGCAAGGCTGGGATCAGTGCGTTCTGGGACATGGCGATCGCGCCGGTCAAGGAGTTCCGGTTCACGATCCGCGACTCGTTCGCGAACGGCAACGCGTGCGCGAACATCGGCACGTTCAGCACCGTGATGGACGACGGCACCCTGGCCGACACCGACCTGATCGCCACCTACGTCATCAGCGACGAGGGCCGGATCCTGTCGATGCGGGCGCACTGGGAGGTCGAGCGAACCCTCGCCACGGTGCGCAAGCCCGCCTGACCCGGCGGGCCGGTCAGTCGCCGAGCCGGACCGAGACCCACTCGACGAGGGGGCGCAGGGTGCGCCAGTCCTTCCGGACCGCGTCGAGCATCGCCGGGCTGTGGATGATCTTGTCGAAGCCGTAGGGCTTGCCGACCGTGATCGACCGGTGCCGGAGCAGGTCGATCCGGGGGTGGGCGGCGTCGTAGCCGCGCGGCGAGGTCTTCAGCCGGTCGCCGCCCACCTCGAAGCCGGCCTTCTCCAGCCGGGCGAGGATCCGTTGCAGCTCCCGGCCGGTCGCCTCGTGGTCGATCGAGGTCCGGATCCGGGCCAGGTCGGCGGCGCTGGCGTCGTAGAAGCCGCCCCCGGTGCGCACGCCGCGCGCGGAGATCTCGACGTACCAGCCGCAGGCAGGTCCGGCCGCGACGAAGGCGCCCTGATGGGTCTTGTACGGCGTCTTGTCCTTCGCGAACCGCACGTCGCGGTAGGGCCGGAACACCTTCGGTGCGCCGAACTCGTCCGCGAGGGCGTCGGTCAGCGCGGTCATCGGCGCCTTGACCGACTCGGTCCAGACGCCCTTGTGCGCCTCCCAGAAGGACTTCGTGTTGTCCATCTCGAGGTCGTCGTAGAAGTCGAGGGCCGCCTCGGGGAACCCGCTGAACTCGCTCACTCGCCGAGACTAGCGAGTGACGCCTCGGCGCATCTCGGCTGCGAAGTAGTGACGTCTCGGCGCTCTCGAGCCCTGAAGTAGTGACGTCTCGGCGTGATCTGGAGCGGATGACGAGATTCGAACTCGCGACATCGACCTTGGGAAGGTCGCGCTCTACCAACTGAGCTACATCCGCATGCCGACCCCGTACCCTGCGAGCAGCGGCCGACGAGGAGTGATGGTAGCCGACAACCGGAGCCGACATGCACAGGCTCCGCACAGGCCGCTGCAAGGTCCCCTTGGGGAACTTGGGAGACTGTCCCGAAGTCATGCCGTCGAAGAAACGAGCTCACATGTCCCGCACCGCCACCCTGCGCCGGCTCGCGCCCGTCGCCCTCCTCGCCGCCTCGGCCCTCGTGCTGACGTCGTGCGGCAGCAGCGGCGACAAGTCGGGCAAGGCCTCGGACTCCAGCAAGCCGTCGGCCAGCTCCTCGCCGAGCAGCGCGGCGAGCGGCTGCGACGCGTACTCCGCGGGCGACACCAGCAACGGCGTGAAGGTCGAGGGCGAGTTCGGCAAGACCCAGACCGCCACCTTCACCACCCCCCTCAAGGCCACCGGGCTCCAGCGCACCGTGCTCACCAAGGGCACCGGCAAGGAGACCACCACCGGTCAGACCGTCGACGCGCTGATCAGCGTCTACCTGGGCAAGGACGGCAAGGCGCTCGGCACCGAGCCGGTCAGCCTCACCGTCGGTGACTCCTCGATGATCAAGGCGTTCCTCGCCGGCATCGACTGCGTGCCGCTCGGGTCGCGGGTCGTCGTGGCCGCACCCGCGAAGGACATGTACGGCGACCAGGGCAACAGCCAGCTCGGCATCACCGCCGACGACAGCCTGGTGATCGTGACCGACGTGATCGGCCTGAAGAAGCAGCTCAAGCCGGCCGAGTGGACCAAGGACACGCCGACCGTCACCTTCGACGCCGACGGCAAGCCGACGCTGAAGCTGCCCGCCACGAAGCCGCCTGCCGACCTGATGCTCAAGGTGCTGCGCCCGGGCGACGGCGACGTCGTCAAGAGCGGCGACACCGTGACGCTGAACTACCAGGGCACCAGCTGGGACACCGGCAAGATCTTCGACCAGAGCTACGGCAAGCAGCCGGCCAGCTTCGCGACCAACCAGGTCGTGCAGGGCTTCGGCGCGGCGCTGGTCGGCCAGAAGGTCGGCACCCGCCTGGTCGTCACCATCCCGCCGAAGTACGCGTACGGCGAGAAGAGCGCCACCGACTCCAGCGGCCTCGGCGGCCAGACGCTCGTCTTCGTGATCGAGATCCAGAAGACCGCCAGCGCCCAGTAGTCAGCCGGTCGTCATCGCCCGGTCGGCACCCCGCCGGCCGGGCCGATCGGCGCCAGCGCCGGACGCTTGGGCTCCACGTCGTCACCCGAGGAGCGTCCGGTCAGCCGCCGGTGCACCCAGGGGGCGACGTGCTGGCGCGCCCAGGCGAGGTTCGCGGCCCGCCGCTCGCGGGCCGACATCGGCACCGGGTCGGGCAGCGGCAGCGGGGTGAGCGGGTGGTCGGCGGCGAGCGCGTCGAGGACGGCGATCGCGATCGCCTGGTGGCCGATCGCGTTGAGGTGCAGCCGGTCCTCGTCCATGATCTCGCTGACCTTCCAGCCGCGCATCCGCCACATGTCCACCAGGGTCGCGTCGTGGCGGTCGGCGATCTCGCGGACCCACTCGTTGAAGATCGCCATCCGGCCGCGCAGCGGCTTGAACACCGGGTTCACGCCCGGGTCGGCGATCGTGAACATCACCAGCCGGGCACCGGTGCCGGCGAGCCGGCCGACGCCCTCGTCGTACGCCGCGGCGAGCGTGTCGAGGTCGACGCGGGGGCGGAGCACGTCGTTGCCGCCGCCGTGGATGGTGACCAGGTCGGGCGCGAGCGCCAGCGCCGGCTCGACCTGCTCGGCGAGGATCGCGGGCAGCTTGCGGCCGCGGACCGCGAGGTTGGCGTACCCGAAGTCGGGGGTCTGCGTCGCGAGCACCTCGGCGACGCGGTCGGCCCACCCGCGCAGGCCGTTGGGGCGGGCGGGGTCGGGGTCGCCGACACCTTCGGTGAACGAGTCGCCGAGTGCGACGTAGCGGTGGAACGGCATGGACACATTGTGACGTCCCTGCCGTTCCACCGCCCGTCCGGTCAGGTCGACCGCTGGTAGGCGCCGAAGGCGCGGGTCGCCAGCCAGCCCATCACCAGGGCGGTCGCCGCCAGGGCGCCGAACCGCGGCCAGACCTCGGCCCAGTCGGTCCCGCCGGCCAGGGTCTCCCTCGAGACCACGACGGCCCACTCCAGCGGGTTGAACCTCGCGACCACCTGGATCCAGTGCGGCGCCAGGTCGAGGTCCATGACCGCCGAGGACAGGAACGTCAGCGGGAGCGCGGTGAACTGACTGATCCCGATCAGTGCCTCCTGCTGGCGCACCAGCAGCGCCACCGCGTTGGACAGGGCCGCGAAGACGAGCGTGAGCAGGATCGCGGACACCGTCGTCAGGGCGATGCCGAGCCAGCTGAACCGACCGTCCATCAGCCAGGCGACGCCGAACACGATCAGGGTCTGAACGACGCACACGATCGCCTGGTAGGCCAGGGTGCCGTTCATCATCGCGCCCCGGCTGACCGGCGAGGCCAGCAGCCGGTCCATCACGCCGCGGTTCATGTCCTCGATGTAGACGGTGCCGGCCCACGCGGCGTTGAACAGCGCGGTCATCGCCACGACGCCCGGGGTCAGGAACTCCACGTAGCTGCCGGTCCCGCCGAACCCGGGGATCTGGGTCACCGACCTCAACAGCTGCCCGAACAGCACCAGCCACACCATCGGCTGGACGAGGGTCACGAAGACGAAGATCGGCTGTCGCAGCATCGCCTTCACCGACCGGTTCGTGAGGTACGCCGAGTGCGCCACCAGGGTCGACATCAGGCCACCGCCTCGAAGGTCCGCCCGGCGTACTGCAGGTAGACGTCGTCGAGCGAGGGACGCGCCACCGTCGCGGACGTCACCGTGAGACCCGCGGCGTCGAGGGCGGCGAACACCTGCGGCACGGCCCGGGCGCCGGTCGCGGCCCGGGCGTGCACCGTCGTGCCCTCGGTGGCGATGTCCCAGAGCACCGGCTCGTCGGCGAGGACCTTCGCGGCGAGCCGCGCGTCCTCGGCCGACGCCAGCTCGACGTTCACGGCGTCGCCGCGGAGCCGGGACTTCAGCTCCTCCGGGGCGCCCTCGACCGCGACCCTCCCGTGGTCGACGATGGCCAACCGGTGGGCGAGGCGGTCTGCCTCGTCGAGGTAGTGCGTGGTCAGCAGCACGGTCATCGCGTCGTCGCCGGCCAGCCGGCCGATCTCGGCCCACAGCTCGGCCCGGGCCTCCGGGTCGAGTCCGGTGGTCGGCTCGTCCAGGAACAGCACCTCGGGCCGGTGCACCAGCCCGATGGCGACGTCGAGCTTGCGGCTCATCCCGCCCGACCAGGTGCGAACGAGCCGATCGGCGGCGTCGCCGAGGCCGAAGCGGCCCAGCAGCCAGCCCGCCCGGTCCATGGCCTCGGCCTTCGACATCGCCTGGATGCGGCCGGCGAGCACGAGGTTCTCGCGACCGGTGGCCATCGGGTCACTCGACGGCTGCTGGGAGACCAGCCCGATCCGGCGTCGTACGCCGGTGGGGTCGGCCGCCACGTCGACCCCGGCGACGACGGCGGAGCCTTCGTCGGCGCGGGCCAGGGTGGACAGGATCTTCACGGTCGTCGACTTGCCGGCGCCGTTGGGCCCGAGCAGCCCGAACACGGTGCCGCGCTCGGCCTCGAAGCTGAGCCCGTCGAGGGCCTGGACGGCGGTCCCGGCCTTCCGGTCCGGATAGGACTTGCGGAGGTCCGTGGCGCGCAGGGCGGGACCGGTGGGTGGGGTGGACATGTGCTGCTCCTCTGGAAGGAGAGCCGCCCGTAGACTTGCGCGTGCATCCGGGGCAGGTCGTCAGGCCGGCTCTGGGTTGGCCCCCGGCCGGTGTTGCCGCACCTGTCGGGGGTTCTTGTTCACTGGGTCGGTTCGCCGGCGAACATCGCCGCCTCCTCGCCCAGGTGCTTGACGGGGTCACGCATGATCTCCTCGAAGGTGATCCCCTTCGCCAGGAGCTCGTGGATCTTGCGCCAGCCGGTGACCCCGGTGATCCGGTCCTCCTTCAGCGCGGTGACCAGCTGCTCGACGTACGCGAGCTCGGCGGTCAGCATCGCCCGCCGGAACTCCTCCTCGACCACGAAGATCCCGGCCAGCCCGGCGTCGCGGGTCGCGGCGAGCATGGCGTCGGTGCGGCCGAGCTCGGCCTTGAGCAGGATGGCGCGCTGGCCGAGCAGCCTGATCGCCTCGTCGGGACCGAGCCCGAGCACCAGCGCCAGGGCGGTCTCCAGCGAGTGGTACTCCCGCACGGGCGTCGCGAGCAGCTCCGAGAGCCAGCGGTCGTGCTCCTCGCGACCGGCGGCGGTGATCGCGTAGACGGTGCGCTCGGGGCGCCGGCCCTCGCGGACGGTCTGCTGCGGCTCGATGTAGCCGGCCTTCGTGAGCGACTCGACGACGGAGTACAGCGCACCGTAGTTGAGCCGGATGCTCTGGTCCTTGCCGCGGTGACGCAGCGTCTGCGAGATCTCGTAGGGATGCATCGGCCGCTCGTTGAGCGACGAGAGCACGGCCAGGGCGAGGAGGTTGGTGAACCGGCGCCGGGCCATGGCTCGCTCCTTCCGACTCATTGCTCAACTACGAATACTCTGATCAGAGTATTCGCTGCGCAGCGCAAGCCTGTCAAGGGAGAACCGGGCCGGGTTCGATCGGGCGGTCAGCAGATAGGGTGCGGCTGTGCTGCTCTCCGACCGCGACATCCTCGCCGAGATCCACGCCGAGCGGATCAGCGTCGAGCCGTACGACGAGGCGATGATCCAGCCGTCCAGCATCGACTTCCGGCTGGACCGCTACTTCCGGGTGTTCGAGAACCACCGCTACCCGCACATCGACCCCGCCGTGGACCAGTCCGACCTGACCAGGGTGGTCGAGCCGGACGGCGACGAGCCGTTCATCCTGCACCCCGGCGAGTTCGTGCTCGGGTCGACCCACGAGGTCGTGACGTTGCCCGACGACATCGCCGCCCGCGTCGAGGGCAAGTCCTCGCTGGGCCGCCTCGGCCTGCTCACCCACGCGACCGCGGGCTTCGTCGACCCCGGGTTCAGCGGCCACGTCACCCTCGAGCTGGCCAACGTCGCCACCCTGCCGATCAAGCTCTACCCGGGCATGAAGATCGGCCAGCTGTGCTTCTTCCGGCTCTCGTCGCCGGCCATGCACCCGTACGGCTCGGAGAAGTACGGCTCGCGGTACCAGGGTCAGCGTGGCCCGACGCCGTCGCGTTCTTTCGCCAACTTCCACCGCACCCAGATCTGAGGCTCTCGCCGGGTCGGCAGCGGGCGGAGCGCCCGGCGTGACCAGAGCGGGGTGGTCATCGGCGGGGGAGGCGGCGCTGGCGGGCGCGGCGTACCCGCTCGGTGATGATCAGGTTCGCCAGCTCTCTTTGGAGGGTCGGGTTCTCCCACATGGCGGTTCCTCCTCTCGGGTCCGGATCGGTCGGGGTTGCTGCTCAGCCGGTGGTGCGCTCGCGGGCGCGGCCTGGTCCTGGTGGCGCATCGGGACTCACACCTGGACCAGGCGGACGTCGCCGCTCACGGTGGAGGCGCGGAGCTCGACGTAGTCCTGGCCCTCGGCCGGCTTGCCGGCGCTCTGCAGGTCGCTGTGGACCGAGCCGCTCACGGTGTTGACGTCGGTCCACACCGGGGTGCCGGCCGGGATGCCGACCCGGACGTCGCCGGAGACGTTCTTGGCGGTGATCTTGCCGCGGGGCGCGTGCCCGACGACCACGTCGCCGGACGCCGTGGTGAGGCTGACGTCGGACTCCGAGCGCTTCAGCTCGACGTCGCCCGACCCGCTCTTGACCACGGTGCGCTCACGGACGACGCCGATCACGACGTCACCCGACCCGGTCGAGATGCCGGTGGTGCCGCGCACGTCGCCGAGGTCGACGTCGCCCGAGCCGCTCTTGATCCGCACCTCGGCGGCGGCCTCGTGGCAGCGGACGTCGCCGGACCCGCTCTCCACCACGACCGGGCCCTCGGCGCGCTCTACCTCGATGTCGCCCGAGCCGGTCTTGAGCTTCACCACGCCGAGGGTGCCGACGGTCTCGGTGTCGGCGGACCCGGTCTTCGTGGTCAGGTCGCTGCCGGTCGGTACGACGACCCGGACGACGTGCGAGTCGATGCCGATCCCGAAGAACCGGCCCTTGGGCGGGACGACGATCAGGTGCCGGTCACGGAGCTCGACGGTGAACTCGTCGGCGCGGGGCCCGGTGATCTCGACCCGGGTCTCGGTGGTGTCGGTGGCCTCGACGGTCAGGGTGCCGGCGCCGAGCTCGACGTGGGCGGCGACCGGGTCGGGGGTGGTGAAGGTCTGGTTCATGGCGCTACTCCTCGTGGGTGGGGGATCAGACCCAGCCGGTCATCCGGCGGGTGCCGCGGCGTCCCCCGCGACCGGGTCCGAAGGGGTCGGAACCCTCCAGGAACGGGATGCTGGACAGGTCGATGTCGATGTTGATGGCGCCCTCGCGGGTGGCCGACCGGAGCACGTTGACGATCCAGGTGTTCAGCGAGCTGCCGGTCTTCGCGGCCAGCTCCTCGGCCTTGGTCTTCACGCTCTCGGGCAGGCGCAGGGTGATCCGGGCGGTGGCGCCGTCCTCGTCCTCGTCCTCGGCGCTCGCGGGCGCCGACGAGGAGGACGGAGCCGGCGCGGCCGGCGCCGGGTGCTCGACCACGAACTCCAGCTCGCGGCCGGTCAGGCGCACGTCGACCGAGCCGGCGCGCATCTCGGTG
>Ga0255338_1005807_pt1 | contig 11016 bp, 9 predicted proteins | sample MeOH1_35cm_T4_19_FD_203715 | JGI IMG/M metagenome (GOLD analysis project Ga0255338, IMG submission 203715) | Sandy soil microbial communities from University of British Columbia, Vancouver, Canada - MeOH1_35cm_T4_195 | ecosystem: Engineered > Artificial ecosystem > Sand microcosm > Unclassified ... | reverse complement strand
CGCGCGCCACGCGGTACAGGATGCCGCGGCGCAGCCGGCTGCACAGGCTGCACATGGTCTTGCCCTCGGGCACCTTCTCCTTGACGATGGAGTAGGTGTCCTGGTTCTCGATGTGGAACGGGATGCCCAGCTGCGTCAGGTACTCGGGCAGGATGTGCGCGGGGAAGCCGGGCTGTTTCTGGTCCAGGTTCACCGCGACCAGCTCGAACGGCACCGGCGCGCGCGCCTTGAGCTTGAGCAGGATGTCGAGCAGGCCATAGCTGTCCTTGCCGCCGGACAGGCAGACCATGATGCGGTCGCCGGCCTCGATCATGTTGAAGTCGGCGATGGCCTGGCCGACCTGGCGGCACAGGCGTTTTTCGAGCTTGTGGGTCTCGCGCTCGATTTTCAGTTCTTTGCGGGCGTCGGCCGCAGGGGCGGTCTCGCCCTCCATCCAGGGTGCAGTCATGGGGCGGTATTGTCTCAGAGCCCGCCCGCCGACGTGGGCATGGGGCCGGCGCCCGACCCGGTCAGTCGCGCAGGCCGCTGAACACGAAATCGTGGTCCTTGCGCTCGGTGTGGCAGGCGTAGCAGGCCGTGGCGGCCTTGGCGCCGACGGCCCGCCGGGTCTTGTCGCCGCCGGCGAAGCCCTCGAAGCCCCAGCCGCCGGTGGCGGCGTATTTCCGGGCGTCCTTGCGCATGACGCCCAGCACCTTGCGCTCGCCCTCGGTGAGCGCGGCATCGGCCCGTTTCGCGTCGAGCAGGTCGAACACGATCACCGCGCCGTCGGGGAATTTGCCTGCGCGGTAGCCCTGCATCGCCTTCTTGTTGGCGTACAGGTGGTGCAAGCCGCCAAAGGATTCAAACAGCGGATGGCCCTGCTCGATCACCATGCTCTTGACGTGGTGCCAGTCGCGGTAGCCGGTCGGGTAGGGCACCTCGGGGGCGGCCGCGAGCAGGGAGCCGGCGGCGGTCATGGCCATCATGACGCACAGCAGGCGTTTCATGGTCCTCCCGGCAGGGCGGCCAGGGCCGGCGGCTGGACTTCGGGGCTCGGCGCGGGCCGGGCCCGGCGCGGGAAGGAAGAGGGCTTTGCGCATGACGGACTCCTTGCTGCGGAGAAGGATGTGCACCGGCTGGGTGCGCAAGGAGTTTTGGATGGTGGAATCCGTACTGTCAAGGCGCGTATCGAGTCGATACACGGCATCCATCTCTGTCACGGCCCTCTTCGGGCCCGCCTGCGTGTGCTGGTGCCGCCGTCGCCGGGTGGCGGTCTCAGCCTGCTTCCTTCTGCGCTCGACGTGTCGAGTCCTGGGGCGGCTTGGGCGTGGCGGTCGAACTTGTCGCCGGCAAATAGCCCAGTCGCTTGGAGACTTCCGCCGCGCACTCCTTGACGGCCAAGGCCTGCGCGCTGTTCCAGTCGGGGTCAAAAATCCCGGAAGACCCCATCAGCGTGATGCCCAGCACGATGTTGCCCGAGTAGTCGAACACGGGTGCGGCGAATGAATTCACCCCTGGCGTGGGGTTGTTGATGGACCGCGACAAGCCGTGTTGCCTGACCTCGGCGAGCTGGATTTCGACTTGCTCGGGCTTGAGCGGCTGCGCAATGTCGGGGCCCAGACGCTTGTAGTCCTCCTTCATCAGCTCCTTGATCAGTTGCCTGGGCAAGTAGGCCGCGAACAAGCGGCCGGTCGCCGTGCCAGCCAGCGACATCACGGTGCCGGTGCGCAGGTTGACGTGAAGCGGATAGATGGGGTCCACCAGTCGAACAACCGTGGGGCCCTGGCTGCCCCAGGCCGTCAACGCCACGCTGTGTCCGGTTTTCTCCGCCAGGCTCTCCGCGAAGGGGGTGGCCTCGCGCACGGGATTGAGCATTTGCAGGCTCACCAGACCCAGCTGGATGGCCGTCGGGCCCAGCCAGTAGCGCCCCGTGGCGGCCTCCTGCGTCACCAGCCCGAGCTTGCTGAAGCTCACCAGGTAGGGGTGCGCCTTTCCGGACGGCATGTCGGCCGACTTTGCCAAGTCGCCCAGAGCCATGGGTCTGCCGTGGGCGGCCAGAGCCAGCAGGAGCTGACCGCCCACCTCGATCGATTGAATGCCACGGCGTTCTTTTTCCATGGGGGTGTCCGAGGGTTCTTGAGGTGTCGAAAGTATATCCATGGCGTCCCTGAGATCTGTTTGGTTAGATTTTAACTAACTGATTCATCAAGGGTTAACCCTTAAAGAATAACTATCGCGTTAGTCTTAAACTAATTCCATCGCGCCGATCCGGTGCAGTTCAACCAAGTGGAGAGTCGAATGGCGTCAGGGAACACGATGGAATGCGACGTGCTGGTGGTGGGCACCGGCGCCTCGGGGATGGCGGCTGCCGTGACGGCGGCCTACCAGGGGCTGAAGGTCCTGGTGGTCGAAAAGGAGCCGGTCTATGGCGGAACCACGGCCCGGTCCGGGGGCTGGCTCTGGATTCCCGGCACCAAGCTGGCCACGGAGCAAGGCATCCATGAGCCGCCGGGCGCCGCACGCCGCTACCTTGCGCACGAGGCGACCACGCATTTCGACCCGGCCCGGGTGGATGCCTTCATCGAGAACGGACCGAAGGCCGTTGAGTTCTTCACCAGCAAGACCTGCGTTCAGTTCGACATGCCGCCCGTCTTCCCCGACTACCATGCCGAGGCCCCGGGTGGCCAGCCCGGCGGGCGGTCGATGGTGACCCGACCGTTCGATGGGCGCGAATTGGGCGACCGGATCGCCAACCTGGCGCCGCCCGTTCCCGAGTTGACGGTGTTCGGCATGATGCTGGGCTCCGGCAAGGAGCTGTGGCATTTCCTGCGTGCGTTCAAGTCCTTCGAGTCGTTCTTCTATGTGGCTCGGCGCTTCGGCGGCCACCTGCTGGACGTGGTGCGACATGGGCGAGGAATGACCCTGACCAACGGCAACGCACTGGCCGGGCGTCTGGCAAAGGCCGGGATGGACTTGAACATTCCGGTCTGGCTGTCGTCGCCGGTCAAGAAGCTCGTGATCGAAGGCGACGCCGTTGCCGGGGTCGTCGTCCAGCGCGAGGGCCAGACGATTCAGGTGAACGCTTCGCGGGGCGTGGTGCTGGCCTGCGGCGGATTCCCCCATGACATCGAACGCCGCAAGGCCTTGTTCCCGCATGCCCCAACGGGCCGGGAGCACTACACGCCTTCCCCGGAGGCCAACACGGGCGACGGTCTTCGTCTTGGCGAAAGCGTGGGCGGCTGGGTGGATTCGACCATCCCCAACGCCGCGGCCTGGTGCCCAACGTCCGTGACCCGGCGTCCGGATGGGACTCAGGGCGTGATGCCCCACTTCATCGACAGGGCGAAGCCGGGCGTGATTGCCGTGACCCAGGACGGACGGCGCTTCACCAACGAAGGCAATTCGTACCACGACTTCGTTCAGGACCTGGTCGTGGCCTGCAAGGGCAAGGGCGAGGTCACGGCGTGGCTGATCTGTGACCACAAGCACCTGCGGGAATATGGCCTGGGCTGTGTGGCGCCCTTCCCGTTGCCGATCGGCCGCCACCTGCGCAGTGGTTACCTGAAACGAGGAAAGACCCTGTCGGCCCTGGCGCAAGAGATCAACGTGCCCGAGAGCGCCCTGTCGTCGCAGGTCGAGACGTTCAACCGTGACGCCAGGAATGGCACGGACACGCAGTTTGGCAAGGGCAGCACCGCCTACAACCGCTATCAGGGGGACTCGCTGAACCAGCCCAACCCGTGCATGGCGCCCATCGAGCGCGGCCCGTTCTACGCCGTCAAGTTGGTGGTGGGGGAGATCGGAACGTTTGCCGGTTTGAGCACCGATGCGAGCTGCCGGGTGCTGGACAAGCAGGATCAACCGATCCGCGGCCTGTACGCCGTCGGGAACGACGCCGCCAGCATCATGGGCGGCAACTACCCCGGTGCCGGCATCACGTTGGGGCCCGCGCTGACGTTCGGCTATGTGGCGGGCATGGAACTGGCGCGGGCCCTGCCCACCGCGAGTGCACAGCCGACAACCGGCGCGCGACAGAAAGTGGCCTGACGCCACCCCCCCTTATTCACGAAAGCAGAGAGATCCATGGACATCCATTCCAACATGGCGCCCCGCGTGCTCAACGGACGGCTGGCGCTGGTGACAGGCGCGGGACAGGGCAACGGCCGAGCCATTGCGCGAGGGCTGGCCAACGCCGGCGCGCGGGTCATCGTGACCGACATCAACGCCAACACGGCACAGGCCGTGGCCGAGGAAATCAGGGCAGCTGGCGGTGAGGCCTGGTCCTTTGTGCTTGACGTCACCTCAACGGAGGACTGCGCAGCACTGGCGGAAAAGATAGGCGCCGAGATTGGGTTACTCGACCTGCTCGTGAACAACGCCGGCATGCTCATTCGCGAAGGCGTGGACAGCCCACGGGTGACGGCGAATCTGCGGCGCACGCTCGATGTCAACGTGCTGGGCACGTTCAATCCGATCCGCGCCTGGCTGCCGGCCTTGCGCGCGACCCAGGGCGCCATCATCAATGTGGCATCGATCGCCGCCTATGCGGGGCAGCCAGGCATCGTGGGCTACTCGCCCTCGAAGGGCGCCGTGAAGCTGCTCACGCAGTCCCTGGCCGTGGAACTGGGCAAGGACGGTGTCCGGGTGAATGCGATCGCGCCTGGCGTGATTGAAACGCCCATGACCGTCGCGACGCGCGAGGCGCCGGAAAAGCTGCAAAGGTTCCTGCAGCGCACACCGCTTTCCAGGGTGGGGCAGGCCGAAGAGCTTGTCGGCCCCGTCGTCTTTCTGGCCTCGGACATGGCGACCTATGTCAACGGCGTCACGCTGGCCGTGGACGGTGGCTTCCTGGCCGGCTAGGCCGGCATCGAGCGATCCAGAGCGCCTTTTCCCCGATTCGCAAAGCGAAGACCAAGAGCAGAACCACCCACAAAGGAGACATCATGAAACTGACATCCATCTTCAAGCGCACGGCCGTCCTGGCCAGTGTGATGGCGGCCGCACTGGCCAGTGCGCAGGACATCAAGCTGGGATTCAATGGGGACCTGTCGGCCTCGCCGTCGGCGCAAAGCGGCAAGGCCGGCGTGATCGGCATTCAGGCCGCGATCGACGACATCAACGCCGCGGGCGGGGTCCTGGGTCACAAGCTGACGCTCGTCATCCGTGACGATCAGTCGCAGCCGCCGAAGTCGATCCAGAACATGAGCGATCTGATCGACAACGAAAAGGTCGTTGCGGTGTTCGGCCCCACCAACTCGGGTAACGCGCTGGCGTGGAGACACATTCCCAACCAGAAGAAAGTCGTGTCCATGGGCATGATCGGCTCCGGAACGGACATCACCAAGCCCATGAGCCCCGGGGGCGACAACTACATGTTCCGTGTTTCCATGGTCGACCGGGAGCAGATTGCCGCGCTGGTGGCCTATGCCGTCAAGACGGGCACCAGGAAGATCGGCCTGATGGGTGAAACCACGGGGTATGGGCAAGGGGGGCTCAAGGACCTGGAGGACATCGCCAAGCTGCACGGCATCCAGCCGGTGGCCGTCGAGAAGTTTGCGGTGAGCGACACGGACATGACCTCGCAGCTCAACAAGATGAAGGCCGCGGGCGTGGACACGGTCCTGGTCTGGGCGCAAGGCACACCGACCGGTCAACTGATGCGCAGCATGGAGAAGATCAACTATTTCCCGACCATGCTGACGTCCTGGGCTGCCGACAACGTCACCTTCTTTGACGCGGCCGGCAAGTCCCTGGCCAGCAAGCCCATCTTCATGCGCACGATGGTCAGCCCCGCCAATCCGGCGCAGCAGAAGCTCTACGACCGGACGGTCGCCAAACTGGCGGCGCCGAGTGCCTTCCCGTTTGTCATCCATGGCTACGACGCGACCTTGCTGATCGCCGCCGCCATCAGGCAGGCCGGCGGCACCGACGGCGCCAAGATGCGCGCCGCGCTGGAGAACCTGAGCACGCCAGTGGCCGGCGTCATGAAGACCTACGACAAGCCCTTCTCCAAGGTCAACCACGAAGCGCTGCTGGCCAGCGACCTGGCCTTCGTGAAGTGGAGTGACGACAAGCTGGTCCAGTACAGCGACGCCACCCTGAAGACGCTGAGCGCGGCCGACTTCAAGCGCTGAATCGGTCACCGAGCCCCTGCTTGCGGAGCCGAGTCTCCGCAAGCGCATCAGGAGAAGTTTCGATGGATATCGCACTGCTTCAAGCATTGCTGAGTGGCCTGGCCGTGGGCAGCGCCTATGCGCTGGTGGCGTTGGGCTTCAGCGTGACCTTCACCACGACGAAGACGCTGAATTTCTCGCACGGGGAGTTCGTCTCGGCCGGTGCGTTCATCGGCATGAGCGTGCTGTTCCTGGCCCTTGGAAAGCCGCTGACCTCGACGTCGTTCGGCGGCGTCCAGCCCCATGCGGCCACCCAGCTGATGGCCTTGTGTGTCGCCTTGGGCGTGATGGGCTTGATCGGCTGGCTGCTTTTCGTTCTGGGCGTCAAGCCATTTGCCGGACGTCCCGGCATGGCCTGGGTGATGAGCACGCTGGGCTTTGGCGTGATCCTGCAAAGCGTCGGACTCGCGATCTGGGGTCCCAAACCCGTCGTGGTGCCGAGCCCGGTGGGTGACGACGTGATCCGGCTGCTTGGCGTCGGCGTGCGTCCTCAGGAACTCCTGATGCTCGCCGTGTCCATCGTGGTGATGGTCATCTTCGATCACGTCATGCGCAAGACCATGGTCGGCAAGGCGATGCGGGCGGTCGCGCAGAACCCGGGCGTGGCGAACCTGATGGGCATCAACGTGTCCGTGATGATGGTCGGGGCCTTCGTTGTGAGTTCCGCCTTGGCCGGTCTGTCGGGCTTCATGCTGGCGCCCATCGCGCAGGCTTCCCTGTTCATGGGGCTCGCGGTCGGGCTCAAGGGATTTTCGGCCGCGATGGTCGGCGGGCTGAGCAATGCCCGCGGCTGTGTGCTGGGCGGATTCCTGTTGGGCGTTCTGGAGTCCTTCGTCAATCTTTGGTCGGCTCAATGGCGTGAAGTGGCCATCTTTGCCTTGGTCATTCTGGTGTTGGCTTTCCGTCCGAACGGCCTGTTCGGCAGCAAGCTGGTGGAGAAGGTATGAACGGTCTGAAGCATTTGGCTGGCGTGGCGGCCATCGCCCTCGCGCTGACGGCAGTAGCGGGATCGATTTCCAACGACTATTACCTGCGCATCGGTTTCATGATGTGCATCTACTACCTCTGCGCCGCGGGCATGAACGTGCTGGTCGGCTATGCGGGCCAGAAATCGCTCGGTCAGGCCGGTCTGTTCGCCGCCGGGGCCTATGCGGTGGCGCTGCTGACGACCCGCTCCGACATCAGCCCGTGGTTGGCGCTGCTTCTCGCCGCGGTGGTGTCCGGCATTTTCGGCGTGCTGATTGCGTTGCCCTCGCTTCGCGTCAAGGGGCCTTACCTAGCCATGGTGACACTGGCGTTCGGCATCGTGGTGGAGAAGCTGGTTTCCGAATGGACCGACGTGTTTGGTGGCGCCCAGGGCATCTTCGGCATCCGGCCACTGACCTGGAACGATGCGCCCCTCACGTCCCAGCAATGGGTGTGGCTGGCCATCGGCTTTTCCGCGGTGACGCACCTGTTGCTGCGCAATGTCGTTCAGGGGCGCTTCGGTCGGGCCTTGCTGTCCTTGCAGGCGGACGAGATTGCTTCTTCGTCGGTGGGCGTTCGCGTCTATCGCGCCAAAGTGATGGCCTTCGTCATCGCGGCCGTGACCTGCGGGATTGCGGGCGCGTTGGTCGCGCAACAGAACCAGTACGTCAACTCCGACTTCATCAACTTTCATCTGTCCATCTTCATTCTGCTGCTGGTCCTGATCGGTGGGGTGGGGTCCCTCTACGGACCGCTGGTGGGCGCCGTGTTCCTGACCGTCATCGACGCAGGGCTGTCGAGCTGGCCGTCGGTACAGCATTTCGTCTACGGGGCCTTGCTGCTGTTCGCGCTGTTCGTGATGCCTGGCGGCATCATGGGGGTCCTGGGCCAGCTGGGGGGCCGCCGGAAGGTCGCCGCGGCCACGGCCACGCCGGCGGCTTCCGGTGACTTCAAGGTCGCTCCCGCAGTGAAGCAGCCCGAGGAGCTGCTGGTCGCCAAAGGGCTCTGCAAGGCTTACGGCGGTGTCAAGCCAGCGCAAGACGTGTCGTATCGCCTGCAGCGCGGCCATGTGCATGCGCTGATCGGTCCGAATGGCGCGGGCAAGAGCACGATGATCAACATGCTCACGGGCATCGTCCCTCCCGATGCGGGCTCCATCACCTTCGCAGGCAAGAGCATCGTGGGCGAGCCGCCCCATGCGATCTGCGGTCTCGGCATGGGCCGCACCTTCCAGAACCTGCGGCTGTTTGGCGAACTGTCCGTGCTGGACAACGTCATGCTGGGTCGCCACACACGGATGCGCAATGGCTTCTGGGCCTCCATCGCGGCGCTGCCATCCGCCAGGCGTGAAGAAGTGAGTGCGAGAAGGCGCGCCCGTGAACTGCTGGGCCTGCTGGGGCTGGCCCATTGGTCCGATGTGCCCGCGGGCGGGCTGCCTTACGGCTTGCAGCGGCGGGTGGAGCTGGCACGCGCACTCGCGACGGAGCCGCAACTTCTCCTGTTGGACGAGCCTGCGGCGGGACTGAATCCGCAGGAGACGGCCGAGTTGGGGGATCTGCTGGTTCGCATCAGCCGGTCCGGCATCACCATCCTCATGGTCGAGCACCACATGGACCTCGTCATGCGGATCTCGGACCACGTCATCGTGCTGGACTATGGGGTCAAGATCGCGGAAGGAACGCCCGCGCAAGTGCAGGCGAATCCCAAGGTGATTCAGGCCTATCTGGGCGGCGATGTCGATACCGAGAGCCCGACCGACCGTGAAGTGACACATGGGAGCTGCCATGCTGAAAGTTGAATCTGTGGAGATCGCCTACGGAGCCATCCAGGCCGTGAAGGGCGTCAGCCTGGAGGTGAAGCAAGGCGAGGTCGTGACCATCATCGGGGCGAACGGTGCCGGCAAGACCACCTTGCTCAAGGGCATCGTCGGGCTGGAGCGGGTGGCTTCGGGCCGAATCCTCATTGACGGCAGGGACGCCACCCAGGTCCCATCGCATCGGCGCGTCGGCCTGGGTGTGGCGCTGTCGCCCGAGGGGCGAGGGGTGTTCCCGGATCAAACGGTGAGAGAGAACCTTTTGCTGGGGGCCTATACCAAGCGGGCCGATCCACCGTGGGTCGAATCACGGATCGCGCGCGAGTATGAGCGCTTTCCCCGCCTGGAGGAGCGTCAGCATCAGCTGGCCGGCACCTTGTCGGGTGGCGAGCAGCAGATGCTGGCCATTTCCCGCGCCTTGATGAGCGAGCCCCGCCTGCTGCTCCTGGATGAGCCTTCGCTGGGCCTGGCGCCGCTCATCATCGCCGAGATCTTCCGTTCGATCCGGCAGTTGCGTGACTCGGGCCTGACGATCCTTCTGGTGGAGCAGATGGCCAACCAGGCCCTGGCGGTCGCAGACCGCGCCTATGTGCTGGAAACGGGGCGCGTCACTTGCCAGGGAACGGGCACGCAGTTGCTGAGGGACCCGGCGGTTCGCGCCGCCTACCTGGGGGCGCACTGAGATGTCCCATGCTTTGAAGAGTGGAGCGATGAAGTCCAAGGAACCGCTGCTGTTGTTTCAGCCGCTTGCGCTGCGAGGGCTGACGCTCAAGAACCGGGTCGTCATCTCTCCGATGATGCAGCATGCCGCTCCCGACGGCATCGCCACGGACTGGCACCTGGTGCACCTGGGCAAGTTTGCGCTGGGGGGCGCGGGCCTGATCTTCACCGAGAGCACGGCGGTCGCGCCCGCTGGGCGCATCGGCAAGGATGACCTCGGCCTGTGGGCCGATGAACACATCGCGCCGCTCAAGGGCATTGCCGATTTTGTCCATGCCAATGGCGCCGCCATCGGCGTGCAGCTGGGGCATGCCGGACGAAAGGCCGGCAGTCAAGCGCTATGGGAGGGCGGTGCGGCACTGTCCGAGCAGGAGATGGCTCGGCACGACGGCCGCTGGGTACGTGTGGGGCCCAGCGCGATGGCGGCCGGGACGGGATGGTCCGTTCCGTCTGCACTGAGCGAGCGGGACATCGATGCCGTCGTCGATGCGTTCCGTGCGGCGGCGATGCGTGCCGAGCAGGCCGGGTTCGATGTGGTCGAGCTGCACTTTGGCCATGGGTACCTGGTGGCCAGCTTTCTGTCGCCCCTGTCCAATCGGCGAGAGGATGCCTATGGCGGGGATCGGTCCGGGCGCATGAAGCTGGCCCTGCGCATTGCCACGGCCGTCCGTGACGTGTGGCCCGCGACGAAGCCCTTGTTCTGCCGCATCTCCGCCGTGGATGGCGCGATCGGCGGCTGGTCCCTGGAGGACTCGGTCGTGCTGGCGCGTGAACTCCACGAGGCGGGGGTGGACGTCGTGGATTGCTCGTCGGGTGGGCTGACGGAAGAGACGCGCGCCTTGCCCGTGCCACGAGGCCTGGGTTTTCAGGTGCCGTTTGCGAGGCGCATACGACATGAGGCCAATGTCTGCACACAGGCCGTCGGGATGATCGTGTCCCCCGGGCAGGCCGAGCAGATTCTCCGGGAGGGGAGCGCCGATTTGGTGGCCATCGGACGAGAAGCCCTGTTCGACCCGTACTGGCCCTTGCATGCGCTCGAAGCCTTGTGTCCAGACCCCCGCTTCCGCGCGTGGCCACTGCGCCATGGCGCATGGCTCGCCAAGCGCCTGCCAGGCCTTCGAGAGGCGTTGGCCAAGTAGTTCCGTGCATGCCGCCAAAGGCGGTGTGATGTTTCCTTCGTTTGAGTCCCACAGGAGATTGTGATGAGTTCCCCCAAGCAATTTGCTTCCCAAGCCGATCTGGAAGAAAAGAAGGTCAGCTTCGACCGCCTGTCCGAGCACGCCTACGCCTATACCGCCGAGGGCGACCCGAACACCGGCATCATCATTGGCGACGACGCCGTGATGGTGATCGACACCCAGGCCA